>Ga0310333_100160_pt1 | contig 18891 bp, 18 predicted proteins | sample LakMicSRFTotalB7_FD_195547 | JGI IMG/M metagenome (GOLD analysis project Ga0310333, IMG submission 195547) | Enriched freshwater cyanobacterial communities from Lake Michigan, Michigan, United States - MI23.SRFL.Total.B7 (v2) (version 2) | ecosystem: Environmental > Aquatic > Freshwater > Lake... | reverse complement strand
GGGTTGGGGTGCACCCCGGCGGCCACCAGACCAGCGATGTGGGCCATGTCGGCCAGCAGGTAGGCCCCCACCTCATCGGCGATGGCGCGGAAGGCCGCGAAGTTGATCGTGCGCGGATAGGCGGAGTAGCCGCAGACGATCAGCTTGGGTTTGTGCTCCAGCGCCAGCTGGCGGATGGTGTCGAAGTTGAGCTGCTGGGTGTCGGGATCAACGCCGTACTGCACCACCTGGAACCACTTGCCGCTCACGTTCACGGGGGAGCCGTGGGTGAGGTGGCCGCCGTGGCTGAGGTCCATGCCCATGATCGTGTCGCCGGGCTGCAGCAGCGCCAGGAACACGGCGAAATTGGCCTGGGCGCCGCTGTGGGGCTGCACATTGGCCCAGGCGGCACCGAACAGCTGCTTGGCCCGCTCGATCGCCAGCTCTTCGATGGCATCCACGTGCTCGCAGCCGCCGTAGTAGCGCTTCGAGGGCAGGCCTTCGGCGTACTTGTTGGTGAGCACCGAGCCCTGGGCCTCCATCACGGCACGGGAGGCAAAGTTCTCGGAGGCAATCAGCTCGAGATGGCTCTCCTGCCGCTGCAACTCCTTGGCGATCAGGGCAGCGATGGCGGGATCGCCGGCAGCCAATGGAGCGTTGACGGCTGCAGCGCTGGACTCCGCCATGGCAGGACAAAAGGGGACTGTGGCCGTGATCGTAAGAAACTGCAGCAGGGCTGGCTGCGGTCCCATGGCCCCCAACAGCCAACCAACAAAAAACCGCCCCGAAGGACGGTTTGAGTCAGGCGCGCCTGGAGAGATTCGAACTCCCGACCCTCTGATCCGTAGTCAGATGCTCTAATCCGCTGAGCTACAAGCGCCTGGGCCTGCCCCAATATTTTCCTCACACCGAGGGCCCATCCGTCAACCGGCGCTTCCCTCCACTGGTTTCTCCCCGCCCCCATGCCGATCCGTTGGTACGGCCCCGCCGACCCTGAAGACCCCACCTACCGCCACTTCGCCCGGATCGTGAATCTGGCGCTGCACACCATGGCCTTCGCCGCCGTGAACAGCGGCCTGTGGTTTGTCCAAAACATGCGCCACCCCTGGCCCCATCTCGCCTGGCTCACCGAAGCCTGGGGCCTGCTGGTGCTGGCCCAACTGGTGAGCGTGGTCGTGCGCCGGCCCCAGGCGCCATCCTGAGCACAGCCCCCGGTTCCGCCATGCCCCTCTCCGCCAGCGAGATCCGTGATCTGCAACAACAGATCGCCGATCGGCTCTACATCCAGATCGGGGGCTGGCATCTCTACCTGGGGGATGCGGGCCTGGCGGAGGCCCTGGCGATCGAATGCGCCGCGAGGCTCGAGCAGGGGGCCGGGGTGTGCGCCCGCCAGGCCCTCGAGGCGGTGCAGGTACCGATTGGGGGTGGCAGTAGCCGCCTGCCGCTGGCGCGGCTGGTGCCCGCCGGCCAACTCCAAGATCTGGAAGACCTGCTGGCCAATCACGGTTAGGGTTGCGGATCCCGCAGCCGCCCCGTGCTGGTCATCGAGGTCACCAACGCCCGCGAGGTGGTGCGTCAGCGCATCGGTCGCCTGGGCAGCCGGCTGATCGGCAAGGTGGTGGACGCCGAGGCTCAGGTGGAGAAGGCCTTGATGCAGGAGATGGAAACCGCCTTCCGCGATTTCGGCATCGAAGCGCGGATCTATTCCGTGGATGGCCCGGCGATGGTGGGCCGCAGCCATCTGGAGCTGCCGATCCAGGTGCGCGAAGAACGCGTGGTGGAGCTTTGAGGCCGCTGCCCTAACGGGCGAACGGCAACCGGGCCTTGAGCTGCCCCTGCACCTGCCGGATCAGCTGATCCATTTCCGGCACCCGCGCCCCCGCAGCCAACAGCCCGTACACCAGCAGCGAGGCTGCTCCTGCCAAGCCGCACTCCAGCAAGCGCCCCCCCAGGCCTGTGGGCCAGGCGATGCCAGTGGCGAGGCCCCAGGCCACCAGGCCCGAAGCCACCGCCGCCCCCAGCAGCAACAGCGAATCGCGCCCCCACACCCGTAGGGGCAGCCCGCCCAAACGCCGCTGCAGGGCCAGCAACAGCCCCAGGCAGGTAATCAGGTTCACCGCCACGGTGGCCAGCACCAAACCCGCGGCGCCGAAGTTCCATGAGGGCAGCACCAGAGCACCCCCGGGGATAGGCCCACCCACAAACAGCCAGCAGAACAGGGCATTGAGCCCAATGCCCCCCAGCGACCAGCGGAACGGGGTGACCCCATCACCGAGGGCATAAAAGACGCGCACCAGCACGTCGCGCGCCAGGTAGGCGGGCATGCCGAGGCCATAGGCCATCAACAGCTGCCCCACCAGATCTGCCGCAGCAGCGTTGAAGGCCCCGCGCTCGTAGATCAGCGCCACGATCGGCACCGCCAGCCCCACCATCAACGCACCCAGGGGAAGCATCGAGGCGTTGGAGAGCATCAGGCCCTGGCGGATGCGGGCGATCAGCTCGGGGCGATCCTGCGGCGCCGTGAGCCGCGCGTACACCGGCAGCAACGGCACAAGCAGGGCGTTGGAGAGCAGCCCCAGGGGCGTCTGCACCAGCAGGTTGGCGTAGCCCAATCCCGCCGCCGCCGCCGGCATCCCCGAGGCGAAGAACAGCGACACGAACACGTTGATCTGCAACATGCCCGAGGAGAGGGTGGCCGGGCCCATCACCTTGAGCACCTCGCGCACGCCGGGGTCCTTCCAGTCCCACACCAGCTGCAGCTTGTTGAGGCCTTCGCGGCTCAGGGCCGGCAGCTGGATCAGCCACTGCAGCACCGCCCCCAAGGTGGTGCTGGCGGCCAACACGATGCCCCCGATCACCGCAGTGCTGGGGGAGAGGATCGCCGGGCCCAGCTGCCACCACAGCAGCGCGATGCCGCCGATCACGGCCACGCTGGAGAGCAGCGGGCTCACCGAGGGCAACCAGAACACATCCGCTGCGTTCAGGGCCCCAAAGCCCAGGCCGATCAGGCCGGCGAACAGGGCCATGGGCGCCATCCAGCGCAGCTGCAGCACGGCGATGTCGTGGCGGGTGGCATCCAGCCCCGGGCCCAGCAGGGTGATCAACGGGTCCGCCAGCAGCACCAACAGCACGGTGACCACCAGCAAGGCCGCCCCCACCAGGGTGTTGATCGCCGCCAGCACATGGGCTCCCTCCTGGCGGGGCCGGCGCGCCAACACGCTCACCATGGCGCTGTGGAAGGGGCCGTTGATGCCCCCCAGCAGGATCAGCAGGAAGCCGGGCAGCACATAGGCGTAGTTGTAGGCGTCGTAGGCCGCCCCCACGCCGAAGGCGGCGGCGATCACCTGCTGCCGCACCAGGCCCGCCAGCTTGCTGAGGGCCGTGGCCACGGCCACGATCAGGGCGATGCGCCGCAGGGAACGGCTCGTGTCAGTCACAGGTGATCGGCCCCTTTCGGGCGATTCTTGCCTGCAATAGCCCCCCGCGCATGCCCCACGCCACCGCCACCCCGCCCCAGCGCGTGCTGCCGCTGGAGGCCCTGCAGGAGGGGGTGCTGCTCAAGCGTTACAAGCGCTTTCTGGCGGATGTGGAGCTCGACAGCGGCGAGGTAGTAACGGCCCATTGCGCCAACACCGGACCGATGACCGGGGTGCTGCAGGTGGGCGGCCGGGTGCGCCTGCGCCATGCCCCCTCCCCCACGCGCAAGCTGGCCTGGAGCTGGGAGCAGGCCCAGGTGGTGGGCGCCGATGGCCAACCGGTGTGGGTGGGGATCAACACGGCCCTGCCCAATCGGTTGGTGCGCGCCACGATCGAGGCTGGCTTGCTGGAGCCGTGGCTCGGGCCCATCGCCGCGATCCGCGCCGAGGTGGCCTACGGCCTCAACCGCCGCAGCCGCATCGATCTGCTGCTCACCCCCAGTGCAGCGGCCGCCGACCCACGGCCGATCTACGTGGAGGTGAAGAACACCACCTGGTGCGCCGGCGATCTGGCCCTGTTCCCCGACACCGTGACCGAGCGGGGCCAGAAACACCTGGAGGAGCTGATGGGGGTGTTGCCAGAGGCGCGGGCTGTGTTGTTGCCCTGCCTCAGCCGCGGCGACCTGCAGCGCTTCGCGCCGGGCGACGCTGCCGATCCCCGCTACGGCGAGCTGTTTCGCCAGGCCCTGGCGGCCGGCGTGGAGGTGCTGCCCTGCCGCTACGGCTTCGGCGCCGAGGGCATCGACTGGCTGGGGGTGGCGCCGGTGCAGAACCGCCAGAGCGAGCCCTGAGGATCAGAGGGCTGCCCCCAGGGGCGCCGCCTGGGCAAGCAGATGCTCCTGCAGGCGCTGCAGGGCAGGTTCTGAAGCGTTCTCAGCCAAGACGGCCAGGCGCTCCACGTAGGGATAAGGATCCACCGCGTCGCTCACACGACAGGGACGCGCCTGGGCCTGGCGCATCTCGGGCGTGAGAAATGCCACGGGCATCGGTGTCACCGCCTCGCCTTGGGCATGGTGGGCGGTGGCCGGCGGCTGGAGCGCTTGGAACCACTGCCAACTGCGTTCACGGCAGCTGCGGGGCAGGAAGGGCAGCAGTTGGAGCTGCCAACGGCTTGGCTCCAAGCAACCGCAACCGAGCTCCGAGGCCGCCAAACCGCTGGCCGTCGCGAAGACGGTGAACTCAATCGGACGCCGGTAGAGATCCAACAGCAGCAGATCGTCCGTCGCGCTCGGCAACTGGGTGGGGGTCACGATGCAGGCATCGACCACCCGGTCGCGCAACAGCGCGACCGGGTCTTGGCACACCACACCCATCAATGCCGGATTGGCGCACCAACCATCCGGCAGCGTCTTGCACAGCAAATTGGAGCTCCAGAAGGGCACCTGCACGCGCAGCGGCTGCAGACCCGCGAACCGGGCGCACTGATGCACCCGACGCTCCAGCGCGAGCAGCTGCTTGGCACCCTGGAGCCTCAAGCCATCACGGCTGCGCAGAAGCTGCAATCCAAAGGTCTCCAGGGTGGTGCGGTGGCGCCGGCTGATGGTGCTCTGGTTGGTGAAGGCCTGAGCGGCCGCACGCTCTGTGGTGCCCAGCCACTGCAGCAGATCAAGCGCCGCCAAATGATCCAGGCTGACCATGAAGGGCCGGCAATCCAATCAACCGTCCCATCCTCCAGGCCTATGGCTGCCGCCACAACCAGCCCAGCGGCAGAGGCCCATAGAGTTGGGCTCCCCCGTGCCGCCACCGTGGATACCCGCGCGTTCAAGCGATCGCTGCACCATTCCGATCGCTACAACCGCCGCGGCTTCGGCCTGGGCGAGGAGGTGGCCGGCAGCCTGGAGCAGGCCTACCAGAGCGATCTGATCGCCAGCATCCGTGAAAACGGCCATCAGCTGCGCCACGGCCGCCTGAGCGTGAAATTGGCCGAGGCCTTCGGCTTCTGCTGGGGCGTGGAGCGGGCCGTGGCCATGGCCTACGAAACGCGCCGCCACTACCCCACCGAGCGGATCTGGATCACCAACGAGATCATCCACAACCCCTCGGTCAACGATCACCTGCGGGAGATGAACGTGCTGTTCATCCCCGTGGAGGGCGGCGTGAAGGACTTCTCTGGAATCGCCAGCGGGGATGTGGTGATCCTGCCGGCCTTCGGCGCCACCGTGCAGGAGATGCAGCTGCTCAACGAGCGCGGTTGCCACATCGTGGACACCACCTGCCCGTGGGTGTCCAAGGTGTGGAACACCGTGGAGAAGCACAAGAAGCACGCCTTCACCTCGATCATTCACGGCAAGGTGAAACACGAGGAAACGCTGGCCACCAGCTCCTTCGCCGGCACCTACCTGGTGGTGCTCGACCTGGCGGAAGCTCAGCTGGTGTGCGACTACATCCTCGGCAAAGGGGAGCGGAAGGCGTTCATGGCCCGCTTCGCCAAGGCCTGCTCACCGGGCTTCGACCCCGACCGCGACCTGCTGCGGCTGGGGGTGGCCAACCAGACCACGATGCTCAAGAGCGAAACCGAGGAGATCGGGCGCCTGTTTGAGCGCACCATGCTGCAGCGCTTCGGCCCCACCGAACTCAACGACCACTTCCTGGCCTTCAACACCATCTGTGACGCCACCCAGGAGCGGCAGGACGCCATGTTCGCCTTGGTGGATGAACCCCTGGATCTGATGGTGGTGATCGGCGGTTACAACTCCTCCAACACCACCCACCTGCAGGAGATCGCCGTGAGCCGCGGCATTCGCTCCTTCCACATCGACACCCCCGAGCGGATCGGCCCCGGCAACCGCATTCAGCACAAGCCCCTGGGGGGCGACCTGGAGGAGGTCGAGCCCTTCCTGCCTGCCGGGCCGCTGAAGGTGGGCATCACCTCCGGCGCCTCCACCCCCGACCGGGTGGTGGAGGATGTGATCAGCCGCCTGATCGACCTGGCCGACGGCTGAGGCCGCTGTCACAGCGGCTGCAGAGTGCGCCGAGGGGTCGGCTTTACATTGGTTCACGCGAAGTGTTGATCGTCCCGGGGAGCACCGACCGCATTGATCTCATCGGTGTCTGATCCCCGCAGCGAGCCCCGGATTGCCACGCTGGCCCTGCGCCACAGCGAGGACAGCCGTGTGCGCTGCTACACCAGCCAGTTCGCGGATCTGATGGAGATGCGCGCGCCGGCCAGCACCGTGGCGCACTACCTCGACCACCACGAAGGCTGGTTCCGACGCTGCGCCTCCCCGATGCAGGTGGAGCCCCTGGGCCGCAACGGCTACGTGCTCACGTTGGGGCGCTTCGGCAATTTCGGCTTTGAGGTGGAGCCCACCATCGGCCTGGAGCTGATGCCCCAGAGCCGCGGGGTCTACCGCATCTGCACCGTGCCGCCCGAGCAGTTCGAACCGGGCCTGCGCGAGCTTTACGACGTGGAATTCAACGCCGCCCTGCGTCTGGAAGAGCAAGACGCCGAGGCTCCCCACACGGATGTGCGCTGGGATCTGGATCTGAGCGTCTGGATCCGGCTGCCGGCGGTGATCGGCTTGCTGCCGGAATCCCTGGTGCAAACCAGCGGCGACCACCTGCTGCGGCAGATCGTGCGCCAGATCTCACGGCGCCTTACCTGGAAGGTGCAGGAAGACTTCCACGCCACCCACGGGCTGGATTGCCCGCCGCGCAAGCGCGCCCAGTTTTAGGCCCGAGGGCTGGTTTAAGCGGGGCGGTTTTCCCAGATCTTGTTCACGATCTGCATGCCGGTGACGGCCTGCCACAGGAACAGGGTGAACACCCCCATGTTCAGACCCACATGCAGCTTGCGGGCGATCAGGTTGCCCTGCTGCATCAGCGGTGAGAGGGCCGCGGCCAGCACCAGCATGGTGCTCATGGCGATGCCCACCAACAGGTGCGGCCCCACAAACAACTTGCCGTTGTTCACGTAGGTGACGGCCATGCCGCCGAAGGTGCCCAGCACCATCACGGCCAGCACGGCACTGCCAAACAGGTAATGGCGTTTGGCGAACTGCCCCTTGATCAGCTGCTTGCGGGTTTCCGCGTCAGCGGTGCGGGTCTTCTTGGCCTTGATGCCCAGGAACAGGGCGTAGCCCGTGAGGGCCAGCAGGGCCCACATCGCCAGCGGATGCAGGAAGTTGAGGTTGAAGGCGAGGGCTTCCGGCATGGGGGGCGGGCCTGGAGCGATGTCTTGAAAGCGAAGCTACAGCCTCAGGCCGCCCCGTTTCGGTGCCAAACCTCAGTGGAGGAAATGGCGCCGGCCGGTCACCAGCATCGCCAAGCCCAACTCATCGCAGGCGGCGATTGAATCGGCATCGCGCACGCTGCCACCGGGTTGAATCACCGCCGTGACGCCATAACGGGCCGCCAAGCGCACGGTGTCGTCGAAGGGGAAGAAGCCATCACTGGCCAACACGGCGCCGCGGGCCTTGTCCCCGGCGGTCTCCAGGGCGATGCGGGCTGAGCCCACACGGTTCATCTGGCCGGCGCCGATGCCCAGGCTCTGGCCGCCGCGGGCCACGGTGATCGCGTTGGAGCGCACGTGACGCACCAGCCGCCAGGCGAAGGCCAGGTCCTGGCGCTCCTGCTCGGTGGGTGGGCGGCGGCTCACCACCTGCCAGGCGTGTTCCTCCACGGGCTGATCGTCGAGGTCCTGCACCAGCACGCCGCCGAGCACGCTGCGCAGCTGCTGGCGGCTGGCCCGCTCGATGGCGGCGGGATCCAGCTCCAGCAGCCGCAGGTTGGCCTTGGCGGCCAGTAGCTCCCGGGCCGCAGGCTCAAAGGCTGGTGCCACCACACACTCCAGGAACAGGCTGGTGAGATGGCCGGCGGTGGCGGCATCCACCGGGCCGTTGAGGGCCACGATCCCACCGAAGGCCGAAACGCGATCGGCATCGAGGGCCCGCTCGAGGGCGTGGGCGCTGCCGCTGCCGGTGGCCACACCGCAGGGGTTGGTGTGCTTCACCACCACCGCCGCCGGCTGGAAGGAGTTGCCACCGGCAGGCTGACCGCCGTAGCCGAACTCACGCACGGTGGCGAGCGCGGCCTCAAGATCCAGGATGTTGTTGTAGCTGAGCTCCTTGCCCTGCAGCTGCTCGCCGGCCCCCAGACCGGCGGCGGGTTGGGCATACCAGGTGGCGCACTGGTGCGGATTCTCGCCGTAGCGGAGGCTCTGGCGGGGCGGCAGGTTCAGCTGCAGCGGGGTGGGATCGCCCAGTTGGGAGCCCAGCCAGCCACTGATGGCGGCGTCGTACTCCGCCGTATGGCGGAAGGCCTCCAGGGCCAGCTGGCGGCGCAGCTCCGAGCCGATGGCGCCGGTGGCCAGCGCCTCAAGGAACGTCGGGTACTGGCTGGGGCTGGTCAGCACCGCCACGTCGGCATGGTTCTTGGCGGCGGCGCGCACCATGGCGGGGCCACCAATGTCGATGTTCTCGATCGCCAGCTCCCAGCTCACATCGGGGCGGGCGATGGTTTCCCGGAAGGGGTAGAGGTTCACCACCACCACAGCGATGGGCGGGATCCCCTGGGCCTCGAGATCCGCCTGATGGGCCGCGTCGGCTCGCTTGGCCAGGATGCCGCCATGGATGCGGGGGTGCAGGGTTTTCACCCGCCCACCCAGGATTTCCGGGGCGCCGGTGTGCTGCGCCACCTTGGTGACGGGCAGGCCCGCTGCCGCCAGGGCTGCTGCCGTACCGCCGCTGGAAATGAGCTGGTAGCCCGCCGCCAGCAACCCCTGGGCCAGGGGCACCAGCCCCTCCTTGTTCGACACGCTGAGCAGGGCCGTGGGCGCCATGGGAGCAGGGGTGGGGGCGGAGGATCCAACCTACGCAGAGACGCTCCGCCGTAAGCCGATGACCCAGCGCTCCGATCTCCTGCAACGGGGAGCCAACCCAGCCGAGCGGCGGTTGGTGTTGCTGCACGGCTGGGGGGCCGACGCCGACGACCTGCTCGAACTGGGGCCGCTGTTGGTGGGGCCGGAGGTGAGCGTGATCGCTCTACGGGCCCCCGAAGCCCATCCCTATGGCCCGGGCCGGCAGTGGTATGGCCTACAGCCGATCGATTGGGGACAGCTGCCGGCGGCCCGGCAATCGCTGCAGCAGCGGCTCGAAGAGCTAGGCCAATCGGTGCCCCTGGCCCAGACGGTGCTGCTGGGCTTTTCCCAGGGGGGTGCCATGGCCGTGGACGCAGGCAGCGCCCTGCCGCTGGCGGGGATCGTGGCCTGCAGCGGCTACCCCCATGAGGGCTGGCAGCCCCCAGCCGCCATGCCCCCGGTGCTGCTCAGCCATGGCCGCGAGGATCCGGTGGTGCCGTTCGGCGCCAGTGAGCAGCTGCAACAGCTGCTGCAGGGGGCCGGGGGGGCGCCAGAGCTGCTGGCCTTCAGCGGCGGCCACAGCATCGATGCCTCCGTGCTGACGCCGATTAGCCAGTTCATCCGTGGGCGGCTGGCGGCAGCACCACAGGGCTGAACGCGCCAGTAGGCACACAAAAAGCCGGCCCCGTTGAGGGCCGGCTGGCTTGGCAGAAGGGGCATCCCGCGGGTTGCCGGGAACCGTCGTTCGTCCGTGGGTTCAGACGAAGGCGTATTCGTACTCTTCCATTTCCTCCCAGTCGTCGGCGGCCATGGCCTCCAGACCGGCAAACAGGGTGTCCTCACCGATGCGATCGACGATGGCGCGCAGGGAGGGGAACAGGAAGTGGTTTTCCTCGGCGTACTGGGCGCTGAACAGACCCTTCTCGCCCCAGAAGAAGCGGTCGGTGGTGTGCTCGTTGCGACGGACGTTCAGGATCGCCGGCGGCACAATGCTGGTCTCAGCGATGTAGCGGCGGGCAGCGGTGACAGGCTTGTGCTCACCGGTTTCGAGGTTGTGGGTGGCCACGTGGGCCAGCACACGCTGACCGGCGAGACGCCGGCGGCTGACGCGTTTGCGCTTCTTGGACATGGACGGAACCCGGAGGGATGGAAAGAGGACGAACGATGAGAAGCAAGCAGACACGTGCCGCAGGCTTCGGCAACGCCCAAACATCTGCCAACCGGGAGGGCCGGTGCCACGACACCGGACTCGGAACCTGCAGGGGACGCAACTGCCTCTGCTGTAGCCTCGTTTGCAGGAAACTGCAAGCAGGGCTTCCGGTCTGATGCCGCGCCGCCCGCTCCCGGACTGCGAGGTATTGGTCGATACCTGAATCTTAAGACTTTTTCCTGGATTTGGAGCATCGGTTGCGTCAGGTTCTGGCACAACCCCCATCCAGGCCTTACCCAGCCGCCGCTCAGATGCAAGTCTCCAAGCGGTTTCTGGCCCTGCTGGACCAGCAGCTTGCCCAATTCACGGATCGTCCCGATCTGCGGGCTCTGGTGGTGTATGCCGCCCTACCGGGCGACAACGGGCGCCCCACGCTGATGGCCATCGGGCACTGGCCGGCGGCCTTGGCCCTCCGCGCCAACGCCAGCGATGGCACTGACACGGGTGACGGCGATGAGGAAACCGACACCCGGCGCTGGCTGGCGCTGCGGGACGGCTCGCTGCTGCTGGGGGCCCTGCGGGTGGATGCGGACCAACTGCCCTGGCCCCCCGCCCTGGAAGCGCGCCTCGAAGCCACCGCCCGCTGCCTGACCGAAGCGCTGCGGCTGGACATGGATCAACAGCGGCTGGGCCGCGAACTCGCCCGCCGGGAGGACCAGCTGCGCCTGCTGGTGCATCAGTTGCGCAATCCGCTGGCGGCCCTGCGCACCTTTGGCCAATTGCTGCGGCGCCGCCTCGATGGCGATGAGGCCAACCTCAGCTTGGTGGACAACCTGCTGCACGAGCAGGGCCAGATCAACCGCTATCTCGAAGCGATCGAGGCCATCGATCAAACCGCCACCCCCAGCCTCGCCGCCCCTGGCGGGCCCACACCACTGCTGCTGCCCCCCGGCCTACACGGGGACACGCCCCAACCGCTGGCCGAGATTCTCCAGCCCCTGCTGGAGCGGGCCGCCGCCACCGCCAAGCTGCAAGGCAGGCCCTGGCATGGCCCCAGCCCATCCCTACCGCCTTGGCAGGGCGATGGCAGCGCCGTGGCCGAAATTCTGGCCAACCTGCTGGAGAACGCGTTTCGCTACAGCCGCAGCGGCGGCCCCATCGGCCTGCTCTGCCAGCCCTGCCCGGCAGCCGCGGGCGCCATCACCCTCACGGTGTGGGACGGCGGTCCGGAGATCCCTGCCGAAGAATGCGCGCGCATCTTCGAGCGGGGCCAACGGGGCAGCACCGGCGCCGGCCGGCCCGGCAGTGGCCTGGGGCTGGCCCTGGGCCGGGAGCTGGCGGAGCAGCTCGGCGGCAGCCTGTGCCTGCAGACGCCGCCGGCGGCCCTGGATCCCCAGAACCCGGATCTACCCAGGAGTGGCAACGCCTTCTGCCTGCAACTGCCCTAGCGGGCCTGCCAAAGCACACACAACCCCAACAGCAGCAGGCACCAGCTCTGGGTCCACTCCACGCAGGCGCCGTAGCTATCGCCGCTGTGTCCCCCCAGGCGTCGCCCCAGCCGCCAGGGCACCAGCAGCGCCGGCACCACCCCCAACCAGCCCAGGGCCACCCAGCCAGGCGACCCCAGCCCCAAGGCGACGCCACTCAGCAGCCCCAGCAGCAGCAGCGAGGGGGCCAGCTCCCGAACCCAGCCGCGCCAGTGGCGCCGATGGAAGGCGGCCGTGCCCACCTCCCCACGCAGGTACGGGAAGGTCTGCATGGCGATGAGGGGAGCCACACGGCCCCACACCGCCGCCCACACCAGGGCCGCCGGCGCGGAGGCCGCCAGCAGCGCCAGGCCACCCACCCGCAGCAGCAGGACCTGCAACAGCGCCTGCACCCCACTGGCTCCCACACGGCTGTCGTCCATCGCCTCCAGACAACGGCTCGGGCCGGCGGCCAGGCCATCGGCGGTGTCCATCGCCCCGTCGAGGTGCAGGCCACCGCTCAACGCGATCCCCAGCGCCAGCACCAGCGGGATCTGGGCCAACGGCCCGGCCGGCGCCAAACCCAGCCACAGCAACGCGTCAGCCGCACCGATCACCGCCCCCACCCAGGGGGCGAACCGGGCGATGCGCTCCAGCCGCGGCGTGATCCCTGGGGGCAGGGGTAACACGCTGTAGAAGATCCAGGCACCCGCCAGATCCGCCAGCCAGGGGCAACGGCGATGGGCCATGGCCACGGCCAGCAACGATGGGATCACCGAATCCTGCCGCCCCGCCGGTGTTTGCGTTTGAGATCACGGCCCGCTGCCCAAGCACCCGGGCCCGCTGCGGCAGCTTCCACACCCCCCATGGGGTGGTGACCACACCGCGGTTCATGCCCGTGGGCACCCTGGCCACGGTGAAAGGGGTCACGGCCGATCAGTTGCGGCACACCGGCGCCCAGATGGTGCTGGCCAACACCTTTCACCTGCACCTGCAACCGGGCGAAGCGATCGTGCAGGAGGCCGGTGGCCTGCACCGGTTCATGGCCTGGGAGGGGCCGCTGCTCACCGATTCCGGCGGCTTCCAGGTGTTCAGCCTGGGGGCGATCAACCGCATCAACGACCGCGGCGTGGTGTTCCGCTCCCCCCGCGATGGCGCCCAAATCGACCTCACCCCCGAGCGCTCGATGGCGATCCAGATGGCCCTGGGGGCGGATGTGGCCATGGCCTTCGACCAGTGCCCCCCTTACCCGGCCAGCGAAGCGGATGTGGCCACCGCCTGCCGCCGCACCCATGCCTGGCTGGAGCGCTGCATCAGCAGCCACACCCGCAGCGACCAGGCCCTGTTCGGGATCGTGCAGGGGGGCTGCTATCCCCATCTGCGCGAGGAATCCGCCCGGGTGGTGAGCTCCATGGGGCTGCCCGGCATCGCCGTGGGCGGCGTGAGCGTGGGGGAACCCACCGAGGAGATGCACCGGATCGTGCGCCAACTCGGGCCCTTGCTGCCCGACGACAAGCCCCACTACCTGATGGGCGTGGGCACCCTGCGGGAGATGGCGGTGGCGGTGGCCAACGGCTTCGATGTCTTTGATTGCGTGCTGCCCACCCGCCTGGGTCGCCACGGGGCCGCCCTGGTGGGGGGCGAGCGCTGGAACCTCAAGAACGCCCGCTTTCGCCACGACCACACCCCCCTCGACCCCAGCTGCCCCTGCCCGGCCTGCAGCCAGCACAGCCGCGCCTACCTGCACCACCTGATCAAGAGCGAGGAAATGCTCGGCAAGATCCTGCTCAGCCTGCACAACATCACCCAGCTGCTGCGCTTCACCAGCGCCATGGCCCAGGCCATTCGCGACGGCTGTTTTGCAGAGGATTTCGCTCCCTGGGAACCGGACTCTCCGGCCGCCCACACGTGGTAGCGTCCGCCTCTAGCCCACGACGAACCCGGGATGGCCGCCTACGCCCTGCAGACCCTGGCCCAGCTGCCTGAGGCCTACCAGGCCTTCGCCCCCCTGATCGACATCCTGCCGATCATTCCGCTGCTGTTCCTGCTGCTGGCGTTTGTGTGGCAGGCCTCGGTGGGTTTCCGCTGATTCGATTGCCCCTCTCGGCTGCCCAACCGCAGCCTCAGAACGCAGCGGCGGGTCGCCCCCGCCGCTTTTTTATGCGCCAGCCGAGCTCCGACGCCGCCGCTCAGCCGCGCCGCAACACCGCCCAGGCAAACGCCGGCAGCGCCAGCATGCGCCGCCAGCGGCTGGGCTCCTGCACCAGGCGATAGAGCCACTCGATCTGCAGCCGGCTCATCCACTGCGGCGCCCGTTGCTTCACACCCGACCACACATCGAAGCTGCCGCCCACCCCCATCCACAGGCCTGGCTGGCCGGGGTGCAGCCGCTGGATCCAGGTTTCCTGGCGCGGCACCCCCAGGGCCGCCAGCACCAGATCGGGCTGGGCCGCCAGCAGCTCCTGCTCAATGCCAGGCCACTGCTGCGCATCCTGGTAGCCATGGATGGTGAAGGCCAGCTCCAGCCCCGGAATCTCGGCGCGCAGCCGTGCCACCAGCTGCTCCATCACCGCCGGGCTGGCCCCCACCAGCGCCACGCGCCAGCGGTGGGCGGCGGCGTACTCCAGCAATTGCCGGGCCAGCTCGATGCCGGGGCTGCGGCGCACCCGGTAGCCCTGGCGGCCGAGGGCCCAGACCACGCCGGCCCCATCCGGAATCACCAGATCGGCGTCAGCGATGGCGGAGCCCAACTCCCGGCTGGCCCGGGCCGCCATGGTCATCTCGGCGTTGAGGGTCACGATCTGGCCGCCGCCGCGCTGGCGCAGCTCGAGCGCCGCCGCGAACACGTTGCTGGTCACCGCCACCTGCACCCCCAGCACGCGGGTCACCTGCCAGGAGGGGGGCTGATCGGGTCCGGACAAGCCGGTGCGGGTGGCGTCCGTCGCCATTGATGCCATTGCGCGCAGGGCCACGCGGGAGAATCTATGGCTCACCACCCGGCTTCGCCGCGGCCTGCCCGCCGATGACCCTCAGCAGCGCTCCGATCGCCGGTCAGGCCGCCCCCCTCCAGCTCAGCGCCGCCGACGCCTGGCAGCGCCTGCAGCAGCTGGATGCCCAGATCGAGCGGGTGGTGCTGCAGCGCCAGCACCCCGTGACCGGCCTGTTGCCCGCCAGCACCGCCCACACGGTGCACGGCAACTACGGCGATGCCTGGGTGCGCGACTGCGTCTACTCGATTCAATGCGTCTGGGGCCTGGCCCTGGCCCACCGCCGCCTCAGCGGCGCCAGCACACGGGTGTTCGAGCTGGAGCAGCGGGTGCTGCAGCTGATGCGCGGCCTGCTCAACGCGATGCTGCGCCAGGCCCCCAAGGTGGAGCGCTTCAAGCACAGCCTGCAGCCGCTCGATGCCCTGCACGCCAAATACGACACCGGCAGCGGTGAACCGGTGGTGCCCGACGACGGCTGGGGCCATCTGCAACTGGATGCCACCGCCCTGTTCCTGCTGCAACTGGCGCAACTCACCCGCTCCGGGCTGGTGGTGGTGCAGACCAGCCACGAGCGCGATTTCATCCAAAACCTGGTGTATTACGTGGCCCGCGCCTATCGGGTGCGGGATTACGGCATCTGGGAACGGGGCGACAAGGGCAACCACGGCCTGCCGGAACGCAACGCCAGCTCCATCGGCCTGGTGAAGGCGGCGCTCGAGGCCCTGGAAGGGCTCGACCTCTACGGCCCCCATGGCGATGGCCGCTGCAGCCTGCACATCCCCCACGACGCGATCGTGCGGCTGCGCCGGGCCCTGACGGGCCTGCTGCCGCGGGAATCCGCCAGCAAGGAGGTGGATGCCGCCTGCCTGTCGGTGATCGGCTATCCGGCCTGGGCCGTGGAGGATCCGGCCCTTGTGGAGCGCACCCGCACCAAGATCCGCAGCGAACTGGGGGGCCCCTACGGCTACAAGCGCTTCCGCCGCGATGGCCACCAGACCGTGCTCGAGGACCACACCCGCCTCCACTACGAGCGCGAGGAGCTGGCCCAGTTCGAGCACATCGAATGCGAGTGGCCGCTGTTTCTGGCCTACGAGCTCGTCACCGCCTGCTGCGAAGAACGCTGGGGCGAGGCCTGGCAGTGGCGGCAGCGGCTCAGCACAGTGGCCGTTCCGATCGATGGGGTGGAGCTCTTCCCCGAGCTTTACGTGGTGCCCAAAGCCGCCATCCCAGCGGAGCGGCGCCACCCGGGCAGCCAGCCCCGCCAGCCCAACGACAACGTGCCCCTGCTCTGGACCCAGAGCCTCACCTGGCTGGGGGACCTGCTGCTGCAGGGGCTGATCCTGCCGGAGGACCTCGACCCCAGCGGCCGACGCCTGGGCAGCAGCCTCGGGGCCGAGCAGGTGCTGGTGAGCTTCGTGCCGGCCCGTGAGGGGATTGCCACCGCCCTGGAGGCCGCGGGCCTGGCGGTGACCCGCCCCGGCAGCGTGCGCGTCGCCAGCTCCCGCGACCTGGCCGAACGCATGGCAGCGGTGGGAGCCAACCCGCGCCTGGGCCTCAGCGGCCATCCGCCGATGCGCATGGAAACGATGGTCACCGCCCGGCTCTACCGCCAGGGCGGCCAGCCCCTGGCCTTTTTGCCGGCCGTGCTGGAGGAGAGCACCTTCTACCTCTCCGATGACCCCGAGCAGCTGGTGGATGCGGTGGAAAGCGAAATCAGCCAACTGGCCCGCCACTGGCGCGGTAGCGGAGCCCCGGTGCTGCTGATTCCGGTGGAGGAGGGGCCGTTCCAGCGCAGCCCCGACACCTTCCTACGGCTGGGCGAACGGCTGCGCAGCGGCCTGCTCGATGGGGTGCCGGTGCAGCTGGCACCGCTCCAGGACCTGATGGAGCAGGCCCTGTGGGCCGACCTGCCTGCCCAGGCGCAGCCCAGCGGCGCCGCCTCCGCCCACCCACCGCTAGCGCTGCTGCGGGAGAGCACCGGCCAGCGCCCGCTCACCCCCAGCGAGGAGCAGGAACTGGAGGAGTCGCCCCTCGACGACCTCACGGCCCGCCTCTGGCAGAGCACCTCCCTGCCGGAGCAGGCGGAACTGCTGGAGCAGCTGGTGCAGCGGCTGGGGCTAACGGCCGAGCTGGAGGCCCCCGGCGGCCAAGCAGCCACCCCCCAGTGCCTGCTGGAGGAGATCTACCGGCGCGCCCTCACGGAGGCCAATTGGAACGTGGTGCGCCGCTGCGCCGGCTCCCTGGGGCTGGTGCACCCCCAACTGGAGGACGCCCTCACCGATCTGCTGGTGCGGCAGAAGCAGGTGGTGGTGGGCCGCAATTACACCCACGATTCGCTGTTGTCGCAGCCCCAGGGCAGCCTGGCAATCGCGGCCATGATCCAACGCTTCAGTGGCGAGGACGGCCGCGAGTGGGTGCTGCAGCAGGAGCTGCTGCTGGCGGTGGATGGCCTGGCCCGCCGCAAACCGGCGCTGCTCAGCGGCACGCTCACGCTTCAGCTGGGGCAGTTGTTGCTGTTGCTCACCAGTGAGCTGGCCAGCGAACGCGATCTGGCTCCGAGTGAGGCGTTTGAGGCGCTGTGCGATGAACCGCCCCACGCCATCGGCCGCCGCCTGCAGCAGGTGATGAGCGATGTGGAGCACGCCAAGGCGGCTCTGCAGCGCAAGGAGCAACTGCACGTGCGTGGCCGCGTGCGCTGGGAAGCACCGGATCCCCTGGAGGAGCTGCCCAAGGGCGGCGGCTGGCTGCAACACCGCATGCGCATGGGGGCGCTGCAGCAGGTGCCGCGCAACTTCCACCCGGGCATCTGGGATCTGCTGCACCACTGCCGCGGCCTGGTGATCGGCGACAAGCTGGAACGCCGCAACCGGCTCGAGAGCGCGCCGCTGCTCAGCGAGAAAACACCTGGCGAGCGCAACTTCGCCAGCCTGGTGGAGCACCTGCTCAGCAAGATCGAAGCGCCGGAATTCCGGCGCCTCTGCATCGAAACCCTGGTGACCCTGATCGCCTTTGTGGATGCCAACCCCCAGGTGCGCTTCGACGATGACCTGGTGCTGGATGTGGTGATCGGCCACGCCGTGCGCGTGGGCTGGCAACTGCAGCACCCCGAGCAGTCAGCCGAGAGCTATGCGGCCCACAAGGCCGAGGCCTGGGATGCCTTCTACCGAGCCTCCCCGGCCCAGTGCCGGCGCTGGCAGCTGCAGGCGCTCAAGCAGCTGGCGGAAATGGACGCCGCCGCCTAGATCGGCTCCGCCAGGCTCATGCACAGCATGGGCTGCTCCACACACTGCTCAATCAGATCAGCCAGCAGCAGGGCGCGGGAGGCCTGGGGGCCATCCACCGCGGGTTTCTCCAGGCCGCGCACGCACTGCAGGAAGTGCTCCAGCTCCGCCACCAGCGGATCCACCGGGGAGGTGCTCACCTCCTCGATGAAGCCGTCGTTGCGGTAGAGCAGCTCCCCATGGTCGGCGCTGAACGACTGGTGGCTGCGGCGGTGGATCTGCAGGCTGCGGTTGAGGAAATCGCTCTCCACCAGGGCGCTGCGGCAGTGGGCCGAGAGGCTGCGGATCTTGCGGTGCGCCATCTTGCTGGCCGTCAGGCTGGCCACCACGCCATTGGCGAAGCCCAAGGTGGCGTTCACGTAATCGATCGGGCCCTCGGCGCTGCGGCCGCCCGCCGCTGCCAAGCGCACCACCGGCGCACCGGCCAGCTCCAGCACCAGGTCGATGTCGTGGATCATCAGGTCGAGCACCACCGACACGTCATTGGCGCGGTCGGGGTTGGGGCTGTGGCGGCGGGCCTCCAGCACCACCACCTGCTCATTGGCCACCACCTTGACCAGCTCACGGAAGGCTGGGTTAAAGCGTTCGATGTGCCCCACCTGCAGCAGCTTTCCGGCCGCATCGGCGGCATGGATCAACTCCGCGGCCTCCTCCTGGCTGGCGGCGATCGGTTTTTCAATCAGCACGTGCACGCCGGCGTTGAAGCAGGCCATACCCACGCGGTGGTGCAACAGCGTCGGCACGGCGATACACAC
>Ga0310333_100159_pt1 | contig 18903 bp, 20 predicted proteins | sample LakMicSRFTotalB7_FD_195547 | JGI IMG/M metagenome (GOLD analysis project Ga0310333, IMG submission 195547) | Enriched freshwater cyanobacterial communities from Lake Michigan, Michigan, United States - MI23.SRFL.Total.B7 (v2) (version 2) | ecosystem: Environmental > Aquatic > Freshwater > Lake... | reverse complement strand
CAACAGTGCGTGTATGCCGGCATGCACCAGGACTACAGCGAAGGCTTCGTGGCAGAGGATCCATCCAGCTGGCCCGACGAAACCAAAGCCGGTGAGGTCTGCGTCAAACGGCTACTGGCTGGGGAACGCGGCCATTACGGCCCCCTGGAACATGCCCAGATTGTGCTGAATGTGGGCTGGTTTCCCCACTCGGTGATGCAGCAGGCCCGCACCCACCGGGTGGGGGTGAGCTTCGATGTGCAATCGATGCGCTACACCGGCGATCGCATCTGCAAGGCCGCCAGCGGCGCGCTCCCCCTGGAGGAGGTGTTCTATCTCCGGCCCGAGGGAAACTACAGCGACCGCCAAGGCAAAAAGTATGCCTACACAGCGGAACAACGCCAAATTGATTTAGCGCTATGCCAGCAAGCCGCCGAGCGTTACAGCGACCTACTCCAGGCCGGTTTTGCTGAAGAACATGCCCGAGGAATCCTTCCCTTCGATTACCGCCAACACTTTGTGGTGAGCTTCAGCCTCAGGGCGTTTCTGCACTTCCTAGATCTCAGGGCCAAGCTCGATGCCCAGCAGGAAATCCGCGAACTCTGCGACCTGATGTGGCCCCACCTCCAGAACTGGGCGCCCCAATTTGCCGACTGGTACGAAAAGAGCCGGCTGCATAAGGCCCGCTTGGCTCCCTAAACCTTGGCCAAGGTGACCCGCTCGGGCTGGTGCTGGTACTTACCGGCCCGATCTTTGTAGGTGGTCTCGCAGGGATCACCCTCGAAGAACAACAACTGGCAGATGCCCTCATTGGCATAAATGCGGCAATCAGCCCCGGAAGAATTGCTGAATTCCAGGGTGAGATGGCCCTCCCAACTGGCCTCGGCCGGCGTGGTATTGACGATGATGCCCAGGCGGGCATAGGTGCTTTTGCCCAGACAAATCACAGTGATGTTGGGGGGCACCTTCATGTGTTCGAGGGCCACGCCCAGCCCGTAGGAATGGGCCGGAAGGATGAAGTAGGCACCGTCGCCGTCGTTGTGGAGCTGGGCGGGCTCCAAATTGGCGGGATTAAAGCGTTTGGGGTTCATGATCGTGCCCGGCACGTGCCGAAAAATCAGAAACTCCTTGGCAGAAAGGCGTAGGTCGTAGCCATAGGAGGAACATCCGAAGCTGAGCACCGGCGAAGCCCGGTTCTCGGGATCCAAATGGCGCACCAAGGTCGCTTGAAACGGTTCGAGCATGCCTTCTGCGGCTTGCTCGTTGATCCAGCGGTCGTTTTTCAGCATGACGGGAAAGGAACCTAGAAACCGCGGCGCAGTTGGGTGACCTGATCAGCCAAGGCCATCAGATCCGGCCCCATGGCAGGGCCCGTCAGGATGACATCCATCTGGGCCGGACGCTGCTCCAGGGTGGCCACCACCTCATCGAGCTCGAGGTAGCCCAACTCCACCGCCAATCCCAATTCATCCAGCACCATCAGATCGACAGCCCCGGTCAGGAGCTGCTCACGGCTAAACGCCCACACCTGCTGCACCGCATCGATGGCTTCAGCCGAAGCCCCTGGGGCCGGAGCCGACAGGCAGGCCGGCACCCCAGGGCGCAACCACTGCAAGCGGCCACAGAGCCACAAACTGCTCGCGAGCCCCTGATCGACGCCGCCTTTCAGCAACTGGGTGATCAGCACCCGACTGCCCAAGCCAGCGGTGCGGAGCGCCTGGCTCAAGACGGATCCGAAACTGCCCCGAAAAGGAGCTGTATGAATTTGCAGCAACCCCTCGGGCTTGGCCACCAACCGCAGAGGCAGCTCTGGCGTCACGGAGGGCTCTGGCACCAAGACCCCTGGGGACGGAAGATGAGCCGTGCCGGCCACCACCTCAAGGCGCTGCGGATGGCGCGAATTGGCAGGGGTGGCAGACAGGCTGACGGTCATCAACACTCCAAGGATCGAAAGCTGGCGGCCGCAATGCCGCATTGACCTGAATGTAGCGGGATCAACCCGGTTCACAAGCAACGGACACTACCGATAGTGGAAGCATCCGTACTAGTGAACGGCCAGGGCGCAAGGTCGAGCCCACACCGAGCCCTAAAAAGTGTGGATTGCTACTTAGGGAGCCGAGGGCGCTCCGTAGCGTCCCGATACTTATCCCATTGCCATGGTTGGCGTGATCCACGGATTCAGCCGTACCGCCAGCACCCCGTCAACCGGTGCCCCTGGGAGTGTGGTCAGCATGGGCAGCGCCGGCCAGGGCTCTCCCACCCTGCTCGAGGTGATTCGCGGCCTCTCGGGAAGCAGCGTGGAAACCATCGAACGGGGCAAAACCATCTTTTTCCCCGGTGATCCGGCCGAAAGGGTCTATTTGCTGCGCCGCGGCGCCGTGCGCCTCTCGCGGGTCTACGAATCTGGGGAAGAAATCACCGTGGCCCTCCTGCGGGAGAACAGCCTGTTTGGCGTGTTGTCTCTGCTGACAGGCCAACGGTCCGACCGTTTTTATCACGCGATTGCCTTCACCCGGGTGGAGATGGTGACAGCGCCCGCCACCTCCGTGCGCAGGGCCATCGAACAGGACGCCAGCGTGGGGCTATTGCTTCTGCAGGGCCTCTCCTCGAGGATCCTGCAAACCGAGACCATGATCGAAACCCTCACCCACCGGGACATGTCGTCCCGACTGGTGAGTTTCCTGTTGGTACTCTGCCGCGATTTTGGTGTGCCCAGCAGTGAGGGCATCACGATTGATTTGCGCCTTTCCCACCAGGCGATTGCCGAGGCGATTGGCTCGACCCGGGTCACCATTACCCGCCTGCTGGGGGATCTGCGCAATGAGGGGCTGGTGCAGATCGATCGCAAAAAAATCACCGTGTTCGACCCGATCGCCCTGGCCAAGCGCTTTAGTTGAGCTCCAGGAGCTCATCCCCCCTGGGCCGAGGGATACTGGGTTCAACTGCGCATTGCTGTGTCCGGCTGGCTGCTGATCCTGGCCCTGCTGGTTTTGGGCGGCGTGCTCTCCACCCTGGGGGATCGGCTAGGGAGCCGCATCGGCAAAGCCCGTCTCAGCCTGTTTCATCTGAGGCCGCGGCGCACGGCCGTGCTGATCACCGTGCTCACCGGCAGCGTGATCAGTGCGATGTCCCTGGGACTGATGCTGCTCGTGAGCCAGAGGCTCCGGGTGGGGCTGTTTGAACTCGACCAACTGGAAGCCCGCCTCCAGACCAGTCGCAGCCAATTGGCGGCCAGCACAATCGAACGCAACCGGGCCGAACAGGATCGTTCAAGGTCCCAAGGTCAGCTGCAGCAAGCGGAGCAACAGCTGGGCACGTTGCGCCGCAGCCTGGCGCCCCTACTCGCCCAAAGGCGCCAACTCGAGGCGGAGCGCAATCGCCTCGGCCAGGATGTGCGGGCCCGCGATGCCGACATTCGCCGCAACGAAGCGGAACTGGCCCAGGTGCGCGGACGCATTTCCGCCAGCACCAAGGAACTCAAAGATCTCGAGACCAACCTGATTGCCTTCCGTCGGGGTGATGTGGTGATCACCAGCGGCCAAACCCTCGCCAGCGCCAAGGTGACCGTGGACAGGGCAGAGCAGGCCAAATCGGTGGTGAATGCCCTCCTGCAACAGGCCAACCTCAACGCCTTCCGTCGGGTGTTGCCTGGGCAACCTGCCGATCGCCAAATCCTGCTGGTTCCAAAAATCGATGTGGCCAAACTGGAGGAGATGCTCACCAAGCGCGGCAGCTGGGTGGTCAGCATTGTCTCTGCCGCCAACGTGCTGCGGGGCGAGAAGCAGGTGCTGGCCTTCCCCGACCTGCGGCCCAACCGCCAGGTCATCCAGGCCGGTGAGGTGTTGGCAAGCACCACGATTGAAGGGGAGCTGCGCAACAGCGACCAACTCAACCGACGACTCAACCTGCTGTTGGCAGCGGCCTATGCCAAGGCCCAACGCCAGGGCACGGTGGTGGATGGGCTCCAGATCGACGCCAACGCCCTCACCCAACTCAACCGCAACCTGAGCGAACGTCCCAACGGCCAGGTGGTGCAACTGGCGGCGGTGGCCGTGCGCAACGCCGACACCCCTGATCCGGTGGTCGTGGAGGTGCGCTGGGCCCAAGCACGATGAACCGCAGCTTTGACGCCCAGCACCTGATCGCCGGGCTCGACCCGGGCCGCAGCAAATGCGGTCTGGTGCTGGCGGACCGGCTGGTCCAGCAGATCCACCAGGCTGCCATCCTCTCCCCCTCCCAAACCCTGAGCTGGCTGCGGCACTGGCACACCCAAGGCCTCAGAACCCTGGTAATGGGCAATGGCACCGGCAGCAAGCCCTGGCTGAACCGGCTGGGCGATCTGGATCTCACCTTGGCGTTGGTGGATGAGCGCGGCACCACCCTGGCCGCCCGCCAGCGCTACTGGGAGCTCTTCCCGCCGCGGGGGCTGGCCAAGCTGATCCCTTTGGGGCTACGGATGCCGCCCCGGGACCTCGATGACCTCGCCGCCCAATTGCTGCTGGAGCGCCAGCTGGGCCACAAGCTCCAGCGGCAGCTCGAGCCGGTGCTTAGAACTTGGCCCGCACCGTAAAGGCGTAGTCGCCGCCAGGCTCCAGCTGGTAATCCACCTTGAGCAAAAAACGCAACAAGGCATCTTGTATGAGGGCCCGACCCAGGGAAGGTTCCACGCTCAGCTCGCCCCGATCAAACGCCCATCGAAACGTCCACTGGAAGCCGCCCGCACTCACCTCCCCCTCCAACAGCCGCTGGCTGAAGCTTTGGTGCAAGACCCTCAATTGGGCCGTGGTGGCAGGAAGACGGGCCATCGAATCAGGCTGACGCCAGCTCGGGCTGAAAACTATTCAACCGATTGCCGGCCCGCTCCAAACCGAGGCGCTGGAGAAGGCCGATGCCAGCCTCCACTTCAGCGAACACCGCCTCGAGAAGCTTGTGCTCCTGGGGCTCAAAACGACCCAAGACATGGCCCACGGTGCGCTGCTTGCGCTCGATGGGGTTGGGGGCAGGCGCCCCAATGCCAATGCGCAGGCGCGGGAAGTCCTGGGTGCCCAGGTGGCTGATCGTGCTGCGCAGGCCGTTGTGGCCGCCCGCACTGCCCGAGGCCCGGAGGCGCAGCTTGCCGAGGGGCAAATCCATGTCGTCCACCACCACCAACAACTGGCTGGGCTCCAGGCCAAACCAATCGAGGGCAGCGCGAATCGATCGGCCACTCTCATTCATGTAGGTCTGGGGCATCAGCAGCCTGAGGCGACTGGCCCCCTGGCCCACTTCAGCCAAGAGCCCATGCAACTTGGATTGGCTGCGAAACCCCACCTGGGCCGCCGCCGCCATGCGCTCAAGGGCCATAAAACCCACGTTGTGACGGGTTCCGGCGTACTTAGCCCCCGGATTACCGAGGCCCACGACCAGCTGCAAAGCAGCCGGAGCTGACGAGGACTCCACCATCACAAACCCCAGGCCATCAGAGAAATCAGGCTGCCGGAGGCTGGCTGGAGGGGTCGGCAATCTCTGGAACTAGGGCAGCGTGATCGACCACTGCAGGGGAGAGCAGCTCAGCCTTGGACTCTTCGGCTTTAGGCCCAGGGACTTGGACTGGTTCCATGGCCGTACGGAACTCCTTCTCGAATTCGGTGGAAGCCGATTGAAAACCCTTCAAGGTGCGTCCCAGGGTTTTGCCGAGTTCAGGCAGTCGCTTGGGCCCAAACACCAACAAACCGATGGCGGCAATCACCGCCATTTCGGGTAAGCCGATGCCGAAAAAATTCATGGGGCCTGTTTCAGATCAGCCGATGCCGTTCCAGTTGACGTTGATGCCCTCGAGCAGCAAAGACTTGTTGTACAGCTGGAGGATCACTAGCAAGAAGACCAGAAACAGCACCATGAAGATCCCCATCACCGGGGTGGTGCCCCAGCCTGGAACGACCTTGCCGTATTCAGAATTCAGCGGGCGCAGCAGGTTTCCGAGGCGGGTCTTTTGGGCCATGGCAGCTTGCTCCTCTCGCTCGATGAATCGCTGTCGTTACTGTAGTGGCCTTGCCGGTCCCGTTGCGCTGGGCTGTCGAGAGTTGTGACGGAATTCGCCACGAAACCCCATGGATCCCAGCTCCACCAGCTCGCCCGCCCTATCGATTGCCCTTGCCGTACTGGCGGTCTTGCTGGCCCTCACAGGTTTTGGCGTGTATCAGGCCTTTGGGCCACCCTCCAAAGCCCTGAGCGATCCCTTCGACGACCACGAGGACTAATCAGCGCTTGCGGATCCTCCAAAAGCGGATCTGCCAGGGCCTGAGCTCCAAGGAGAGTGGTAGGCCCTGGGGCGGCGATTGGAGGCCCTGGAGCACCTCATCCAAGCCATCGAGCTCCGCCATCACCTCCCAGCCGTCGCCAAGACGGAGCTGGCGTCGCAATGGGGAGCTGTTCTGCACGGCGATCAGCCCATCGCCTTGGGAGGGACCCTGCCGGAGGGCCAGCAGCAGCAAGCCATCGCCCAGGGGAGGTAGTGCCGAAAAGGCCTCGCCCCAACCCTGGGAAGCAGAGAAGGGCTGGGCAGGCCGCAGCCAGAGGGGCTCCCGGAAGCGGACGGCCTGCTGGGGAACCTGGGCCCGCTGCCAACCGGTGGCGCAGGGCAGCAAGGCCAGCCGCAGGCGCTGCCTGCCGTTGTCGGCGCCCGGATCCGGCCAGGTGGGGGCCCGCAGCAAGGACACCCCAAGGCGCCCTGGCGTGGCCGATACCCCCTGGGGGCCATCGAGCAGCACTGCCAAACCACCGCTTTGGGGCACCGAAGCGATCCAACTGATCGCCGGCACCTCCCAACGGGCCTGCTCCCGGGGCGTGAGGGCCTGGGCCGGCCGCTCGATCACACCGCCGGTGGTGTCAGCAGCCCACCGCTGGGCCGGTTGCTGCAGGGGGATCTCCAAGCGCAACAACTCATGGCGGGCCCGCCAATCCACGCTCAGCACCAGCTCCAACCAGGGGCTCGCCGCCCGCAGGCGGCCCTCGAGCCGCACCGGACTGGAGCCGCAGCGTCCCCGCCACACAAAGCTCGTGCAGAGGGGCCCTTGCTCAGCCCACTGGATGGCCCCATCCCAACGCCAGGCGAGGGGGTGCTCGGCGTAATCAGCGGCCACATCCCAAGCGTCCCAAAACTCACCGGCATCGCGGTAGCGCTGCCAGGCCAAGGGGGCCGCCAGCTGGGGCACGCCGTTGGCATCCCAGAGCTGCTCCACCCCCTCGGGACCGAGCTCAAGCGACACCAGGCCATTGCCCAGGCGCCAGCGCTCCAGCACCCCATCAGACCCAGCCGCGCCAGCCGGCCCATCCGGCCCCGCCAGGCGCTCGAGCCGCACCGGATGCTCGATCAGAGCCGGCTCGAGGGGCGCCGGAGCCGCCCTGTCAGCCATGGGCTGCTGCCGCACCAGCGGCAGAGCCGCCACACCTGCCAGCGGGGGCAGCTGCACCCACCCACCTCCGGCTGAAGCCGACTGGGTGGCGAGGCGCTGGCCATTCCAGGTCCAGGAGCCGGCAGGCAGCCGCAGCACCTGACGCGACGCAGCCAGGGGCTGGAGTTGGCAGAGCCACCAAAGCGGAGCATCTCCCCCGGCCGGCTGGCTGCCAAGCCAATGGTGCAAGGCCCGATCGCGCTGGCGACAGGCGCGGCGGCGAGCAAGGCGCCACTGGGGTTCGGCCTGCTCGAACACCTCAGGAATCGACGTGCCCGGCAGGATGTCGTGGAACTGCTGAAACAGCAGCACCCGCCAATCAGGAGCTTCTCCAGGTTGCTGGGCAGCACAGCCTGGTTTCTGGGAAAAACGGCCCGCCAGCACCGCTGCCAGATCCGCCTCCCGAAGCAGCCGCTCCAGGGTTCGGTTGTGACGTTTTTGGTCGGGCCTGCTCGTGGCGCAGCCCCGGTGCAACTCCAGATACAACTCATCGCGCCACACCGGCAGACGCCCCTGGTGGGGCTCAAGGCGGGCCAAATAATCCCGGAGCAGTCCATGCACTTGGGGGGCAGCCTCGGCCTGGCCCTGCCACAACTGCAGCTGCTCGAGCATCTCCGCCGTAGGGCCACCGCCGTGGTCTCCCACCCCTGGCAGCCAGAGGGCTTCAGGGCATCCGGAGGCGGCTGTCCACTCCAGGCGGTAGCGCTCCATCGCCACCGGATCAGCATCGGTACCAATCGGCGCGGTCATCAGGGCCTTTAGCTCACGGCCGCAGCGGCTGCGCCAGCGGAAGAGGCGATGGGGGAAGGGATTGCTGGCATTCCAAAACAGCTTGTGGGTGCAGAACCAATCCACCCCCGTGGCCTGGGCAATCGCCGGAAGGCCCGCGCCAAAGCCAAAGGTGTCGGGCAACCAGGCCAGCCGATGCTCAAGTCCAGGAAACACCCGCCGGCTGAAGGCCTGACCCTCTTGAAACTGGCGCAGGAGCGAGGCACTGCTGATCAGCACGCAATCGCTCTCGACCCAGGGGCCATTGATCGGCTCAAACCGGCCCGCCGCCACCGCCCGCTGGATCCGCGCGAACAGATCTGGGCGATTCAGCTCCAGCCAGGCGAACAGGGCCGGGGTGGAGTGGCCGAAATGGAGATCCGGGAAGCGCTCGATCAAATCCAGTGCTGAGCCAAAGGTCCGCTCGGCGGCCTGCCAGGTGTCGGCCACCGGCCACAGCCAGGCCAAATCCAGATGGGCATGGCCCAGCACGTGAAAATGCCCCTCCGGCCCAGGGGAGCTGGCCCGCAAGTCCTGCAGGGCCGCCTTGGTCCCATCCAGGAGGCCGAGGGGATCCTTTGGATCCAAGGGCTCGAGAACCACGGCGCTGGAGATCAGGGCTCCGTCGTCATGGAGGGGGCTGCGCAAGCGCAACTCCAGATCGAGGGGCACACCCTTCCACCAGCTCGCGGGTAGACGCCACCGGCAGGCCGTATCGAACAGATCACCGCGATGGACCCTGGCGCCATCCACCCAAAGCTCCGCCTGATCCGCCCACCAGCGCAGGGCCAAACGGGCCATGACCCCTCCCCCTTGGGGCCGCGCCGCTTGCTCGGCCAGAGCCTGCCAGTCGGCAGGACAAACCAACTGAAGCTGCAATTGGCGCCACAGACCACCGCGGGGCCAAATCACCAGGCCACGGGCATCCCAATCAGGGCGATGCCGTGCACCCCAGGGGTGCTGACGCGCCGGGCCCAGGTCGCCATTGGGCTGCTCGCACCGCCACAGGGGCTGGAGGTCCCACAGCGAACGTGAATGAAACGTTTCAATCCGGGGCAACTGGGCTGCGCCATGGGCCTCAGGCATCGTTGGATAGCAAGCCAAGCCCCATAGGATGATCCGGATGCCGTGGGGTCGGCCAGGCCCTACCAGGCGCCTGTCACTCCCTGTCACCCGCCCGTCTCCCCTAAGACCGAACCATGCTCGCCCTCAAGATCTCGGTTTACTCGGTCGTTTTCTTCTTTATCGGCATCTTCGTGTTCGGCTTTCTAGCCAGTGATCCCACCCGCACCCCGAGCCGCAAAGACCTCGAGGACTGAGCGCCAACCCCACCTGGCGCAGTCATGAACCCTGTGGGATGATCACGTCCTTGTGATCACGGGCATTCAACGTGCAAGGCCCCAGCGCTGCCGCTGAATCCCGTCTCCGTGAAAATTCCAGCCCTCGCAACGATGGGGAAAGCCCCAAAAACATTGGATCGCAGCGTCCTCAAGAACGCTTGAGTTTTAGATCGATTGTTGACACCAACAAGCTCTCTTTAGCAGCCTGTTGCTTAGCCATCCTCCAGCCCCATGCCGTGGCGCTCGCGGCTCCACCTCCGGCGCCTCGGCAACAGCCAGCGAGCTCAATCGTCCCAAGCGGTAGCAACAATCCAGGCCCAGGCCCGGCGGTAAAAACAATCAGCCCAAAGCCCAAGCCAATCGAGCCAAAGCCAGCAGAAACCTTCGCAATCATCGAAGCAGACCAGCAGGGTTACGACTCGCCCCTGGGCCGCTATGTCGCCAAAGGCCACGTCAAGGTTCGCTTCAACGGCTGGATCCTGCTGGCCGATCGCATCGAAGTTGCCGAACGCAGCCGCAGCTTCTATGCCACCGGAGAAGTGCGCCTCAAAAAAGGCGACCAATACCTGCAAGCCAGCAGCATTCGCTATAGCAACTGGGAAGGCACCGGTGAAATCGAAGATGTCTACGGAGTCATCGATCAAGACACCCTGCAACGCGACACAGCCCTTCCAACAACCACAATCCCTTCTGCTGCCGAAATAAACGCTCCTGCGGAAACTGAACTGCCCCCATCCTTTGCCTGTCCGCAGTTGACGGCCAGCACGAATCGCAGTGCCATCAGCATCCTGCCCCCAGGCAAAACGACGCTGCCAACCATGGCAGCCCCCAATAGCTGCCTAGGCGCTGCGGGAACCAACGCAACAGCCGGACCCAAGCGGCTGATGGAAGCGCTGGAAAGCGTGGTCTTTCAACCGAGCCAGTACAAGGAGAATACAGGTTTCGCAACACCAACAGATTTAGGCACCAAGACAGCTACTAGCCAGTCACTCAGAGCCATAGGGATTGATCAACGGGTTAAAAATGTGAGCTACCAACAAAGCTGGAGCACAGGCATCTCCATCAATCTGCTAGGTCTGATCGGCTACACAGCACCCACAAACACCGCAGGGCAGGGACAACTTGTCGCACCAAATTACAAAAACAACAAAGGAGTAATAAGCAGAATTCGGTTCCAAGCCACAGCCATAAAAATCCAAAGAAATAGCTGGAGCGCAAGGCAACTGGCCTTCGCCAATGACCCCTTCACCCCGGCAAAATCCTGGACCATTGCCCGCAATGTGACAGCAACCCAGTATCCCGATGGCACAACCAAGATCCGAGCTCGCAGTGGCAACATCATCCTGGAAAACAAGTATTCCCTGCCAGCTATTCTGAGCCAAACTCTGGGCAAGGAGAAATCGGCATTTGACTTTGGATTTGACAACCTAGACAGAGACGGCTTCTACATTGGCTATAACTTAAAGCCGATTAAACTTGGCCAAGGCGGGAGCCTCAGCCTCCAGCCCCAATTGTTAATTGAGCGCGCCATCAACGGTGAAAGCAGCAACTTTATTGCCCCAGGCGCAAGTCTTGACAGCAGCAATGTCACCCAATCGATCACGGCGGCAGATGCCTTTGGCCTCCTAGCCAAACTGGACATGCCAATCAATCGGTTCAATCTCTCTTCTGACCTGAGTCTGGCCACCCTGAATCCGGAGCACCTGAGCTCCGGAACCCGCAACACGACGCGGTTGACGACGCCCATCCAACTACCCGGCCACAGCAGCGCAACAGCAGGTCTATTTGGCACCTACCGGGAACGGACCTACAACGGCAGCCTGGGGCTCCAGAATGTGATTTATGCCTATGGCGCCAATATCGGTGGCGGCCTTGCTATTCAGACCAATGACTCTCAAAAGCAAGCAGAAAAAACAAATATTCAATCCGATAGCAGCACGCCAAATACCTCTTACAGCCCAAACATCAGCAGCGGCCTTGCCAACCCCGCCCCATCAAAAAGCTTCTTCAATCCAATTAGCCTAAATTGGCAACTAAGCTCAGGTAATTACCAAGCAAATCTTTTCAGCACAGGCACCCTTGCCAATCTTTGGCGCTCAACGCTCAACGTCTCTGCCGCATCTTCCTTCTCCATTTGGGAAGGCAAGCCCATCGCCAATGCGGCAGATCCAACCACGGGTCTTCGCTATTCACCAAGCTACGTTATTCCGGGCGTGCGATTGGATTTTGGTGCTTCCGGCAATTTTGCCAACTACGGAGATGGTAGCAACCAAAACAGCCTCACCCTGTTCGGAGGCCCATCCATAACTCTGGGGCACTTTGACAAGCCCTTCTTTGATTACACCCGCATTGCCGCCTCGATCGCCGGCACCTTCAACAATGGCTTAAGTCCCTTTAGCTTTGATCGGGCAGTCGACCTTCGCACCGCTTCATTTAGTGTGGCGCAACAAATCTATGGTCCCATCGTTCTCGAAGCGGGCGCCACTTACAACATCGATCCAGGCTCGATCTACAACGGAGAATCATCCTATTCCTATCTTGAGGTGAAACTCCAGCGCCGCTCCTACGAATTGGGCATCTACTACAGCCCTTACGATGGCATCGGCGGAATCAGGATCAAGCTCAACGATTTCAACTTTGACGGCAGCGGCACACCCTTCGTGCCGATAACTGCTACATCCTCCATTCCCATCCGCCGCAATTCAATCTAGAACCGGGGAAATCAGAGTTATCCAATCGGAACTAGAGCAGCCCGGAAAACTCAATTAAAATCCAGAGACATAAGGCAGGTTTCCTGCAGTTTTCTTCAGGGCCCCATCATTGGCTAGCAACTGGGACGTGGCATCCCATTGGCCCGTGCGCAGCATTTGGCGGGGACCCGATGCCATCGCCAATGGCCAGGACAGGCCAGCAGCCGTCGAGGCCTGAAGACTATCCAGATCCAAGCGGATTGTTTGAGCCGGATCAGCCTGAATTGCTGCCTGCAAAGCAAGCACTTGGTCATGGCTGGCTGTAAAACAGGGAATGCCCAAGGCCAGGCAATTCCCATAAAAGATTTCAGCAAAGCTCTCACCAACCACCCCCCGAATCCCCCAGCGCATCAGGGCCTGGGGGGCATGCTCGCGGCTGGAACCACAGCCAAAATTGCGGTTGACCACAAGAATACGAGCCCCTTGATGCGCCTCCAGATCAAAGGGGTGGCTCCCCTGGAGCTCAGCGCGATCATCGGCAAAAGCCTGGACGCCCAGCCCCTCAAAGGTGACGCACTTCAAGAAGCGTGCAGGAATAATCCGATCCGTATCAATATCATCGCCGGTTAGCACCACGGCCCGACCCTCCACCTGGGGAATGATGCCGAAAGGGAAGGAAGGAGCAGTCATCTGGAAAGTAAAAGGTGTCAAACAATGGGATGTTGCTGTTGGCCAGGCCGGCACTTAGCTCTGCAATAGGACTCGCACATCACTCACCTTGCCGTGAATTGCAGCGGCGGCCACCATCGCCGGGCTCATCAACAAGGTGCGGCCCGTGGCCGATCCCTGGCGCCCCTTGAAATTGCGATTGCTGGAGCTCGCACTAATTTGACGGCCCTCGAGCCGGTCGGGGTTCATGGCCAGACACATCGAACATCCTGGCTCGCGCCACTCAAAGCCAGCCTCACGGAACACGGCGTCGAGCCCTTCCGCTTCCGCAGCCGCTGCGACCTGCTCAGAGCCGGGCACCACAAAAGCCTTGATGCCTGGGGCCACGTGGCGCCCCTTGGCCACCGCAGCGGCAGCCTGCAGATCGCTTAGGCGGCCATTGGTGCAGCTGCCGATAAAACACACATCCACCGCAACTCCCGCGATCGGGGAGCCGGGTTGCAGATCCATATAGCGATAGGCCTCTTCGGCCAGGGGCCGCTCATCGGGATCGGTCTGCTCGAGGGTGGGCACGCTCTCATCGACACCGATGCCCTGACCTGGCGTAATCCCCCAGGTGATCGTCGGGGCAATCGCCGTGGCATCGAAACGCACCTCATCGTCAAACACGGCCTGATCGCCGCTGGCCAGGCTGGTCCACCAGGCCACCGCCCGATCCCAGGCGTCCCCTGCCGGGGCATAGGGGCGTCCGTGCAGATAGGCAAAGGTGGTGGCGTCGGGGTTGACGTAACCGCAACGGGCTCCACCCTCAATCGCCATGTTGCAGAGAGTCATCCGCTCCTCCATCGACAACGCTTCAATCCCGGGACCAGCAAATTCATAGGCGTAGCCCACCCCCCCCTTCACCCCGAGGGTGCGAATGATGTGCAGAACCAAATCCTTGGCATAGACCCCAGGCTGCAACTGGCCGTCCACCCAGATGCGGCGCACCTTGAGCTTGCCCATCGACAGACTCTGGCTGGCCAACACATCCCGCACCTGGCTGGTGCCAATGCCGAAAGCGATCGCCCCAAACGCCCCATGGGTTGAGGTGTGGGAATCCCCGCAGGCCACCGTCATGCCTGGCTGGGTGAGCCCAAGCTCTGGAGCGATCACATGAACGATCCCCTGGCGGCCACTGCCAATCGCCTGGAGGCTGATGCCGTGCTCTGCGCAATTGCGCTCGAGGGTGGCCAGCATCTCTTCGGCCAACGGGTCGGCGAATGGCCGGGCTTGGGAGGTGGTGGGCACGATGTGGTCCACCGTCGCCACGGTGCGCTCGGGATGGCGAACGCCCAAACCCAAATCCTTCAGGGCTGAAAAAGCCTGGGGGCTAGTGACCTCATGGATCAGATGGAGGCCAATGAACAGCTGGGTGGAGCCCCCGGGCAGCTCGGCGACCTGGTGCAGATCCCAGACCTTGTCGTAGAGGGTGCCGGCGCTCACGGGCAGTGCAGCCAATGGAATGGTTCACCCTAAAACCAAGTCCGTAGGCGTTACGTAGCCAGCAGCTGGAGGCGCAAGCGATTCAAGGCCTCACCGGCGGTGAGCAATTGAATCCAATCGCGGCCCCGCAACGCCCCAAACCGAACTCCCTCAGAGCAGGTGCCATCGGGGCCAGCGATGGCGATATGGACCAGCCCCACAGGCTTCTCAGCGGTGCCCCCACCTGGGCCTGCGATCCCCGTCACCGCAATCGCCCAGGTGGCTCCAGTCAGCTGGCGGGCGCCCTGGGCCATGGCAAGGGCCACCGCATCACTCACGGCCCCATGGCGCTCCAGAAGCTCGGCGGGAACCCCCAAAACAGCCTGCTTGACGGCGTTGGCATAGGCGATCACGCCCCCGAGGAACCCATCCGATGCGCCAGGCACCGCCGCCAGGGCAGCCCCAATTCCACCACCGGTGCAGCTCTCGGCCACGGCCAGGGTCTGACCCCGCTGGCGCAGGAGGGCTAACACCACCGACGCCAGGGAATCGGCATCTGAGCCAAAGCAAGCATCCCCGGTGCGCTGGAGCAGCTCCTGCTCGACGGGCTGCAGCAAGGTCTCCGCCGCCGGCAGGTTGGTGGCCCTGGCAGTGATGCGCAGCTTGACCTCACCGGCTCCGGCGTAGGGCGCCACGGTGGGGTTCTCTAAGGCCAACAAATCAGCCACCTGCTCGGCCAAGGCGGATTCACCCACGCCCCAAAACCTGAGCATGCGGCTGGCGAATAGCCCATCGGCGAGCCCGTTCTGCCGCAGCCAAGGATCGGCAGTTGCCTGCCACATGGCCCGCATTTCACTGGGCACCCCCGGGAAGGTGAGCACCGTGAACCCCGGGCAGGGGCTCCAGATCATGCCCGGGGCCGTCCCCGTGGCATTGGGCAACACCTCTGCCCCTTGGGGTAAGAGGGCCTGCTTTCGGTTGCTGGGGGCGCAAGGCCGGCCCCGGCCGCTGAGCTTGGCCTGGATATCGGCCCAGATCGCCCCGTGCTCCACCAAGGGCGTGTCAAAGGCTGCCGCGATCGCTTCGGTGGTGAGGTCGTCGGGGGTGGGGCCCAGGCCGCCGGTGGTGATCAACAGCCGGCAACGGCTGGAGGCTTCGCGCACAGCCGCTATCACCCGCCCACGGTTGTCGCCCACCACCTCCTGGCGGTGGTGGGGAATGCCCAAGCCGGCAAGTTCTTCAGCCAGCCACCGGGCATTGCCGTTGGTGATATTGCCGAGGAGGAGCTCGGTGCCAATGCAGAGGATTTCTGCGCTCACAAATCTGACGGTCTCAAGGACGTTGCGCTCAAGGACGTTCCACTGCGATGCTTTTGGCCTTGTCGAGCTTGTGCAGCTGGCGGCGGGAGCGCACCAGCACCCAGATCAGGACGGCTGTTGCCAAAGCCAGCCAGAGAAAACGCATCTCGGCATTGACCATGACCAAGGCCAGGGCTGCAAGCCATTGGGTGAAGGCATAAATGAGCAGCACGGTGCGCCGGTGACTCAATCCGGAGCGCAACAACCGGTGGTGCAGGTGACGACGGTCGGGATAGAAGGGGGAATGGCCTGAACTGAGGCGGCCCATGATCACGGCCGACATGTCGGCCAGGGGCAAGGCCAAGATCAACAGCGGCAGCAGCAAGCTCACGCTGGTGAGGCCCTTGGCGGGGCCAACGATGCTGACGGCGGCCAGGGCAAAGCCCAGGAAGTAGGAGCCCCCATCCCCCATGAAAATCTTGGCGGGGTTGAAGTTGTGGCGCAAGAAGCCAAGGCACGATCCCGCCAGCGCCGCAGCCAAAAGGCCAGCAGCGGGCTGGTGAAGGCTGTAGCTCACGGAAACCAGCCCCACGGCGGCAATGCCACTCACCCCAGCGGCCAAACCATCCAGGCCATCCAGCCAGTTGATCGCATTGGTGATCCCCACCAGCCACACCACCGTGGCCAGCAGGCTCAACCAGGCCGGCAGCATCAACAGGGCATTGGGATGACCCATAAAACCCAGGGGCAACTCGATGCTGCCAATGCGCACGCCCTCGCCCCAGACCACCGCTGAGACCGCCAGCTGGCCCGCCAAGCGCGGCAGCGGAGGCAAGGCGAAGAGGTCGTCAGCCAAGCCAATGAAGAAGAAACACAGGGCCCCGGCCAAGGTCGTCCAGATCAATTGGTCGTTGGTGGTGGGGAGCTGGGCAAAGCCGCCCAGACTCCAGACCAGGCCCAACGACAGGCTGAAAGCCAGCACAATCCCCACGCCCCCAAGCCGCACCATGGGGGTGGTGTGTTGTTTACGGGCATCGGGGGCATCAATCAAACCCCAGTGCAACCCGAGTTTGCGTACCCCAGGCACCAGCAAGGCTGTCAGCGCTGCCGCCACGGAAAACGCGAGCAGGGCAGCGGCATTGGGACTTTGGGCGAGAGTCACGGGGGATCAGGCTGGCTGCAGGGCCGGCTGGTTGGCGTAGAGCGGGAAGCGCTCGCACAGGGCCGCGACCCGCTCCCGGCAGCGCTGGGCCCCAGCGGCATCGTCGGGCTGCAGAAGTCGGTCCGCAATCACATCGGCCACCTCTTCGAAGGCCGCCGCATCGAAGCCCCGGGTCGTCAGGGCCGCCGTGCCCAGGCGCAGGCCGCTGGTGACAAAGGGCGACTCGGGATCAAAGGGCACGGTGTTTTTGTTGGCCGTGATGTGCACCTCACTGACCAGCTGATCCGCCAACTTGCCGGTCATGCCAATGGAACGCAAATCCAGCAACACGATGTGGTTGTCGGTACCCCCGCTCACCACGGCAATGCCCCGCTCCTGAAGGCGGGCTGCCAGGGCCTGGGCATTGGCCACCACCTGCCGGCTGTAGGCCTGGAAGCTCGGTTGCAGCGCTTCGCCAAAGGCAACCGCTTTGGCCGCGATCACATGTTCCAGCGGGCCTCCCTGGGTGCCGGGGAAGACGGCCTTGTCGAACTGCTTGCCGAAGTCGGCATCGCGGCACAGGATCAGGCCACCGCGCGGTCCCCGCAGGGTCTTGTGGGTGGTGGTCGTCACCACATCGCAGTGGGGCACTGGGCTGGCATGGACCCCAGCCGCCACCAATCCAGCGATATGGGCCATGTCGGCCAACAGGTAGGCCCCGACCTCATCGGCAATGGTGCGGAAAGCGGCGAAGTCGATGCTGCGGGGGTAAGCCGAATAGCCACAAATGATCAGCTTCGGCTTGTGCTCCAGGGCCAGCTGGCGAATGGTGTCGAAATTGAGCTGCTGGGTGGCTGGATCGACGCCGTAATGGACGGCCTTGAACCACTTGCCCGACACATTGACCGGGGAACCATGGGTGAGGTGACCCCCGTGGGAGAGATCCATGCCAAGGATCGTGTCGCCGGGCTTCAGCAAGGCCAGGAAGACCGCGAAATTGGCCTGGGCGCCGCTGTGGGGCTGCACATTCGCCCAGGCCGCCCCAAACAGCTCCTTGGCCCGCTCAATCGCCAGGACCTCAATCCCATCCACATGCTCACAACCGCCGTAGTAGCGCTTGCCGGGCAAACCTTCGGCGTACTTGTTGGTGAGGACCGAGCCTTGGGCTTCCATCACCGCCCGCGACGCGAAGTTCTCGCTAGCAATCAGCTCCAGGTGGCCCTGCTGCCGCTCCAACTCCTTCTGGATCAGGCCACAAATGGCGGGATCAGCCGCTGCCAAGGACTGGTTCATGGCTGCGCCACCAAATTCAGGCATCGATCGCCAGTGAGATTGATCCGATCGTAAGAAAAGACGCCCAGCCTGCACGCCTTGGTGAGCACACAAAAAAAACCGCCCGAGGGCGGTGCCTCCCCAAGGAAAAGGAGAGGAGGAGTTGAATGAAGAAGCGCGCCTGGAGAGATTCGAACTCCCGACCCTCTGATCCGTAGTCAGATGCTCTAATCCGCTGAGCTACAAGCGCATGGATCCCATTCTCACCGCATGGGGTGCCCATCCGTCAAACCCCTCGCCCCCTTCACCATGCCGATCCGTTGGTACGGCCCTGCCAATCCCGAAGACCCCACCTACCGGCATTTCGAGCGAATCGTCAATCTGACCCTCCATGCAGCCCTGTTTGCCCTGTTCAATAGCGGCCTCTGGGTGGTTCAAAACCTGCGCCACCCCTGGACCCACCTGAACTGGCTAACCCTGGCATGGCTAGCCATGCTGGTGATCCACGCCGGCGTGGTGATCAGCATGCGACCAAGCGGTGAACAACTCGAACCATGACCCTCAGCGCCAGCGACCTGCGTGACTTGGAACTAGCCCTTGGCGATCGCCTGTATCTCCAGGTAGCCGGCTGGCATCTGTATCTCAAAGATGCGGGCCTAGCCCAAGCCTTAGCCATTGAATGCTCGGCACGCCTCAGCCAAGGGGCCTCCATTGCCGCCCGGCAAGCCCTTGAGGCCGTTCAAGTACCGATTGGCGGTAGCGCCACCAGGCTGCCCTTGGCCCGCTTGATACCGGCCGGCCAGCTTCGTGATCTGGAAGAGGTTCTCGACCCCTTTTGCCGATAGGGTT
>Ga0310333_100155_pt1 | contig 19095 bp, 9 predicted proteins | sample LakMicSRFTotalB7_FD_195547 | JGI IMG/M metagenome (GOLD analysis project Ga0310333, IMG submission 195547) | Enriched freshwater cyanobacterial communities from Lake Michigan, Michigan, United States - MI23.SRFL.Total.B7 (v2) (version 2) | ecosystem: Environmental > Aquatic > Freshwater > Lake... | reverse complement strand
CCCACCCCAGCCCGGCGTCGAGATGAGCGCGTGGGGAAGAAACTGGAAAAGATTGCCCTGACGTAGCCACTCCTGCCAGGCGAGCTGCTGCTGCTGCTCCGAATCGGCGATGTCAGGGTCGAAGTGGATGCTGCGCAAGCTGGCAGCGGGGTGTCGACTGCCATGGTGGGCCTGATCAAGCAAATTCAGTGCCCTAAGGCCAGGGGCAATCGCCAGGGCTTGGCCGACTTGACGGCCGGGTTCATTGCCTTTCCACTCATCGACGTGATCAGCCAGGGCCAGCTCAGCGATGGCCTGTTGGATCTCTGGCGAGTTGAGGGCAGCCGCACTGCCCTGGGCTAGGCAGAACAGCTGCGCCAATCCATGCCACAGCGTTTCCGAGGGGTTGGCCAGGTAGGCCATCAGCAGCTGCAGGCTGTTGGCTGCCTGGGCCTCGCGGGGTAGCAACAGCGGTGGCTGCGGAAGACTCTCGAGCAGCGCATCGGGCCACCAGCGCTCGGTGAAAGTTCCGGGGCTAGTGGCAAATGACGGCACCATGCCAACCGTCAATCCATTGGGTTGGAGTGGATTCTGACCGTTGGGCAGCTTCTCGACCACGTCGCTCCAGCTGAGCGACCACACCAGGTAACGGCCACTGCGCTGCAGGGCCATGCGTTGACGGGCGTCATCGGCGAGGCGGCCACGGTGGAACTCCCAGCCGTCGGTGTAGATGGCGATCGGCTTGCCGCCTGCTGTTGGGGTGAGCAGAAAGTCAGCCCGGGAGAACTCCGCAACACCCTCGGATTCACCCAGGGGCACTTGCTGCTCCACTTTCCAGGTGGTGGCCGCTGGCCCGCTGCCGATTTTGAGGAGATAGCCGATGCGGCCGTGGATCACGTCCTGCTTCAGGACAACCGGCAGGTCGGCAGGGACACCCTTACCGCTGCGCAGGGCCTCTAGGAATCTCAGCTCCAGTTCGCTTTCGGCCCGACTATTGATCGTGATCTCCGAGAGGCTGCTGTCGCTTGCCTTGAGGTCGGCCCAGTGACCCAAGATCGCCAGCAACTGTTCAATGGCGCGGCGCTTACTGGTCCGTTCGCGATCGAAGCGCTGCCGGTACATGTAGATGCAGCGATAACAGCCGTCAGCGCACTGGCAGGCTTGTAAAGCGGTAAGCGAACCCTCAAATACCTCCCGTAAATCCTTACCGTCTTGTGCCATCAACTGGTGCACATAGCCCGTACCACCGGGTACGGAATCGTAGAGATAGAGAAAGGTTTTACGCTGCTGACTGCCGGGCTGGGGCTCTTCTGCGAGGGCAGAGTGCAGGTGGTCGACTTTGCCACCGAAGCGATGGCGCAGGCCTAAGTGCAACGCGGCCTCGAAGGAAGGCTGGCCCTCCCCATCCCAGAAGTTGGCGCTGGGCAACAGGAAGCGCAGGGCCTCGGATTGGAACTCCCGGTACATAAACAGGAGATTGCGTAGCTGGGCGTCATCAGGCTTATCGCGGTACGTACAGGCCCATGTGTGGTTGGAGGGCTTGGCGGGGCCCCGTTGCACCTTGCCGCAACTGCGGCAAAGTTCAAATCCCCTTACGCGCAGACCCTTGCCTGCGATGGTGTGGGCCGCACCGATCGGGGTGAGCTCGCCAAAGTTGATCTCGCGGAAGGTGGTGCTAGCCAGGTATTCGGCGCCAAATGGAAATTCTTCATCGTCCACCGCCAGGGAGATTTCACGGCGGGCCAAATCAGGAAGGATTAATCGCTCGCGGTGGAAGAACAGCGGGTTGCGTTCGTCGCTGTCGTCGCCGATGCGGCTGCGGGCGTCTTCTGTGGTGGCTTGCACCTGACGCAGGCGAGCCATCTCCTTGATCTGGCCCTGGTCGGCGTAGCCGCTCTGGCCACAACGGGGACAGTCCTTACGGTTGTAGTCGTCGTCAGTTTCACGGCAGGCGAAGGCACAGGAGGGGCAGAAGCGCCAACGCTCCGTTTTGTTGAGGTTTGGATCGATCTGATCCACCTTGACCCGGCGCCCTTGGGCGTAGAACTGGCCGTCTGGCACCAGTTCACGGATGGCCACGTTGGCCGGCCTCTCATAGCTGAGGGTCGGTAGCTCTTCGGTACGCCGTGGGCTAGCGCCGCGGGCGGGCAGACGTCGCCAAAGCACTGACTTGAGGGTGACACCAGCTTCTGGAAAGGCGTAGTTAGGTAAGAAGCCCTCGTCCGTGAGCATGGCCAGCAGGCGACGGCCATCGAGGTCTTTGCGCAGCTGGGTGTAGGCGATCTGCTCGCGCCGGATCGACTCCTTATCGTCACGCTGCTGCTCTAAGAGCGTCGACTCCGCGATAGCGGCCAGCTTGTTGAAACGATCGCGTAATTTGACGGCTTCACTTCGTAGACGCTTGCGTTCAGCAATTAATTCCTCTAGGCGCACGATCAGACCCCTGGCGTAGGGCGCAGCAAACTCACCAGACTCGCAGCCATCAGCTGGGCTGAGGAAGTAGGCCCGCAGCTCCAGGCGGCTGGGGGCCTGCAGCTGATCCTCAAAGAGGCCCAAGAAACGATCCAGCAGCGCCGTCTGCTCGCTGTTGCACCAGCGCAACCAGGAGTAGGGAAAGGCGTCTGGGATGGTGTGCTGGCCACTGGCGTCCTTGCCGGCCTGTTCAACAGCATCAAGGACGGGCTTGAGCTTGCGCGGCAAGGCCTCGACTGTGATTCCGCTTTGCACCCAGCGATCAATTGTGTAGGCGAGCAATTGGCGCTTAAGGATTGCGGCGGCGTCGAGATAGCAACCCGGCGGGCTCACCAGCCCCTGCAGCATCTCTTTGGGGTCTGAAAAGAAGTAGAGGTCGTGGGCAGTGCCATTGACGATGGTGCCGACTAGCGCATTGCCATCGCGGCGACCGGCGCGGCCGATGCGCTGCAGGTAATTGGTGGGCTCAGGCGGCACCGAGGCCAGCAACACGGTGGAGAGATCACCGATGTTGATCCCCATTTCCAGGGTGGACGTGGCCGAGAGCAGGTTTGGATCGCTGCGGAACTCACCACGGATGAACTGGCTTTCCAGTCGCTCGCGGTCTGGACGCGCCAGCAGCCCGGTGTGTTCGCGGGCGACGATGCGGTGCACGTCACCGCGCTCGTACAGGCGCCGGTAGAGGGGCAGGCCAGCGCCTGGATCAAGGCTGTAGTGGCCAGGGCAATGGCGCACCAAGCAGGCCATGCCGTCCCACACACCCAGCTGGTCGCTCAGCACGCTCTGGCCGTCGTTGCAGCAGCCACAGCGAACCAGCTGGGGCCCGGCGGAGACCTGCAGCACTTGGCGGGGGATGGCCCAGATGTGCTCCCCCCTGCTGCCGGAGAACTCCTGCAGTAGGCCCGCCTCTGTCAAGGCCCCGATGACAGCTTGGAGGGCTTCTTTTTGCTGGTCGGCGTCTAGGGGCGAGTCGGCCTCCAGGGTGCGCGTCAGCCAGTGTTGGTTCCAGGTGGGGCGCCCTTTTTCGCGGACCAGCTGCTGGAAATTGCCCTTGCCACGGTGGCTGGTGAGAAAGATTGGTCGAGTCGAGGAGCGGCCGAACTTGGGGGTGTGCAGGATCTGGTTGAACTTGAAGGTGTTCTCCGCTCCACTGCTGAGGTACTCAGACCCCTTTTGATCAAACCCCACCAGTTCTTGAACGGCGATGGCACCCCGCTGGCGCAGCTGATGCAGCATCCCCACCAGCAACTGGCGCAGCTGATCGATCGATGTTGTGCGTAGGGGTTCGACTTCGTTTTGCAGCTGTTGGAGCAGGGGGGCCAATAGGGGCTCAAGGCGGGCTGGATCCACCCCAGCGGCGAGGGCGCCGGCCTGCTCGACCGAGGAGCCAAGGCGGGAGCGATAGCCGAATTCCGCGGCCACCTCCCACCGCAGGCGATCGCAGACCGTTTTCACCAGAAAGCTATCAATAGCTAAAGCCGGGGTGTCCTGGTGTTGCAGTGCATCCCATTCCCTTAGCCACTCCAGATCGGCCGGTAGGAAGGTGGCGGCGAAATCCACTGGATTGGACAATTTCTGCTGCCAGCGGCTGATCAGCTGCTCCTGCACTTGGTCGAGGGGCAGGGGCCCATTGGCCTGCATGGTTTGGGTGAGGGCGGTGCGAAAGGAGGTGCGGTAAGCCCGGGCCGTGATGAATCCAGCCCGATGGGCGGCGTCCTGCACCGAATCTGAGAAGGCCAGCAGCTTCTTGTCGCTGTTAAAGGCGGAGGCAAATAGGGCAGCACTCCAGGTGCTGGTCAGGTTGGCGGCCGATGTCCCCACCAACAACAGGCCCTGTTGGGCATTGCAGTAGGGGCAATCGCGACTAATGCGGGGATGGTTGTGATCATCGAGGTAGCTGCAATCGGGCATGTCCACCAGCAGAAGCTCCCGGCTCTGGCAGTTGGGGCAAACATCCTTGAGGTCGTTGGGAGCGTGCAACGAGAGGCAGTCCGCACAAAGCACCTTGGGGCTTTCCAATTCAGATGGGGCATCTGGCTGGGGGGTACCCGGTTTGAACGGGTGCTGGGGGAAGAGGTAACGAACCTCGCTCTGGCCGGCGAAAAAGGCCTTGTAAAAGGCCCGCAGGTTGCCAGCGCGATCCAGGCAATTGCTGCCCTGGTTCAGCAAGGTGGATGTCCAAGCGGTGGCACCGCAATCGCGGCAATGCACAACCGGCAGATGGGCACTACTGTCCTTGCCAGCCAGATCATCGGAGTGAACCAATTGGGGTTCGGCCTCCACAGATGCCACCATCCGCTTGAGTTCCCGCAGCCACAGCTGCACCCGCAGGTTCAGCCAGGGCACCACAACGGACGACCCATCAAGTTTGGTGGTGGTTCGCCTGGCATGGGCCAGTAGGGCCAGCAGGCTTTCGAGCAACCTCACCCTGTAGCCAAGGGGAAAGCGATCGCCGAGGCCCAGCTGGCGAGAAAAGCGCACCAGCAGCTCCTCAATCGAACAGGTGTTGGCCGCTTGGCGCACCAGGTTGTGAACGGCCGGCAGGGTGCCAAGTCGCATCCCTAGGGCCAGGCGCCAATCCGCATCGGCCACGTCATCGACTGGGAACGGAGCCAAGGTGTCATCCAACCAGAGCTGCGCCTGCGTCTGGATATAGGCAGCGGCGCTGCTGGCCTGTTCCGGATCTAAGGCCTGAAGCTTGTCGAGTCCTGGCAGTGGCAGGGCAAACAAACCCTCCTCGCCAAAGGCCGTGTGGGCCGTAAAGAACTCCTCTGCGCTGAGCCGTTCTTCCTCAATTAACGAATCCGGCTCGAAACGACTTGCAAAGATCTGGCCGGCGTAGTCGCGCATCGCGCCCCGCGACTCGGGGCCACCAAGGGTCGCCGAGGTGCCGACGCAGACCAATTGGTCGCCCTGGCAGTGGAGACGATCCCGCAGGCGACGAATCAAGCAAGCCAGGTCGGTGCCCTGGGCGCCGTCGAAGCTGTGGAACTCATCCACCACCAGATAACGCAACACGCTGGTTCCATCAAGCTGCTGGGCGTTGTGCTCCCATAGGCTTTGGACGTGCGGCTGCAACAGCAGATAGTCAAGTTGCTTGTAGTTTGTGAGCAGAATATCGGGTGGAGCCTTGTGCAGAGCAGCTTTGTCAGTGATCACACTGGTGGCGCTCATCGCCGCCGTATTCGCCTCATCTTCTGAACCGATATAGAGGCCGGCGCGTAATCCCTGCAGGGCCGAAATGGTGTGGATCAAATCGGCGATTCGGCGCGCCTGGTCGGTGGCTAGGGCATTCATCGGATAGATCAAGATCGCCTTGATCCCCCGTTGGCCCTGGCTGTGCTGCAGACGGCAGTGCTCCAGCACCGGCAGCAAGAAGCATTCGGTTTTACCGGAACCCGTTCCCGTTGCTACGAGCGTGTTTCGGGGGGTACCGGGCAGCAGCCGGTCAAAGGCCTTCTCCTGGTGGCGGTAGGGCGGAAACGGAAGGGGAATCTGGGGGAACCAGTCACGACCAGAACCCTGCTGGAACGGCAGAGACACCGACACGTAGGGGCCTTTCAGCAGTCGCTCTCGCTCCGCCAGAAAACGATCGATCAGCCCCGAGAACCCAGGCGTGGTGGGATGAAAGGCAGTGCGGATGGCATCGGCGGCCACCTGCTCCAGCTCACTGGCTACAACGGAGGGGAGCAAGGGATGCTGCGGATCTTGAGTCTGAGGCTAGCGGAGCCAGCCGTGTCAATACCGATCTATGGGATGCATGACATGCATAACGCCGGCCATCTCAGGGCATAGGCCAGCGCCCGGCTACAAGTTAGTGCTCCGTTGTGAACTGGACCGTCAGGCCACCACCAAAGCAAACGGGCCATCATCGGCGCTGAGCCGGTCCAGGATGAGGCCAAAGACCTAAGCGCCAGTGTCGCAGGTCTCGGCTACAACCTGGGCCCCGGTTTTGGGGAGTGGGTCCTGCCCAATGTCAGCGCAGCTCATCGCCCGAAGTGAATGGGTTAAGCAGGGGAACCTCAAAACGGCTGAAGTCGGACACGTTGCGCGTGACTACCGTGAGGTGATGCACCTTGGCGATCGCAGCGATCATCGCGTCCTCGTAGAGCGTGTCGGATTGGCGATGCATCAGCTGGGCCCAGCAGCGAAAAGCCCGACCATCCATGCTGAGGATGTTGAAGCTGTTACTCACCTGATCCAGCCACATTTCGATCTCGCCCGCCTTGGCGGCGTCCTGTTCCCGGGTTAGTTCAATCCCCGCCTGGATCTCACCGATGGTCACACTGGCGAGGTGAAGATCGGCATCGTCGATGGTCTCAATCCACGCGAGTACGCCGCCGTGGGGTTTCGGCCTGCGTAGTTCAGACACCACATTGGTGTCGAGCAGGAAGGCCATGGGCTATGGAGCCACCACGGGCCGCCGGCGGGCACCGCCTCGCGGGGGCACAAGGACCTCGCTGCGCGCCTCGGATGCCATCAATAGGTCTTTGAGGGTGGGCCTTGCGGCTGCCTGCAGGCGATTCCACTGCTCAATTGGCACCATCACGGCGGTTTCCGAGCCGCGCCGCGAGACCACCTGCGGGCCTTCCCGCTGGCAGGCATCCAGCAACTCACTGAAACGCGCCTTGGCGTGTTGCACGGGCCAGACCGCCATGTCGTCCCCCAACTGACTAGTTATCTGACCAGTTTACACGGGAAAAAGATCTTGTGACCTGTCGCCCCCTGGCTGCGAAGGCAGCAGCCAAGGTGGTGGCCCAGCCCTCTGGCCTAGCCGCCATTGAAGCCCGCCTGGATCGCATGGAAGCCCTGCTGCAGCTGATCGCTGAACGGGTGGGGGTCAGTGATCCTGGCTTCGATTGAGCGATGTCCGTGATCGCCACCAGGGCGATTCGATGGCTGAAGTCTCGCGATCGGTGCCCCTTACAGGGTGTGGCTGCCAAATCCAGCCGCTCCCAGGTACAGCCATCGACCAGGAAGGACCAGCCGCTGCCGCGCAGGCGCCATGGTGCAGGGCCCGATCGGAACAAGCAAATGGCAGGCCCCCTTGCAAGCCAAGCCAACACGATCTTTTAATAGTCTAAACAAAGACCATCAAATGAGCAGTCGTTAGAGTATAAAAACAACACCTGCCCACCACCCCTTGGTCGACGCCAACCCAGCAGCCAACAGTGGTGGTAGCTACGACCCTGAGGCGATCAAGGCCGGGATCCTGCAGGAACTCAGCGATCTCAAGGCCACCGTCGAGTCGTTCGGGGTTCAGGCAATCAAGGACGGCAGCTGGTTTAACAAGTTTCTCAAAAGCTGCCTGAGCAGCTACGAACGCCAGGTGATGGAGCAGGGCGGGGCCGACTACCTCCGGGGCAAGTACCCCGGGCTGCCCACCGATGCAGTTGCCGGCAAGCTCTGCGAGTTAGCCGAAACCTACGCCGCTTTGGCCGGCGGGCTTTCAGGGGCCACGGCCAGTGGAGCCGTACTTACCGCAGGTTTAGGAGTGCCGGCCGCGATCCTGGCGGTGATGGCGGAAGTGTTTTACACCGTGCGGCTGCAGCTGCGGCTGGCCTTCGATCTCCACCTGGTGTACGACATCCCTTTGGCGGCCGACGACCCGGAGGAGCTGACCCAGCTGTTCGCGGTGGTCTACGGGGTGAAGGTTGCAGAGGTGGGCGGCTTGGGCCTCAAGGCCCTAGGACCGGAGGTGGCACGGGCCCAGCTGTTTCGTTTGATCCATGGCAACACCCCTTTGATTCAGGCGGCGGCGAGCACGGTGCTTGGCCCCAGGATTGCCAAGCAGGTCACCCAAAAAGCGATCATTAAAACGGCCGTGCCGATCGTGGGCGTCGGGATCTCAGCGGGCTGGAACTACGCCACCACCCGGGTGATGGGGGCGCGGGTGCGCCATGGCGTGCGGGTCTCGGCGGCGTTGCGGGAGGAGACCCGTCGCTTGCAAGGCCAGATCGGCCGCAACGAACAGGCCGAGTTGGCGGTGCTGGAGGGTTTGATGGCCCTGGCCCTGGCTGATAAGAGCTTCGATGACAAAGAACGGGAGGTGTATCTCACCTTCCTCAAGCAGCTGGACCTGCCGCAGGAGGTACTGCAGCGCCTGGCCGAGAAAGTGAATGTGGATCTCGATGGGGTGTGCGCGGCGTTGGCATTAATCCAGGAGAGCCCCAACCAGGATTCGGTGGCACGGGTGTTTTGTTTGATCGCCGCTGCCGATGGTGAGCTCCAGGCCGCGGAGCAGGAGGTGCTGGTTCGGCTCCTAGAAGCCCTTGGCCAGAAGGACCTGCTGGAGGAGTTGCCAGCGTTGGCAAAGCGGTTCCGCCGGGAGGATGGCGTCCTCGATCAGGCGCTCTTCGCCGCAGCTGATGCGGCCAATCGGGCGGGCGCCAAGGTGGGCCAGGCCCTTGGCTGGGCAGGCAAACTCCTAAGCAAGGACAAGCCAGCCGATCTCCCTGCCGTGGAGTTTGAGGCCACAATGGAGGAGAAAACCAAAGGGCCGATCCTCGATGGGATGGAGCGCTTGACCCAACGGTTTGCCGCTGGGGAGCTCAACCAGGAGGAGTACACCGGGCAGTTTGCGGTGCTGCTGGAGCAGCTGAGGAAATGAAGTACGAACCGATCACTAAACTTTCGCTCAAAAACCATCCGGAGTTCAGTGAGCGCTGGGTGCAAGATCGCATAGCAGAGAACCCCCAGATGCTTGGCTTGGGGGATGTCGTCTTAAAGGACAAGGAGCGCATTCAGCCCAGGGCAGGCCGACTAGATTTGTTGCTGCAGGACGCGGAAGCCAATCACCGCTACGAAGTCGAGATTCAGCTCGGCAAAACGGATGAATCTCATATTATCCGCACAATCGAATACTGGGACATTGAGCGTAAGCGCTATCCTCAATATGAACACACGGCCGTGATCGTGGCGGAAGAAATCACAGCACGTTTCCTTAATGTGATTTCTCTGTTCAATGGAACAATCCCGCTCATGGCAATCCAGATGAGCGCTGTACAGCTTGCTGACACTGTTTCCCTGCTCTTTACAACCGTACTCGATGAAGCCCGCTTCGGGCTCGTTGAAGAGGATGAAGAAGTGCAAGAGATCACTGATCGAGCCTACTGGGAATCAAGGGGTTCAAAAGCCACTGTGGCGATGGCCGATGAAGTCCTCAAGCTGGTCAGCACTTTTGCGCCATCACTGGAGCTAAAATATAACAAGTTTTACATCGGGCTTGCCACAAATGGAATGCCCAACAACTTTCTAATCTTTCGCCCTCAAAAATCGGCACTGCGAGTCGAGGTGCGCCTTCCCCAATCCCAGGAAGTGGAAGCCTCCATCGAGGCGGCTGGGTTGGATGTGATGGACTACGACAAGCGATGGGGGCGTTATCGCCTAAGGATTGGCAAGGGAGAGGTGGTCAAGTTTGCCGAGTCGCTCAGCATGCTGTCCAAGCAGGCTTATCTTTCCACAGGCAAAGCTGATGAGTAAAAAGCCAAGCAAGGAGAGCTCGGAGGCGTTAGCAAGAGAAACGCACCAGTTCTTGAAGATTCAATTGGTGACCCTATGCTCACGTTGGCATGAATACAAAACTTTGTTTGGTTACTCCAAGGAAAGAGTTGAACTCCTCAATGAATGTGCAGGAGGGTTTTTCCATACCGTGCAGCATGCCATTTTACAGCAAATTGAGCTTTCCATAGTGCGACTGATCGATCCTGCAAACCAGAGCAGGAATGAAAATATGACTTTCTCGCGTTTGGTTGATTTGGCTGAGACAGTTCTGCAAGAAGCGCAGTATCTTCACTTAAAGCACAAGCTAGAAGTTGCCCACCAGTGCTCCAGTCGGCTAAAGATCCGCCGAAATAAGGCTGTAGCTCACCTCGATGTGCAAGCTATTCAAAGTGAGGACGAAATTGTTTTCGAATGGCCCCGCATTGAAGAGGTCGACTCCTCCATTGAGGTATTAGTTGATCTTGCAAATGATTACGAACAGATGTCTGGTCTACCGATCATGAGCTACGAGCTATTAGAGCCATTGGCTGGCTCCAAGGCAATTATTGATCACCTTGAGAATTCACTTCGGCTTAAAGAACTTGTGAGTGATGGCACCTTGAATCTAGAATTAGCCTATCCGAAGCGATTCTGCTCAAAATACTCCCAAACCACCCGATAATCCCCCACCCGATCACACCGATCAAACGGCGCCTCATAGGTGATCGTGCGCTCCACCGGCCCGCCAGGCAGCGTGTCATCGATGATCGTGCGCGAGACGGTACCTGAGGTCTTATCGCAAATGTCTTCCCAGCCGGTGGTCTTGTTAACGCCACGGCCTGAGCCTTTCCGCGGAAAACCAACCCCGGTCAGGCCCTTGCTGGCGGTGAAGACGATGCGACCGTTGCGGTCGTACCAGGTGTCGCGTTCGTATTGCTGCATCACCGGGAATTGCACGCGGTAGATGGTGATCAGTTCTTCGAGGGTGAGCTTGAGGGCCTGGGCCACCAGCACATCGATCTCGACCAGGGCCTGGCGGCGGGCGTAATCGGTGCGCAATGCGCAATCGCGCTGCCAGGTGGGGGTGAGGTTGGTGAAGAACTCCATGGGCAGGCGGGGATCCTGTTTGGCCCAGCGTTGCTGGCGGAAGGCTTCATCCCAGCAATCGAGCCATAGATCGGCGTAGGACGTGGTTAGGCAGTTAAGGGCGAGAGTTCGCGATACAAGAACTCTCAGCTCTAAGATCGAAAGATTAGGGAGAGGAAGCTGGCGGGCGAGTTCGTTTCTGATGTCTCCTTTACCAGTTGTCTTGACAAAGAAATCAAATGGTAGTGATGACCATAATCCGGAAATCTCAGGGATGCGAGATTGGTCCCTGACGGTGACAGATAGGACTCCATCGACGTGCCCAGCGCTTTGAGTTGCAATGATTGGAAGAAGTGTTCGTTCGCCTGACTGGCTAAGTTGACGCCTGCAGGCAACCCGATAAAACTCCGTTACCGGCTTCTTCTCCCCCCAAGGCACCCGCGGCGTACGGGCGAGGTATTCGGAGGGCGACACATCCGGCCGGTAGTTGGTCCGGGGTAGGTAGGCATCCGGCATGATTATGAGATCGAGACAGTCGTAGTGCCCCTTTTCAGTGCAGATGGTGCGGGGTGTTTTGTAAAGCGGCGAGCCTACATAGAAATGAGGCCCTGAAAGAATCAGCTCCGTGGGATCAGCAGGAAAACTAGTATCACGGCGGATCGTGCCGTCTTTTTGTGCATTGGTTTCGTGCCACATCTCCAACGCGATGTATTCACCCTGAAGATCTCCTAACCGTTTCGGTGCTGCCGCAAACTTTTCCAGCACGCTCTGCAGCTGCTGAGAATGCAGGGCCGGAAGGCGGGCTTGGGTAGCTGGTGTTCCTGGTTCGTCATAAAGTTGAGCAAACAAGCCAAGAGCCTTTTCTCCTACGGGGATCAGACGTTGGCGGTGGCCAGCCATATCCCACTTGTTGTCGTTGGTCTTGATGCCACCAAACGCACCGTGGCCATCATGAGCAAAGCAGGCGTCCACGGTTTTGGAGTGAAACAGATTGGCCAAATGAATGAAGCTGGGCTGTCGGCTTGGGCCATAGATGTTGAGACTGTATTTAACCCGGTCTCCGATTGGGAACAGGATCAGCTGATTCTGGAATTGGAAATGATTCCTTAGTCGTTCGTACATCACTTCGCGCAGCGAACCACCCTTAGGGTCGTCGTACACCCCTTCCGGATGCAGGAAACCCTGCACCCCTTGACTTGACGTCACACGCCAGGCCTGGGGCAGGAAGCACTTGAACAGATTCGTTTGACTGCCCTTCAGCAGAGGATAGTTGGCCACCGCATTAAGAAACGCCTGGCTGCCGTTCTGCCCCTCAAACTCTTCTAAGTAGGCCGCCCGTAGCTCAGGATTGGCGCTGAGCGCCTCGCCCCGGCGTTTGGCCAGCTCGCTGGCACTCACCTTGCGGATCAGCACCATCGGGTCGGCATCACCGATCACGCCCTTTTCTTCCCACTCCACCTTCAGCCAGGGCGGATTGCCCACGATCAGGTCGAAGCCGCCGCCCGCTAGCAGGTCGGCAAATTCCAGGTCCCAATGCAGCGGCCGCAGGCGGGTCGCCACGGCATCCACCTGGCGCAGCCGTTCAAATTCGCCCTTGAGCCGCTCCACATCCACAAAGCCATGGCGGTCGCTGAAATCCGCCGCTAGATGCTTGGGCTGGGTAGAAGCAAGCATGTTCGTCTGGCCTTGTTCCACAGACACTCCCTGCTCCACATCCCCCAGGATCATGCTCAGCTCCAGCAGCCAGCTATCGCGGCTTGGCAGTGAATCCGCCTGGCGGATAGGCCAAAACCACAAAGCACACCAGTAATCCATCGCCCACTTCAGCCGCAGCCGTGCATTCGTGTTGGCCACATCGCGGCCCAGCACCTCCTGGTCCTGGATGCGGTCTTTCAGTTTCAGTGGCGTCCAATCGCCTTCGCTGGCCCCCGTGGGGTCTTGCCATACCGGCAGGGGGTCGGTGGTGCGCAGCCGCAGCAGGCGTTGCTGCTCGGCCCAGGCTTTCCAGAGGCCATCCACCAGCTGGCTCAGCCTCAGCAGGTGGGCGATCTGGGCCTCCGTGAACGGGTCCCCCACAAAGGATTTGTTCCAGCGCTTGCAGCGCTCGATCGCTTCAGGCTCCAGCCCCTTGATCACCGCATCCTTGTAGGCAGCCATGCCCGGATCGGGCAGCAGGAAGTGGAAGATGCCATCGGCCGGTAGCGGCGCATCCCAGGCCAGTTCCTCCGGGGCCTGTTCATGCCAGAGGCTGCTTGGCTTGGCCTTGCGTCCCGTGCCCGTGGGCAGCTGCTTCAGCCGGTAGATCTGCCGGCGTGCGCCGATCAGCGAGTTGCCGCATACCAGCTGCTGGCTGAACCAGGGCACAAAGGCCCGGCCGTTCTCGGGAGTGAAGATGCTGTTAAGCCAGAGGCTCACCTCAGCTAGCTCCACCGCCACCGGGTTGAGGTCCACGCCAAACACGTTCTGATCGGCCAGGCGCATCTTCACCTTCTGCAGTTCCTGCTGGAAGCTGTCGTGGGCGATGCTCTGGCCCGTTTCCTGCTGGCGCCGTTCCAGGTAGGCCTGGGCCAGCTGGTTCACCACCTCATTGAGGAACGCGGCCGAGCCCATCGCCGGTTCACACACCTTCAGCTGCAGGATCTCAGAGGCACTCTTGCCTGGCAGCAGCTCCTTGAGCGCATATTTCACCAGGCACTGGGTGAGCGATTCGGGCGTGTAGTAGCTGGCGCTTTTTTCGCGGTCGCGCCCCGCCAACCTGTAGATGAAGCTGCCCTTGGGGTGACACCTGGGCTTACCGGTGTCTTTTTCAGCCACGATCTCTTCCGCCCTATAGGCCTTTAGCTGCTCGGCGGTCACGAAGTGGCCCACCTCCAGCTCGTTGTGCTCCTGGCCGCTGGCTGTGGCGTTGTCTGTGTCATCGCCTCCTTCTTCGTTGTTGTCTTCTGGCTCGTCGTCGTCATCGCTGGCGGTGGCTTTGGCCTTCTTTGGGGCTGGCTGCACTTCAAACAGGTCTTCTTCTGCAAAGAAGCCCCGGAAGCTCAGCAGCGCCTCATACACAGCACCCAATTGGTTGATGCCTAGCTGGGAGTAACTCACCCGGCCGCGCCGTTTTCCCTTGCCTTCCTTGGTGAGCGACATCAGCTCGATCACCTCTTGCAGCACCACGTTGCGGAAGCGCACACGGGTGAGCGCAGGCATGCGCTCGGGGTCAAACAGGTGCGCCTTCAGGGGGGTGAGGCGGAAGCTGTCGTGAAAGGGGTCGCCGGCATCCGCTATCGGCAGCTGGGCTGTGGCGTCCTCGCGCTTGGGGTAGCCCTCCCAGATCATCTGGAACAGCCGATCCAGTGAATCGCTGATGTAGGTGCCTTCTTTGTCTTCCTCGCTGCCGAGCTCGGCGGTGTCCATCTCGCGCAGGCTTTCGAGGCTGTAGCCGAGGCGATACACGTCGCTGCCCATCGGCGCGTAGCCCAGATCGGGCCGGCTCTCGATGTAGAAGAGGAACAGCAGCCGGTACATGTACCGGAGGCACTCAAGGGTGAGCTGGTCGGCGTCGGTTTTGCCCTTGAACACTCCTTCGCCTTTGCTGCGGCGCCAGTGGATCGCCTCGTTGCCCAGCAGCTCGATCGATTTGCGCAGGGCGTATTTGAGATCGCCGCTCACCTCATAGGCGTGCTTATGGCTGTTTTCATCCAGCTCATCGAGGTAGGGCGTGCCACCACCACTGGGACAGGTGTGCTCGCGGTGCAACAGGGTTGCCGCCGCCAGCACGGCATCGGGGTTGTTCTCGCCCAGCAAGGTGTCGAGCTCAAAGCGCAGCAGCCTTGAGGCCGCCCATTTCTGGCGGTCGATCAGCAGCAGCTGGTCGCGGCTCACCGCCAGCAGCCAGCGCGGCGGGATCTCCTGGCCAAACACCCGTTCGCTGATCAGCTCCTCCCAGGTTTCACCGGGTTCCCCATCCATGCCCAGCACCACCTTGCCGGCGGTGATGTCGGCCACCTGGCAGGCCCAGCGGGCCGCAATCGTGAGCTCCAGCGGATCGCACGCTTCATCGCTGGGGTTGAAACACTCCACCACCCACAGCCAGGGCTCCCCCTTGGCAGTGGTCACCTCGGCCAGCAGGGGGATTTGATAGGCCTCCCCCCCATTCAGCACGGGCTCTGAGCGCGGCGAGAAGGGATAGCCCAGGGCGTCCAGCAATGGCTGGAAGAACAGCTGCCGCTGCAGCCGCAGCCGTTCGGCGGGATCGCCTGAGATGCCAAATTCGGCTTCCCGCAGCTTCTGCCAGGGCTTACGCAGGGCCCTGAAGGCCCCATCCGGGGTGCCCAGTTCCGCCGTGGGGTCGGCTTCCACCTTGGCGCGAGCCTCCTGGGCCCAGCGCTCGCGCACCTTCTTGATGTCGCCTGAGAGCACGCTCTCGAGGTAGTGGGCGGAATAAAACTCGTTGGCGTTGCTGATGCCGGGGAGGGCCATGGTTAGGGCTTGCGCAGCGTGAGCAGGGAGGTGGTGTCTTCGCTGATGAAGGTCTCGATCGCTGCGGCTTGCTCTAGAAGAATCCGCTGGATCACTGCCGTGCTGGTGTTACCCACCACGAGCCAGATCACCTTGGGAGGGGCGCCATACAGCAAGCTCAAGCCACGAAAATCGTCGTCTTTGGTGGTGATGGTGTAGTCGTTTGCAGCCGCAAAGGTCCAGATCTTGTGATCACTGTCGCCCACCAAGCCCACGTCGCGGACATGGGCGCTGCCAGGGAACACGTCCGAGAGGGCTGAACAAAGCCGCAGACTCAGATTTTCATCCAGTAACAAACGGCCAGCCATGGCGATCCTCAGGCCACCGTTAGTTCAGTGAGCCGCTTTTCCCGTTCGGCGGCGTAACGCAACACCGCCTGGATGTGCTCGGCCCTGAGGTCTGGGAAATCCTCAAGGAGCTGCTCCTGGTTCATGCCACTGGCGAGGTACTCGAGCACATCCGTCACCGTGATGCGGGTACCAACCACACAGGCCTTGCCGCTACGCACGCCCGGCGAACAGGTAATCAGGGGACTTGGCAAGCTCATGGCAGGGTCTCAGCAAGGGTCGTCGCGGTGGGCTTGGCGGTCGGCTGCTGGTTTGGGGGCATATCAAATGCTATGCAGGCCAGCGAAACGGCGCTTGATCAGCTGCTGTCCCGGTGCAGCACAGCGACCAGCTTCAGGTAAGCAGCCGGTTCAATCGTCATCACGTCACCAACAAACCGTTCGTGGTCTTCAAAGCGAGAGTTGATCGCCTTTTGCTCCGCTTGCCGGCGTTTTTCCTTGATCTGCTGGGGCCGTTGATCAGTGGCAAAGGCCAGCTGGAGCTGGTCCTCCTGCCGTCCCCGCAGGCGCCTGAGTCGCTCCCGTTGGGCCGCCAGTTCCGGTTCCATCCGCTGGCTCCAGCGGTCGCGGCAATCGAGCAGGTAGGCGTTGGCGGCATCCACAGCCACCTGGCGTTGCTGCTTGAGAGATTCCGGAATCGGTGCGTTGGTGTTGGCATAGGTCTTGCGGCCCAGCTGCAAGCGCTCAGCCACGGCCCCAAATGGCAGCACCTCCACCACTTTCAAGCCTGAGCCCAGGAAACGCACAGCCACCCACTCCTGCACCACCGGCACCCCCTTTTGGTTCGGGATCGTGCCCTGGAGCACCATCACCACCTCGCCCGGCTCCAACCCCTCGCCCAGCTGCAACACCGGCGCACAGTGGCGCGGGAAGCTGATCTGGCCGCGATCGGCCAGCCAATCCACCAGGGGATGCAGATCCCAGAGGTATTCCAGCTCGGGCCGGGCGCTGTCCTGGCGGCGGGCCTGCTCGAGGGCACGTTGCAGGGCCTCCGGGTCAGTGCTGAGTGCCAGGCGTTGGCCGCGGGGAGGCTGCAGCTCGCGGGGGTAGCGGTCGTAGCGGCGTTGTAGGTCTTGGGGGGGCGTGAGCTCGAGCCGTTCTTCGGCGGGGAAGGCTTTGAGGTCGAGCTTTTCATTGCGGCGCTCCATCTGCTCACTCACCGCTTCTAGGGAACGCTCCACATAGCCCCAGAGGCTCGCAAACAAGCTGAAGGCCTGGCTTCGCTGCACCGCAGGGCCCGCTGCATCGGGAATGACATTGCCAGTCGTGCTGTCGCCATGAGCGAAGTCGGCATCCGTGCTTTCGCCGTCCTCAAAGCCGAAAAGATCATCAAAGTTAAACAGCGCATCGTCGCTGGTTTGCTTTAAGTAGCGCTCGGCGTTGGCATCCATCCGCGCTTCAAGCCCTGAAGAGTCTCCGGCTTCCACCGCCTTCTCAATCTCAGTTTCCTCAGCGGCCGGATCAAACACCCGCAGGAACACCGAAGGGTCGCCGATGTTCTTCTGGGCTTGATCGTCCTTGCGGATCAGCACCCGCAGGATCTTCTCCGTATCGCCCATGCCCTCGCTGCGCGACGCCGTCAGCAAGTAGCGAATCTGGGGTTGCTGGGGCTGGCCGTAACGATCAATACGGCCGTTGCGCTGCTGCAGGGTCATCAGCGACCAGGGAATGTCGAAATGCACCAGCCGGTGACTTAGGTAGTGCAGGTTCAAACCTTCCGAGGCCACTTCGGTGGCCACCAGAATGCGAACAGCCTCCTTTTCCTGGGCAAACTGTTCCACCACCTTGGTTTGCTCCACGTCCGCCATCGCCCCATCCAGCTGCACAACGGCACCCTTCGGCAGGCCCAGGTCGCCGGGCAGATGCTCGACCAAAAACCGCTGACTTTCCCGCCGTCCGGTAAAGATCACCAACCGGTCCTTCGGGTCCTTACCCATCCAGCTCCAGTCGGAGCGGATCAGCCGCAGCAGCCGTTGGTACTTGGAAAAGTCCTCGGCGCCGATCGCGTCCAGCAGCGGCTCTAGGGGTTCCAGGGCTGCAATATCGAACGGAGCCGGTGTCGTTCCAATGCGAAGGCGTTTCAGCCGATTGCGCACCGTTTCCAGGGCTGCCATGGGGCTAGAGAGCATGCTCTTGGCCAAGGTGGTGCGAAACAGCTGGCCGGCCTTGGCTTTGCGATCGGTGTCTGGCAATTTCAGATCGGCCAGTAGGGCAAACACCCGCTCTTCCTTCTCGCTGGCCTGGCACTCCACATCCAAGCTCTCCCGCTCCTTAACCGTCTTGCGCAGATCAGCGATCACGTCTTTACGGAAGCGCCGTACATAGAGATCCTTGATGTCTTCCTTGGTGTAGTGGCAGGGGTCAGCGATCGCCGTGGCATCGAGCATGTTCATCAAGCTGGCGAAGCTTTCTGCCTTGCCGTCATGGGGGGTGGCCGAGAGCAGAATCAGCGTTTCTGAGCGCGTCGCTAGACGTTCTGCAAGCTTGGCCCGCTGGCTTTTCTGGGCACCTCGGGCACGCTCGGCGACGTTCTGGCACTCATCAATCACGATGATGTCCCAATTGGCATTATCCAGATAAAAGCGGTACTCGCGGTCGTTCTTTAGCGTGTCAACTGACACGATCGCCTTGTCGTAATAGTGAAAGGGGTTCTGATTGGTGGGGATCTGTTCGCGAATGCGTTGAATGCCAACTGAATCAAGCCGCACCAGCGGAATCGAGAAGCGCGTCCAAAACTCCTTCTGGAATTGCACCAGCATGCTTTTGGTCGTCACCACCAGGATCCGTTTACCCCGGCCCCGGCGAATCAATTCGCTGCAGAGGATGCCGCACTCGAGCGTCTTGCCCAAACCCACCGCATCGGCGATCAACAGCCGTTGCCGCGGCATCGCCAGGGCCTTGGCCGCCGGTTGCAGCTGGAAGTCCATCACGTCCATCGCCGCCAGGTGACCCACCACCAGGGCTGCGTCCGTGGGAACTGTCCGGCGTAGATGGGCCTCAATAAACAGCAGGCTGTCCCGGTAGAGGGGGGAGGGATCGGCCACCAGCTCGGTGTCTTCCGGCTGCAGCACCTTGAAACTGCCGGCCGCCTGCTCCACCTCCACAAGGAAACGGGCCTCCTTCTCCCGCAGAAATGGAGACACCCCGACCACATCGACCACCTGCTGGCCATCGGAGCTGCGGCCAAGGCTGCGCACTAGCCATTCGGCGCTACGGCACTC
>Ga0310333_100152_pt1 | contig 19270 bp, 37 predicted proteins | sample LakMicSRFTotalB7_FD_195547 | JGI IMG/M metagenome (GOLD analysis project Ga0310333, IMG submission 195547) | Enriched freshwater cyanobacterial communities from Lake Michigan, Michigan, United States - MI23.SRFL.Total.B7 (v2) (version 2) | ecosystem: Environmental > Aquatic > Freshwater > Lake... | reverse complement strand
CTGCGGAACTGGCAGGGGCCGGGGCGCAGCTGCACCGTTTTGCTGAAGGGCACGTACCAGATGGCATCGATTTTGCAGAAGTTGCGGCCCTGCTTGGCGGGCTGGTCCTCCAGCAGATCCCCGCTGAGGCAGCGGTAGCCGGTCTTGTCCTTGCCTTCCCGCAGGCAGGTGCCCAGGTTCTTCACGAACAGGCGTTTGCCGTCGCGCTTGAAGCTGGCGTTGGCGAAGCCCGCAAACGACACCGGGTCGTAGCTGAACGGCGCCGCCTGGGCGGCGGGGGCGAGCAGGGCCAGCAGCAGGGCGGCAGACCAGGCGCGACGCATGGTGGATCGGTGCAACGTGCGCCGATTCTCCCGCGATCCCCATACGCTTGAAAGCCCCTGTGGCGAGTCGCCCGTGAATCCCGACAGCCTCCGGGCCCTGTTCACCAAGCCCTATGGCGCGCCGGCCCCCAGTGAGGCCGAGTGGCGCGCGGCCTATGCCGATGGTGTGCACTTTCAGGACCCCACCCAGGAGCACCACGGCATTGAGGCCTACCTGGCGGCGCAGGAGGGCTTGCTCAAGCGCTGTGACGACGTGATGCTGCGCCCCGAGGCGGTGGCGATCAGCGGCGACACGGCCTTTATTGAGTGGGAGATGGGCCTCAAGATCAAAGGGATTGAGTTTCTCTATCCGGGGGCAACGCGCCTGCGACTTAACGGCGAGGGCAAGATCGTCGACCATCGCGACTACTTCGATTTCGTGGGGCCCACCTTCGGACCGGTGCCGCTGGTGGGTGGTTTTGTGCGCTGGCTCTACGGCCGCTTCGTGGCGTGAGGCGGCGCTGCCTGGCGTTGGCGGCATCGCTGCTGGCCCTGCCGCTGGTGGCGCGGGCTCAGACCCTGCCTGGGCTGCGGATGCAGGGCCTGCGTTGCCTGCAGAACGCCGCCCCTTCGGCTTGTAAGTCCTTCCTGGAGACGAGCTATCGCCTCAAGAAACAGGCGGAGGCAGCGAAGCAACTGCGCTGCTATACGGCCCTGCTGGGCTTCGAGGCCCAGGTGATTGCCGCCCGGGGGGCCGGTGCCGCAGAGCCGGGCCTGGAGGCCGGCTTCAGCGAGCTCACGGCCGAGTGCGTACAGATTCGGTAATCCGGGGGCCCCGGGGCCTGGCCTGGCTAGGGGTGAACTGACGCCCCTGGAGTCAGTCATGTCCAAGCAACAGCTCGAGCAGTTTCTGGACAAAGCTTCCGGAAGCGTGTCGTTGAAGCAGCAAATCGATGAGTGCGGCACCGACAACGCCTGTCTGGTGGCCCTGGGCCGTGAGAACGGGCACACCTTTTCTGCCGCCACCGTCAGCCGCTGGCAGCGCGATCAGGTCTAGTTGGCCGCCGGCCTCAGTAGGGGAGTGTGAAGCCGCTCTGCAGGTTCTTCACGTCGAGCATCACCCAGGTGACCCACACGATCAGGGCGATCACGCCGCTCACGGCGGCCACCTTGGCGCCAATGCGCAGCAGCAGCTCCATCGGGCTGATTTCCTTCATGGGCTCGCGGGCTTGCTGCTGCTCCCACTCTGGAGGGTGATGGGGCTTATGCGCTGAGCTGTGTGATCAGGGCTCTGCAGTGGGTCAAGAGCTGGGGAAGATCCGTCTGGATCGCTCCCTAGACGATCCTGTCGCTCACCTTGATGTATTCATGGGTCAGCAGGTTGCGGAAATCCACGATCTGTCGGGCTTCCGGAATGGCTTCAAAGATCTCTGGTGCGCGCTTCGCGATCACGTTGAGGGCCTCCCCGATGAGCGTGAATTCGCGCTCCACCGTCGATCGGATCAGTCGGTTGGTTCCATCGGTGTCTTCGACCTGCTCGCTCACCGCCTCCTGAATCGCCACGCCCGCCTCCAGGATGTCGTTCAAGTAGGCCCGCAGATCACGCTGCATCGATCTCCTCTTTGCTCGCCTCGATCTGGCGCTTGATGAAGGGGTTGCGCACGGCATCCGCCATCACCAGATCGAACTCGGTGGAAAGGCTCTGCCTTAATTCGTTGAGCAGCCCGAAGTAGGAGCGGTAGAGCTGGGAGGCGTCAGTGGGCTGGAACTCCACCAGCAGATCGATGTCACTCACGCCTGGCCGGAAATCAGCTGACAGCACCGAGCCAAAGGCGTGCATCCGCGCCACGTGGTAACGCCGGCAGGCGGCGATGATCCGATCAAGCTGATCGGGCAGGAGCGCGATGGTCATGGTCTTCAGCCTGCAACAGCTTTGATCAGCTCGCAAGCGCGGTGCAATCCATCCGGGTACGGCCACCCCATGCCGATCGGCGAGAACGCGGCAACATGGGGCCAACGCTTCCGCCTCGCCATGCGACGTCTGCCCTCGCCCGCCGCCGTGGGGATTGGGGCAGGGCTCTGCCTGGTGCTGGCGGGCTGCGGTGGCGGCAAAGGCGGTAACGCTGCGGCACCGCCGATCACCGGGCCGATCCGCATCAACCTCGACCTCAAGGACCCCTCCAGCAGCTTCGGGGTGCTGCCCCGCGGTGAGGAGCGCAAGCTGTTCAAGGTGGGCTACGGGCGCAACGGCGTGACCTGTGCTGGCAGCCGCTTCGAGGAGGGCTACACCCCTCTGGGGCGCTTCAAGGTGAATGCGATCCTCAGCCCCACCCGTTTCGCGATGGATCCGGCGTTGATCAAGCAATCGGGCAAGAGCGAGGCGGAGCTGCGCCGCACACTGTTCAAGAGCATGAACGCCATCGATTTCAACGGCGACCATGAGATCGGCGAATACGGCATCGGCTACGTGAGCCTGGCGCCGGTGGGTGGCGTGAAGCAGCCGTTCCGCTTCGACACCTACGACGGCAAGTTCCGCTGGTACAGCTTCGCCATCCACGGCAGCAACAACGACACGCGCATCGGCCAGAAGGTGACGGGCGGCTGCGTGAATGTGGCGGCTCCGGTGCTGCAGACCCTGTTGGCCTCGGTGCAGTTGGGCGATGAGGTGGTGGTCAGCGCCAACGGGCCCTGCACGCCCTGAGGGTTCAGGGCTTGGGCGAGAAGGTGAGCAGGTTGTTCGCTGCGTCGTAGCGGAAGCTGCCCTGGGTGGAGGGCTGCGGCTTGGGGGGCTTCTTCTCGAGGGCGTCGTAGTGGAGACGAATCGCGCGGACGCGCTCTTCGTAACCGGGATGGGTGGATTCCGGCTCGGTGGCACTGCCATCGCCGTTGGAGCGGTGCATGAACGCCAGCCCCTGTTGGCAGATGCGGCCCTTGAAACCCGCCCGCACCAGCATGTCGGCGGAGTCGCGGTCAGCCTCCAGCTCATGCTCCCGAGAGACGCGCATCATGGCAAGTTCCTTGGGCTTTTCGGTGAGCTTCTTGAGGTTGTGGTTTTCCTGATAGCTGCTGAGAAACACGTGATGGCGCAGAACGTGCGCGATCTCATGGGCCACGGTGCAGGCGAGGTAGCCGTTGTGGGTGCCGTAGGTCCGGAAGGTGGACTGCGGTATCACCACTGTTCTGCTGGCGGTGGCCCATCCCTCGATGCCGTCGAGGGCATAACCCTGGCGGATCAGTTCATCCCAGCCGTTGCCGTAGTGCTTGTAGGGATTCAGCTGGGTGAACAGTTCGCACTGGTTTGGTTTGCATAGGCCCCGCTGCTGGGCCAGGTAGGCCGCGTAGCCGCCGGAGGCCACCATGAAGCTGATGGGCTGTTTCCCTAGGTTGTTGCCGCGGCTGAGGCGCTGCACCACCTCCTGCAGCGTCTGCACTTCGGTGGGTTGGCGGCGCTGCTGCCAGGCCCAGGAGCCCAGTCCGATCAGGGCGGCCAGGCCCAGCACGGTAAGCGTGCGGACGTTCTTCAGGGCTGCGGGGATGGGGAGGTTCATGGGGGCATCCTGGCTGCCGACCGACCTACGACGAACAGCTGTAGTGCGACACGCCGCCGGCGTTGAAGAATTCGCGCGGGCGTAGGCGGTCGTAGGTGGCGGCCAGCTCGGCGGGGGGCTCGGCGTAGGGATCGCGGAACACCGCCTGCAGCTCCTGGATCAGGCGGATGTCGCCGGCGGCGGCCTGTTCGTAGGCGGGGGCCACCAGCCATTCGCGCCAGGTGATGGCGGGGTTCACCCGCCGCATCGCAGCGGCCGCTGCGGCCGGATCCACCAGTTGCCGGCGCCAGCGCGCGAGCCAGGTCTGGAGCTGTGCGTCCAGCTCGCTGGAGCAGGGCACGTAGAAGCTGGGCTTGAGCGCCTCCACGGATTCGGGGATGGCGCAGAGCTTCCGGAAGAACACCGTGTAATCGGCGCGGGCGTTTACCAGCAGCTGCAGCAGCTGCTGCACCAGCTCGGTGTCGTAGTGGGGGAGGCCGAGCTTGGCGGCCCACATGGCTTCAAGCGCCAGAGCCATGGCCCCGGCGAAGCCCTCGCGCAGCTGCTCGAGCTGCTCCAGCGCAGCGCTGTTGCCCTCGAGCAGGGGCCGCAGGGCGGAGATGAACATGCCGTAGTTGGCCTCGGCCGCCGCCGGCTGGTTGAAGAAGCAGAAGTGCTCGCCGCCGCCGGTCCACGGTTGGAAGCGCGGCTCGAACAGTTCGCAGAAGCCGAAGGGGCCGTAGTCGAGGGTGGTGCCGCCGGCGGCGCAGTTGTCGCTGTTGAAGTTGCCCTGGCAGTAGCCCACCCGCATCCAGTGGGCCACCAGGGCGGTGAGGCGGCCGCGGAACAGGCGCGCCAGCTCCAGCACCTGCTGCTCGAGGGGCAGGGCGGCGTTGATCTCGGTTCGGTAGTTGCGATCGATCAGGTGTTCGGTGATCTGCTGCAGCTCCCGCAGCGCGGCGGGGTGGGCCTGGCTGCGGGCGCGGCGGCCGAACAGCTCCAGCTGCCCCACCCGCAGGAACGATGGCGCCACCCGGGTGGTGATCGCCGCCGGGTTGTCGACCATCACGTCGGGGTCGAAGGAGCTGGAGTGCGGCGCATACCAGGGCCGGCGCACGGTTTCCGCGTGCGACACGTAGAGCGTGAGCGAGCGGGAGGTGGGCACCCCCAGGGCGTGCATCAGCTCCTGGGCAAGGAATTCGCGCACGCTCGAGCGCAGCACGGCGCGGCCATCGGCGCCGCGGCAGTAGGGGGTGGGCCCGCCGCCCTTGAGCTGCAGCTCCCAGCGCTGGCCGTTGAACAGGCCCTCAAACACGGAGATGGCGCGGCCATCGCCGTAGCCGTTGCCCGTGCCGAAGGGGCACTGCTGGATGTATTCGGTGCCGTAGATGGAGAGGGCGTAGCCGGTGGCCCAGCCGTAGGGGCGCATGGGGCCGGTGGCCACGCTGCTGTCGCCGGAGAAGAAGCGGCGGAAGGCGGCGTCGTGGGCGAGGGCTTCGCTCAGCCCCAGCTCCGCAAACAGGGCCGTGCTGTGGGCCACGTACTGCGGATCCGGCAGGGGCGTGGGTGTAACGGGCACGTAGTGGCCGGAGCGCACCTGGCGGGGGCGGTGGTCGCTGCCGTCGGCGGTGGCCTGCGGATCGGGCTGCAGCGCCTCCAGCAAGGAATAGTCGGCCCGGCCGGCGAACTCCGCGAAACTGGATGTGAGCACGGGCCTGGCCTGCGGTGGCCCGCTGGACGGGGCCCGATCTGCCTTATAGCGCCTGATACGCGTTCGACTCTGGGCCCGAGTACGAGGTCAACACCCGCTCACCGCCGCGGGTGGCATCAGCGCTGGCGCTCCGCCAGGTTTGACCACAGCCAGGCCCCCAGGCTCAGCACCGCGGCCCCGAAGGCGAGGAAGGCGATCAGTAGGTCAGTGCGTTCCATGGCGGCCAGCTTGAGTGCTGGGGAGAGGGGGCGCTGTGGCGGTGGCTGCACGGATCAGCGATCCCTGGCAATCCGAAGTGGATCCGGGGCCAATCCCGTAGCCCGTCCGCAGATTTGCAGCGCAGTGCTGTAGGGGTGGTGATCCTGGGGCATCCATCGCGAGGAGCACGCGATGCCCGTCGTGATTCAAAGCCGCAGCGCCGATGAGGCCGAGTGGAGTGATGAGGTGTGGCGGCGCACCCATTTCGAGGCCTATGTGGTGGCCAAAAACAAGGCCAAGCTCACCGGCCGCATCTATCGCTTGGTGGACGAAGACGGCGCGGTGCTCGAAGAGGTGCGCCACCTGGGCAGCAGCTTCAAGCGCTGACGGAGCGGCCCGCCAGGGCGGTGACCAGCCAGGCCACGATCAGCACCGCCGGGATCAGGGGGCTCATCAACCGAGCCCCAGCTGGCCGAGGATGCCCTTGCCGCTGAGGGCTTCGGTGGCGATGGCGATCACGAATCCGAGCATGGCCAGGCGGCCGTTGAGGGATTCGGCGAACGGCACGAAGCCGGTGCGCTGGTAGGGAACCTTGAAGGTGGTGCTGGTGGAGCTGGCCATGGCGGTCAAGCGTTCGTTACAGATGTTAACGCTTGCCTCTCGCGATTTCGCTCAGCCCTCCTCCATCTCTTCCTCCTTGATCCGGTAGTACTCGCGGTCGTCGGAGCAGCACAGGTCGCCGTAGTAGCGCTCCAGCACCGCATGGGCTGCGTCGTAGCTGGCGAACGTCTGGCCGGCGATGCCGTCGCCCTGGCCGTCGTCGCGGTGGATGCGGTAGCGGGTGGCCATGGCGTCAGCCCAGATCCGGTGGCAGCAGCCGCTCCAGGATCTCAGCCACCCCATCCACCAGCGGCCGCTTGCAGCCCAGCTTCGGGCTCCAGATGGATCCGCTGCGCAGCTCCGCCGTGCTGATCAGGGCCATGTCCTGCCCCTCCAGCAGCCGCAGCTGCTCCAGGGGCACCGTGAGGTGTCCCACGAACACATGGGCCAGCCGCCGCGGATGGTGGTGCAGAAACCGGAACTGCAGCCCTTCGCCGCACCAGCTGATCTCCTCCACCAGCTCCCGCCGCAGCGCCTGCTCCGGCGTTTCCCCCGGCTCCAGGTGGCCGCCGAACAGCCCCCAGCACCCTGGCCCCACGATGCCCGGCACGTCGTCGCGCAGCTGCATCAGCCAGCGGCCCTCCCGCTGCAGCATCGCCAGAGCCACTGTCGCTGGCATGGACGCCATCCCTCCGCGGCTGCATCCTGGCGGCTGGATGGATGCCGCCCCTGAGCACCGTTGACACCCTGATCGAGCGCTACCAGCTGCAGCCCCACCCCGAGGGCGGCTGGTACCGCGAGCTGCACCGCAGCCCCCTGGAGGTGCAGCGCACCGATGGCGAGGGCCGCTCCGCCCTCACGTTGATCCTGTTTCTGCTTCCCGGCGGCGCCGTGAGCCGCTGGCATCGGGTGGCCGGCGCCGATGAGAGCTGGCACTTCATCGGCGGCGATCCGCTGGAGCTGCTGCAGCTGCCCCCCGCAGGCGGCGACCCCCAGCGCAGCTGGCTCGGCTTTGCCCTGGAGGATCCCAGCCTGCTGCCGGTGGCAGTGGTTCCCGCCGGCTGGTGGCAGGCCGCCCGCAGCCTCGGCGCCTGGAGCCTGGTGAGCTGTTGCGTGGGTCCGGGCTTCAGCTTCGCTGATTTCAGCCTGCTGTCGGACCACGACCCGGCCACCTATCCCGCCGGAGCTTTGCCAGCCTGGCTGTGATCACCATCCCCTGATCGGCCCGCCCCCATGCCGCCCCTGCTTCCCGGACGCTCTGCCCCCCGTTGGCTGGCGGCCACCCTGCAGTTCATCGGCACCGTGGCGGTGGCCATCTGGCTGGTGACCGTGCTGCCTTGGCTGCTGCTGTTCTGCCTGCTACTGGCGCTGCTGCTGATCCCCACCCTGCGGCGGCTGCGCACCGAGCTCGAGCGCACCATCGACGTGCCGGCCCGCCCCCTCACCGACATCACCCCCTGGCACCGCAGGCTGCTCAAGCAGCTGGCCCTCTGGCAGCACGGGCGTTAGTGGCCCAGTGCCCTGAACTCCCAGGGTCGCAGCAGCCCCCCCGGCGTGGCCCACACGCCGAGGCCCCGCAGCCGCGCCTCCGTTTCCAGGCGGCCGTAGGTCTGCCGGTCGCAGCCGCGGATGTACGCCCAGTACACAAAGGCGGCGCCGCTGGCCACCAGGGCCTGGTTGACGTTGCGGCCCCGACGGCTCAGCTCCACCACCTCCCGGCCATAGCGGTCGGTGGCCAGACGGCGCACGGCCACGGCGCTGGCCACCGGCAGCAGGGCCTGCAGCGCCTGCCGTGCCCGCTCCCCCTCCGGCCGCTGCCGCAGCTCCGGCGCATCGATGCAGGCCAGCCGCACCTTCAGCCGTGTGCCGCCGCGGCGCAACCGCAGGCTGTCGCCATCCCCCACCGACACCACCGTGGCGGTGTTGGCCTGTGCCAGCAGCGGGGTCAGGGCCAGGGCGATCCAGAGGCTCATGGCCCCAGTCTGTCGGTGGCTGCAGGCAGTCCTGGCCTCGACCCGTCAAGCTGGGGCCAGGCCCAGCCCCCTGATGGATCATCCGCTGCTGTTTGTGGTGGCACCCGCCGCCCTGCTCCCCGATGGGGAGGCCGATTGGGAGGATCTGGTGGCAGCTCAGCGCCACGGCCCCCGTGGCGCCTTTGCCCTGCGCCTGTTCACCGCGGCGGGGCAGAGCGCTGGCGACCTCCCCGCCCTGCCGTGGGATGGCCAGCTGCAGGGGCGCCTGATCTGTGATGCGGTGGTGCCCCAGTTCGACCCACGCCTCAATGCCATGGGGGTGTACCGCCGCCACTCCGACCGCGACGGTTTCGAGTGCCTTGATCGCTTTCCCCTGGCGGAGGCCAGCAACGAAACCTGCTGGTTCTATCCCACCCACGACGGCCGTTTTCTGAGCTGGGAGCGGGCCCTGGAGCTGGGGCTCGAGCCCGGGGCCGTGGCGCCGGATGCCCAGGCTGCCGTGCCCGCCGACTACGACCGCGGCCTGCTCACCGTGCTCTGGAGCCTGCTGGCCGACGACGCCAGCCTCACCTGCGTGGGCCTCACCTACGGCGGGCAGCGGATCGAATGGCCCCGGGCCCACAGCCTCCCCGAACCCATGGCCACTTGGAGCCTGTTTTCCGTGAACAGTCAGGCCGATGTGGCCCTCACGATCGAGGCCTCCCAGACGGTGTTCCTCGAGAGCAGCGCCGAGGCCTAACCAAGGGGCCAGCTCCGCTCAGTTGCCGCTGTTCACCAGGGCCTTGCAGCTGCTGGTGTCCACCAGCGCCGTCACCTGGTTGGTCTCCTCCTCACGGATGCGGTAGGTGCGGCCGTCGGAGCAGCAGCGGGTCTGGGCCTCCAGCTGGGCCCAGTACTCCACCGCCGCACGGCCCTGGATCCTCCAGCCATCGGAGTGGAGCGCTTCGATCACGTACATCGCAACAACCCTGCAGTGGGGCTTGCCTCCATCACAGCGCCAGCCAAGGCGTTCGCAACAAAAACAGCAGGTTGGATTCGGGATCAGGGCCTTGGCGCACCCTCACCAAGTGAGGGTGCGGTAGGCCGTAGCCCCCAGGGCGGCCGTATCCCCTGTGGGGATGGGCCTGGAGGATCCCAGATCCGGACTCACCTGCCGGTAGTGCACGGCGGTGGTGTGTTGGGGAATCAGGGCGGGTTGGCTTGGGCTTGGGCAGATCATCGTGCGCTGGCGGTCTGCGGGGGCATGCCGCTGTTCCACCCCTAGCTACCACGGCCACCGGCGCCAAGCTGGAGCCAGATGCAGGGGCTCCGGTGGTGATCAGTTGGCAGCTGTGGGCCCTGGGGGCGGCGCTGTTCGCGGCCGTCACCGCCGTGCTCTCCAAGCTCGGCCTGCAGGGCATTGACCCCAACCTGGCCACCCTGCTGCGCACCCTCGTGGTGGCCGTGGTGCTCACCGCCCTGCTGCTGTTCAGCGGCCAGCTGCAGGCCCTGCACTTGCAGGCGCTGCCGCGCCGCAGCCTGCAGGCCCTGGCCCTGGCGGGCCTGGCCACGGGGCTCTCCTGGCTGTGTTATTTCCAGGCGCTGCGCCAGGGGCCGGTGGCGGCCGTGGCCTCGATCGACAAGCTCAGTGTGCTGCTGGTGGCGGTGCTGGCGGCCCTGTGGCTGGGCGAGCAGCTCAGCCCGGCGGGCTGGATCGGCGTGCTGCTGATGGGGGCCGGCGCCGCCCTGGTGGCCTGGCCCTGATCCGCCATGGCCCGCCCCGCCCAACGCCTTGCGGCCAACGCCCCTGGCCCCTTTTACGTGGATGCCAGCTGCATCGACTGCGGCACCTGCTGGCAGTTCGACCCCCAGCACTTCGCCCCCCACGGCGAGGCCTCCCATGTGCTGCGCCAACCCCAGGGCGATGGCGAACTGCGCCAGGCGTTGCTCGCCCTGCAGGCCTGTCCGGTGGCGGCCATCGGCACCACGGCGGCGCTGCGGGCCCGCACCCCCGCCGACGGCTTTCCGGCGCTGATCACCCGCCATCCGGCCGGTGACGTCTACTACTGCGGCTGGGCCTCCCGCCGCAGCTTCGGGGCCAGCAGCTGGCTGATTGTGCGCCCCGGGGGCAACGTGCTGGTGGATGTGCCCCGCTGGAGCGCCCCCCTGGCCCGCCGCATCCGTGCCCTGGGGGGCCTACACACCCTGGTGCTCACCCACCGCGACGACGTAGCCGACCATGACCGCTGGGCACGGGCCTTCCACTGCCCCCGCTGGATCCACAGCGCCGATGCCGATGCCGCCCCCGCGGCTGAGCGGCGGCTGGAGGGCCGCGAGCCCTGGGCCCTCGACGCCGACCTGCAGCTGATCCCCACCCCCGGCCACACCGCCGGTTCGCTGGTGGTGCTGCTGGGGGAGCGCAACGCGGTGCTGTTCAGCGGCGATCACCTCTGGTGGAACCCCGCCCAGCAGGTGGTGGTGGCCTCCGAGCGCTACTGCTGGTGGAACTGGCCCGAGCAGCTGCGTTCGGTGGAGCGGCTGCTGGATCTGGATGTGGGCTGGCTGCTGCCGGGCCATGGCCACAGCCATGGCTTCGCGCCGGGGGCCTGGCGGTTGGCCCTGGAGCAGACACTCGCCGACGCCCGTCGCTAGACACGGGGGGCCGCATTCCGCCGCCACGATGAGCCTCGAAGCCCTCAACCAACTGCTCGAGAAGGGCCAGCTTGACGACTTCATGGGCCTGTTCGACCAGGCCCTGCGCGGCGGCGGCGATGTGAGCCAGGTGTTTGATCTCTCCCGGCGCCTGTGCGACAGCCTGCCGATGCACCGCACCCTGGAGACCCTCAAGCGCGACCCCGCCGCCCAGCGCCTGATCGCCGAGCGGGCCCTGATGCCCAAGCCCCAGCTGGAGGAGCTGCTGGCCCTGCCCCGCGGCAGCGTTGGCCGCACCTACGGCGGCCTGCTGCAGGGCCTCCACTACGACCCGGGCTTCTACCCCGACCCCGCCTACTTCAACAACCTCGCGACCGACGCCGACTACGTGAACTACCGCACGTATGCCACCCACGATCTGCACCACGTGCTCACCGGCTTCGCCCTCGACACCACCGGCGAGCTGGGGGTGATCAGCGTGAGCATCCGCCAGTACGGCTGCCCTGCCTTCGCCTTCCTGGCTCTCACCTCCCTGTTCGCCTCCTGGATGGCCTCACCGGTGCTGTACACCCCCGGCCAGCCCGATGCCGAGCGCGTGCTCACCGCCCGCTACAGGCTGGAGCTGATTGACCGGGGCATGGCCATCGGCGATGCCGCCAAGCCCCTGTTTGCCCTCGACTGGCCCAACCTGCTCAGCCGCGACCTCGAGGAGCTGCGTCAGGAGCTGGGGGTGGAGCCCCTGCGGGAGGGGCCCGGCAGCTGGTATTCACGGCCGGAGCTCATGGCGGCCCTGGGATGATGGGGCCCCATCGCCCCGCCCCCATGCAGGCCACCTGGAACGGCACCGTGATTGCCGCTAGCGACGACATCGTGACCGTGGAGGGCAACGCCTACTTCCCGCCCGGGGCCCTGGTGGAGGGCTGCTTCCGCCCCTCCAGCCACCGCAGCCACTGCGGTTGGAAAGGGGAGGCTCACTACTACGACGTGGTCGTCGATGGCCAGGTGAACGCCAACGCCGCCTGGTTCTATCCCGAGCCCAAGTCGGCCGCCGCTGAGATCAGCGGCCGTGTGGCCTTCTGGAAGGGCGTGCAGGTCAGCGCCTAGTTGCTGCTGCCGTGATCGATCCCGACGGCCGCCTTGTGAATGAGCCCCCGGCCCCGCCGCTGGGGGTGATCCTCCTGGCCCACGGGGCCGGCGCGCCGATGGACAGCCCGTTCATGGCGGCCATGGCCGAGGGGCTGGCCGCCTGCGGCTGGCGGGTGGTGCGTTTTGAGTTCCCCTACATGGCCCGCCGCCGCCAGGGCGGCCCCCGCAGCGCCCCCGATCGGATGCCCAAGCTGGAGCAGGCCTTCCGGGATCAGCTGCTGAGGGAGGCCGCGGGCCCCTCGGCGGGGCTGCCGCTGTTCATTGGCGGCAAGTCGATGGGGGGGCGCGTGGCCAGCCTGGTGGCCGATGGCCTGGCGGATGAGCTCCACCTGCGCGGTTGCCTCTGCCTTGGCTACCCCTTCCATCCCCCCGGCAAGCCGGAGAGCCTCCGCACCGAGCACCTGCGGCAGCTGCGCACCGCCACCCTGATTCTGCAGGGGGAGCGCGATGCCTTCGGTCGCCGTGGTGAGGCGGACGCCTACCCCCTCTCCAGCGCCATCCGCCTGGAGTGGATCCCCAGCGGCGACCACAGCTTCAAGCCCACCCGCAGCTCCGGCCTCAACGAGGCGGAGGCCTGGGCCCTGGCGGTGCAGGCGGCCGATGTCTTCCTGCGCGAGCAGCTCGTGGCCTAGGGCAGTTGCTCCGGATGGCGGTGCATCAGCTCCGCCTGGTGCGCCAGCTCCTGGGCCTGCCACAGCCCCGGCACCGTGCGGCAGTGGTGGCTGCCGTCGCACACCCGGTAGAGGTCATCGCCGATGGCCTCGATCGTGGAGCCCCGGGGCGTGCTCGCCACCAGCTGCGCGGTCTGTGGCTGGGTGTTCTCGAACTGCATCGGCCGCCGTGGTGTTTCGCCCTTCGGTCATGGCATAGCCACGATCGGCGCCGCCAGCAGCCGCAAACACTCAACTCTCGCCAAACCCGCCCGGCGGAGCAATGAGCATGAACGCCGATTGCCTGAGCCTTTCGCCGGGGAGATGCTGTTGGCATCGAATTCGGAGCCGTTCCATGGACGACACTCCACCCCGCCAGCAGCCAGGAGCGAGCTGACTGAAGGCCCCTGCTCCAACAGTCTTCCGAAACTGTGGGCGGCTCGTCCGGTGCGACAACAACGGTGCGTCAAACCGGTCGACACTCCATCTGCACCGTCCCAGGTGCCCCCGTGAGTCAACCCCGCCCGACACCTGGATCCCTGGCCCCAGGTGCCTCCCTCAGCAGCTCCCACCCAGCCAGAACAACCACAACCCCCGGGTACTCCCCGGGGGTTTCTGCTGTGCAGCCCTTGCGCGATCCCACGAACGACCCCCTGAACGACCCCCTGGAGGATGGCGACTGGCCGGTGGATCCCGGCCGGCCCTGGCTGCTGCGGCTGCTGGCCCTGCTGGGGGCGTTCTCGTTCGTGATGATCGGCCTGAGCAGCCTGCTGCCGCTGCTGCAGCCGACCCCTGCCGATCCCCAGCGTCAGCCGCAGCCCCTGCCGGGGCAGCCCCAGGGCCGGGCCTGAGTGCTCAGGCGGGGAACAGTTCCCCTTGGATCAAGGTGTTCCACTGCGGAGCCGTGCGGCGGCGCAGGCCACGGTTGCCACCGCTGCGCTTGCGCGGTGGGGCCGCGCTTTCTGTGGAGGGCGTGCTGGTGAGCGCCGGCATGGCCACGGGCCAGCCCAGGTCAACGGCGCGGAAGACGGCGTAGGGGGAGGCGACAGCCATGGGATCGCGAGCAGTACGACTGTACTAGCTGGTTTTCTCGGGGTTGTCAATACAGGTGTATTAGTGCGCGGGTCGCTCGGAGTGGCGTCGGGGCAGCAGGCCGGCCCCAGTCATCGCCGGTTGCCGTTCTTAGCCTGGTCTCACGATGCGATGGAGATCCGATGACTGCCTCTGACTTGCCCCAGTCCGATGCGGCCCCTTCCTCTGCGGCGGCGCTCCATCAGCTCAAGCAGTTGCTGAAGAGCGATCCCGCCTTCGCCATGGCCCTGCGCGCCACCACCTCCACCAATGAGGCGGCGCGGCTGGTGGCGGTGCATGGTGTTCATGTGACGCCCGAAGCGCTGTGGCGCCATCGCGGCACCCTCGAGAGCGGCGGCATGCCCACCTGGCGCGGCTGACCCTCTCGGCATGGCCAACGGCAGGTCTTCAGCAGGCCCGGTTCAGATCCCGAGGGTTTCGCCGCCGTCGATGTAGAGATCGTGAAAGGCAATATGCGCCGCATCCGGCGACAGCAGGAATGCCGTGGCTGCGGCCACCTGCTCCGGCCGACCGACGTGGGCATCCGGCACCGCCGGGCGAAAGGAGGAGAGGCTGCCGGTGGCCAGGTCATCCAGGTTGGGATGGTCTGCCATCAGCTTGTGCAGCATGTCCGACTCGGTCGGACCGGGTGAGACCACATTGATGCGCACGCCGTAGGGCACCGTCTCCATGGCGAGGATGCGCAGGGCCTGGCGCATGCCGGCCTTGGCCATGCCGTAGGCCACCTGGCCCATGCGCGGAAACCGTCCCGAGATTGATCCGATCGCCACGATCGACCCGGAGCGGCGGCTCACCATCTGCCGGGCATAGCCCTGGGCCGTGAAGAACACCCCGTAGAGGTTCACGGCCAGCACGCGTTCGATCTCCTCCCGAGTGGTGTCCAACGCAGGGGCGCCGGTGTAGATGCCGGCGGCGATGGCTACCCGTTCCGCCTCGCCCGTGCGGGCCACCAGTGCGGCAACGGAGGCGTCGTCCGCCAGGTCGACGTGCTCCACCTCCACCGGCAGATCATCCCGGCGCAGCGCATCGGCCAGTGCCTGCATCCCCGCCTCAGAGAGGCCGGCGAGCACCAGCCGGTTGGTCCACGGTTCCCGCGCAACCCGATGGGCGATCGCGGCGCCGATGCCGTGGGCCGCACCCACCACCACCGTGGTTCCTGCTGACATCGCAACCCCCCTGGGGTTAGGCCTGCTCCACAGCTAGCAACCGGGCTTGCCGGGGCTCAGCCGCTCCCGCAGGAACGCCGTCAGTGCATCGCTCACCGCCAGGCCCCGCCGTTCGCAGTAGGCCTCCACATCCCTGGTGGCCAGCACTGTGTCATGGGTGGCGCGGTCCAGATCCCTGGGCAGGCGGGGCAACGGGGGCTGCTCATCCTGAAGGCTCATGGGTGCGGCGGGGCGGCCGTGGGGGCACCATTTCACCCTCCGTGGGCCGAATACCGTCGCTTCGGTCAGCTGGCCCACACGCAGAGGTCCCTGTGAAGCGCGGTTCATGAAGCCCCATTGCCGAAGATCAAGAGCGATGTCGAGCGGAACGGCTCCCCTTGCCAGCCTGGGGCACCGGAGCAATCGTGATGGCACGGGATTCGGAGGCACCAGTGATGGATGACACCCCCCCGGAGCACAGGCCAGGAGTGCGCTGACGATCCGGCCCCTGCTCCAACACTCTCGACGGATCTCTGACGTTCCAGGCTCAGCCGTCTCAGTACGGCGTCGCCGTCCACTGCACCGCTCACGACTGACCCCCGGGTCAGCCTCAGGTGCCCCGGACCTTCGGAACGTCCCACTGGTCACTCGGCCCCAGGTGCCAGCGCCGGCAGCTCCGCCGCACAACCCAAGACCCGATCGCCCATGGCGATCCGATCGTTCACGATCACCCAAACGCTCAACAGACCGCACAGCTGAATCCGGCCTCCACGCAGGGCCTTCCTTCGGCTGGGCAGACGGATGCCCGGGGCCAGTGCTCCGGGCTCTGTTTTGTGCGTGCCCAACTGGGGTGTTCAGCCGGCGTGTTCAGCCGTGGCCCAGTTGCTCGCGGATGGCCTGCTGGGTGCTGGCCTTTTCGCTGAACCACGCCTGCAGCAGCTCCTTGCTCAGGGCCCGCAGGTGCGCCGGATCCTGGGTGGCCTCGATTTCCCGGCGCATCCGCTCCAGTTCAAAGGTCTGGCTGAAGCTCAGTTCGATCGCGGCCATCGGGTTGCGGCGATGGGATGGCGCCAAGGTATCGATCTGCTCCAGGGGCTCCGTCGCCGTCGCTACGGAGTTTGCGTGACTGTTTGTTAAACCCCAGGCGCCATCAGCGGTTTTCGCCATCACGGCCTCTGTTTTTCCTGCTAGGACCCGCTCACACGGTGCCGCCCCGATGCGACTCACCTGGTCCCAGCACCTCGCTGCCGCCCGCACGATCGAGCTGGCTGGAGAGGACCAGTGCGGCACGGCCCTGGCCCTGATGGGCATGGCCTGCCTGTTGCTGCTGCAGGACCTCAGCGATTCCGCTGACGTCTGCGAGCGGGACTGATCCGCCACTGAATCCCGAAGCCAAGCTTCAGTTTTTCGGGATTGGCATCCGGTTGAGGTCAGGTTAAGGAGGTCGCTCCCTGCCTCGGCCCTGCCATGGCGATCATCATCCAGAGCCGCTCGGAGGACGAGCCGGAGTGGCGTGATGAGGTGTGGCGGCGCACCCAGTTCGAGGCCTACACCGCCGCCCGGGTGAAATCCCGGCTCACGGGCCGTACCTATCGCCTGGTGGATCAGAACGGTGAGGTGTTGGAAGTGGTTCGCTACCAAGCAGTGCGGAGCCTCCAGCCCGACCGCAGTTCAGAGGCACCTCCCCCGGGGCGTTGACCGCCGAGGCGTTGACTGCCAGGCCGTTGACCGGCGGCCGGTTGCCCTGGTGACAACTTCACAAAATCTTCTCCAACAAATGCTTTGCACGGCTCGCGCATCGCCGCTGCATCGCCATACCTTTGAGGCATCGCCCGCCCAGCTTTCGGTGTCCGAGGGGAACCGCTCCATCCAGCCCGCCAGCCTCAAGTGGCAGGAGGACGGGGAGCTGTCGCCCCAGGATGTGTTCAACCTGGTCTGCCGCCTGCGCGAGGTGGAGCCCGGCGACCACAGCAATGAACTGTGGCGGCTGAGCCACAAGTACCCCAGCCCCAAGCCGCCCGCAGCGGACCCGGCCCCCTAGCCGCGGCTCACCTCCACCCCGGCGGGCGCGCACAGCACCGTGCCCTCCCCAATGCGCTCGATGCGGCCCTCCAAGGCCTGAACCGCGCCGGCTACGAAATCCACCAGCCGCTGGGCCTGGAGGGGATCCATTCCGTCGAGCTGCAGCACCACGCACTGACGCTCCTGCAGGGCCTGCGCCGCCACCATCGCGTCGTCAAAGCGCTCGCAGCGGATCACGTGCACCTGCGGCAACCACACGCCGAAGGCCGTGTTCATGGAAAGGGCCCGCCACGGTGATGTCCTGATTCTGGCGGCGCTTGCAACAGAACGCCCCTGGCGCCGATGCCCGCAAGGGTGATGCTTGCACGGTTAATGCAGGCACTGGTGATGATTGAAGCTGATGTTGTTGATATCTGCTGCTTATCTTTGCCGGATTTGTCATCTTGAGATGACCACGATTGCCGCGCTCGGTAGTACTTGTTACGCGGCCCCCCTCGGGGTTCGTTACCTTTCGTCCACGCCACGCAAGGGGCCATGACCGCACCGATCGAACTCAGCGTTGGGCAGCAATTCGAGATCGAGCGTTTCAGCCGCGCCATCGATGCCACGGCCGATCCCGACGAACTGCGCAACCTGGCCAAGCAGCTGCTGCAGGCCTGGCACACCCAGAAGGCGGCCACCAATTGGGTGATTGCCCAGCAGGCGGGCTTCCCGCCCTCCTGATCCCGCCTTCCCGGGAGCACCGCCGCCTGCGATCATCGGGTCACCCTGTGCCGCGGAGCGAGCCGAGTGCCGCTGCTGGATTCACTCCCTGAGCTCGACCAGCGCTTTCTCTTCGCGTTTCTGCTCACCCTTGGTGCCGGCTTGTCCACTGGGTTCGGCAGCCTGCTCGGTCTGCTCAGCCGCCGCTTCAGTCCCGGCGTGCTCACCCTCTCCCTGAGCTTCTCCGCCGGGGTGATGCTCTACGTGTCCTTCGTGGAGATTTTCCCCAAGGCCCGCCTGGCCATGGCCAACGCCTACGGCCCCGCCACCGGATATCTGCTCACGGTGTTGGCCTTCTTCGCCGGCATGGCGGCCCTGGCCCTGATCGATCGGCTGCTGCCCTCCCACGAGCTGCCCTTGCTGCCACTCCGCGAGGACAGCGTCGATTCGAGGGCCCTGATGCGCACGGGCCTGTTCGCCGCCCTGGCCATCGCCATCCACAACTTCCCCGAGGGGCTGGCCACCTTCGTGGCGGCCCTCTCCGATTCACGCCTGGGGATCGGCATCGCCCTGGCCATCGCCATTCACAACATCCCCGAGGGCCTGGCGATTTCAGCGCCCGTGTACTTCGCCACCGGCAGCCGCCGCAAGGCGTTCTGGATCTCCTTCGCCTCCGGCCTGGCGGAGCCCGTGGGGGCCCTGGTGGGGTATCTGTTTCTGCGCTCGCTGCTCAGTGATTCGGTGCTCGGCCTGATCTTCGCCAGCGTCGCCGGCGCCATGATCTACATCTGCCTCGATGAGCTGCTGCCCGCGGCCCAACGCACCGGAGCCCGCCATTCCCTCATGATCGGGGGCGTGATTGCCGGGATGGTGGTGATGAGCATCAGCCTGCTGCTTCTCGCCTGAGCCGCCCCGCGTCGATGGCCCTGCCCCCCGCCTCCGCCGTGTCGGCTCCGCCCACGAACGCCGATCAGCGCTGGCCCTGGTGGCCGCTGCTGCCGCTGTATCCCTACGGCCGCCGCCCCACCCTGGTGCGCGAGTTGATCCCCGAACAGCTGTGGAGCTTCGAGCAGCTGCAGGGGGTGTTTTATGTGGCCGTGCCGATCCGCATGACCGTCGCCCGGGTGCGTGGTGGCCTGATGCTCTACGCCCCCGTGGCCCCCACCGCCCAGGTGCGCCGTGCCCTGCTCGATCTGGAGCAGCGCTACGGGCCGGTGCAGTCGATCGTGCTGCCCACCGCCTCTGGCCTGGAGCACAAGGTGCCGGTGCCGGCCATGGCCCGGGCATACCCCGAGGCCACGGTGTGGGTCACCCCAGGCCAATGGAGTTTCCCGCTCAATCTGCCCGCCAGCTGGCTGGGCTTCCCCCGGCGCCGCACCCGTGTGCTCGGCGACCAGGGCTATCCCCACAGCGATGCGCTGCAGTGGCTGTCGCTGGGGCCCCTCGATCTGGGTCTGGGCCGTTTCCAGGAATTCAGCTGCCTGCACCGCAGCACCGGTGCCCTGCTGATCACCGATGCCCTGGTGGCCATCAACCCCCAGCCCCCCGAGCTGTTCGACGCCGACCCCACC
>Ga0310333_100151_pt1 | contig 19359 bp, 15 predicted proteins | sample LakMicSRFTotalB7_FD_195547 | JGI IMG/M metagenome (GOLD analysis project Ga0310333, IMG submission 195547) | Enriched freshwater cyanobacterial communities from Lake Michigan, Michigan, United States - MI23.SRFL.Total.B7 (v2) (version 2) | ecosystem: Environmental > Aquatic > Freshwater > Lake... | reverse complement strand
AGGCCGAGGCCCTCGCAGCCCTGCAACGGGCCCTCAGCGCCGAGCCCACGGGCCGCTGGACGGTGGAGCTGCGTTTCGAGGGGCTGAAAATCCAACCGTTGGCCCAGAGGCTTCTGGCTGCCCTGGGGGAGACCGGCGATCCGCGCTTGCTATTTGCCGATGCCGGCGCCGCGGCCCTGGCCCAACGGGATCGGCCCGAGCTGGCCCCGCGCCAGGCCAGCCTTGGTGACCAGAAACGCATGCAACAGAGTCAAGAGGCCAGCACGGCCGGCCTCCTCATCCTGGTGGCCCCGGCCCAGGCCGATTACGAACAGGTGGAGGCGATCTGCAGCGCCCATGGAGGTGCTGTGGTGCTGCTCAACGGCAGTTTGGAAGAGGCGGCCATCGGGATCGGCAGCGTGGCCAGGGAGCGCCGCAAAGGGTTCCTCTCCCACTGGCAAAGCGCCTACGCCCTGTTTCCCCTTGATGGCGGCGCCCTGCAACGGGCCTTCCCGGCGCCTTGGGCCCTCTATCGCCGCGATGCCGATGGCCACCGCTTTGTGGCCGAGTTCGAGACCCGCCCCGATTCCGAACAGCAGGCAGAAGCCCTGGCGGATGGTGCGGCCCCCGGGGTGGGGCGCAGCCTCCAGGCCATGGACCGCTTCCTCGAAGGTCTCCGCTCCTAGCTGCAGCAGCCAGTCCCTACCCGCCAGGCCCCCGAGCCAGCCAGCCAAGGTTCACGCCAAGCGTTGGCTGGCCCGACCTGCCAGGCCAGCCCTGGGGGGCCCTTGTGGGTCGGGGTAGGGGTCCTTACAGTTCGGCGTCTGCTGTTCCGCCATGGCCGTTGCATCCGCTCCCCCCACCGGCAACGGACCGAAGCGGCGTTTTGGCCTGGTGGATGGGGCGGCCGTTTTGGCGGTGCTGATGGCTGCCGGTGGGGTGATCTGGAGTCCCAAGCTCAGCGGCACCATTGCCCGGGCCACGGGCGGCCTCCAGCCCGTCACCGTCACGGTCGACGTGCGCGGCATCCCCTCTGCCGATCCAGCCAGCCTGATCGCCGCCGCCCGCCAGGCGGGCAAGGTCAGCATCGTGATCCGCAACCAGCCCCATGGCAGTGTTCAGGTCAAGCAGATCATTCCGCTGCAACGGCGCATTGTTTCGCTGGCTCCCGATGGCCGCGTGCTGACTGCCCCCGATCCCAACCAAACCATCTTCAGCACCCTGGATGCCCGCTTCGTGCTCCAGGGCGAAGGGCGCCGCAATGCCGATGGCGTGGTGTTCGGCAACCAGAGCATCAAGGTGGGCACTCCGATCGAACTGGAAGGGGGCCTATTCCGGGTCGGTGGCACGGTGAGCGGCCTCCAGGCGGGCTCGGCCCCAGCCACCGCCCCTGGCTCCCCCTGAGGTGGTGATGCTGCAGCGCCTGCTTGCGTTTGTGAAACCACCGATGGGGTCGCTCCCCAACCGGGGGTGTGGTGTCCTTGTTGCCCGGCCTCAGCCAGGGCCTCCCCTGGGTCGGCCTAGGCGCTTCACCCCGCTAGGGCTGTCCCTGCCAATTGGCTTGTCCCTGCCAATGGCCTTGGCACCGCCGATCGTCTTGGCCCTGCCGTTGGGCGTTGTCCTGGCGCCGGCAGGCGTGGGGGCCCAGAACCTGGCCAGCCTGCCGCCCTTGCCGGCGGCGGTGGGCCTACCCCAGCTGCAGGAGCAAGTCAGTTGCCCGGCCCTGCAGCAGCGCATTGCCGCAGCCGTGGGGTCCGAGGCACCGGTCTGGAGCGTCAGCGTCGCCGATGCGGGCGGGCGCCTGCTGGCCGACCTCAATGGCCGGCAGCCGCGCCTGCCGGCCTCCAACCAGAAACTGGTCAGCACGGCCTTTGCCCTCGATCGTCTCGGCCCGGATTACCGCCTCAGCACCAAGCTCTGGCGCCTCAGCGATGGCAGCCTGCGGCTCACTGGCGAAGGTGACCCCGATTTTGGCCTGGAGCAACTGCGCCGTTTCGCCAAGTTGGCCCTGGGCTCTGGCGGTGGACCCGGCAGCCCTACCGGCCCCATCCGCCTGCAGCTGGTGGAGGAACCCCCCCAACGCTGGTGGCCCGCCGGCTGGTCTCCGGCCGACCGGGCTGAGGAGTACGGCGCGCCGATCACCCGCTTAGCCGTCACCAGCAATGCGGTGGAGATGGCCGTGGCCAACCCGCCCAACCGGCTCAAGCTGCTGTTGGGCCGCGAACTCAGCGCCCAGGGGGGCCAGGCCCAGATCAGCCTGATCTCTGCCCAGGCCAGTCCCGATCCGGGGGCCGTGTTGCTGCATGAGGAACCCTCCTTGTCCATGTTGGGGCTGATTAGCGTCGCCAATATCCACAGCCACAACTTCACGGCCGAGGTGCTGCTGCGCCAGGCCAGCGGCAGCTGGGACCTGGCCACGGCCCGTGCCGCTGCCACCCAGTGGCTCCAGGCCCAGGGCCTGCCGATGGCGGGGGTGAACGTGGCCGATGGCAGTGGTCTCGATCGGGCCAATCGCCTCACCAGCCGTCTGTTGGCCGCCCTGCTGTTGCGCATGGCCTATCACCCCTACGCCCGCGATTACCAGGCTTCGATGGCGATCACCGGCCAGCGGGGCACCCTGCGCAAGCTTTACAAGGGCACCGAGCTAGAGGGCCGCTTCCACGGCAAAACCGGCACGATCAGCGGGGTGCGATCGATCAGCGGCATCCTTGCGAGTAGCGCCGGGCCCCGTTACGTCAGCATGATTTCCAACGGCGCCAGCGACCCCAACCAGACCATCGGCCGGATCCTGCGCCAGGTCCAAAACACCAGCCTCTGCCCGCCCGCTCCCTAGGCGCCAGGCGCTGCACAAGCAGAGCCCCACCCAGTCGCAGCAGACAAGCAAGGGGATGGTGATGCCGATCCTGGTGAGCTGCCTGATCTTGCAGAGGGGCCTGGATCGCTCCTAGCCCCCAAATGGGACCCTTGAAACGCGCGTCAGCGCTGGCCGGCAGCCTGGCGGAGACGTTCTGCGGCCCGGCCGGCCCGGCCCAGGGGAGTGCCCCGGCTTGGCTCGTTGGTGGCAGGGGCCACCAAGCTCGCGGGATCGGTGCTTTGCAGCTTCACCAGCTCCCGCCGGCCCGCCATCACCACCTTGCCCATGTCCTGCAGGCGCCCTTCCAGTTCGCCCAGCACCTGTTCGGCGTAGCGATTGGCCCCCTCCTGGATGGCACTGGCCTCCTGGCGGCTGCGGCTGATCAGGGCCTCGCACTGCTGTTGGGTCTGCTGGCGGAATTGCAAGGCATCGGCGTGGATGCGTTCGGCCTCGGCCTGGCTGTCCCGCTGGATGCGCAGGCTTTCTTGGCGGATTTGTTCGAGCTCCTGCAGGCTTTGTTGGCGGAGACGCTCGTGTTGTTCACCCAGCTGGCGCTTGAGCTCGATGTATTCCTGGTCGAGCTGCTGGCGCCGTTGCAGACCCTCCTGCTCCAACTGCTGGCGCCGCACCCCAAATTGCTGCTCCATCTGCACCAACCGGGCCTGGTGCTCCTGTTCCCCTTGGGCTACCTGCTGGCGGGTCTGGAACAGCATCTGTTCGCATTGCTGGCGCGCCTGGTCGCGCAGCTCGGCCACCTGGCGTTCGGCCTCCTGGCGCACCGACTGGGAACTGATCAGCTGCTCCCGCTGCTGGCGGGCCTGGCTCACCATCTCGTCGGCCTGTTGGCGCGCCTGGGTGATGAACTCCTCTTTTTTGCGGATCAGCTCCTCGGCCTGGGCTAGCTGGCCAGGCAGGGCTTCCCGCACCGCATCCATCACCTCAATGGCGTCCTGCTCGTTGACCAGGCGGCCACCACTGAAGGGGATCCGGCTGCCATCCAGCACGATCTCCTCCAGTTGGTCGAGTTGATCCAACACGGAATTGACCTTGGCCTCAGTCATCACGTCAAGCTCGCAGACCCTGATTAAAGAGGCTGGCGAGATCCTTGGCTACCACCTCGGGCACCATGTGATCAACCGCACCTCCGAAGCGGGCCACCTCCTTCACCACCGAGCTGCTCAGGAAGCTATGGCGGGTGGCGGTGGCCAGGAACAGGGTTTCGATGCTGGGGGCCAAGCTGCTGTTGGTGTGGGCGATCTGTAGCTCGTATTCGAAGTCGCTCATCGCCCGTAGGCCGCGCAGGATCACGGCAGCACCGCACTGGCTGGCAAAGGTCACGGTGAGACCATCGAAGCTGGCGACCTCCACCTGGGCCAGGTGGGCAGTCGCGCTGCGGATTTGCTCCAGGCGCTGCTCGAGGCTGAAGCTGGGTTGTTTGCCAGGGTTCTGCAGCACGGCCACCACCAGGCCATCGAAGAGGCGCGCCGCCCGTTCGATCAGGTCGAGGTGGCCGAGGGTGAGGGGATCAAAGCTGCCGGGGTAAAGGGCCTTCATGGCAGGGGCTCCAGCCGGTTCAGCCGGCATGTCCGGGGATCGTAGGGATCGGACTGGTGCTGGCCCCGGATGCCGATCGCGCTGGCGTCCGCCCTGGGCCCAACCCATGGGCTTCCCGGGTGCCTTCCTAGGGTTGGAGCAATCGCCCCTAGAGCCGTGAGTCCCTCCCTCAACACGGACGCCAAGAAGACCCTGCTGCGCAAGATCCCCCACGGGGTGTTCATCTGTGGCGTGGCCGAAGGCGAGCTCGTTAATGGCTTCACGGCCAGCTGGGTCACCCAGGGATCGTTTGAGCCGCCCCTGGTGGTGATGGCGGTGCGGGCCGATTCCACCAGCAATGGCATCATCCAACGCACGGGCCGCTTTTCGCTGAACGTGCTCGCCGCTGACCAGAAGGACCTGGCGGCGGTGTTCTTCAAGCCCCAGAAGGGCATTGGCGGCCGCTTTGATGCCGCCCCATACAGCCTCGGCGAACTCGGTCTGCCCCTGCTTAACGATGCCCTCGGCGGCGTCGAATGCGAGCTGGTGGGCCAGGTGGCCCATGGCGACCACACCGTGTTTGTGGGGGAAGTCAAAACCGCCCTGCTCAACCGCGATGGCGTCGCCCTGGAGCTCTCAGCCACTGGCTGGACCTACGGCGGTTGAGCCAGGCGCCGATGCTGGATGGCACCCAGGTTGCCTGCCTCCAAGAGGCTGAAGGGCCGGCCCTGACGCGGAACCCAGCAGCCAGGGACCTGGGCACGGGCACGGGCCCCCTGGTGCAGCACCCGGATCGGCTCAAGGCGCGGCTGAAGGAGCTACCGGCCGAACCCGGGTGCTACCTGATGCGCGATGGCGACGACCGCATTTTGTATATCGGCAAGGCCAAGGTGCTGCGCCAACGGGTGCGCAGCTATTTCCACAATTCTCCCGGCCATAGCCCCCGCATCAGCCTGATGGTGCGCCAGGTCTGCGACCTGGAATTCATCGTGACCGACAGCGAAGACGAGGCGCTGGCGCTCGAATCCAACCTAATTAAGCACCACCAGCCCCACTTCAATGTGTTGCTGAAGGATGACAAGAAATATCCCTATGTGTGCATCACTTGGAGCGAAAGCTATCCGCGTATCTTTATCACACGCCAACGGCGCTTCCGTAAACCCCACGATCGCTTCTATGGCCCCTATGTGGATGTGGGCCAACTGCGCCGCACCCTGGCCATGGTCAAGCGGGTGTTCCCCCTGCGCCAGCGGCCCCAACCGCTCTACCGCAATCGCACCTGCCTCAACTTCGACATCGGCCGCTGCCCGGGGGTCTGCCAAGAAAAGATCAGCAGCGAGGACTACCAGCAGATCCTGCGCAAGGTGGCGATGGTGTTCCAGGGGCGCAATGACGAATTGCTCAGCCTGCTGACCGGCCAGATGGAGCGGTACGCCGAACGGCTCGATTTCGAGGCCGCTGCCCTCGTGCGCGACCAATTGCAGGGCCTCGAGAGCCTCAGCGCCGAGCAGAAGATGAGCCTGGGCGATAGCTCCATCTCCCGCGATGTCCTGGCCCTGGCCGCCGACCGCCGGGTTGCCGCCGTGCAGCTGTTCCAGATGCGGGCCGGCAAGTTGGTGGGCCGGCTTGGCTTCACTGCCGATGCCGTTCAGGCCTCCAGTGCCGTGGCCCAGGGGGCCCAACACCTGGGGGAGGAGGAACGCCTTGGCGACGCCAGCCCTGCCGCCCTGGAACCAAAACTCCCCCTACCGAAGGAAACCCAGCCGCCTGGCCCCCAGGCCGGGGGTGACCAGCCAGATCGTTCCCAGCCGGAGGTGGCCCCAGCCGCGCCAGAAGCTGCCCTTGAGCTCGCCGCCTCAGGCGACCCCCTTGCCGAGCCCTTGGCCGAGCAGCCCGCTGGCCTTCAAGCCGATGCCGCCAGCCTGGGCCTCATCCTGCAGAGGGTGATTGAGGAGCACTACAGCCAGGTGGATCCGGTTGAAATTCCGCCCGAGTTGTTGCTGCAGTATCCCCTGCCCCAGCAGCAACTGATCGAGGACTGGCTGAGCGAACGGCGTGGCCGCAAGGTGCGCCTGGCCGTGCCCCAGCGCCAGCAGAAGGTCGAATGGATCGAGCTGGTGGAGCGCAATGCCGGCTACGAACTCCAGCGCACCCAGCGCACGGCCGAACAACACCAGCTAGCCACCGAAGACCTCGCCCAACTCCTCGATCTCGCCAGCCCGCCGCGGCGCATCGAAGGCTTCGACATCAGCCACATCCAGGGCAGCGATGCGGTGGCCTCCCAGGTGGTGTTCATCGATGGGCTGCCGGCCAAGCAGCACTACCGCAAGTACCGGATCCAGAGCAGCAGCATCCGTTCCGGCCACTCCGACGACTTCATGGCCATGGCCGAAATCATGCGCCGCCGCTTTCGCCGCTGGGCCCAGGCCAAGGCCGAGGGGGCCGACCTGGCGGAGCTGCGCCGCCAAGCGAACTCGGCCCTGCACACCGGCGGCCTCAATGACTGGCCCGATGTGGTGATGATCGACGGTGGCAAGGGCCAGCTCTCGGCCGTGATGGAGGCCCTGCGGGAATTGAATCTGCATGAGGACCTGGTGGTCTGCTCCCTGGCCAAGCAGCGGGAGGAGGTGTTCCTGCCCGGCGCCAAGCAGCCGCTCGACAGCGAGCCCGGCCAGCTGGGCATCGTGCTGTTGCGGCGCCTGCGCGATGAGGCCCACCGCTTTGCGATCAGCTTCCATCGCCAGCAACGGGGTGAACGCATGAAGCGCTCCCGCCTGAGCGATATTCCAGGGCTTGGGCCTAAGCGGGTCAAGGAGCTGCTGGCCCACTTCCGTTCGATCGATGCGATCCAGCTGGCCAGCGCCGAGGCGATTGCCAAGGCACCGGGGGTTGGGCCGGCCCTGGCCCGCCAGATCTGGGACTACTTCCATCCCAGTGACCTCGATGGTGATGGCCAGGCCGCCGATGGATCTGACGGCTCTGCCGGGGCTGGCGCCCCTACCGGAGCTGACCCCTCTGGCGGGGCCTTAGCCCCGGCTGGGCCAGGCAGGGGTCCTGACGCCGCCGCGGCCTTGGAGCCGGCCGAGTCGGAGTCGTCCCCATGAGAGCCCTGCGCAGCCTTCTGCTGGTCGTGGGGCTTCTGCTCGGACTAGTCCTTGCTCCCTGGACCGGTTTGGGGATGTCTGGTTGGCCAAGTGAAGGCATGGCCCAGGCCGCGCCGGGACTCTGCATCGGGCCCATTTGTGCCGATGAAATCAGCCGCAGCAGCCAGTTTCCCTGGCAGTTGCGCCTGCGGCTAAGCGACCAGCGGGCCCATCGGGAGCGGGTGGTGGTCGACTGCCGCGATGGCGGTATTAGCCCCCTGGCCGGGCCGGTGGAGCGGGGCTTTGCCGGGGCAGTGGTCCGTCGCGCTTGCCGCCTGGCGGCGGGGCCTGGGGCGGAGCCAGCCGCCTAACTTGGGCCCATCAAGGCCCCCCCAGCTCCCACGAGTCCCCTCCTGCCGATGACCCTGCCACCTGAGGCCTACCTCTGGTTCAAGACCCTCCACATCGTCGGGGTGGTGGTGTGGTTTGCCGGCCTGTTCTATCTAGTGCGTCTGTTCATTTATCACGCCGAAGCCGCTGCCATGGAGCCTCCGCTCCGGCAGGCCTTCGAGCAGCAATACGGGCTGATGGAGCGCCGTTTGGCCAACATCATCACCACCCCGGGGTTGGTGCTCACCGTGGCGATGGCGATTGGGCTGCTGGTGGCCCAACCGGCCTGGCTGCACCAGGGCTGGATGCACGCCAAGCTCGGCTTCGTGGTGGCCTTGCTGGCCTATCACCTGTTTTGTTATCGGCTGATGGGCCAGCTGCAGGCTGGTACCTGCCGCTGGGGACCGAAGCAATTGCGAGCCCTCAATGAACTGCCCACCCTGTTGCTGGTGGTGGTGGTGATGTTGGTGGTATTCAAGGCCCAATTCCCCACTGGAGCCGCCACCTGGCTGCAGGTGGGATTGGTGGTGTTCATGGCGGCATCGATTCAGTTTTATGCCCGCTGGCGCCGCTTGCGCGAAGCGGCCACCGTCCAGACTCCCGGTGGCTGAGATGGCCCCAGAGCCCCGCAGACCCAGCGGCCCTGGCCGCAGCGAATCCGGGCAATGGCCAGGGGCCACCGGCCTTGGCGTTGCTGGGGGGGCTGTAGCGGCTTCAAGGCCCGCTGCCCCAGGCCTTTCCCTCGTGGAGGTGCTCCAGGGAGTCCATGGGGGAAGTTGCCCTGGCGAGCTCAACTTCCACTGCCACACCCTCCATTCCGACGGCAGCCTGCGCCCCGAGCAGCTAGCCAGCCAGGCCGTCGCCCAGGGCTTGCGCCACCTTGCCGTCACTGACCACCACAGCACCGAAGCCCTAGCTCCCGTTCAGCAAGGCCTGGATCGATTGGCCGGGCAGGGGCAGGCGGTGCCCCAGCTCTGGAGCGGCATCGAGATCAGCTGCCTGCTGGAGGGCTGCCTGGTGCATGTGCTCGGCCTCGATTTCGATCCCCGCGACCCCGCCCTGATGCCCTATCGCCAGGGCCAAGCTCCGGTAGGCCCCGAGCTCAAGGCAGAAGAGGTTGTGAAACGGCTGCATGGGGCCGGGGGCTTGGCCCTGCTGGCCCACCCCGCCCGCTACCGCAAACCCTTTGCCCTGTTGATCGATGCGGCGGCGGCCCTGGGCTTCGATGGGGCGGAGGCCTACTACGACTACGCCATGGCGCCCCGCTGGCAGCCGACGCCCCTGGTTTGCGAGGCGATCGCCAACCAGTTGGACCAGTTGGGACTTTTGCGTAGTTGCGGCACCGATAGCCACGGGCTGGAGCTCGGTGGCCGCTAGGGTTTGCTCACACTTTCCGCTGCTCGCCGATGGGACTGCTCGATCGTCTGCTGGGTACGAAATCCTTCAAGTCGTCGCCCGACGTTGCTAAGCCTGCCGCCAAGCCACAAGAAGCGATGTTCCTGGATGCCGATGAGTCCAGCTCCCTCGGCAACGTCGACTTCATGCGGCGTACCTATGAGATCCGCCGTACCTTCCCCGGGACTGTCGACAACCCAGGCCTGAAGGAACGGGTTGATGTGGTCGCTTCGATGGAGGCCCGGGTCGAGAGACTCACCGATGGCATGCCCGGCACGGAAGCCAAGGACTCCAGCGTTGACCTCACCGGCGGTATCCCCAAGCCGGTGAAGAAAACCTTCGCCCAAACCATGACGGCTGATGAGCTCAGCCAGCGGCTGAAGGGCTCAGCGATTGGGGGCGTGAATGTGCCCGGTGTGGCCGCCACAGGCCGCCAGGCCAGCTCCGACTCCGACCAGCCTGAAATCACCCGCCAGGGTGGCCGTCCCGGTGCCATCGATGGGTTCAAGGGCATGGCCAAGGACATCACCGGCTGAATCCCAGTGACTCCTCACTAGACCCGATCTGGATCGCGGTGCGTTGACCCGCTCCTCGCCAAGGTCCGGGCCCTAGGCCCTGGTGGTTGGCTAGCCCTCCACCAGGGCCTCGCTGTCGAGCACTAACTGGCGCAACTGGTCGAGCTGTTGGGGGCTGGCCCCCTCCCAAAGGGCCCGGTGGTGCGATTCGAGCAGGCGTTCGGCCATGTCTCTGAGGGCCCAGGGATTGGCCTGGCGCAGGAAGGCGAGGGTCCGGGCGTCCCCCAGCCAGGTGTCGCAGATGGCCCCGTAGCTCCAATCGGGCACCCGGCCGGTGCTGGCGTCGTAGGCGAAGAGGTAGTCGAGGCTGGCGGCCAGCTCAAAACCGCCCTTGTAGCCATGGGCCCGCATGCCTTCGATCCAGCGGGGATTCAGGAGGCGTGAGCGCAGCACCTTGTCGAGCTCCTTTTCAAGCCGGTGCACCCGGGGCCGTTGTTGGCGGGAATGGTCGGCAAACCACAGGGCTGGTGCCTGGCCCTGCAGCCGTTCCGCCGCCGCACTCAGGCCCCCCTGGAATTGGTAGTAATCATCGGAGTCGAGCAGGTCGTGTTCCCGGTTGTCCTGGTTGTGGAGCACCACCTGCACAGCGGCCAGCCGCTGCTCCAGGCCCGAGCGATCGGCTACGGCCACGCCGCTGCCTTCGTAGCGCCAGCCACTCCAAGCCAGGAAGGCCTCCGCCAGGTCGCCGCGTTCATCCCAGTTACCGCTATCAATCAGGGCCTGCAGACCAGCCCCATAGGCCCCGGGCGCGGAACCAAAGACCCGGCCGCTTTGCCCCCCTTCCCGCTGAGCGGCAGCGGCCAGGGGGTTGTCCTGCTCCGCCTCCTCCAGGCCCGCCACTAGGGCCGTGGCCCGGTTGAACCAGGCCACCAGTTGGGGGAAGGCATCGCGAAACAGGCCCGAGATGCGCAGGGTCACATCCACCCGGGGCCGCCCCAGGCTGGCCAAGGGAATGGCTTCCAGATCCACCATTCGCCGGGTGGGGCCATCCCAGATCGGCCGGATTCCCAGCAGGGCCAGGGCCTGGGCGATGTCCTCCCCGCCGTTGCGCATGGTCGCCGTGCCCCAGACCGACAGGGCCAGTTGGCGCAGGGGTTCCCCCTCCTCTTGGAGATACAGATCCACCAGTAACTCAGCGCTGCGGCGGCCGAGGTCCCAGGCGGTTTCCGTTGGTAAACCGCGCAAGTCGACGCTGTAGAAATTGCGGCCGGTGGGCAAGAGATCGGGCCGGCCCCGGGTGGGGGCTCCCGAAGGCCCCGCGGCGATGCGCCCGCCGGCAACGCCCCTGAGAAAGGCCTGCCGTTCGGCCTCGCCGCAGCGCAGCAGGTTGGGCAATAGGGAACGGGCCACCCGCTCCAGCACGGCGGCCGTGGCCGGCCCAGGAGCTGGGGTCATGGCTTCCGTTGCCGTGCCTTGGGCCTGGGCCAGCAGGCCTGCGATTAGGGCCAGGGCCTGGTCTTCCAGCCAGGCCACCCCATCGCCCCCATGGCGGGCACCCGAAACGCCTAGGGCCTCAAGACGTTCCCGATCCAAGCAGGCCAAGGGGCCTTCCTCCGCATCCGCCCACGGGTCCAGCTCCAGGCCCAGATCCATGGCCAGGGCCTGGGTCAGGCCCGGACCCTCGGCCAGGGGCGCCCGGGCCAGGCAGAGCAGCAATTCGGCCAGGGGGGCGGCCTTGGGGAGTTGGCCGAACACGTGCAGGCCCGTGCGGATCTGGGCCTCCTTCAGCTCGCAGAGGTAGCCATCGGCGGCCTGGAGGCGTTGGAGCCTGACCTCGTCGCTAGCGGAGCCGCCGTCAAGCCGGTTAAGGCCCGCGGGGTCACCAGTGGACTGAGGCCCCAAGTTGAGCGCGCTGAGACGCTCCAACACCTGGTCCTGCAACTGGCCCGTGCGGTCCGCCCCGAGTTCATTCGCCTGCCAGTACTCATCGAGTAGGGCTTCTAGCTCCAGCAGCGGCCCATGCAGGCCAGCCCGGCCCAGGGGCGGGGTGAGGTGGTCAAGGATCACGGCCTGGCTGCGCCGCTTGGCCTGGGAGCCCTCGCCCGGATCGTTGACGATGAAGGGATAGAGATGGGGCAAGGGACCCAGGGCCCATTCCGGGAAGCAATTCGCAGAAAGCCCCAGGCCCTTACCGGGCAGCCATTCCAAGTTGCCGTGCTTGCCCACATGGCAAATCACCTGAACCCCGGCCACCTGGCGCAGCCACAGATAGCGGGCCAAGTAGGCGTGGGGGGGCGGCAGGTCGGGGCAGTGGTAGTTGAGGCTGGGATCCCGGTCATAGCCGCGCTCCGGTTGGAGCAGCAACGACACCTGGCCGAACTGCAGGCCGGCCACGGGGAAGCCCTGGTCGCCCAGGCTGGGATCCGATTGCGGTGGGCCCCAACGCTGCTCCAGTCGTCCTCGCCCCGCCTCCGGAAGGGTGGTGTACCAGGCGAGGTACGTGGCGAGGGGCAGGTGGGCCAGGGGGGGGCGGTGCTGGCTTTCCGGGTCGTTGGTTTGGCCCTCGAGCAGCCGTTGGATCAGGGCATCGCCATCGGCGGGTAGGGGGTCATTGCCTAGGCCATAGCCCGCCTCGTCTAGCCAGTGCAACAAATTTGCGGCGCTGGCGGGCGTATCCAGGCCCACCCCATTGGCTAGGCGGCTGTTGCGGGTCGGGTAGTTGGCCAACACCAGGCCAATCCGGCGCTCGGCGGCGGGGGTGCGGCGCAGGTCGCACCAGCGGGCCACCAGCTGGCTGACCCAATCCAGTCGTTCCCTCTCTGGCCGGCTCTGGTGCAAGGCCGTGGCCAAGCCGGCATCGGCGCCGCTGACCTCCTTGAAGGCTCCCACCCGGGTGGTGATACGACCATCCAATTCAGGTAAAGCCACCTGGAGGCTGAGATCGAGGGGCCCCAGTCCAATGGAACTGTCTGCCCAGGTTTCACGGCTCTGGCTGCTGCAGAGCAGCTGGAACACCGGCACATCCAGGCGCTCCCATAACGGAGCCCCGAGGCCAGCCTCCTCGAACTGCACGGAGGCAAAGGAGGTGGTGCAAACCACCGCCTCCACGGCCTCGCGGCCCAGCAGGTCGGCCACGCCCCGTTGCACGGCCGGATCGCGCAGGCCACTCACCCAAAGGGCCCGGGGCGCCAGCCCCTGCTGACGCAGGCTCGTCAATAGGGCCCCCACCAGCTCGAGATCGCCGGCCTGGAGGAGGGCCCGATACAACACCACACCCACCCGGGCGCCGGGCTCCTGGCGCCAGTCATGGGGCAAGGGGTCGGCCTGGGGGATCGCAATCGGCAGCGCTACAGCCTTGCCGGCAAGGAGTGGGTCCAGGCAACGAAGCACCGCAGCCAGGTTGATCGCTCCCCCCTCCCGCAGGCAGTGGCCGATCGCTAGGGCCAGGGATGGATCTGCCGTGCCCAGATCCGCCAGGGCTTTGGCTTCTTCAGCGGTGCCGGAAATGACCAACAGCTGGCGATCTGGCCGGGCTGAGGCCCACACCCGAAGTTGCTCCAGGCCGTAGCTCCAGTGGCCCCGGCCCCCCAGCAGCCGCACGACCACGAGCCGGGTCTCCGCCAGGCTGGTGCGGATGTAGTGGTCGATCACGGCCGGATGGGCCAGGGCTTTGAGGTTCAGTCCCCGAACGGGCGTTGTAAGGAGCTGGGGCTGGTCCGCTAGTAGGGACGCCAGGCCCGCCAGATCGCTATCAGCGCTACTGAGCAGCACGATGGGCGCTCCGGGCTGCTCCACGTAAACGGGCCCCTCCTGGGGGCTGGTGCTGCCGGGAACCGCCGCTAGCCGATGCATGGCGCCATCCTGGGACCTGGCCGTTGGCTCTGGCTTCCCTGGGCTTGGCCGACCTTCAGCTGATCGCTTTAGGGGTGGCTCAGGCTTTGGCCAGATGTCCCCGATTCTCGCCGCTTGGGGCAGCGGGTCCCCGCACGGGCCGGTGAGAAGATGCCCATACCCTTTGGGCCCCTGGCCATTCGGCCTGCGGCGCACGCAACCCCGATTCCGATCCCATGCATCAATTCCTTCCCTATGCCTGGTTCGGTGGGCGCTGCGTTCCCTTTGCCGAAGCCACGATCTCCGTGGCCACCCATGCCTTGCACTACGGCACCGGTGCGTTTGGCGGCATGCGCGCCCTGCCCAACCCCAGCGACCCGGGCGAGATCCTGCTGTTCCGGGCTGACCGCCACGTCCGTCGCCTAAGCCAAAGTGCCCGCCTGCTGCTCACCGAACTGGCGGAAGACACAATCATGGACGGGATCGTGCAGATCCTGCGGGCCAATCGCCCCAGCACGCCGGTGTATCTAAGGCCGTTTGTTTACACCAGCGACCTCGGCATCGCCCCCCGGCTCCATGACATCGAGACCGATTTCCTGATCTATGGCATTGAATTGGGCGATTACCTCTCTCCCGACGGCGTGAGTTGCCGCATCAGCTCTTGGACCCGCCAGGAGGATCGCTCCCTGCCCCTGCGCGGCAAGATAAGTGGCGCCTACATCACCAGCTCCCTGGCCAAAACGGAAGCGGTGAAGAGCGGCTTCGATGAGGCGTTGCTGCTCAACAGCCGTGGCAAGGTGAGTGAGGCCAGTGGCATGAACCTCTTCATCGTGCGCGATGGCGTGCTGATCACCCCGGGGGTAGATCAGGACATCCTCGAGGGCATCACACGGGCCAGCGTGCTGGAGATTGCCCAGGCCATGGGCATCCCCACCCTGGAGCGACCGGTGGATAAAACCGAGTTGTTTGTGGCTGATGAGGTGTTCCTGAGTGGCACCGCCGCCCGCGTGACCCCGGTGCGTCGGGTTGAAAACACCGACATGCCCAGCCAACGGCCAGTGATGGGGGCGATTCGCGATCGGCTCACGGCGATCACCGAGGGCCGCGATCCGGCCTACGACCACTGGGTCACCCGCGTGCGTCTCGACGGCTGATGGCAAGCATCCCCACCCAAACCCCTGTGTCCAGTTCCACTCCGGCGGCCAACCCCAGCGCCTCCACGCGCCTTGGGGCCCATGCTGGCAAGCCCAAACCCCGCATCGGCTTCCTAGAGCGGCTGCATAGCCCCGAGCGGCCCGTGTTGGTGTTTGACGGTGCCACCGGCACCTCCCTGCAGCAGATGGATCTCAGCGCCGAGGATTTCGGCGGCCCCGCCCTAGAGGGCTGCAACGAGAACCTGGTGGTGACCCGCCCTGATGTGGTTCAAACGGTCCATCGCCAGTTCCTGGAGGTGGGTTGCGATGTGATCGAAACCGACACCTTTGGTGCCGCTTCGATTGTGTTGGCTGAATACGGCCTGGAGGATCAGGCCTTCGCGCTCAACAAGCGGGCGGCGGAACTGGCTAGGGACGTGGCCGATGCCTTCAGCACCCCAGAGAAACCCCGCTTTGTGGCGGGCTCCATGGGTCCCACGACCAAATTGCCCACCCTCGGGCATGTCGGCTTTGATGTCCTCAAGGAGTCCTATCGCGAGCAGGCCGAAGGCCTGATTGCTGGCGATGTGGATTTGTTCATCGTTGAAACCTGCCAGGACGTGCTGCAGATCAAGGCAGCCCTCCAGGGGATTGAGGAAGCCTTCAGCCGCAGGGGTGAACGGCGCCCCTTGATGGTGTCAGTGACGATGGAAACCACCGGCACAATGTTGGTGGGATCGGATATTGCCGCTGTGGTAGCGATTCTCGAGCCGTTCCCGATTGATGTGCTCGGGCTCAACTGCGCCACGGGCCCGGAGCAGATGAAGGAGCACGTGCGCTATCTCAGCGAGCACTGCCCCTTTGTGATTAGTTGCATTCCCAATGCCGGCCTCCCAGAAAATGTGGGAGGCGTGGCCCATTACCGGCTGACGCCGATTGCCATGAAGATGCAGCTGATGCACTTCGTGGAAGATCTCGGCGTGCAGGTGATCGGCGGCTGCTGCGGCACCACCCCGGCCCACATTGGTGCCCTGGCCGAGCTGGCCAAGGAGCTCAAACCAGCAGCCCGCCAAGTACGCCGGCCCGAACTCCAGCGGCAACGGCCTGCCCTCAGCTACGAGCCGGCCCTGGCCTCGATCTATGGGGTTACGCCCTACCACCAGGACAAATCCTTCCTGATTATTGGTGAACGGCTCAATGCCAGCGGCTCGAAGAAAGTCCGCGACCTGCTCAATGTTGAGGATTGGGATGGATTGGTGGCCGTGGCCCGGGGCCAGGTCAAAGAAAACGCCCATGTGCTCGATGTCAACGTCGACTATGTGGGACGGGACGGCGAGAAAGATATGCATGAGCTGGTAAGCCGGCTCGTGACGAATGTGAATCTGCCCCTGATGCTCGATTCCACCGAGTGGCAGAAAATGGAGGCGGGGCTCAAGGTTGCCGGTGGCAAATGCATCCTTAACTCCACCAACTACGAAGATGGCGATGAACGCTTCTTCAAGGTCTTGGAACTCGCCCGCGCCTACGGCGCCGGGGTGGTGATCGGCACCATCGATGAGGAGGGGATGGCGCGCACCGCCGAGCGCAAGTTTGCGATTGCCCAACGGGCCTACCGCGATGCCCTCGAATTCGGCATCCCCGCCCACGAAATTTTCTACGACCCCCTAGCCCTACCGATTTCAACCGGCATTGAGGAAGACCGTAACAACGGCGCCGCCACCTTGGTAGCGATCGAACGGATCCGCCGCGACTTGCCTGGTGTCCATGTGGTGCTTGGCGTTAGCAATGTCAGCTTCGGCCTGTCTCCGGCGGCCCGGATTGTTCTCAATTCCGTATTTCTGAATGATTGCGTTCAGGCCGGCCTCGACGCAGCAATCATCAGCCCAGCAAAGATTTTGCCCCTGGCCAAAATTTCTGAAGAGCACCAGCTGATCTGCCGCGATCTGATCTACGACCGGCGCCGTTTCGAGGCTGCTGTTTGCACCTACGACCCGCTGACCGAGCTCACCAAGCTGTTTGAAGGCGTTAGCGCTAAGCAGGCGCGCGAATCGGGCCCGTCCTTGGCGGACCTGCCGGTGGAGGAGCGTCTCAAGCAACACATCATCGATGGCGAACGCATTGGCCTTGAGCCAGCCCTAGAGGAAGCCCTGGTCAACCATGCCCCTTTAACAATCATCAACACCTTCCTATTGGATGGCATGAAGGTCGTCGGTGAGTTGTTTGGCTCGGGCCAGATGCAGCTTCCCTTTGTGTTGCAAAGCGCCGAAACCATGAAGGCGGCCGTGGCCTTCCTCGAGCCCATGATGGAGCGGGCTGAAGGAGAAAGCAGCGCCAAGGCCAAGTTCCTGATTGCAACCGTTAAGGGCGATGTCCATGACATTGGCAAAAACCTGGTGGATATTATTCTCACCAACAATGGCTATGAAGTTATCAATCTGGGCATCAAGCAGCCTGTAGAGGCAATTATCGAAGCCCAGAAACTTCACCAGGCCGATTGCATTGCCCTTAGCGGTTTGCTGGTGAAATCCACGGCCTTCATGAAGGACAACCTGCAGGCCTTCAATGAGGCCGGCATCGATGTGCCTGTGATCCTGGGCGGAGCGGCCCTCACCCCCCGATTTGTCAACAATGACTGCCGCCAGGTGTACCGGGGCCAGGTGATCTATGGCCGCGATGCCTTTGCCGACCTGCGCTTCATGGATGCCTTCGTGGCGGCCCGGGCCAACGGCGATTGGCAGAACGGCCAGGGCTTTCTTCAGGGCGCCCCCGAGGGTCTCGGTTTAACCCGTGAGCCGGAGGCAACCGATGGGGCAACCCCTGCCCCGGAGGATCCAGCCCACGCATCCGACCAGCCTGGCGGGACCTCCGAGGCTGAAGAGCTGGCGACTCCCGCGGCGCCTGCACCGCTCGACATCAGCCGCTCCGCCGCCGTGCCCGAGGAGCTGGCGCTCACGCCTCCCTTCTGGGGCAGCCGCATCCTCACGGAGGCGGACATCGACCTGGCCGAGGTCTTCGGCTACCTCGACCGCAATGCCCTGTTTGCCGGCCAATGGCAACTGCGCAAAACCCAGCAGCAAAGCCGCCCCGACTACGAGGCGATGCTGGCCGAGAAGGCCGAACCGGTGCTGCAGCACTGGATGGGCCGTTGCCTGGAGGAAGGGTTGCTCACCCCCCGGATGGCCTATGGCTATTTCCCCTGCGGCCGCAGCGGCAATGACTTGGTGGTGTTTGCGGCACCCCACGGCAGCGACGCAGGGCCAGGGGCGGAGTTGGGTCGGTTCCAACTGCCCCGTCAGCGGGCGGGCAACCGCTATTGCATCGCCGACTTCTACCGCGATCTGGTCGAGGTTGATCCAAGCCAGCAAGGGGCCCGCAACCAGGCTCCCGCTGGCCTTGGGCCATCAGACGTGCTGCCGATGCAGGCCGTGACCATGGGCGAACGGGCCACCAGGGTGGCCCAGGAGCTGTTCCAGGGCGATCGCTATAGCGATTACCTCTACTTCCATGGCCTGGCCGTGCAGATGGCCGAAGCGCTGGCCGAATGGACCCATGCCCGCATTCGCCTGGAATTGGGTTTTGGCGCCAGCGAGCCGGCCGAGCTGCGGGATGTGTTGGCCCAGCGTTACCGGGGCAGCCGCTACTCCTTTGGCTATCCGGCCTGCCCGAATGTGGCCGATTCCCGCCAACAGCTCGCCTGGCTCGGGGCCGATCGCATCGGCCTGCGCATGGATGAGAGCGACCAGCTCGAACCGGAACAGAGCACCACCGCCCTGGTGGCCTTGCACAGCCAGGCCCGTTACTTCAGCGCCTGATCGGGTCGATCCACGCCTCCACCCCCCCTCCGTCTAGCCGCTCCTGGAGCCGTGGCAGGCTCGTCTGGATCACCCCACCCCCCTGAATCCATGGCCATTGCTGGTCCCGGAGGCGTTGATGACGCCATTGCCGCAGGTCTCGACCTCGATGGGTCCCCCATCCCCGCTGAGATGCTCAGCCTCTACAACGAAGTGATGGAACTGGAAAGCCGCCGGGCCCGCAGTGGGGTGACCAAGTCGATGCGCAACCGCATCGTCAAGACCGGCTCCAAGCACCTCGACCAGCAGACCCTGGACGCTCGCCTCAAGGCAGCTGGCTGGGAAGGCCTCAAGGCGAAGGAGATCGCCTTCTTCTACGGCTGAGGCTCCAGGGCATCGTCCGCTTCCGTTGGATCGACTCCCTTGGCTCGGCGGCCCGTTCAGGCAAACCCCTGAATCGGGCCTTTGATGGGGCTTCGTAACGCAACAATCCCGTAACGCAGCGCACTTCCCAGGCCAGGGTTCGCTGATCAAGCCAAGCCCTGGTGGAAGGGGCGGGGCCGTTGGACCCACCGCCTGGCCGAGCTACAAGCAGATCTGCTCCAGGGTGTCGATCACCTCCTGTTGGAACTCCTCGAGATCCGTGGAGTCGCTGAGGTCAATCCCTTCTCCAGCCGCGTTCTGGCTCAGTTCCTGGAAGTGGAAAGCACCTTCGCCATTGGCCAAAAATTCCATGGCGGAAGTTTCACCACTCTCTTTGAAGGCGTCGCACAGGGCCATGAAGGCCGCGTCTTCGGTGAATTCCCAGCTCATTTAGGGGGGTCTGCTGAATGACCTTTAACGCGCTCCCCCCCG
>Ga0310333_100149_pt1 | contig 19412 bp, 17 predicted proteins | sample LakMicSRFTotalB7_FD_195547 | JGI IMG/M metagenome (GOLD analysis project Ga0310333, IMG submission 195547) | Enriched freshwater cyanobacterial communities from Lake Michigan, Michigan, United States - MI23.SRFL.Total.B7 (v2) (version 2) | ecosystem: Environmental > Aquatic > Freshwater > Lake... | reverse complement strand
GCACGGTGTCAAAGCCGGCGCCGGCGTCGGGGCGATGGCCCAGGGCCTCGAGCCCGGCGGCCAGCGCCGCCCGCAGGCTCAAGATGCGGCGGGCGCTGGCCACAAGGCCATCGGGGCCGTGGTGCACCGCGTACATGGCGGCCATCACCGCCAGCAGCACCTGGGCGGTGCAGATGTTGCTGGTGGCCTTGTCGCGGCGAATGTGCTGCTCGCGGGTCTGCAATGCCAAGCGCAGGGCCGGCCGGCCCTCGGCATCGAGGGACTGGCCCACCAGGCGCCCCGGAATCTGGCGCTTGTAGGCCTCTTCGGTGGCAAAGAAGGCCGCATGGGGCCCGCCCGCCATCATCGGCACCCCCAGGCGCTGGGCGCTGCCGACGGCGATCGACGCCCCCAGCTGTCCCACCGGCGCCAGCAGCACCTGGGCCAGCGGATCGATCGCCACCGTGGCGATCACGCCGGCGGCGCGGGCGGCCTGCAACAGGGCGGTCGGATCCCACAACACCCCCGAGGCGGCGGGCAGCTGCAGCAGCAGGCCGAACACGTCGGACTGCTCCAGGGTTGGCCTGGCAGCCGCAGCATCGGCAGCCAGGGCCTGGGCATCGACCAGCTCGAGCGTGATGCCCACCGGCTCGGCGCGGGTCTGCAGCACCGCCAGGGTCTGGGGCAGCACCTGATGGTCCACCAGGTAGCGATGGGCGCCGGGGCGTTTGCACACCGCCCGGCTCAGGGCCATGGCCTCGGCCGCAGCGGTGGCCTCGTCCAGCAGCGAGGCATTGGCGATCGGCAGGCCGGTCAGTTCGCTGATCAGGGTCTGGAAGGTCAGCAGCGCCTCGAGACGCCCCTGGGAGATTTCAGCCTGATAAGGGGTATAGGCGGTGTACCAGGACGGATTTTCCAGCACCTGCCGCTGGATCAGGGCCGGCGTGACCGTGCCGTGATAACCCAGGCCGATCAGGCTGCGGCGCACCTGGTTGGCCGCCGCCAGGGCCGCCAGTTCTGCGGTGGCGGCAGCCTCATCGCAGGGCTGGGGCAGCCCCTCGGCGGCGGCAGCCGGCGGCAGCAAAATGTCGGCCGGCACGATCGCTGCGGCCAGCGCTTCGAGGTCGGCCAGCCCCAGCTCGGCCAGCATCTGCTGCTGCTCGGCCGGCGACGGGCCCAGGTGCCGTTGCAGAAACCCGGCGCTCACGCCTGCACCTTGGCGCCGTAGGTGGCGGCATCCATCAGGCCGTCGATCTGGGCGGGGTCACTGGGCCGCACCACCAGCAGCCAACCCTCGCCGTAGGGATCGTTCTGCAGCTCTTCGGGATTGGCCAGCACCGCCTCGTTGCGGGCCTCGACCACACCGCTGATCGGAGCGAGCAGATCTTCGACGGCCTTGACCGACTCGACGCTGCCCAGGCTGTGCCCGGCCGTGAGCGCTGCACCCACCTCGGGCAACTCGACAAAGACGATGTCGCCCAGCTGCTCAACCGCAAAGGCGCTGAGGCCGATGCGCGCCAGTTCACCCTCGCGTCGCACGGTCTCGTGGCTGTCGGCGTAGCGGCAGTCGTCGGGGAACTGAAGCGCCATGGCCGCGAGCGGGGCAAACCAGATCAGTTTGTCAGCAATCCGCTGGCAATTGCCCCCGGTTGTGCAGCGCTTCCAGGGCCCGCAGCAGGCCCAGGGCGGCGTGGCTGTGGTGGGTGCCCCCCTGCACGTACAGCACATAGGGCTCCCGCAACGGCCCATCGGCCGAAAATTCGCTGGTGCTGCCGTCGATGAAACTGCCGCCCGCCATCACCAGCTCGCTGGCGTAACCGGGCATCGGCGCCGGCACCGGATCCAGGTAACTGCCCACCGGCGATGTGGCCTGAAAGGCACGGCAGACCGTCTTGATCCGTTCGGGGTCGCCCAGGCGCACCGCCTGGATCACATCGCTGCGGGGGCCGCCGGGGGCGGGATTGACGGCAAAGCCCAAATCGTTGAACACCTGGGCCACCAGCTCGGCGCCGATCAGGGCTTCGGCCACCATCTGCGGCGCCAGAAACAGGCCCTGAAACAGCAGGCGGTTCAGGTCAAAGCTGGTGCCCCCCTCGCCGCCGATGCCGGGAGCCGTCAGGCGGCAGCAGGCCCGCTCGACCAGCTCGGCCCGGCCGGCCACATAGCCGCCGGTGGGGGCGATGGTGCCGCCCAGGTTCTTGATCAGCGAGCCGGCGATCAGGTCCGCCCCCACCGCAGTGGGCTCCAGCTCTTCGACCAGCTCGCCGTAGCAGTTGTCGACGAACACATCGCAGTCGGGCTGCAACGCCTTGACCCGTTCGATCAGGCGGCCGATCTGCTCAACCCCCACCGCCGGGCGCCAGCTGTAGCCGCAGCTGCGCTGGATCAGCACCAGGCGGGTGGGCACCGCCAAGGCCTCGGCGATGCGCTCGTCATCGACCAGACCAGCGGCGGTCAGCGGCACTTCGTCGTAGGTGATGCCGAACTCGGCCAACGAGCCCTGGCCGCTGCCGCGAAGGCCGATCACCTCTTCAAGGGTGTCGTAGGGCCGCCCGGTCAGGGCCAGCAGCCGATCACCGGGACGCAGCACGCCGAACAGGGCCGCCGCAATGGCGTGGGTGCCGCTGACGAACTGCAACCGCACGGCCGCCGCCTCGGCCTGCAGCACCCGGGCAAACACCCGATCGAGCACCTCGCGACCCAGATCACCGTGGCCGTACCCGCTGACCGAGGCAAAGTGCTGCACCCCGACCCGCTCGGCCGCCAGGGCGTCGAGCACCCGCGCCAACCGCGGCCGCACCGCCGCCGTGTGGCGCGCGGCCAGGGGCGCGATCGCCGCCAGGGCGGCATCGATGCGCTCGGCAGCCCCTAGCCAGACGTTGGGCGTGGTCATCGGGCGCTCGGCATCCACAGGCCTTCATCCTGCCCAGGAGCGACCAGCAGGCCCCTTCGCCCCACAACGCCGCGCGATCGCTGCAGTTAGATTCCATTTCCTGATCAAAGGCCGATCCGATCTCGGATCACTCCCCAGGAGCCCAGGCCCAGCGTTCAGCCCAGACCCGCCGGAGTTGTCTTGGTCTCTGCTTCACCGCACGCGACATCCCAACCGCCCCTTTCGAACGCGACCACGGTGCGCCTGGAGCGTCCCCAGTCGACGCGCGACATGGACCTGCGCGCCGGCCTGCGCTCGCCCCGCACGACCCTGCCGGCCCGCCAGCGCAAGCTCAAGGGCGGCACCACCAGCTTCATGTTGCTGATGCATGTGCTGGCGGTGGTGGCGCTGTTGCCCCGGTTCTGGAGCGTGCAGGCCGTCGTGGCCCTGGCGGTCCTGTACTGGACCACGGTGCTGGGGGTGACCCTGGGACTGCACCGGCTGGTGGCCCACCGCAGCTTTGTCGCCCCGAAATGGCTGGAGCGGGTGCTGGTGCTGATGGGCACGCTGGCCTGCCAGAGCGGGCCGATCGAATGGGTGGGGCTGCACCGCCACCACCATCGGTATTCAGACCAACCCAACGACCACCACGATGCCGGCCGGGGTCTGTGGTGGGCCCACAGCGAATGGATGCTGCACCCGATCCCGGCGTTGGAGCACGTGCAACGGCTGACCGGTGACCTGCAGCGCGATCCCTTCTACCGCTGGCTGGACCGCTGGTTCCTGCTGGTGCAGCTGCCGCTGGGCGTCGCCCTCTATTGGTACGGCAATGCCGCTGGCGTTCACGGCGGCGGCCTGGGCCTGGTGCTGTGGGCGATCCCCCTGCGACTGGTGCTCGTGTATCACGTCACCTGGCTGGTGAACTCGGCCACCCATGCCTTTGGCTACCGCAACTTCGACAGCCCTGACCTGTCGCGCAACTGCTGGTGGGTGGCGATCTTGAGCTTCGGCGAGGGCTGGCACAACAACCACCACGCCCACCAGCATTCGGCCCGCCATGGCCTGCGCTGGTTCGAGCTCGACATCACCTGGCTGCATATCCAGCTGCTGCGCAAGCTGGGCCTGGCCCGGCGCATCCGCCTGGCGCCCCACCCGGGGCGCTGAAGCCGGCCTATAGACCAGGCTCCAACTGGGCGCGGATGGCGGCTGCCAGATCACCCCGATCGGAGCCGGCCTGGCCCAGCTGCTGCAGCTGAGTGGCCTTGGCCCGCAGCAGCTCCAGAAACTGATCGGCCTCCAGCTCCCCCTCGCCGGCGGCCCCCAAGGCCGCCAGGGTGCTGCGCAGGTCGGGCAGCTCGGCGTTGAGCTCATGGGCGCTGTAATCGCGCTGGCCGGCCATCACCTCGGCAAAGCGGTCGCGCCGCAGGCGCTTGTTGACCGGGTAGGCCGCCAGCAGCTGGTCGCGGCACAGCCGCCAGGGCCGGCCGGCGGTGAACACCTGGGCCAGGGCCGCGCTCAGGGCGGCCGCTTCGGTTTCGGCGATGCGCAGATCAAAGGCCGAAGGGGGCTGGCGCTGGCCCACGAACACCTCGAGCAGTTCGCCCGGTCCAAGCACCGGGCCGCCACTGCCCTGCACCGGCAGGCTCGAGGCCTCGAGCGCATCGATCAGCTCAGGCTGACCCGCCAGTCGCTGCCGCAGGCCGGCGGACAGGCGCCCGCCCGGGGCCTCGGCGGCCAGCAGCTGGTTGATGCGGCCCAGGGCCAAAAACACCTCGGGACCGGGCGAGGCGAGCTTGCCGTTGCGCAGCATCGACAGCTGGCTGTTGTGCACCCGGCCCAGATCAAGGGTCTCGGCCAGGGCGGGCAGCACTCGGTGGCTCCAGCCGTTGCGCTCGTGCCAGACGCGGATCAGATGGGCAAACGCCACACGCCCCGCAGCCAGATCCTCGCGATACCCCATGGACCGATTGCCTGATACGGATTCGTATTGCTACCATTTTAGGTGATCAATCCGGAGTCGGTCCTTCATGACCGCCACATCCTTAATCCGACCTGCGGCCGCCGCCCCAGCCGCCCGCAGCACCCGCCAGCCGGCCTTCATCAACACCGGTAGCGCCGGTGCCCTGCGGGCTGCAAGCCTGCACCGCCCACGCCGCGGTGAGCCCCAGGCCGAAATCCCCAAAGGCAAGCGCCTGGGCACGGTCCTGTTCATGGCATCCATTCATGTGCTGGCCGTGGTCGCCCTGCTGCCCCAGTTCTGGAGCGTGCCCGCCGTGGCCAGCTTCCTGGTTCTGTACTGGGTGACCGCCTGCCTGGGGGTGACGATCGGCTACCACCGGCTACTGAGCCACCGCAGCTTCAAGGTTCCCCAGTGGCTGGAGCGCTTCTTTGCCACCTGCGGCGCCCTGAGCTGCCAGCACGGGCCGATCGACTGGGTGGGGCTGCACCGCCATCACCACAAATTCTCTGATACGGAAGTTGATCACCACACCAGCCTCAAGGGCTTCTGGTGGAGCCACATGGGCTGGATGTTCGAAGAGATCCCGGCGATGGCAGCCGTGCCCCGGCTCACCGGCGACCTGGCCAAAGACCCTTACTACCGCTGGCTGAACAACTGGTTCCTGGCGCTGCAACTGCCCCTGGCGGGCCTGCTGTTCTGGATCGGCACTGTGACCGGCGCCGGCGGCTGGGCCCTGGTGCTGTGGGGCATCCCCCTGCGCCTGGTGATCGTCTACCACTGCACCTGGCTGGTGAACTCGGCCACCCACTGGTGGGGCACCGCCGTCCATGACAGCGGCGACCACTCCAAGAACAACGCCTGGGTGGCAGCGCTCACCTTCGGCGAGGGCTGGCACAACAACCACCACGCCTTTCCCCACTCGGCACGCCATGGCTTCGGCCGTCAGATCGACCTGACCTGGCAGCACATCCGCCTGATGCGCCGCCTGGGCCTGGCCACCCAGGTGCGCCTGCCGGCCGCGGCCCGGGTCGGAACACGGGGCCGGGGCTGAGCCCCCCAGGTCCAAGCCCAGGTCTCAGAGACGACGCAGGGATTCGGCCTTGTCCTGGAATGAACCCAGCAACAGCTGCAGATAGCTGACCTTGCGCAGCTTGATGTTGGCCGTCAGTGACATGCCGACCTGCAGGGGCAGAACCTGTCCACTGCGCAGCCTGAACTGCTGGGAATTCAACCGGACCGTGGCGGGGAATCGGTAGGTCTGTTTGAGTTGATCCGGCGGCAGCGCATCGGATCCAATGCTGCCGAGGGTGCCCTGCAGCACCCCGAAATCGGTCGATGGAAACGAGTCGATCGAGATCTCGGCGGGGCGGCCCACGCGCACAAAACCGATGTCAGAACTGTCGATCTCTACCTTGGCTTGCAAAGCCGAAAAGGGCACGATCTTCATCACCGGCTCACTGGTCTGGGCCACAAACCCCTGACCCTTGGGCTTGAGATCGAAGACGACCCCGTCGACCGGAGACCGCAGATCCTGATAGCGAATGTTGATCGTCAATTCGGTCAACTTGCTGCGCAGGTCCGCCAGTTCCCCCTGCAGCTGCTGGATGGACTGCTCGAGAATGGCGGTCTGACGCAGACGGTCGACCGCATTTTTCTCAATCTCCCCTTCCACCTCTCGCACCTTGTTGCGCTGCTGCAGGTACTGGAGCTCGGAGGTAGCGCCATTTTTCTGCAAGCTTTCCAGGCGACGCAGGATCTGGTTCTCCAGTTCCAGATTGCGGCGCAGCACCTGCTGCTCGGTGTCGTTGAGATTGAGATAGCGGTTCAGCTCAACCTGTTTGAGGCGCAACTGCTGTTGCTTGGCAGCTAATCCCGCACGAATGCTGCCCTCGCGGTCAACGGTGGCTTCGTTGTCCAGCCGCATCAGGATCTGTCCCTGACGCACCCGCTGGCCATCCTTGACCAGGATCTGGTCCAGAACGCCACCGACCGGCATCTGCACGGTCTTGACATCGCCCACGGGTTCCAACTTGCCGGGCGCCACGACCACTTCGTCGGTCTTGGCCAGCGCCAACCAGGCAAGGGCGGCGCCACTGGTGCACAGCAGCACCCAGATGATCGTGCGCACCAAAAAGCGGGACTGCTGCAGCCCCAGTTCCTCGCGGTTGGTCTGCACGCGGCGCTCAATGGCGTTCTGGGCAGCGCGCACCAGGGCACCTGGTGTTTTAAGAGGTGGCATCAGACGCTCTCCTGCTGGCGGTAAAGGGCGAAATAACGACCGCGCTGGTCCATGAGCTCGGGGTGGGTGCCCACCTCGGCGATGGCGCCGTCGTGAAGCATGACGATGCGATCGGCACGGCGGATCGTCGACAGCCGATGGGTGATGAAGAAGACCGTGGAGTGCTTCAGATTGTCCAACAGGTTGTCGCAGACCCGCCGCTCGGTGTCGTAGTCGAGGGCACTGGTGGCCTCATCCAGGACAAGCAGCCGCGGCTTGGACAGAAGGGTGCGAGCCAGGGCAAGGCGCTGCCGCTGCCCACCTGAAAGGTTCGCACCCCGTTCACCGACATTGGCGCTGTAACCACCCGGCAGCTCCATGATGAAGTCATGGGCACAGGCCAGGCGCGCCGCCTCGACGATGGCGTCGCTGCTGGCGTCGGGGTCGGTCAGGGCGATGTTCTCGGCCACGGAACCCGTGAACAGCAGCGGCTCCTGGGGCACGATGCCGATCTGGCGCCGCAGCGAGTAAAGCTCGACCTTCTCGATGTCATACCCGTCGACAAACACCCGACCACTGGCCGGTGAGTAAAGCCGGGACAGCATTTTGGTAAGTGTGCTTTTGCCGCTGCCGCTCTGGCCCACCACGCCGACAAAGGTGCCGGCGGGGATGGACAGGTCGATGTGATTGAGCACCAGGGGAGCCTGGGGTTGAAACGCAAAGCAGACCTGGTCAAAGCGCACGTCGCCTGCGATCGGCGGCAAGGGAATTTTGGCCTTATCGGCATCATCCGATTCCTCGGGGGTGTCCACCACATCAGCCAGGCGTTCAAACGACACCTTCAGTTCCTGAATGGTCTGCCAGATCGACGAGAGGCGCAGCAGGGGCTGGGTGACGTAACCGGCAATGATGCGGAAGGCGATCAACTGCCCCAGGCTCATCTCACCTTTGAGCACCAGGGTGGCCCCCACCCAGAGCACCAGAAGCTGGGAGAGCTTCTGCAGAACCTGGGAGGTCTCGCTCAGGGCTGTGCCGGTGACGGTCTTCTCAAAGGCACGGCTGATGTATTTGCTGTAGAGGCTCTGCCACTTCCAGCGGCTGATCATCTCAACGTTTTGGGCCTTGACGGTCTGGATGCCGGTCAAGACCTCGACCAGATGGCTCTGGGTACGGGCGTTCTCCTGGGCGGTGTCGCGGTACTGACGGCGAAACAGCGGTGCGCCCACCACGGTCAGGCCGATCTGAATCGGCAGCACGCACAAAGCGATCAGGGTCAACAACCAGCTGTAGAACACCATGACGACGATGTAGATCACCGAAAACGCGGTGTCCAGCAGCGTTGTCAGCGCCTGCCCGGTCAGGAAATTGCGAATCTTCTCAAGCTCGGCGATGCGGGTTCCGAGCTCGCCAACCGGTCGACGGTCGAAGTAATTGAGCGGCAGCCGCAATAGGTGGTCGATCACCTCGGCCCCCAGGCGCATGTCGATGCGATTGGTGGTTTCGGTAAACAGAAAGGTACGCAGCGATCCGATCACACCCTCGAGGATCGTGACCACCACCAGGGCCACCCCCAGAACCTGCAGGGTGTCCAGGCTGCGCTGGGTGATCACCTTATCGATGATCACCTGGATCAACAACGGATTGGCAAGGCTGAACAGCTGGACCACAAACGAGGCCAGCAGCACCTGGCCAAGGATGCCGCGATAGCGCTTGAGGGCAGGCCAGAACCAGTTGAAGCTGAACCGTTGCTCGGGGGAACTGTTGCGCCGTTCCAGCAACAACAACTCAATGCCCTCGGGGAAGACCTCGGGCAGATCGGCCGGTGGCACCAGCACCAGGCCATCGCGAGGTGAGGCCACATGCAGCCCTCGGGCATTGGCCGCCCTCACCAGCGCAAATCCCTCTTTCCAGGGAATGAGGGCCGGGGTCTGCAGCCGGGTGCCCTGAGAGGCGGAAACTCGCACGCCACTGACGTGCAGTCCCATCATCGCGGCGATGTTGCCGCACAGCTGCAAATCCGGCGCCTGCCCGCGTCGCAGGGCATCCCGCAGGATCTTTTCAATCGAGTCCTTACGAAAGGGCAGATTGAGTTCGACCGCCAGCATCTGAAAACAGGCCAGGGTCTCCTCCAGGGGACCCTGGCCCCGCTGCAGGCGAAACGGCACCTGGTCGCGATCACCCAACTCGAGCCCCGTGCCCAGGGGCACCACGGCGGAGCTGCCAGAGGACGGGCCACTGGTGGCATCGCTGGCATCGAGGGCGGTGACCTCAAGATCGGCGGTATTGACCAGGGCCTCGTACCAGGCCAGAGGCACCGCCAGCAGACGGGGCTGCAGGGGGGGGTTGGCCGCTGGCACACCACCGTCGGGGTCCAGGCGGGCTCCTAAGGGTTGCTCAGGAAGGTTATTGCTGGCCACCAGCAGCACCTGGTCGGCAGCGAGCCCGGCCAGGCCATCGGGCGTGGGTTCCACCAGGCCGGCCTGGCTGCGCAGCGATGAGAACGCTTGCAACAGGCTGGCTCCCTGCCGGGGGTGAGCCTGCAACAGCACCTCGACCAGAGCCACCAACTCGGCCGCGAACAGATGTTGGGCACACCAGTGTGCAAAACCGGGTTCGGCCTGCAGCAGCTCCAGCACCAGGGCATCAGAGAGGCGCCAGGCCTCCACGGAGCTCGAGGCGCTGACCTCCTCACAGCCGCGGGCCCGCAACAGGGACGCCAGGCCAACAAAGGAACCGGCCCCCAGCTTGTCGACCGTGCACAGGCGACCGCAGTCACGGCTGAGCAGCCGTGCCTGACCTTCAACCACCAGAAGAATTTCGCTGCTGATTTGGTTGGCCTGGCTCAGGAGCTGGCCGGTTTCAAACCGATCCAGCCGGGCACCCGCCTCGAGCAGTGCCCGTCCGTTGGGGGTCAGGGCAGCAAAGGCCGGATGGTGCATCAGGGCGTTGTGGGCGAGGGAATCACTCATCGGCTCGCCTCGCTGGTGTGATCCAGCACCAGGGGGCGGAGGCGCTGAATCTCCTGGTCCACCTGCTGCTCCAGCCATTGTTCAAACAGTTCCTGGCTCATTTGCAGGGCCATTTGCTCATCAAAGATCGCAGGCCGCAGCGATTCGAGACGCACCACCAGCCACCAGTGTTCAATCTGAAACGGTTCCAGCAGGCCCCCCGCCGCGGCTGTGCGCATCCGCTGGACCAGCAAGGGGTGCCCCTGACCAAGGGGCACTGGGCCGACGATGCCGCCGCTGCCTTTTTCTGGACCTTCGCTATAGCGGGCGGCCAGGTCGGAAAAATTGGCCTCACCATCCTGTAGCTGCAGGTACAGCTCGCGGGCCAGGCCCTCGCTAGGGACGCGCAGCAGGCTGTAAACGACCTGATCCAGCTGCTGCTTGCGCTCAAGAAAACGGGCCTCGGCCTTGGCACTGAAATGCTGACCGCAGTGCTGTTGCAGGCGCAGGGGCAGTTCCACCTGCTCGCTCAAGGCTTGAGGGGACAACAGCTGAGCCTGGGCAAAGCGCTGCAGAGCCTCTTGAGAATCGAGCCCACGCTGCTGGGCAAAACCGAGCAAGGCCTGCTGGCGCTGCTCGTGGCTGAGCACCTGGTCGGACACAGCTTCGGCGATCAGGACCTGGCGAAGCAACGGCCTCAGCAGGCCATGATTGGCCAACAAACGCTGGGCCTCAATCGTCAAAGGCAGAACATCAACATTCATGGTTACGCCAGGACCACAGCTTCGTTCATATGCCGGAAAGTTAGCTGCATGAGCTTGCCATGCTGCCACCGGCGGCTCCAGCCGTCAGCAATCGCGAGACAACGTCTGATCAGACACCGCATTTTCAATCCCATTCCGGAGCCAGTGCTGGCAAGGCATGAAAGGGACCAAGTTGCGTCCAGAACACCACCAAATGTCTCCCACAACACCCTCGCAACAATGCTTGGGCCGGATGGAACCAGAGAACAAAGAAGCAGTTAACCCTAGTCGGCCAATTGGTTAAGCGCTTCTTGGTCTCACTTCAGGAACAACAGGGTTCGGGCGCTGGCTTCCGCCCTGTGTCGGCAGGCAGACTGGAAAATTCGGCTCGATCCGCAACAATAAAAACATTGAAAACAGAGCATCATCTCACTAAAATATTTGAAAACTGGCGGCAAGTTGAGCTCGAGAAATGACGCAATTTCAGCCAAGTCACGGTCCAACTTTGCCCGGCTACATTGCCAATGAACACGACAATCAGTGTCGGCGCTCCTCTGAGCTAGCAAAAGGCCTCGTGAGACCTGGGGAACGATGCGACACCTCTTTCCGGCTGCTGAACGAGCAGGTGAGATTTCACACTTCGGTACCTTTGATCACCGACGACCACTCCAAGAACAACGCCTGGGTGGCAGCGCTCACCTTCGGCGAGGGCAGGCCCAACAACAACCACGTCTTTCCCCACTCGGCACGCCATGGCTTCGGCCGTCAGATCGACCTGACCTGGCAGCACATCCGCCTGATGCGCCGCCTGGGCCTGGCCACCCAGGTGCGCCTGCCGGCCCCGGTCCCGGTCGAAACACGGGGCCGGGGCTGAGCTCTGGCTGGGGGACCGACATGTCCCCCGCCGACCTGTATCAACTTTGTCGCGACATTGCGCCGACCCCTGCCCTGGGGCCGGCGCCGCCGGATTCTCCAGCGGCACCGTGCTCTAGATTTGTCAATCGGCTCCAGTCAGACGCTCAAGAGAATCTCCCCATGGCCAAGCGCGTTCAAGTCGTCCTGTCCGAGGACGTGTACACCCTCGGCAAGGACGGCGACCTGGTGGAGGTCGCCCCCGGTTACGCCCGCAACTTCTTGGTGCCCACCGGCAAAGCCGTGCCCGTGACCGCCGCCGTGCTGCGCCAGGTCGAGGCCCGCCGTGCCAAGGAGGCCGAGCGTCAGGCAGCCCTCAAGGCTGAGGCCGTCGCCTTCAGAACCGCGCTCGAGACCATCGGCCGTTTCACCGTCAAGAAGCAGACCGGTGGTGATGACGTGCTGTTCGGCACCGTCACCAACGCCGATGTGGCCGAGGCGATCGAAGCTGCCACCAAGAAAGAGGTGGATCGCCGCGCCATCACCGTCCCCGAGATTCATCGCACCGGCAGCTACAAGGTGCAGGTCAAGCTGCACCCCGAGGTCAGCGCCGAGATCAACCTCGAAGTCGCCAGCCACTGAGCGACACACCAGTGGTGGGGTGGGATCGGGTCTGAGACCCCACCCCCAGGGTCTTCCCGGTGGTCAAGGGGCCCTGTCCCAGGCAGACTCAGAGACCGGGCCATCGCCGCCCCAGCGCCTGCAGGCAGACCACCATGGTGAGCGTTCCCCTCAACCAGCCCGAACGCGAGGAAACGTCCCAGCGGCGGAACCAGACCTCCCGCGAACAGGACGACCGGTTTGAGGCCCTGCCCGATGGGGTGCCGCCCCAGAACCTGGAGGCCGAGGAAGCGGTCCTTGGCGGCATCCTGCTGGACCCCGACGCCATCGGCCGAGTGGCCGATGTGCTGCAGCCCGAGGCCTTCTATCTGCGGGGCCACCGCGAGATTTATCGAACCGCCCTGATGCTGCACAGCCAGGGCAAGCCCACCGACCTGACGGCGATGACCGCCTGGCTGGCGGACACCGGCGCCCTCGAGAAGGTGGGCGGCCAGGGGCGCCTGGTGGAGCTGGTCGAGCGCACCATCTCCACCGCTGCCATCGAGCAGGTGGCCCGCCTGGTGATGGACAAGTTTCTGCGCCGCCAGCTGATCCGCTCGGGCAACGAGGTGATCGCCCTGGGATTCGACCAGAGCAAGCCGATGGAGCAGGTGCTCGATGAGGCCGAGCAAAAGATCTTTGCCATCAGCCAGGAGAAGCCCAGCAAGGGCCTGACCCCCACGGCCGAGATCCTGACCAGCACCTTCAACGAGATCGAGAGCCGCTCACTGGGGACCGCGGTGGCGGGCATCCCGGTCAACTTCTACGACCTCGATGCCATCACCCAGGGCCTGCAGCGCAGCGACCTGATCATCGTGGCCGGACGCCCGGCGATGGGCAAGACCTCGATCGTGCTCAACATCGCCAAGAACGTGGCCCAGCTCCACAGCCTGCCGGTGTGCGTGTTCTCGCTCGAGATGAGCAAAGAGCAGCTGACCTACCGCCTGCTGTCGATGGAGGTGGGCATCGAAAGCGGCCGCCTGCGCACCGGCCGCCTGCAGCAGGAAGAGTGGCCCCTGCTGGGCCAGGGCATCAACAGCCTGGGCCAGCTGCCGCTGTTCATCGACGACAAACCCAACAGTGGCGTGCTCGAGATGCGCTCGCTGTGCCGGCGCCTGATGGCCGAAACCGGCAAGGAGCTGGGGCTGATCGTGATCGATTACCTGCAGTTGATGGAGGGCAGCACCCCCGACAACCGCGTCCAGGAGCTGAGCCGCATCACCCGCGGCCTCAAGGGCATGGCCCGCGAGCTCAACGTGCCGGTGATGGCCCTGTCGCAGCTGAGCCGGGGCGTTGAATCGCGCACCAACAAGCGGCCAATGCTGAGCGACCTGCGGGAATCGGGCTCGATCGAGCAGGACGCCGACCTGGTGCTGATGATCTACCGCGACGAGTACTACAACCCGGAAACCCCCGACCGCGGCATCACCGAAGTGATCGTCACCAAGCACCGCAACGGCCCGGTGGGCACCGTCAAGCTGCTGTTCGAACCCCAGTTCACCCGCTTCCGCAACCTGGCTGCCTAACGCAACAGCCGGCTGCCCTGCCTAGGAAGCCATGGCGTAGCCGACCACCGCCGCCACATAGGCGCGCTGATCGTTCAGCAGCGCCGGCGAGTCGTCGATCTGGTGCGACGGGGGATCGATCACAAAATCGGGCGCGCCCCGCTCGACCTGCAGGTTGAAGTCGGCGAAGTGGTGAAAGGTCGAGTGGTGCAGCACCGCACCCCGGCCGGGCGCCTCATCGAGGATCGCGGTGATCTGCTCGCGGCCGCTGGTGATCGAGTAGCTCGACAACAGCACCTGCTGGCTGGCGGTGATCGGCCGGATCACACCCTCATGGGGATGGGCCGGCAGCACCAGATGCCCGGGAATCATCGTGTCAAAGACCAGCAGCGGGTGGCCTGTGCGCTTGCGGCAGATCTGCACGCCGCCGTTCTGACCGGTCACCACGCAGGGGGTGTCGATCGCCGGGCAGCCCGGATTGACGTACTCGCTGTCGCTGGGCAGATCGGGCCAGGTGCGCTTGAAGGTCTGGGTCTGGGTGACCGGCTCGAGGCAGCCGCCCAACGCCAGCAGCGACGAACCCAGATCGGTGTGGTCGCGGGCGATCACCAGCTGGGTGCCGGCGGCCACCGCCGCCTCAAGCGCCGCAAAGAAGTCGGGCTCGGGGCCGTTGTCCAGGTCGGGGGCCATCAGCCACACCTGGCCGTAATGCCCCTGGCGCAGCTGGGTGTGCAGCTGCGCGCGGGCATCGGCCTCGGCGGGGTAGTCCTGCACCGTCAGGGCAAAGTCGGGCGCGATCGCCTGGCCCGCCTGGCGGATCTGGTCGGCCAGCAGACTGAAACGGGCGATGCACCAGTCGTTGGGGTCGCTGGCGATCGTCGACTGCAGCAGGGCGCGCGCCCGGGCTGGGGTGGCCGTCGTCATGGAGGCTCAGACCGTTCTGGTATGGCACCAGTCTGACGCCAGGCGGCCCGGCGGCTCAACCCTGAAACAGCTCCTCGAGCGGACCCGGCTCGGCGCGGGCCAGCCGTTGCTGCAAAGCGACAAAGGCCTCACCGATCGCAGCGGGGTCAAAGGCGGTGCCGGCCGCCACCTGGCCCATGATGGTGACCATGCCGACGCCCACCGCCGGGCTCTGGCCGGCCAGCTCTTGGGCCAGGCACTGCACCAGGGCCCGCAGCGCGGCCTTGCCGATGCCGATCGAGGCCACTGCCGCCACCGGGTGATGGGCCATGCCGCCCCCGGTGAACAGCAGCGCGCCGCCCCGCTGTCGCAGCAGCGGCAGCACCGCCTGCACAGCCGCCAGGGCGCCGACCACGTCCACCTGCAGGTCAGCCGCCAGCCGCGCCGGACTCAAGGCCGTCGGCGGGGCAGCGGTGGGCACGACCGCGTTGTACACCAGCACCACAGGACCAGCCTGGGCCGGCAACGCCGCCAGGCCCGCGCCGATGGCTGCAGCCAGAGCCTCGGGATCACCAGCGTCAGCGGCCTGCAACCGCGCCGCAGCGCCGCTGGCCTGCAGCGCCCCCTGCAGCTCGGCCAGCAGCGGCCCATGGCGCTCAGGCTGCCGGCCCAGCAGCAGCAGGCTGGCGCCGGCCTGGGCAAAGGCCCGGGCGATGCCATGGCCAACCCCGGGGCCGTAGCCCACCACGATGCAGACAGCAGGGTCCATGGCGGCGGCCGGGCGTTGACCCCATGCTGCAGCAGGTGGCCGCTGCGCAGGAGAATGCACGGATGAACGGCAACAGCTCAGCAGCCAACGCCCCCACCCAACCACGCACCGAACCAGTCACAGAACAGTTCGAGGTGATCGTGGTGGGCGGTGGCCATGCGGGCTGCGAGGCGGCCCTGACCTGTGCCCGGCTGGGGCTGCAGACCGCCCTGTTCACCCTCAACCTGGACCGCATCGCCTGGCAGCCCTGCAACCCGGCCGTGGGCGGCCCGGCCAAAAGCCAGCTGGTGCACGAGGTCGACGCCCTGGGCGGGGTGATCGGCCGCCTGGCCGATGCCACCGCCCTGCAGAAGCGCATCCTCAACGCCAGCCGCGGCCCGGCGGTGTGGGCCCTGCGCGCCCAGACCGACAAGCGCCAGTACGCCCGCCAGATGCTGCAACTGCTGCAGCACACCCCCAACCTGGCGTTGCGCGAGGCGATGGTCACTGGCCTGGTGATCGACGGCGAGGCCGACGGCGGGGGCACCGCCTGGACTCCGGCCCAGGGCCCGGCCGCCCGGGTGTGCGGCGTGCGCACTTACTTCGGCAGCAGCTACGGCGCCAAGGCCGTGATCCTGACCGCCGGCACCTTTTTAGGGGGCCGCATCTGGGTGGGCAGCCAGAGCATGGCCGCCGGCCGTGCCGGCGAGCAGGCCGCCGAAGGGCTGACCGACGCGCTGGCGTCCCTGGGGTTTGCGCTGGACCGGCTCAAGACCGGCACCCCGGCCCGGGTCGACCGGCGCAGCGTCGCCCTCGATCAGCTCGAGGAGCAACCCAGCGACGCCCACGACCGGTTTTTCTCGTTTGACCCGGCCGCCTGGGTGAGCAGCGAGCCGATGAGCTGCCACATCACCCGCACCACCGCTGACACCCATGCCCTGATCAAAGACAACCTGCACCTGACGCCCATCTACGGCGGTCACATCGACAGCAAGGGGCCCCGTTACTGCCCCTCGATCGAAGACAAGATCGTGCGCTTTGCCGACAAGGAGAGCCACCAGATCTTTCTCGAACCCGAGGGGCGCGACACCCCCGAGCTGTACGTGCAGGGCTTCTCGACCGGGTTGCCCGAGCACCTGCAGCTGCAGCTGCTGCGCACCCTGCCGGGCCTGGAGCAGTGCGTGATGCTGCGGCCCGCCTATGCGGTCGATTACGACGTACTGCCCGCGACCCAGCTCAAGCCCTCGCTCGAGACCAAGCGAGTGGCGGGGCTGTACAGCGCCGGTCAGCTCAACGGCACCACCGGCTACGAAGAGGCCGCTGCTCAGGGGCTGGTGGCCGGGCTCAACGCGGCGCGCCAGGTGCGGGGCCAGGAGCCCGTGCACTTTGAACGGGCCGGCAGCTACATCGGCACCATGATCGATGACCTGATCAGCAAGGACCTGCGCGAGCCCTATCGGGTGCTGACCAGCCGCAGCGAATACCGATTGGTGCTGCGGGGCGACAACGCCGACCGGCGCCTGACACCCCTGGGCCGCGAGCTGGGGCTGATCGACGAGCGCCGCTGGCAGATCTACAGCGACAAGCAGGCGGCGATCGCCGCCGAACAACGCCGGCTCGAGACCGTGCGGCTCAAGGTGAGTGATCCGGTGGCCCCAGCTGTCGAGGCCGAGACCGGCGCACCGATCAAGGGCTCGATCCTTCTGGCCGACCTGCTGCGGCGGCCCGGCTTCCACAGTGATGACCTGGTGCGCCACGGGCTCGCCGCCCCCGAGCTGCCCCGCGAGGTGCGCGAAGCCGCCGAGATCGACATCAAGTACAGCGGCTACCTGGAGCGCCAGCAGCAACAGATCAACCAGCTGCGCCGGCAGGAGCAGCGTCCCCTGCCGGCCGCCATCGACTACAGCGCCATCGGCACCCTGTCGCGCGAGGCCCGCGAAAAGCTGAGCGCCGTGCAACCCACCACCCTGGGCCAGGCCAGCCGCATCCCCGGGGTCAGCCCCGCCGATGCCAACGCCCTGCTGCTCTGGCTCGAGCTGCGCAACCGCGATACCTTGAAACCCCCTGCAGAAACCCGGCGGTGAGCCCTGCTCGAGGCATCCCCACCTCCAGGGCCTATTGGGAGCTCAAGGCCGAGCAGATGCTGAACCGGGTGTTCAGCAGCGAGGCACCGATCGAGCTTGAGATCGTCGAACCGGTCCCGTCCAGCAGTCCAACGCCTGCGCCATCGACGGCGCCGCCAGCAGCAACGGCGACCCCGAAACGCGGGCAGCCGCAGGTGCTGCCGGTCGCCGCAGCCGCGGCGGGGCTGAGCAGCGCCCTGGTGATGGCCGTGGCCTGGGGTCTGTGGAACCAGCAGCAACAGGCGCTGCGCCAGGAACGCAACCTGGTGCTGCTGGAACGGCTGCGCAACCTGGGACCCGGGACCCAGGCCGCGGATGCAGCAGCGACCGGCAACGCGGCCGACAGCGACCTGCCGCCCCCGCCGCCGGGCGAACCCTGGATGGAAGAGCTGGCCCAGCTGCCGGCAGATGGGGCGCCAGCCGCTGACGTGTTGAAGGTCCCCTTCAACACTGCGATCGGCAACCGGGCACCTGCGGTCGGCGTCCCGCCGCTGCCACCGTTGGCGTCCGAAGGACTGCCCCAGCTGGTCGGCGTGGTGCAGAGCCAGGGCCGCGGCAGCTCGGCGATCTTCCAGATCGGCGGCAGCTCCAGCAGCGCGGCGGTCGGCGAAACGATCGCCGGCAGCGGCTGGCGGCTGCGGTCCGTCGCCGGCGAAGGGGCCGTGATCGAGCGCGGCGGCCAGGTGCGCCGGCTCAGCATCAGCAGCGGCCTTTGAGTAGTCCTCCCTAGGGTGAAGCCAACTGGGCGCTGCCATGGGGGCTCCACCGACCGCATTGCAGGCCTCACCCCAGGTGTTGTGGCAGGCCCCGTTCGAGACCGTGGCCAGTGGCAGCGCCGGCCGGATGCTGAACGGGCCCTGGAGGGTGCTGCTGCTCGGTGATGGCAGCCCCACCCGCCACCTGGAGCTGCTCAGCGGGGCACCGGTCGAGGTGGACCTGATCGCGATGGCCCCCGATCCCGACCCCGGGGTGGGCGCTCCGGTCGAGATCCACGCCCTGCACGCCCCGCTGCTGCGGCGTCAGGTCTGGCTGCGCTGCGGGGACCAGACCCTGGCCTGGGCCGAAAGCTGGTGGAACCAACAGCAGGCTGCCACCCACCTGCAACACCGTGAACAGCCGATCTGGCGCAGTTTGACCGGGGACCGGGCCGAGCTGTTCCGCGAGGTCGATGGCCTGGCCCAGGTCGAAGCGGACTGGCTGGCCACACGCTTCGGTCACAGCGGCCCGTTCTGGAGCCGCCATTACCGGTTCTTTCGCGGCGGTCAACCGCTGACCGTGATCCGCGAGGTGTTCTCACCGGCGCTGGAGACCTGGCTGGGACCCGCCAGCACAGGCCCGGGCAGCACCCCTGCCCAGGTTTACGGATTACAACAACAGCACCGCGTTGGAGCCGGAACGGCTTGACAGATTGACGTCTTCTGTGGGTGAGGCAAGCTGGATTCAGTTGCGTCACCACCATGTCCCTGCGCCACGGCAGCAACCATCCACCCGGCCGCCGCAGCGACCGCCAGATCGGACTCTGGGCTGATCTTCTGGCCGATCTCGACCGGGGGGCACCGGCGATCAGCACCACCGCCAGCGAAATGGCAAAAGACGTGCCCCGGCAGCTGCGCGGCGCTGTCAACAACGAGCTGGCCCGACGGGGCTGCCCCTTCAGAATCAGCGCCTGAGGCGAGACCGGGTGGAGCGGGGCAGGGGGCGCCCGCCGCTGGTGGGCGGTCCTGAATCGAACTCTGAGTCCTGTTGTCGCTCCTGAAGGTCGGGCGCACGCCCCGGCTGACGCTGCCAGCGACTGACGCTGAAGGCCGCATCGTCGGGCCAATCACCGCTCATCGCCGGCCCCTGGGGGGGCTCAGGGACGGGCGCCCGGGGTTCGCTGGCGCGACCGGCAACCCGGCCAC
>Ga0310333_100144_pt1 | contig 19622 bp, 19 predicted proteins | sample LakMicSRFTotalB7_FD_195547 | JGI IMG/M metagenome (GOLD analysis project Ga0310333, IMG submission 195547) | Enriched freshwater cyanobacterial communities from Lake Michigan, Michigan, United States - MI23.SRFL.Total.B7 (v2) (version 2) | ecosystem: Environmental > Aquatic > Freshwater > Lake... | reverse complement strand
GCCCTAATGCGTTCGCTGTGTTGATAGATGTCTGAAATCTTCTCTAGCTGCAACATCTTTGGCTCAGCATCATCAAAGATCTCCAGCCGTTTACTTGGCCCGTTGAAGTGCATACGAAGAATCGATTTCCAGGTATTTCCATCAATCAAGATGTTGCAATAGTTCTTTGTATCCTTTTCGCTTAGGCGGCTTGGGTCTATCTCACTGGCGCAGATTGCTCTCACTACATAAAGGCCCTCACGCTCTTCCTCGGAGAAATTATTACCCTCACTGGTTTCAGTCTCGGTAGGGATGTTGTCTGGTTCCTGGGCTTCTGTTGCCTTTCTCTCTGCTTCCATTGCAGAGCTGAGTCTGTCGTTGATGCGGTCGTTAATCACGGCCTTAATGGCATCAATTACAACCGGCTTGAATTTCTCAAGTAGCTGGCCTGTTACACGCTCTGAGGTGTGAACCCTTCTAGCCATCTCCCGCACCAACCAATCACTGGGTTCCGTTAACTCTGTTCTGATCTCTTCTTTCACCCCGCGTAGATATTTAAGCCGTTCTGCTGTCGAAAGCAGTGTCTCTAGATCGAACATCGATTTAGAGAGCTGTTTAATCTGCTCCAGTGGCGCAGATTTCAGATCAGACAGATCGATCTCAGCAAACGGTCTTTCATCCATCAGGTTCTGATGGTCGAGATCGGTGAAAAACTGAAACTGCCTGCCGTTGGTGAGGATTCCGATCCGGGCCTTCGTTGCCTGGAAGTAGCGGGACAGCTGACCCTTTTCGGCGCTCCTTAGATCTGTTCGGTAGGGCTTTGCCTCAATAAGGATCTTGGGTTGCCCGTTCTCCAGTACCGCATAATCCACCCGTTCACCCTGTTTGATGCCTGGTAGATCAGCACTGAACTCAGGCTTCACCTCCGTGGGGTTGAAGATGTCGTAGCCGAGAGATTGGATGAAAGGGGCGATGAGAGCCATCTTGGTGGCCTCCTCATTCGTGAGGCTGTCGCCGACCTGTTCGGCTCTAGTCGCAAGGACCTGAAGGTGATCAATTAAATCCATGCGGAGAATAAGAGCTCTTATTGTGGCTTTATTGAGCAATCAACCAAGTAAGAGAGCTTGCTGAGTGTTCGCCTCGGGTGCGCAGATTGAAATGGCGTAGATCTTTATTGCTGATACAGCCCTAAATCCTCCTCCTTTGCAATCTAGTTAATGGCAAGAAAGTTTAAAGAAATCCTTAGGAGCTAGCTGTTGTTAGCTTCCAATGATTTGGCATGGATTAATTAACCATTAGCAACCCTGGCAACAAGCTCCCAAGTAGCATCAACGTAGGTAGTTCTTCTGAGTAGAACCATTCAATTGCAGCAGGTGACATACCCCTTGCGGTTGGATTATCTAATTTATCGCGGAAATCCAAAACCTTATCTAGTGCGCGCGTGCGAGCACTAGATAGATACCATCAGATGTAGTACATTGAGGTTATTGGATTTATACCTGTTAATTGGTGCTGGTAACGATTGCTCGCTTCAGCATTATTTCGCTCCCTTAATGCTGCTGTAGCGACACTTAGTGCCTGCTCCAGCAGCTTACTTTCAGCCTGCTCTAGTTCTAACTGTTGCTGGTAACTGGCTTGCACACCTAAGTACTTTGCAAGCTTTGGATCATGTCTGTTTAACTGACTAACGAGCGTTAGGTTTTGTCTAATTGCCTCTGCATCGATTGGTTTGCCGTATTGACGTAATAATGGCCTGCCACCAGTAGCAATTATTCTTGCTTCAATCTGACGCGCGATCATCTCGGTCTCTGCCGCCTGGACGTAAGCAGCAGCAATAACACTGTTTAAAATATTATTCGAATCCATCACGCTGCGCCTGGGGCCTTCAATTTGCAATTCGGTGAGCAACAAATGATTGGTTTCTGTTCGTTGTTTTTTAATCAATTTACTAGTGCAGAGCCCAAAGTCTAGACAACTTTTTCAATGCGAATCTAGAACTTGGCGCTAGAAGATGAATCGTAACTCAAGTTATCATTTGTTAACAAGCACAGATGCAACTTAACAACCAACAATTTTACCTGTTTTAGCGTATATCTAAGAACAGAAGGAAGGCAATGCAACTGCTTAGTTGCCATCCCAACAGGAGCTAATCAGGTCCATGCGCGGGATATTGAGCAGTTGTTGACTGATTTCAGCGGAAGCTGTCATGGTTTCGGTATCGCCCCCATCTAGATCACCTAGCCGCTGGGTGCAGCGGTAGATCAGAACTGGCAGATCCGGAAGTCGATGATTTACCGACCTTCAGGGATCGCTGCAAACAGTTGTGGATTCCGCTTTGAGATCAATTTCAAGGCCTCACCGATGATGATCAACTCACGCTCGACAGCCGAACGAATCAACCTCGAGTTGCCATACCCTCCAGGATGACGCTCAGATAGGCCCAAGGACACGCTGCATAGATCTGCTGCTTGCTGGCTTTGATGCTCTGTTTGACGTAGGGATTGAGGACAGCATCGGCCATCACCAGATCAACTCGCGAGGCCAGGCACAGGCGCAGATCATTCAATAGCGGAAATTACGCCCTCAATACTCAATACATTAAATAAATAATTAGAGCCCAGCCTATATCATTAAGTTCTTATTAATTCACAACAACCCCTTTCCAAAAAGCAACTCTTCCCTTGATCTGCTTTGCTGCTTCTTTTGGATTTGCATAAAACCAAGCAGCATTTTCATTTACCTTGCCATCAACAACAATGTTGTAATAGCTGGCAGTTCCCTTCCAGCCACATTCAGTTGTATAACTGGAAGGCTCAAAATAAACCTGGTCAAGGTCTTCTAGTGGGAAATAAGCATTACCATCAACCTTTACAATGTTGTTGCTACTGGCAATAACCTTGCAATTCCATTGGGCTTGCATGCAGAGATGGGCAATTTGCAAATAATATAACAGAGGTGGCCTTTAAATGAGTAAATCTAAATTAGTTAAATAATCACCCCCAGTTGAATGTTAAAGCTCTGCCCAGCTGCGCAGTTCCTTTAGGTTCATTACGCCCTCCTTGCGTTTTTCACCCAGAGTCCAGGTGGGGAAGGCTTTTATTCCTGCTTTTTTACAGCGTTCGCGGCCGGCGTCGTCTTTATCGCATTCCACATAGGGCAATTCCCGGCCTGCTTCTGTGCCAAAAAGATTTTTTTGATGGAAGCAGTGGGTGCACCACCAGGCACCATAAAAAATTGCCCCCGCCTGCTTTAGGGCCTTTGCAAATTTCAACTGCTCCGCCGTGGAAGGGCTAACTGCATCGCCTAAATTGCCTGCCCTAGCGGGCATTTCAAGGGGCGCTACCCACAAGCAAGCAAGCAGGGGTAAAGCCCAGCCAAAACGAGCCATCCTCTTAGGGCAATTGCCTTCAGATTAGGCGAATAGGCCAGCGTTCGGGCTTCCGCCTCCCTTGCTTAGCCAAAAGCTGAGACACTGGGGCAAATGGATTTTGCAGGTTGGTGATGGCAGGGGGTGGTTACCGCGACTATTTCAAGGTGCTTGAACTGGAGCGGGGGGCTGATGCTGATGCCGTAAAAAAGGCCTTTAGACGCCTTGCGCGGCAATATCACCCGGATGTGAACCCTGGAGATGCCAGCGCAGAATCTCGCTTTAAAGAAATAAGTGAAGCCTATGAAGTGCTTTCAGATCCGGAAAAACGCCAACGCTATGAACAGTTTGGCCAATATTGGAACCAGGCCGGTGCGGCGCCAGGAGCTGGTTTTGATGTGGATTTCGGCCGTTACGGCAATTTTGATGATTTCATCAACGACCTCCTGGGCAGGTTTGGAGGCCCAGCCGGTTTTGGCATGGGTGGATTTCCTGGGGCTGGCTCTACCCCTAGCCCAAACCTCGATGCTTCCGCAAACCTAAAAGTTAGTTTCGCGGAAGCATTTCGCGGCTGCGAACGCAGCTTGCAGGTGAATCAAGAGAAAGTTCAGGTGCGCATACCAGCAGGAGTACGCACTGGCAGCAGGCTACGGCTAAAAGGAAAAGGCAACCTGCAACCCAGCAGTGGCCGCAGGGGCGATCTCTACCTCAATATCCAATTAGACAACCATCCAGTGTGGGAACTTGAGGGGGATTTAATGCGCGCTGATCTCCCCCTAAGCCCAGAAGAAGCGATTCTTGGTGGTGAATTAATTGTGCCCACCCCCGATGGGGAGGCGCTGATAACAGTGCCGGCTGGCATCAATAGTGGCCGCAGCCTGCGCTTAAAAGGAAAAGGCTGGCCTCTACGCCAAGGCAGGGGCGACTTACTGCTCACTATTCAAGTTCAAATCCCATCAGAACTAAACCCGGAAGAGAAGCGAATCTATGAACAGTTGCGCCAGCTGCGCCAAACCCTGAAGTTAAATCCAAGGGATCAACTGGTGGCAAATGGTATTTTGTGATATTGTTGAATTAAAAATAACATGAGAAGCGGATTAAAATGGGTATTAAAAAAGTTTTTATTTTATTTTTTATTGGCTTACTCTTTAGTTTTAGCCTTGGCTTAGGGCTTCAACACCACAGCTTTGCCGCAACCCCTAGGCAAACAGAATCCGATTTAGCTGTTAGACCATTAGATCCCAAGCGAGATATCGAAATTGGCATCCATATTGAAAATATTTACAATTTATCCCTGAAAGATAAAACATTTAACGCTGAGGGTTGGTTTTGGCTGAAGTGGCCGGAAGCGGTGCAGGAAATAATTACCAAAAAAAAAATAGATATTCTAGAAATTGTTGAATTAGTGAATCAAGTGGAAACCTGGGATTCCAAGATTCAATTAGATAGCAATGAACCAGAACTTCAGGCTGATGGAAACTGGTTGCAACTGGTGCGTTTTTCAGCGAAATTTTACGATGACGCTCAGAATCTCAAGCGCTTTCCCTTTGAAACCCTTGAATTACCGATCACAGTTGAAACCAGGCCCACCATATTTTCAATGGCCAATCAAGCAATCAGCCTCTATCCAAAACTTGGCACCACAGGGGTTTTAGGCCAATATGCAGGCCTCAATGGCTTTGAGCTGCATGGTTCATCTTTAACTAAATCAATTTATGCTTATAGCACTAACTTTGGTGAAAACAATGGCGAAAAGGGGGGTGAATTTAGCCGAGTTGATTACACCGTGAACTACGCAACGGAATTTTGGCCCTCTTTTTACCAATATATAATGCCCTGGCTTGCTGTGATGGCAATGTTAATTTTAGCGCCCAACCTTGAAGGTAAATTCACGGAATTGCGATTAGCGATTCCCTCCACCGCCCTGTTAACCCTGGTGTTTTTGCAACTTGGCACAAGCTCAGATTTGCCAAAACTCAGCTATATCACCTTCATCGATCAGCTCTATCTGTTTGGATATATTGCTTCCATAGTTCTTTTCGCCCTATTTGTTTGGGGCAGCAATTTGTACGAAACTGCTCCAGCAGAACAGCAGCAAACTGTTATGTTAAAAATAAATCGAATAGATCTTATCTACCAAATCAGTGTTATTGCTGGCAGTGGTTTAATCGCCGTTTCCGCCTCTCTCTAGGATTCCCCTAGCCAGGTTTTATGCCATGGAACTTTCCTACCGTCCCCGCCGGCTCCGGCGCACCCCTGCCCTGCGGGCAATGGTGCGGGAAACCCAGCTAAGCCCCGCTGATTTCATCTATCCCCTTTTTGTGCACGAAGGGGCAACCAATGAAGCGATCGGCGCCATGCCCGGCTGCCAGCGCTGGAGTTTGGATGGCTTAATCCATGAGGTGGGTAGAGCTTGGGAATTAGGCATCCGCTGTGTGGTGTTATTTCCCAAGGTGGCCGATGGCCTTAAAACTGAAGCTGGCAGTGAATCCTTCAATGCTGGCGGCCTAATCCCCAGGGCAATCAAACGCATAAAGGAAGTGCATCCCGCCATGACGGTGATGACCGATGTTGCCCTCGATCCCTATTCCTGCGATGGCCACGACGGCATTGTTAGCCAAGAGGGAATTGTGCTGAACGATGAAACCGTTGAAATTCTCTGCCGCCAGGCGGTTACCCAAGCCATGGCCGGTGCCGATCTAATTGGCCCCAGCGACATGATGGATGGCCGGGTGGGGGCGATTCGTGAAGCCCTAGATGCTGAGGGTTTTGAACATGTGGGCATCATTAGTTACACCGCTAAATACGCCTCCGCCTACTACGGCCCCTTCCGCGAAGCCCTTGATTCAGCCCCGCGGAGCACCACAGCCAAGCCGATCCCAACTAATAAATCCACCTACCAAATGGATCCCGCCAATGGCCGGGAAGCCCTTACCGAAGCACTGCTGGATGAACAGGAGGGTGCCGATATCTTGATGGTGAAGCCAGGCTTGGCCTACCTAGACATCGTTCATAGGTTGCGGGCAGAAACCGAACTACCAATCGCTGCCTACAACGTAAGTGGGGAATACGCCATGGTTAAAGCCGCCGCCGAACGCGGTTGGATCGATGAAAAAGCCGTAGTGCTCGAAACTTTGCTTTGTTTCAAGCGGGCCGGTGCTGATTTAATCCTCACTTATCACGCCTGCGACGCAGCAACATGGCTCCGCCAAGGCTGATCTTTTTTGTTGGTTGGGTTTATGCCCCCTGGGGGGCTGCCGCCACCTGCGCACTGATCGCCATGCGCCTGCTTTTTATCGACCAGTTCAGTGAGCACAGCCATGGCTGGGGCTTGATCGGTAATGGCGCCATCTGCTTCAGCATTGGTTGTGTTTGCAAGGTGTCTTGGGGGTTAGCCAAGCTCAGCAAAGCCGCCCCCCAGCAACGTTGATGCCATGAACCGCCAGGTGCTGCGTTTACTTGTGAGCCTCCCCTGGGTAGCGGCCCTTGTGGTGTTGCTGGCGGTTGTGAAATTGGCTGACCAGCGCAGCAAAGTGCATTGGGGGCTGCTGGGCAGCGGCCTGATTTGCTTCAGCATCGGCTGCTTAGCTCGCACCAGCTTGGGTTTACACAACCTGCGCTCGGCTGAGGATCAAAAGTGACCGCAGCCATCCTGGTGGCGGCAAGCCTTGGCTTGGCAATGGTGGGGCCATTAGCGCAAATACAAGCAAAAGCTCCTGCAGCTTCTGCTGCCCTATTGCGTCAACTAGGGCAGCTAGAGCGGGAATTAGGCCAGCTAGATAGGGCCCTTGGGGAAATACCAAACAGCAAAGAAACCAGCCTTGCCTCCTTAGCTGATGCCCCGTCCGGCAGTTTACTAGCGCCAGCCAATTCAGCCATTCCAAATCAAGCCGATGCACTAACGATTCGCCAGGAATTGCACCTCACCCTGGCCCAAGCGCAAGAACTGGCTTTGATAAATGATTTAGCCCTAAAGGAACGCCAAGCCCAAATAAACGAAAGCCAAGGGTATGTGCAAAGTGCCAAGGGTTTATTTGCACCAACCATCGGCTTTCGGGCCCGCGGTGGTTACAGCCAACAAAGCCAATATAATTTCGCTCCCCAAAACAACTTTTCGCTTTATCCCGAATACAGCAGCGTTAGCCAAGCAAATGGCAGCAGCATCAAAACCTATGCCCCCAGTGCCAGCTTTCGAGTTACAAGCGATGGCTGGAATGCACTCACCACTGGTTTTGCTGATATTTCGGCTGGCCTACGGCTTGATTACAACCTTTTAGATCTCAGCCGTGGTCCCACCCTGGCGGCAAGGCAAGCCCAACGCCAAGAAGCGATCGCCCGCTATGGCGATCAACTGCGGGCCACCCAATTAGCGGTGAGCAGCAGCTTTTACAGATTGCAACTAGCTCAACAGTTGGTGCGGATTCGCGAAGCGGTGCTCGCAAACGACCTAGTAATCCAAAGCCAGGTAAAGGCCCTTAAGCAGGCAGGCCTAGTGCCCCGGCTTGATCAATACCGCATCGAAGCCCGTAGCCAGGAGGGCAAACGACGCCTGTTGCAAGCAATGGCTGATCGCCGCAGCAGCCAGCGGGAACTTTCCAACCTGCTCAACGTTGCCTTCAACACCACCATCAGCGCCGCCGGGCCCATCAATCTGCAACCCCCCTGGCCCCTCAGCCTCGAAAACACCCTGGTGCAGGGCTTCTATCAAAATCCCCAGTTGCTAGCCCTAAAAGCGGCGCGGGATGCCCTTTTGCGCCAAGCCGATAGTCAAGCTGCCCAGCTGCTGCCAAACCTGGGTCTATTTGCGGAAGGGGGCTACGGCCAAAACAACATCAGCAACTTTGGCGTAAAACTACAGGGTTGTTGCGCTGCCACCCACATCCCTTTAGTGCAAAACCAACAGGCAGATTGGGCCGCAGGCTTGCGATTCAATTGGCGGTTTTTTGATGGTGGTGTAACCAGCGGCCAGGTGGCCGCCAGCCGCGCCGCAGCTGAACGGTTGAGCCTTGCCAGCGCAAGGGAACGCAATCGCATTCGCCAAGAATTGGAAAGCGCATTTTTTTACTACGAAGCTTCGTTAGCGCAAGTAGTGGCTGCTCGGTATGGCTACCGCGCCGCCAGGGAAGCCCTGCGGGATGCCAGGACCCGCTATGGGGTTGGCCTTGCCGATTACAGCGATGTGAGCGACAGCCTGCGGCAATTAACTGTGGCAATGGAAGCAAAAGCAGAAGCAATTACCCAGGCAAACCTCAGCTATGCACGCTTGCTGCGGGAACTTAGCCCTCCCCTGAATCAACTTGATTCGCTTGCCACCAACAATTAATCCCACGCCAAATCAATAACAAAACCAGCAATACAAACCAAAACCACAACTCCGGTGCGTTGGCATGGAGCAGCACCACCAAAAGCACAGCAGCTGAGGCCAACCAAGGCAATTCCCGCCGCAATGGTGTGTGGAACCAATTCATCAGAGTTCCTCTGGATTTTGACGCAGATTTGAACGATCCCAACGCAATTGCCGCAGGGTGCGATAGCTACCGGTGAGATTGCGCAACACCGGCACTAAATAACTAATTGGCGGCCGCCATTCCACATAACTATGGGCCGTGAGGGTAAGCCCTTCCCTAAGCGGAAACACCCTGCTGCCGGCGGAAAGGGTCCAGCGGTAGCCATCTTTTGTGGCAGGGTTGCGACTCAACAACAATTCAGCCCGCATTACGGGGCCATCCTTCACCAATTCCCGGGCCAACTGGGGATTACCAAGGGTTGTATTCACGTCTTCCTCAGTGGCAGGCAGCAAATTCACCCTTTCAACCTCCGCCTCTACGCCGCCAAAGCGGCCCCGCTGCTGCCAATCAGGCACTAATTCCAAAGGCAAGCCCCGCCGCAAACGCCTGGCATCGGCGGGGGAGAAATAAGCCACCGCCCGCAGGGGCAGGGGCCGTAGGCCCTGGAGCGTGCCGAGCCTTTGGCCGGCCTTCACCGTTTGACCGCGCACCACCTGCACATCCAAAACCCTGCCATCCCTATTTGCTTTTAGGGTGCCTTCAAAAGCAAGCCGTTGCTGGGTTACTCGAATCGTGCGGCGCAAATCGTTGATGCGGTAATCGCGCTGCTGCTGTTCACTATCGATCTCAAGTTTGATCTTTTGATATTGATCCTGGGCAGCCCGCTCCTGAATGCGCAAATCAGCAATATTTACTGCTAATTGGGTGGAGCGATCCTCTGTGCTCACTACAGGAGCAGCTAATGGTGCAACCACCTCCCGGGCAGCTAGGTAGCGATAATCGGCAAGTTTTTGGTCGTAAGTAGTTTTCAACTGGCGCAAATTGGCAGCATCGCTTTGCAACTTCACCAGGGCGGTGTTTTTAAGGTTTTGGGCTGCCCTTAAGCGGCTGCCATCCCGGCGGTTGAGGTTTGCGTTGATCGCAATCAGCTCTGCTAAATCACGGTTTTGACGCTGCAATTCCTGCTCCAAGGCAGGTAGATAGATCCTCAGCAGCGGTTGCCCCCTTCGCACCAATTGACCTTGCTCCATGAATAAATCAAGGATCTGGCCGGCTGCCCTGGCATCCAGCAAGGTGGCATCACCTGGCACGGTTAACACCCCACGGCCAACAACTTCCGTGGGCACAGGCCACAGCAGCACCCAAGCGGCAGTTAGGGCTGCCATCCCCGTGAGGGAAAGCGCCACAGGGCGATAGCCAGGGGCATCAAACACCAAAAAAGCAGGCCACTTACCTTGCAGTTTGCCTGGAATCACCACTAGGCACCATTGGCCTCAACAATGGGAGTAATCGCATCATTGCCATGGGAGTGGAAAGGCTGGGCCATGTGGCCATTCGAGTGGCTGACATGGCTAGGGCTAAGCACTTTTACCAACAATTAGGGATGCGTTTGGTGTGGGATGCCCCCGACTGGGCCTACCTGATGGCAGGCGCCGACGGCTTAGCCCTACTCGGGCCCAGCTACAAAGCAGCTGGGCCCCATTTTGCTTTTCATTTTGAAGATCGCCCCGAATTGAATTCCCTGCACGCAGAACTGCAATCGGCAGGCCATAGCTGCGGGCCCATCCATGACCATCGCGATGGCACCGCCAGCTTCTACCTCCAAGACCCGGAAGGCAACTGGCTCGAAATGCTCTACGAGCCCCCCGGTGGCATCCCCAGCAACCTGGAAAGGGATGCCAAGCACGCTTGATATCGAAGCAGAAGCACTCCAATTACTGGAGTGGGGCAGGCTCGGCCAACAATTGGCCCAATTCGCCGGCAGCGTATTGGGGCGGAAATTATGCGAGGCCATCCCCCTTGCCCCCAACCTTGAAGAGGCGCGGCGGCGCCTGGAGGAAACCGCTGAAATACTTGGCCTAGATGGCCTTTTAGAGGGTGGACTCAGTTTTGTTGGCGTTGCAGACACAACTGAGACCGTGCAGTTGTGCGCCAAAGGCGGCTGCAGCGATGGTGAAGCCCTACTGCAATTAGCAAACACCCTTGCTGCCGCCAGGCGCCTGCGGCGTCAAATCGATGATCCCCTGCTCAGGCCAGTTAGCACCGCATTGCTGGTGGGCTTGCGCACCCTGCCGGAATTGGAACAACAGTTGCGTTTTGCCCTAGAGGAGGGCGGTCGCGTGGCGGATCGCGCCAGTTCAGCCCTAGAAGCACTGCGGCGTCAATTGGCAGCCCAACGGCTCGAGCGGCAGCGGCGCCTCCAGGAATTAATCCGCCGCTGGGCAGCTCAATTGCAAGACAACGTGGTTTCCCAACGCCACAACAGACCGGTGCTTGCCGTGAAGGCCAGCGCCGTTGGTCAAATCCAGGGCCAGGTGCACGACAGCTCTGCCTCCGGCAGCACCCTATTTATTGAACCCCAAGCGGTGGTGGCCCTTGGCAATCGCATCGCCGAGCTGGAAGGGCAAGAACGGCAGGAGGAGCGGCGCGTGTTGCTAAACCTCAGCAAAGCGGTGGGGGCTGAAGCCGATGGCCTCGCGGCCCTTCAAAACTGCCTGGCCCGGTTGGATCTCGCCCTTGCAAGAGCCCGCTACAGCGCCTGGCTTGGGGCGGTGAAACCAGAACTTGGCAGCCAGCATTGGCAGCTATTGGAATTACGTCATCCCCTACTGGTGTGGCAAGAGCGGCAGGAGGGGGGTGCGCCTGTGGTGCCGGTGAGTTTGCAGATCGAGCCCAATTTGCGGGTGGTTGCCATCACAGGCCCAAACACCGGCGGAAAAACCGTAACGCTTAAAAGCCTTGGCCTAGCAACACTGATGGCTAGGGCGGGGCTGTTTTTACCCTGCCAAGGCACTGCAAAATTGCCCTGGTGTGCGGCTGTTTTAGCTGATATCGGCGATGAACAATCGCTTCAGCAAAACCTTTCCACCTTCAGCGGCCATGTGAAACGCATTGCCAGAATCCTTACTGTTATCACCAATCTGCAATCGGCAGCTAACGGTGGCCTAGCTCCGGCCCTAGTGCTGCTAGATGAGGTGGGCGCTGGCACCGATCCCAGTGAAGGCAGTGCCTTAGCCACCGCCCTACTGCAACAACTGGCGGCAACGGTGCAGTTATCGGTTGCCACCACCCATTTCGGTGAATTAAAGGCGCTCAAATACAACGACCCCCGCTTTGAAAATGCCTCGGTTGAATTCAATGAAGCCAGCCTTAGGCCCACCTACAGATTGCTTTGGGGTATTCCGGGGAGAAGCAACGCCCTAGCGGTAGCAAGGCGATTGGGCTTGCCTGAGCCGGTGCTGCAGGCAGCTGAAACCATGCTTGAAAACCAAGGTGCCAGCTCCGTTAATAGCGTTATCTTTGGCCTTGAAGAGCAAAGGCAAAGGCAACAGGAGGCCGCTGAAGAAGCAGCCGCCCTTTTGATGCGGGCAGAACTGTTGCACGAGGAACTGCAACAACGCTGGCAGCAGCAACAACAAATCAAAATCGAGCAACAGGGCCTGGCCCGCGACCAACTGGTGGGATCGATTCGCGAAGGCCAAAAAGAGGTGCGGCAATTAATTAAACGGCTGCGCCGTGGTGATGCCGGCGGAGAGGATGCCCGCCAAGCGGGCCAGAGGTTAAAAGTTTTAGAAGCGGCTCACCGCGGCCAAATCGCCCCCGCACCAGCAAAGGGCTGGCTGCCCCAGGTGGGTGATCGAGTGCGCTTGCTAAGCCTTGGTAAAGCAGCTGAGGTGCTGGCCATTGGCGATGGCGGCAGCAGCCTGCAATTGCGCTGCGGTGTGTTACGACTCACGGTGCCCCTTGATGGCATCGAAGGTTTGCACGGTGAAAAGCCAGTGGCACCACCTCCAGCTCCAGTTGCAACTCCAGCAACAGTTGTTAAATCAAGCGCTGCCAGCAGCAGCCCGCGCACCAGCAACAACAGCGTTGATGTGCGCGGCATGCGGGTGCATGAGGCGGAAGCAGTGGTGGAAGAACACCTGCGCCGATGCCGCGGCACCCTTTGGGTGGTGCATGGCGTTGGCACCGGTCGCTTAAAGCGTGGCCTACGCAGCTGGCTGGAAGGGCTCAATTACGTGGACAAAGTTTGTGATGCCAACCAAGATGAAGGTGGACCAGGATGCAGCGTTGTTTGGCTGCGTTAACCCCACCATTGGCTCACCCCCACGAAATCCAACACGAACATCGGGATGGCAATCCCGCCGCTTTCCGCTGGAGTGTGCTCCTAAACAGTGGCCTTTCAGGGTTGCAGTTAGCCATTGGCATCGGCTTTGGCTCCCTTGCCCTAATCGGTGATGCCTTGCATAACCTCGGCGATGTGGCTGGTTTGTTGCTCGGTTGGGGCGCTGAACAATTAAGTGCAAGGCCCGCCAGCAAACAATTCACCTATGGCTTTGGCCGCAGTACCCAGCTGGCCGCCATGGCCAATGCGGCACTGATCTTGATGGCCTCCGCTGTGGTGATTGTGGAGGGGCTCCAGCGCTTAGCAAAACCGGTGGAAGTTACAGCGGGCCCGGTGGCGGTGGCCGCCTTCATCGGCATCCTTGTAAATCTTGGCTCCGCCCGCTTATTTGGCCATAACCACGGCCACGACCTAAATAAAAAAGCCGCAGTATTCCATCTGTTAACCGATGCCGCCGTTAGCGCAGCGGTTCTTGTGAGTGCCCTTTTGGTTCAATTCACCGGCATCCATTGGTTGGATCCCTTCACCGGCATCTTGGTTGGCTTGGCAGTGGCCTGGACCGGTTGGAAACTGCTGCGTCAATCCGTGGTAGTTGCCCTAGATGGGGTGCCCCCAGGCATAAATATGGAAGCAGTTGAAACCACCCTGGCATCCCTACCTGGTGTGGTGAACGTGCATCACATCCATGTTTGGGGCATGAGCACATCGCAAACCGCCCTCACCGCCCACCTACTCAGGAATCCCCAAGCAGTTAACGATATGGAATTAATCCACCAGGCCAAGCAAGCCCTGGCTGAACTCGGCATCGCCCACTCAACCCTGCAACTAGAGAACCTGCCCTAGGGCAAGCCCACCTGCATCAAACAAGCTCCAGCCGCTGGCATCCACCTCCAGGTGAATAACTTGCCCCAATTGCAAAGCCGCCGCCGGCAGGGCCCTGAACTGCACTTTTTCGCCACTTTCCTGAAGCACCGCCGCCACCAGCACTTCATTACCTAGGGCTTCAATCTGTTCCACCTCCGCTGGCAGATTGCGGTTTGTGGCAGGGGCAAGCCGCAATTTTTCCGGGCGTAAACCAGCCGTAAGTTGTTTCCCTAAATGGTTATGCAGCAATCCGGCCGCCGCTGGCTCCAGGGTTATGCGGCGCCCCCCCAAGAGCACCTGCTCTGCTGAAACCACTTCAACCTTGAGCAGGTTCATGGGCGGTGAGCCAATGAATTGAGCCACAAATAAATTTGCTGGTTTTTGATACAACTCCATGGGGGTGCCGAGCTGTTGCAAACAGCCGCCATTGAGAACGGCAATGCGATGGCCCATGGTCATCGCTTCCACTTGATCATGGGTTACATACACGGTGGTAACCCCAAGGGAACGCTGCAAATCAACGATTTGGCGCCGGGTGTCACCCCGCAATTTTGCATCCAGATTGCTGAGCGGTTCATCCATCAAAAACACAGCCGGTTCCCGGGCAATCGCCCTACCAAGCGCCACCCTTTGCTTTTGACCACCAGATAATTCTTTTGGTAAGCGATCCAGCAATGGGCCGAGGTTGAGCATTTCCGCCACGTGCTGCACCTGCTTTGTGATGGCTTGCTCCCTGGGCGAATGCACAAATGCAGTGTTGCGGGCCAACCAATCCCGCAGCTGTTGCTGCCAACCACGGTGACCGCTGCGCCTTAGCCCAAAGGCAATGTTTTGCGCCACCGATAGGTGGGGATAAAGGGCATAGCTCTGAAACACCATTGCCACGTCCCTGCGGGAAGGGGGCAGGTTGGTTACGGTGCGCCCGCCCACCAACACCTCCCCTGCGCTTGGGGTTTCCAAACCGGCCAACAGGCGCAACAAGGTGCTCTTACCGCAACCGGAGGGGCCCACCAGTACTAAAAATTCACCATCTTTAATCTGTAAATCAATTCCGCGTAAAACCTCAACCGCAGCAGCACCACGGCGGGGGGGATATTGCTTGCGCAGGTTTTGAAATTCAACCTCAGCCAAATGGGCAGGGCGAGATGTTCAACTTTAATGGGGGATTGGCTAAGGCATTTTGCAGTTCATCGACCAGGCCAAGATCGCCGTTAAGGCCGGCCGGGGTGGCGATGGCATCGCTGCTTTTCGCCGGGAGAAATATGTGCCAGCCGGGGGGCCCTCAGGCGGTGATGGCGGCTGGGGTGGTGATGTGGTGATGGTGGCGGATAGCAATCTGCAAACCCTGCTTGATTTCAAATACAAACGTTTGTTTGAAGCAAATGATGGCCGCAGGGGAGGGCCGAACAAATCCACCGGAGCCAGTGCAAACGACCTTGAGATCAAAGTGCCCTGCGGCACTGAAGTGCGTGAGTTACCAAGCGGCATGTTGCTTGGCGATTTGGTGGATGAGGGGGAAAAACTGATAATCGCCAAGGGTGGCAAGGGGGGACTGGGCAATGCCCATTACCTGAGCAACCGCAACCGGGCCCCAGAGAAGTTCACAGAGGGCAAAGAGGGCGAGCAAAGAGAATTGCAATTAGAACTAAAACTTTTAGCTGAAGTGGGTTTAGTGGGCATGCCAAATGCCGGCAAAAGTACCCTTATTTCAGTGTTATCAAGTGCCAGGCCAAAAATTGCCGATTACCCCTTCACTACGCTGGTGCCAAATCTTGGCGTGGTGCGCCGTCCCAGCGGCGATGGCACAGTATTTGCCGATATCCCTGGCTTAATTGCAGGGGCGGCCAGGGGGGCTGGGCTAGGCCATGATTTCCTACGGCACATCGAACGCACAAAGTTATTGATTCATTTAGTTGATTGCTCAACCAGTGATCCCCAAGCTGATGCAATTACACTATTAAATGAATTACAGGCCTATGGCCATGGATTACCGGAGCGGCCCAGGATCACAGTGCTAAGTAAAAGCGAATTAATAGATGCGGAACAGCAAAAAGAAATTCAAACAAACCTGGAAACAGCTCTACAACAAAAGGTTGCCTTGATTTCAGCCGCCACCGGATATGGCCTCACCGGCTTGCTGCAGGCGGTGTGGCTAGAGCTTGGCATTGAAAATCCCTAACTGGGAAATTGATGGATTAATCAAACCAACTGATTGGCCCAGGGCATAAATCGCTCCAATTGCTCTTGATTACAGGCCGCCAGGGTTGGATAACTGGCATCAGCTTCTGCAGATCCCTTGGTTAAAGGGAAAGGCGGTGCTGCAATTGAGCGCAGGGGGCACTGCAATTCCTGCAGCATCAGCCACACCGCAGCGATGTCCCACACCTTTGGCGTAGCTTCCAAGGCCGCCAGCATCGTGCCTAAACCAACCCCAAGCAGATTGAGGCTTGCCACACCAAGCATGCGGGTTTTAGCTGGAAATGGTTGCTTAAGGCTGCCTAAAACCTTGATTGAACGGGTGCAAAGGCTGGCGCAACTACAGCCGTGGCGTGGTCCGCCGGGGCTAGCCAGGGAAACCCCATCGCGCCACACCCCCTTGCCCTTGATGGCAACAAAGCGTTGACGCAAGGGCGGCACATCCAAAATTGCCGCCACGGGCTGACCGCCAGCAAAACGGGCCATGGAAATTGCCCAAATCGGCAAACCCACGGAGAAATTTGTAGTGCCATCAAGGGGATCCACCACCCAGTAACAATCTTCCGCAGGCACCACGGTGCTGCCTTCTTCACTCAAAAGGCCATCGCCGGGATAGATCCGAGCAAGGCCAGCGGCCAAGGTGCTGTCACTCCATTGATCACAGGCGGTAACGAGGCTGCCATCGGCTTTAAGGGCACTGCTGATCTGGCCGAAATCCTCCCGCTGGCGATCAGCTACCAGATCAACCAATTCAAAGAGGGCTTGCCACTGGTGATCAACAGGGAAAGTGTTTTGGGGCGAGGGGTGCAGCTCAGGCATCTAGGTCTAGGGCAAGTAAATCGCCAAGGGCCCGTTGCACCCTTTGCTGGAATAAGGCGGTGTCAACTCGTAAAAGCAGGATGCCCGCCAGCAACAAACCAAAGGCCTGCAGCAGGAACACACTGGCATAGGCGCCGTAGCTGTTTTGATTGCCAAAGAAACCGCCAAACAAACTAAGTAATCCACCACCTGCAACGGTTGCAAACCCACGGGCATAGGCTTGGGCTAATCCCCATAAGCCGATAAAGGTGCCCGCCAGTTGGGGGGAGGTGAGGCCAAGCATCAAGGTGAGGCAAGCATTTGTGCCAACGCCTGCTCCGTAGCCAAATAGAACAAGGGCAAATTTAAAAAGTGGCACCGATTGCAACAGGCCAGAGGCGGCAATTGCCACTAGAAAAACAGCCGACACCACCCCACCGATGAGGGCGGTGCGTTGGGGGCCAAGCCTTGGCACCAGGAGAAAACCGGTGCTGGCAATACCCACCAAGGTACCCATGCCCCAGAGGGCATTTAGCCTGGTGGTATCACATATGGTCATGTTGAAAACGGCGCCGCCATAGGGCTCAAGTACGGCTTCCTGCAGAAACAAGCTGAATGTAAATAAACACAGCACACAAAAGAAATAGGCCACTTGTGGGTCGGCCCGCAGCAATTTAATCGAATCACTAAAACCCAACTCTTGGATCTTGCGTGAGATCGCAGTTGCTGGTTTTGGACCATTGGTAAGCGAAGGTTCAACCCCGATTACCGCAACTAAAATCAAGCCAAAAATAACAATTGGTGCTACTACCGTGAGCTTGCGAACGGCGGAGATCACCAGGCTTAAATCGGTGCTGGCACAGGCACTACCTAAAAAGCGACTGGCAAAAATTGCACCCACAACAATGCCAACCGTGAGCATCGACCACACCACCGACACCAGGGCGGGCCGTTCCCGTTCATTGGTGACATCAACCAAAAGGGCAGCAAAGGGGGTGGAACTGGCTGAGATAGCTGTGCCATATAGCAGAAAAACCAAGGCCAGCACAAGCGAGCGCGTTAGCACCGCGGCGCTATCGCCTGCCTGGGCTGCGGCCGCCACCCACAGCACTGTGCTGCCGGCAAGCCAAAACAAAAGGCAAAAAGCTGCTGCACCGCCAAGGATGAATGGGGTGCGGCGTAAACCACCGAGCCGGCACTGATCAGAGCGCTTGCCAAACCACACCCGCGTAAAAGCAACCAATTGCTGGCAACCCAAGGCAAGGGCCGTTAACACAGCCGGCACCTGGAAATCATCAATCAATAAACGATTAAATATCCCCAGGGTGAGCACTGCCAGGGCACCTAAACAGGCCTGAAATAAACCAAGCCTGAGGGCTAAAAACAGCAAGCGGGAAGAGGGCAATGGTTTGAGTGTTACTGGGGTGCCGCTTGAATTAGGCAAGGGGAATTGGTGGGCACTGGAATAACAGGTACGTCTGTGATTGGATCCCTTGTGGGCTTAGTGGGCAATTGGGCTGGGGTGCAGCGCAGCACCCGATCAAGCCCGGTGCGCCGTTGCAATTGGGCCACATTGGTGTTGTATCTAACAATTGCGTTGGAATATTCCACCTCTGCGGTGGTGGCATCCCGCTGGCTATCAACAACATTGCGTTGGGTGCCAACCCCAGCTTGGAAGCGCAAACGGGCCAGGCGTAGGGATTCGCGGGTGGATAAAACTTGCCTTGATGTGGTGATTAAATTGCGGATTTGAGCCTGCAGAGAAAAATAGGCCTGCTCAACTTCATAGCGAATCGCATCCCTTTGAGTGGAAAATTTATAGGTATTTTCAGTTGCGAGTTGGCGCTGTTGGCGGGCCTGGGCTGCTGATCTACCGCCATCAAATATGTTCCATTTGAGATTGAGGCCAATTGTTTCCCGCAATTGCTCAACAACCAAACCCATATTAGCAGGCCCATCAACATTCGCCTCGCCAAAGGTTTTATCCCAACCAGATGTGCTGAAAATACTTAAAAATGGTTGAACATTACCAAGGGCACTATTGGCGTTGGAGTTGGCAATTGACACATCAAGGATCAAATTATTGAGCTCCTCGCGGAAGGCATAGGCCGCCACAATGCTCTCTTGCAAGGATGGTTGCCACACCCCTAGCAGGGTTGAAGGATCAGCGGCAGTGGGCGTTATGTTTTGGGGAAGGTCAAGCAAGCGAGCTAGGTCTCTACGGGCTAGGGATTGCTGCAATAAACCCTCGGTGAGTTTTTGTTGATCGCGGGCCAGCTGGGTTTCGGCCTCCATCACGTCTAGCTTTGTGGCCACACCCGCCTGCAGGCGCGCCCTGGCATCGCGCAAATTAACTGAGGAGGATTGCACCGCAGATTTACCAATCCGCACCTGATCATCTGCATATTGAAGCTGGAAGTAGGCAGTTGCTGCCTGCAGGCGCAATTCACGCAGAGTAATTAGATATTGATTTTTAGCCTTTTCAAACTGGTCCCTGGCGGCAGCAATCTGGGGCACCCGCTGGGGATTAATCAAATCCCAATTAAAATTAAAAGCTGCGATTGCTCCGTATGTTTGAGTTTGAGTTTTATAGGCATTTGCATCGTAGGGATTGTTAGGTGTAATTGCACCACTACCATAATTTTGGGTGCGGCTGCCAAAATTGCGGGATGGAAAGCTACCAGTGCTGAGGCTTAAAGTTGGATACCAGGCGGAAATTTGAGCCCTTAAATTTGATTTAGCCTGTTCAACCTGGGAGGCAATTGCTTTTAATTGGGGACTGTTT
>Ga0310333_100138_pt1 | contig 20058 bp, 18 predicted proteins | sample LakMicSRFTotalB7_FD_195547 | JGI IMG/M metagenome (GOLD analysis project Ga0310333, IMG submission 195547) | Enriched freshwater cyanobacterial communities from Lake Michigan, Michigan, United States - MI23.SRFL.Total.B7 (v2) (version 2) | ecosystem: Environmental > Aquatic > Freshwater > Lake... | reverse complement strand
ATGGCCTAAATCCTCGCCTTTGAAGCGCAGCTGCTGCAGACGGGCCTAGGCGGCGGAGCCAGCCTGGCCCCCCCAGGCGCTTGGGGTGGGCAAACCCCTTGCCCCGCCTTGCTTCTCGGCTCTCGCTTACGGCCTGGCGGTGGTAGGGTGCATCCAATTGGCCGGCCCCGATCCATGCTCAAGCTGCTGCTGGGAGATCCCAATGCCCGCAAGCTGAAGCGTTTCCAGCCGATTGTTTCCGATATCAACCTGCTGGAAGAGGAGGTCGAGCCCCTCAGTGATGAGGAGCTGCGCGGTCTTACCGCCGAGTTCCGGCTCAAGCTCGAGAAGGTGGCGGGCCAGGGCAACCGCGAGAAAGCCCTGCTCGATGAGTTGCTACCCCAGGCCTTTGCCGTGGTGCGCGAAGCCGGCAAGCGGGTGCTGGGCATGCGCCACTTTGATGTGCAGCTGATCGGCGGCATGGTGCTCCATAACGGCCAGATCGCCGAGATGAAAACCGGCGAAGGCAAAACCCTGGTCGCCACCCTGCCCGCTTACCTCAACGCCCTCACCGGCCGCGGCGTCCACGTGGTGACGGTGAACGACTACCTGGCTCGCCGCGACGCCGAGTGGATGGGCCAGGTCCATCGCTTCCTGGGCCTGAGTGTGGGCCTGATCCAGCAGGAGATGAGCCCGGCCGAGCGGCGCCGCAACTACGGCTGCGACATCACCTACGCCACCAACTCCGAGCTGGGTTTTGATTACCTGCGCGACAACATGGCGAATGACATCGCCGAGGTGGTTCAGCGCGATTTCCATTACTGCGTGATTGATGAAGTTGATTCGATCTTGATCGATGAGGCGCGCACGCCCTTGATTATTTCGGGTCAGGTGGAGCGACCCCAGGAGAAGTACCAGCGCGCGGTTGAGGTGGCTAACCAGTTGGTGCGTTCCGCCGAGATCGGCAAGGACGGCATCGATCCCGAAGGCGACTATGAGGTTGATGAGAAGCAACGCAACGCCACCCTCACCGACGAGGGCTATGCCAAGGCTGAGCAGTTGCTGGGGGTGGCCGATCTGTTCGACCCGGCAGATCCTTGGGCCCATTACATCACCAATGCCCTCAAGGCCAAGGAGCTGTTCATTAAGGACGTCAACTACATCGTGCGCGATGGCGATGCGGTGATCGTGGATGAATTCACCGGACGGGTGATGCCGGGGCGCCGCTGGAGCGATGGCCAGCACCAGGCAATCGAAGCCAAGGAAGGCCTGGCGATTCAGCCCGAAACCCAGACCCTGGCCAGCATCACCTATCAAAACTTCTTCCTGCTCTATCCCCGCTTGGCGGGCATGACCGGCACGGCCAAAACCGAAGAGGTGGAGTTCGAGAAAACCTACAAACTCGAAGTGGCAATTGTGCCTACCAACCGGGTGCGTTCCCGCTCCGATTGGACCGACCAGGTTTATAAGAACGAAATGGCCAAATGGCGGGCCGTGGCCCAGGAAACGGCCGAGATCCACAAGCAGGGACGGCCCGTGTTGGTGGGCACCACCTCAGTGGAGAAATCCGAGGTGCTCTCGGCCCTGCTGGCGGAACAGGAAATTCCCCACAACCTGCTCAACGCCAAGCCCGAGAACGTGGAGCGGGAAGCGGAAATCATCGCCCAGGCGGGCCGGGCTGGCGCGGTCACGATTGCCACCAACATGGCGGGCCGCGGCACCGACATCATCCTGGGCGGCAACAGCGACTACATGGGACGCCTGAAGTTGCGCGAGGTGTTGTTGCCACGGTTGGTGCGCCCCGAGGAGGGCCATCGCCCGCCCGTGCCCCTGCAGCGGGCCCCGGCCGGCGGCGGCGGCTTTGGCGCAGCGGCCCAGGCGGCCCCGTTCCAACCCCCTAGTGAGGCCCGGGCGATCGGTGCCCTCTACCCCTGCGCCCTCAGCGACGCCACCGAGCACTCCCTCTCCGAACTCGCCCACGACCTGGTGGCCGTTTGGGGCGATCGGACCCTCACCGTGCTGGAGCTGGAGGATCGCATTGCCCAGGCGGCCGAAAAGGCTCCCACCGACGACCCCCAGATCCAGCAACTGCGCCAGCTGATCGCCCGGGTCAAGGGCGAATACGACCTGGTGGTCAAGCAGGAGGACGTGCGCGTGCGCGAGGCCGGTGGCCTGCATGTGATTGGCACGGAACGCCACGAATCGCGCCGGGTTGATAACCAGCTGCGCGGTCGGGCTGGCCGCCAGGGGGACCCGGGCAGCACCCGCTTCTTCCTCTCGTTGGAAGACAACCTGCTGCGCATCTTCGGCGGCGATCGGGTGGCCGGGCTGATGAATGCCTTCCGAGTGGAGGAGGACATGCCGATCGAATCGGGCATGCTGACCCGCTCCTTGGAGGGGGCCCAGAAGAAGGTGGAAACCTATTACTACGACATCCGTAAACAGGTGTTTGAGTATGACGAGGTGATGAATAACCAGCGCCGGGCCGTCTATGCCGAGCGGCGTCGGGTGCTCGAAGGCCGGGAGCTGAAGCAGCAGGTGATTGGTTATGGCGAGCGCACCATGGACGACATCGTCGATGCCTATGTCAATCCGGAGCTGCCCCCTGAAGAGTGGGATCTGGCTCGCCTGGTCTCCAAGGTGAAGGAGTTTGTTTACCTGCTCGATGACATGGCGCCCGAGCATCTGGCCGGCCTGCAGGTGGAGGAGCTCAAGGCCTTCCTGCAGGAGCAGCTGCGCAACGCTTATGACATCAAGGAAGGCCAGGTGGAGCAGCTGCGCCCCGGCCTGATGCGCGAAGCCGAACGCTTCTTCATCCTCCAGCAGATCGATACCCTCTGGCGCGAGCATCTTCAGGCGATGGATGCCCTGCGCGAGTCGGTGGGCCTGCGCGGCTACGGCCAGAAGGATCCCCTGATCGAATACAAAAACGAGGGCTATGACATGTTCCTGGAGATGATGACGGGCATGCGTCGCAATGTCATCTATTCGATGTTCATGTTCCAGCCGGCCCCAAGCCCGGAGCAGGCCGCGATCGGCTGAGTCGCCCTAGGTGGCGGCGCCAGCTTGGCTCTCTCCCTAAGGAGAGCGGTTTGGCTGAGGACCCCAGGGGGGATTGGGCTCAGGGGGACTGGGGCCCGGCAGCACCGCCGGCTGGGTTGCCCGGTTCGATCTCTGGCAGGGCCGGGCTGTCCTCCCCTAAAAATTCGATGATTTCGCGGTCGCGCAGATTCTGGGCCTGGCCGCGGCAGGGTTCCAGCAAGGGCCTCCCTTCGGCAACTTCGCGTAGGCAAGCCTGCAGGCGCCCCAGTTCATTCTCCAGGCTGTCGATCCGCTCCATCAGGTTGCGGATCACCCGCGCTTCGGCATCGGGTAGGGCCGAGTGGGCCAGGGGGTCGACCCGCACCCCCAATTGGTGAATCACCCGGCCGGGGATGCCCACCACCGTGCTGTCGGCGGCCACATCGCGCAGCAGCACCGAGCCTGCGCCGATGCGGGTGTTGGCCCCCACCGTGATCGCCCCCAGCACCTTGGCGCCGGCCCCCACCACCACGTTCTGGCTCAGGGTGGGGTGGCGTTGGCCGATCGCCTTACCCGTGCCGCCCAGGGTCACCCCCTGGTACAGCAGGCAGTTGTCGCCGATCACGCAGGTTTCGCCGATCACCACGCCCATGCCGTGGTCGATGAACACCCCCTGGCCAATGCGGGCGCCGGGGTGGATTTCCACGCCGGTGAGGAGCCTGCCCAGCTGGCTCATGAGCCGCGGCACCAGGGGCAGGCCCAGGCGCCAAAGTTTGTGGCTGAGCCGATGCAGGGTCAGGGCATGGAGCCCCGGGTAGCAGAGCAGGATTTCCAGGGTGCCGCGGGCGGCCGGATCCCGTTCCTTGATGATCGCCAGGTCGGCCCGAACTGCCTTGAGCATCACGCCGCCGACTGCAGCCCGATTTCCTTGCGCAGCAGGTCGATGGTGGCGGTCCCCAGGTAGCTCTGGGCGCAGTGGACCTGGGGCAGGCGCATCAGCTGGCTGCGGTTCTGGCGCAGGCTCTGCTCGACCAGGGGCAGGCTGGGCCGGTCGCAGAGCACGTGGCTGGCAGCCCGCAGCAGGGCTAAGAGCCGGCTGCCCACGTCCGGGGTGGCGGTCATGACCAGCAGCTCGTTGCCGCGCATGCTGTGCAGGATCACCTCAGCGGCGCGCAGGATGCCGGGGCTGATGCTCACCAGGCCAACGCAGCTCCCCGTGCGCAGCTCCTTGAGCAGGTCGAGTTCGTGGCGGAAGTCGTTGAGATCCACCGCCACCGCCCGCACGCCATGGCGCTTGGCAATCTCCTCCACCGGCTGCAGGAAGTAGCGGCTGGTCACCACCGTGCCATTGCTGGAGGTTTCGAGCACGGCTTCGAGCTCTTCCATGGGCACCACCTCCACGGGCACCGCCAGGTTGGGGGTGAGTTCCTCGGCGATCAGCAGGGAGGCGCCGATGTCTTCGCGGGGGGTGCTGACCAGCACCCGGGCGCCACAGCGCAGCCGCCAGTCGATTTCGCGGGTAAGCAGGTCGCGGGTTTGTTGCAGGGTGCAGCCGGCGTTGAGCAGGCCGTCGACGCTCTGGCGCACTTCCCGATCGATGTCGGGCATGGCCTTGCCGCGGATCCCCGGCGGCGGCTTGATTTCGCGGGGTTTTTGCTGGTCGCGCACGTAGATGCCCGAGCCGGCCATGGCCTCCACCACGCCGTCGTTTTCGAGCTGGCGGTACACCTTGCTGATTGTGTTGCGGTGCAGGCCGGTCTGCATCGCCAGCTGGCGTGTACTGGGCAGGCGGTGGCCCGGTGGGTAATGGCGAGCCGCGATCGCGAAGCAGATCTGGTTGTACAGCTGCGTCGAGGCCGGGATGTCGCTGTCCTGCTGGATATGAAAGCGCACGCCGGAGTGGGACAGAGCTGGTGCTGGCCACCTTAAGGAGCTTTGGTCATGGTGACAATTCCCCCGTTGGCATAAGAGTCTGTGCCGGGCTGTGCCGGTTGGCGTCCGCGGGGTCTCGCAGACCCTCAACCGGGCGCCCTCGCCCAGACTGGAGCCACCAGCTCCTGAGCCGATGACCGAGCCTGCAGCGATGGCGATGGGGGCTGATTGGGTGACGATCGGCCCCGCTCCGGCTGGGGCATGGGATGGGTCTTCGGGCCAGGCGGCTGGCCCTGCCGTTCCCCTGCGCTGCTGGTGGGCCCGGCCGCTGGGCCAGGCGCCGCGGGCGGCGGTGATCGTGTTGCCGGAGGTGTTTGGGGTTAACGGCTGGGTGCGCAGCGTGGCTGATCGGCTGGCTGCTGCTGGCTACGCCGCCCTAGCGCTCAACACCATGGCCCGCACCGCCCCCGATCTGGAGCTCAATTACGACGCTGCTGGCCTGGAGTTGGGCCGCCAGCACCGCGATGCGGTGACCGCTGCCGGCTTCCTCGACGACCTGGCCGCCAGCATCGCCTGGATCCGGGCCCAGCCGGACCTGGCCGGCCTGCCGCTCGGCTGCGTGGGGTTCTGCTTTGGCGGCCACCTGGCCCTACTGGCTGCCACCCTGCCGGCCATTGGCGCCACCTGCGCCTTCTATGGCGCCCGGGTTTCCAGCTTCCGTCCCGGCGGCGGCCCGCCCAGCCTGGAGCTGGTGCCCCAGATCCCCGGGCGGCTGTGGTGCTTCTGCGGCGACCAAGATCCCCTGATCCCGCCCGAGGAGATCACGGCGGTGGCAGCCGCCCTCACGGCAGCCAACGGTGGCGTGCCAGCCCTATCCGAGGCTGCTCGCCACCGCCTGCTGGTCGCCCCTGGGGCCGGCCACGGCTACATGTGCGAAGCCCGCGCCGATTTCTCCCAGGATGGGGCCCGCTCCGGCTGGAGCAAGATGCTTGGCCTGTTTGCGGCCCTGGCAGAGGAATCCCCCCGCCCCCAAGACTGATCAACAGTGAGGCAGGGGGGGGTCCCCAGTCATCGGCCAATTACTGCGCAACGCCAATCACCGCGCAACGCCAATCACGCTTGGGCCGGTTGTTCCAGCCCGGGGCGATCGATGCTGGGCGCCTAGATCCGGGTCGGTTCGCGGCTGATGTCGCGGCTGGTTTCGATCGTGCGCACGGCCTTGGTGGCGGCAATGGCCGCATCCTTTTCCTTGGCCAGGGGGGTTTTGCGCGGGCTCAGGAACATGATCATGTTGCGGCCTTCCCGCTTGGGATCCTGCTGGATCTCGGCGCTTTCCTCCAGGTCCTTGGCCATGCGGAAGAGCAGCTGTTCGGCCAGGGCCGTGTGCTGGATTTCGCGGCCGCGGAAGATCACCGTGCACTTCACCTTGTCGCCGTCCTTGAGGAAGCGCACGGCCTGACCAATGCGCACCTGGTAGTCGTGCGAATCGATCTTGTAGCGCATTTTGACTTCCTTAACCTCGGTCTGGTGCGACTTTTTCTTTGCTTCCTTGGCCTTCTTTTCCTGCTCGAATTTATATTTGCCGTAGTCCATGATCCGGCAAACCGGTGGATCGGCCTTCTCGCTGACCAGCACCAGGTCGAGCTCCCGGTCCTTGGCAACCTCCAGCGCCTCTTCCCTTGTGATCACCCCCAGCTGACTGCCGTCGGCATCAACCACCCGGAGCTGGGGGTAGCTGATGCGGTCATTGATGTTGGGGAGCTCCCGCACAGGAGCGCGACGGTCAAAACGGGGACGGGGTGGCATTCAGGAAAGCGAGGGGACGGAAGGGTGAAAACAGGTGGTATTCACCCTTCACCCTAGAGCCTGCTGGACCGCTGCCAATGCCCGCTTCACCAGATCCGGCTCAGGCCCGCTAGTGGCGGCCCGATCAGCCCGATCGCCGGTCCGATCATCCGGCTGACCGGTGGGCTGATGGCTGTCCTGCTGGCCGGGCTGGCTGGCTGGCTGGTCAGCGGGTTGGTCCGGCCCTGGGCCCAGGGCCCGGTCGGGCCCAGACAGCCACAGGGGCCGGTGCTGGCGACGGAACCAGGTGCGTTGGCGTTTGGCGAATTGCAGAGTGCGCTGGGTTGTGAGGGCGATGGCGCCGGCCGCATCCAGGTCACCGGCGAGCAGCCGCTTGGCTTCGCCGTAGCCGATCGTCTCCAGCAGGGGGCAGGCCTGGCCGTAGCGGCGCAGCAGCCGCTCGGTTTCGGCCACGAGGCCGGCTTCGTACAGCCCAAGACTGCGTTGGCGGATCCGGTTGCTGAGATCGGCCGGATTGAGCCCCAGCTCGAGCACGCGCCAGGGGGGGCGGCGATACCCCTGTTGGGCCGACAGGGGCCGGCCGGTGGCATAGATCACCTCCAGGGCCCGTTGGGTGCGCACCGCATCGGCCGGGGCGATGCGACCGGCCGCCAGGGGATCAACCGTGGCCAGGAGCGGGTGGCACCAGGCCTGGCCCAGGGCCGTGAGCTGCTCCCGCAGCTGGGGTTGGGGCGGCACGGCCGGTGGCTCCAGGCCCTGGGTGATCGCCTTGAGATAGAGGCCACTGCCCCCCACCAGAAAGGCGACGCCGCGGCGGGCATGCTCGGCGGCGATGGCGGCTTCGGCTTCGGCGCGGAACTCCTGCAGGTTCATGGGCCGGTCCGGCGGCCGCAGGTCCAGGAGCCGGTGGCGCACCCGTGCCCGTTGGGCGGCACTGGCCTTGGCGGTGCCGATGTCCATGCCTGTGTAGATCTGGCGCGAGTCCACCGACAACACGGCCAGGTCAAAGGCCTCGGCGATGGCGATGGCCAGGTCGGTTTTGCCGCTGGCGGTGGCACCCAGCAGCACGATCACCAGGGGGGCATCGGCGGGGGTTAGGGCCGGATCGGAGGCGCCGGCATCGGGGCCCCAGGTGCTGGATTCGGGGCTGAAGGCGGATCCCATGGGAGCAGTCTGCCCCGGGCCGAAGCCAGGGCTGGGTTGCACCCCTCGAGCAAAAAGCGACGGAGAGGCCCCCAGAAGGCCCTCTATTGCATCGGTGGTAGATTAAGCCTGATTGGCAGGCCTCCGCTCGCCTTCCGCGCCCCTCCTGCCCCGTATGAGCGACTCCAGCAAGGTTCAGTCCGCCTACGGCGCCGAACAGATCCAGGTGCTGGAAGGCCTGGAGCCGGTGCGCAAGCGGCCGGGCATGTACATCGGCACGACCGGGCCCCGCGGCCTCCATCACCTTGTTTATGAGGTGGTGGATAACTCGGTGGATGAGGCCCTGGCGGGCCATTGCACCGATATCCACGTTTCCCTCAACGACGACGGCTCCTGCACCGTTACCGACAACGGCCGCGGCATCCCCACCGATATCCACCCGCGCACTGGCAAGAGCGCCCTGGAAACGGTGCTCACGGTGTTGCATGCCGGCGGCAAATTCGGCTCCGGTGGTTACAAGGTGTCCGGTGGTCTGCACGGCGTTGGCGTGTCAGTGGTGAACGCCCTATCGGAATGGGTCGAGGTCACGGTCTATCGCCAGAACCAGGTGCACCGCCAACGCTTTGAGCGGGGCAATCCGATCGGCACCCTGATTTCCGAGACCGAGCCCGGCGATCGCACCGGCACGACGATCTGCTTTAAGCCCGATATCGAGATTTTCAGCACCGGCATTGTTTTCGATTACCAGACCCTGTCGGCCCGCCTGCGCGAACTCGCCTATCTCAATGGCGGCGTGCGCATTGTTTTTCAGGACGCCCGGGCCTCGGCCCGCAACGCCGAGGGCGAGATCCACGAAGAGGTGTATCACTATCAGGGCGGCATTAAGGAGTATGTGGCCTATATGAATCAGGACAAGGATCCCCTCCATCCTGAGATCATCTATGTGAATGCCTTCAAGGAAGGAGTACAGGTGGAAGCGGCTCTGCAGTGGTGTGTGGATGCCTATTCCGACAGCATTCTTGGCTTTGCCAATAACATCCGCACGGTGGATGGCGGCACCCACATTGAAGGGCTCAAAACAGTTCTAACCCGCACACTGAATACCTTCGCCAAAAAGCGGGGCAAGCGCAAGGAAGCCGACGGCAACCTCGCCGGTGAAAACATTCGCGAAGGTCTCACGGCGGTGTTGTCGGTGAAGGTGCCTGAGCCCGAGTTTGAGGGCCAAACCAAGACCAAGCTGGGTAATACGGAGGTGCGCGGCATTGTTGACACCCTGGTAGGGGAGTCGCTGAGCCAATACCTGGAATTCAATCCGGCCGTGATTGACATGATCCTGGAAAAGGCCATCCAGGCTTTTAATGCGGCCGAGGCAGCCCGGCGGGCCCGGGAACTAGTGCGACGTAAATCCGTACTGGAAAGTTCTACCCTGCCAGGCAAGCTCGCCGACTGCAGCTCCCGCGATCCGAGCGAATCAGAGATTTACATCGTGGAAGGGGATTCCGCCGGTGGCTCCGCCAAGCAGGGTCGCGATCGCCGCTTCCAGGCGATCCTGCCTTTGCGGGGCAAGATCTTGAACATCGAGAAAACCGATGATGCCAAGATCTACAAAAATACTGAGATCCAGGCCCTGATCACGGCCCTGGGCCTGGGCATTAAGGGCGAGGAGTTTCAGGAGAAAAACCTTCGCTATCACCGTATTGTGATTATGACCGATGCCGATGTGGACGGCGCCCACATTCGTACCCTGCTGCTCACCTTCTTCTACCGCTATCAAAAATCCCTGGTGGAAGGCGGCTACATCTATATCGCCTGCCCGCCCCTCTACAAGGTGGAGCGTGGCAAAAATCACAACTACTGCTACAACGAAGCCGACCTCAAGACAGTTTTGAGTGGTTTTGGCGAGAAGGCCAATTACACGATCCAGCGCTTCAAGGGCCTTGGAGAAATGATGCCCAAGCAGCTCTGGGAAACCACGATGGATCCCACCACCCGCACGATGAAGCGCGTGGAGATTGAAGATGCCCTAGAGGCCGATCGCATTTTTACAATCCTGATGGGCGACAAGGTGGCACCCCGCCGCGAATTCATCGAAACCCACAGTGCCGAGCTGGATTTCGCCCAGCTCGATATTTGATGGGGCCCCTCCAGCGACGCCCGGGCTTCCTGTTGGCCTTGCCCTCCTGGCGGTTGGCAGCGCTGCTGGGCTTCGCCCTGATCGCCCCGGCGGCCCTGCCGGCCGGGGGAGCGGAGCGGCGGCAACCGGAACTGAGGCGGCGCCAGGCGGGTGATCCCTTGCTGGCCACCTGGCCCTTGGCCCTGCGCAGTGCCCCGCGGCAGCAGGCACCGGCTTTGGCGCGGTTGGAAGCGGGCGAACCGCTGGAGTTGTTGCGCAGCTGGTGGTCCCCCAGCGGTCGACGCTGGTTGCAGGTGCAAACCGCCGCCGGCCCTGGGGAGCCCCGCCGCGGCTGGCTGGCTGGCTGAGCCGCCATGGCCCTTGCCGATGGCGTGCTGGTGGCCACTGGAGCCGTTCCGGGGGCCTGGCTGCGCTTTTACCTGGTTAACCACTTCCAGCCCATGGTGCCGCGTAAGCATTGGGCCACGGCCGGGGTCAACCTGGTGGCCTGTCTGGCCCTGGGGCTGCTGCTCTCCCTCGGCAATGGCTGCGGTGATCTGCATCGTCTTGCCCTGCTGTTGAGCGTGGGCTTCCTCGGCAGTTTCAGCACCTTCTCCACCTTTGTGGTTGAGCTGCTGCAGGCCCTTGGTGAGGGCCAGGCTGGGGAGGCCCTGCGGCTGGCGGGTCTTTCAGTGGGCGGTGGTCTGCTAGCGCTCGAGTTGGGCCGCAGGTTGGGGGGGCTCTGAGATGGCAAGCCCGGCGTCCGATCCCCGTCCCAAGCCGGGCTCGAACCCACATATCAACGCTATCCCCGAACGCGCCAGCCTTGCCGCTGCAGAGGGTGGGCACCAGGGGGATGGTTCGCCCGGGCTTCCGGGCACCAGAGCGGGGATGGCGGATCGTCGCTTGCGCTTTGAGCTGCAGGAGTTGGCCCTGGTGGCCTCGGGGGCCGTGCCCGGGGCCCTGCTGCGCTGGCAGCTGGTGGAGCGGTTGGGTCCCCAGCTCGGGGTCCATAGCGCTGCCAATCTGTTGGTGAACCTGGTGGGCTGCTTCCTGCTTGGCTTTCTGAGCGGGCCTGTGCCCCACCGGACCCCCTTGATGCTGGCCCTGGGGATCGGTTTCTGCGGCTCCCTCACGACTTTCAGCGGCTGGATCCTCGATTTGGCCAGCCTCGAGCAACAGGGTCAGAGCCTGGGGGCCCTGGTCCTGTTGCTCACCAGCCTGGGCCTGGGATTGCTGGCGGCCCTGGGCGGTCGGGCCTGCAGCCGCCGCCTGTTTAGGGGCCGCCAGCCCTAGCCCAGTTTCGCCGGGGCACTCAGGCCGCCAGGGCCGCCTCGATCGCGGCCACCAGGGCGGCATCACTCGGCTCGACGGCGCTCTTGTAGCGACCCAGCACCGTGCCGTCCTTGCCAATCAGAAACTTCTCGAAGTTCCAGGCCACATCGCCGGCCGGTTCGGCCTGGGTGAGCGTGTCGTAGGGAGCGGTCTTGGCGCCGGTGGCGTGGACCTTGGCGTAGAGGGGGAAGGTGGCGCCGTAGGTGGTGGAACAGAAGGTCTGGATCTCCTCCAGGGTGCCGGGCTCCTGGGCGCCGAAGTCGTTGCAGGGGAAGCCCAGCACCACCAGGCCCTGGGGCCCGTAGGTCTGCTGCAGTTGCTCCAGGCCGGCGTACTGGCGGGTGAAGCCGCAGCGGCTGGCCACATTGACGATCAACAGGACCTGGTTACCCAGCTCGCCCAGGCGCTGGGGCTCGCCGCTGGCTGTGGTTACCACCACATCGGAGACATTGATCGCCATGGGATCGGGGTATCGGGGAAGGCGGGACCCTAGCGAGGGATCCCCATACACTCTTAGTGCTCCCGCATACGGGCTTGATGACGGAGGCAACGGGCGGCATCCCAGACCAGGGGGGGCCCATGCCTGCTGGCGGATCCTTACCAGCTCCTGGTCCTGGTGGACCCGTGTTGGCCGAGTTGGTGGCCCAGCAGCTCCAGGCCCTGCTCGAGGTGGGCAACTACGACGCCGTCAAGCTGCTGCTCGCCCCCGTGCAGGAGGTGGACACCGCCGAGGCGATCGGGCTGCTGCCCCGCACCCTCCAGGCCCTGGCCTTTCGGCTGCTGCCCAAAGATGAAGCCATTGCCATCTATGAATACCTTGATGGCACGGTGCAGCAGACCCTGCTCGATCGGCTGCGCTCGGGCGAAGTGCTCGAACTGGTCGAGCAGATGTCCCCCGATGACCGGGTGCGTCTGTTTGACGAACTGCCGGCCAAGGTGGTGCGGCGCCTGCTGGCCGAACTGAGCCCGGAGGAGCGGCGGATCACGGCCCAGCTGCTGGGTTACGAGGCGGAAACGGCCGGTCGCCTGATGACCACTGAATTCATCGACCTCAAGGAATTCCATACGGCCGCCCAGGCCCTGGCGATCGTGCGCGGCCGCGCCTCCGACACCGAAACCGTTTACAGCCTCTACGTCACGGACGCCTCACGCCACCTCACCGGGATCCTGTCCCTGCGGGATCTGGTGATGGCCGATCCGGAGGACCGCATCGGCGCCGTGATGACCCGCGAGGTGGTGCGACTCACCACCGACACCGACCAGGAGGAGGTGGCAAGAGCCATCCAGCGGTATGACTTCCTGGCCCTGCCGGTGGTGGACCGGGAGCAGCGGCTGGTGGGGATCGTCACCGTTGACGACGTGATCGACGTGATCCAGCACGAGGCCACTAGGGATCTTTACGCGGCCGGGGCGGTCCAGGCGGGCGATGAGGACGATTACTTCCAGAGCAGCCTGTTCACCGTGGCCCGGCGGCGGGTGGTGTGGCTGATCGTGCTGCTGATCGCCAACACCGGCACCTCGGCCCTGATCGTGGCCGAGAAGGACGTGTTGCAACAGATGGTGGTGCTGGCCGCCTTCATCCCCTTGTTGATTGGCGCTGGCGGCATCGTTGGCGCCCAGAGCGCCACGGTGGTGATCCGCGGCCTCAGCACCCAGCGCCTGCAGGGGCTCGGTGCTGGACCCAGCATCGGCCGCGAAGCCCTGGCGGGCTTTCTGCTGGGTTGCCTGATGCTGGTGGCGGTGGTGCCCTGGGCCTGGACCCTGGGCGGCAACCCCCAAGTGGCTGCCGCGGCAGGCATCAGCCTGGTGGTGATTACCACCTTGGCGGCGGCCGGCGGAGCCTCCCTACCCCTGCTCTGTGAGCGCTTCGGGTTGGATCCGGCCTTGATGTCGACCCCGTCGATCACGACCGCCACCGATGTGGCTGGGGTGTTCATCTACCTCAGTACGGCCGCCTGGCTGCTGCACCGCTTCCCCCTGGCCTAGGGGGGCTGGGCTGTTGAGCTGTTCGGCTCAGGGATGGGCTCTAGGGGACTGGGGCTTGGCCCAAGCACCGCTCCCTTGCAACGGCTTTGGGCCTGAGCTTTCGCCCAGTCGTCGGGGCCGGTTCCAGGGTCCAACCCCAGCTTCGGCGGGCCCGATCGGCGGGGTCCCCCCGTTTGTGAGAGAGGCTTCACACTTCTTCAGGTTATGCTTCACATAAGTTCAGTTTTCAGCCGTGGTCGCCGCTTTCTCCCTGTCTGATCAGGGGCTCCAGATGGTGTCCGGTGGGTCCCGTTCGGCGGCGACCGCATCGCTAGCAACGGCCCTGGCCGACTCCGGCCCTGGTCCGGTGCCCGACTCTGCCACCACGGTTCGGGTGCCGGCCCAAGGCCGCTCCATGCCTCCTGTGGATGGCGACCTGGTGCGGTCCTACCTGCGGGACATCGGTCGGGTGCCGCTGCTGAGCCATGAGCAGGAGATCACCCTGGGCCGGCAGGTGCAGGAGCTGATGGCGATCGAGGAGATCGAGCTGGAGCTGACGATGCGCGCCGGCGGCACTAAGCCCAGCGAGGCTGAGCTGGCGGCGGCAGCTGGTTTAACTCCCGCGGTGTTGAAGAAACGGCTGGGCGGCGGCCGCCGGGCGAAGGAGCGGATGGTGGCCGCCAACTTGAGGCTGGTGGTGAGCGTGGCGAAGAAATACACCAAGCGCAATATGGAACTGCTGGATCTCATCCAGGAGGGCACGATTGGCCTGGTGCGAGGTGTGGAGAAGTTTGATCCCACGCGGGGCTACAAGTTTTCCACCTATGCCTATTGGTGGATCCGCCAGGGGATCACGCGGGCGATTGCGGAGAAGAGCCGCACGATCCGGCTGCCGATCCATATCACGGAAACGCTCAATAAGCTGAAAAAAGGCCAGCGGGAACTGAGTCAGGAACTGGGCCGCACGCCGACGCTGGGGGAACTGGCCGAGGCGGTGGAGCTGCCGGAGGAGGAGGTCAAAGAACTGCTCTGCCGGGCGCGCCAGCCGGTGAGCCTGGAAACGAAGGTGGGCGATGGCGAGGACACGGAACTGCTCGATCTGCTGGCATCCGAGGGAGGCGAGCCGGGGGATCTGGTGGATGGCGAATGCCTGCGGGGGGACATGCGTGCGCTGCTGGAGCAGCTGCCCGAGCTGCAGGGCCGGGTCTTGAAGATGCGCTACGGCATTGATGTGGATGAACCGATGAGCCTTACGGGCATCGGCCGCATCCTCGGCATGAGCCGCGATCGGGTGCGCAATCTCGAGCGCGATGGCCTGGCCGGCCTGCGTCGCCTCAGTGAGTGCGTGGCTGCCTACGTGGCTGGTTGATTCAGGGCTTGGGGTTCAACGCGCCCACTCCTTTGCAGCGCTAAGCGAATCCAGGCCTATTGGCCATTTGCAATGCTGCCCAAAAGTGCTCCAAGCGCGTCCCGCTGAGGGCAGCAGAAGCGTTCCAGGCTGGCGCCATCGCCCAGCCAACCTGGGGTCGTAGCTAGTCAGCCAGTGCTTGATTCCGGGGCGCCCGTCATGCGCCAACAGCTCCTGGCTTGGTGGGAGCCATACGGTCGCCATGCCATCCCCTGGAAGCAGGGAGCCGCTGGTGGACGGCCCCTGCCTGGCGAGGAGCTGGATCCCTACCCGATCTGGATCGCCGAGGTGATGCTGCAGCAGACCCAGCTGGCGGTGGTGCTGCCCTATTGGCAGCGCTGGCTGGCGGCCTTGCCGAGCCTGGATGCCTTGGCGGCGGCCCCAGAGCACGATCTATTCCTGCTCTGGCAGGGGCTGGGCTACTACGCGCGGGCCCGCCGTCTCAAGCAGGGGGCCTCGCAGCTGCTCGCCGCCCGATGGCCTGGGGATCGGCAATCTGCGGATCGGCAATCTGGGGTTCGAAAACCCATGGGGATCGAGGGTGCTGGGGGCGATGGCCTGCCTGGCGATCCTTGGCCCCGCACCGTGGAGGGATGGATGGAGCTGCCCGGGATCGGCCGCACCACCGCCGGCAGCATCCTCTCCTCGGCCTACGACCAGCCGGCGGCGATCCTCGATGGCAATGTCAAACGGGTGCTGGCCCGGCTGATCGCCTGCCCCGAGCCGCCGGCGCGCCAAACGGCGGCCTTCTGGCAGCTCAGTGAGCAGCTGCTCGATCGCCAGCGGCCGCGCTGCTTCAACCAGGCCCTGATGGACCTGGGCGCCCTGGTCTGCACGCCGCGTCAGCCGGCCTGCGGCGGCTGCCCCTGGCAGGGCTGCTGCGCTGCCTACGCTGCCGGCGAACCCGCCCACTATCCCGTGAAGGAGGCCCCCAAGCCCGTGCCCTTTCAGGTGATCGGTGTGGGCGTGGTGCTCAACGGCGCCGGCCAGGTGTTGATCGACCAGCGGCTCGACGAAGGCTTGCTAGGGGGACTGTGGGAATTCCCCGGCGGCAAACAGGAGCCGGGCGAAGCGATCGAGGCCACCGTGGCCCGGGAACTGCGGGAAGAACTGGCGATCGACGTGGCCGTGGGCGAGGAACTGATCAGCCTGGACCACGCCTACAGCCACAAAAAACTGCGCTTCGTGGTCCATCTCTGCCAGTGGCGCTCCGGTGAGCCCCAGCCGTTAGCCAGCCAGCAGGTGCGCTGGGTGCACCCCAGCGAGCTCTCGGCCTATCCCTTCCCGGCTGCCAACGGCCGGATCATTGCGGCCCTGCTCCAGCACCTGGGTCTGGCGGACCCTCAGGCGGACCCATCTGCGGTCGCCTGATCAGGGCCAGGCGGCCCTCGCCCTCCAGCTGGAGCTCCACCTGCCAGGCACCCTGGGGCCAGAACCCCAGGCGCTCGGGCCATTCCACCGCCAGCAGGGCCCCTAGGGCTGCTGCCTCTTCTTCTTCTTGGGCAAACAGGTCGTCAGCGGCGGCGGCCAGCTCCAGCCGGTAGAGATCGAGGTGCACTAGGGCGGTGGGACCGGCGCTGCCCTGGCCCTGGTAGTGCTGGGCTAGGGCGAAGGTGGGGCTGGTGATGGCTTCGCTGATGCCCAGTTCGGCGGCCAGGCCTTGCACCAGGCAGGTTTTGCCGGCGCCGAGGCCACCGCTCAGCAGCAGGATCGGCGGCTGAAAGGGACCTGGCCCTGGTCGGTCTGCGGCCTGGCCGGCTCCCGGCGGTGTGCCTCCATCCCAACCAGGTCCCCCGGGGGCTCCTGGGCCGCCTCCGGCCAACTCCCGGGCCAGGCGCTGGCCCAGGGCGCCGGTGTCGGTCGCATCGGCGAGCCACACCCTCTCGATCACCCCCTCCATCGATCCCCCATCGGACCCCTGCTTCGCCCCCGCAATCACTTGATTCGACGCGTTGGTTGGTTGCATCCCTGTAGATTGCCTTCCTCGCGAGCCCGAAGCCTCGGCGACTCTGCAGATATTTCCAACCCATCGCCCTCCCAGTCGGGAGTGTTCGTTCCCATGGTGGCTACGCCAACCGCTGTGTCGTCTTACGTGATCGCCGATCTCGGCCTGGCCGACTGGGGCCGTAAGGAGATCGCCATTGCCGAAACCGAGATGCCGGGCCTGATGGCCCTGCGCCGCAAGTTCGGTGCTGAGCAACCGCTCAAGGGTGCCCGCATCGCCGGCAGCCTGCACATGACGATCCAGACGGCCGTTCTGATCGAAACCCTGGTGGCCCTCGGCGCCGAAGTGCGCTGGGCCAGCTGCAACATTTTCTCCACCCAGGACCACGCCGCCGCCGCGATTGCGGCAGCCAACATCCCGGTGTTCGCCTACAAGGGCGAAACCCTGGATGAGTATTGGGCCTTCACCCACCGCATCCTCGAGTGGGGCGATGGCGGCACGCCCAACATGATCCTCGATGACGGCGGCGATGCCACCGGCTTGGTGGTGCTTGGCACCCAGGCCGAGAAGGATCTCTCCGTTCTTGCCAACCCCTCCAACGAAGAGGAAATCGCCCTCTTCAATTCGATCCGCCAGAAACTGGCCGCCCAGCCTGGCTTCTATTCCCGCATCTACGCCAAGATCCAGGGCGTCACTGAGGAGACCACCACCGGCGTGGCCCGTCTCTACCAGATGCAAAAGAGTGGTGAACTGCCCTTCCCGGCGATCAACGTCAACGATTCGGTCACCAAGAGCAAGTTCGACAACCTCTACGGCTGCCGCGAATCCTTGGTGGATGGCATCAAGCGCGCCACCGACGTGATGGTGGCCGGCAAGGTGGCCCTGGTGCTGGGCTATGGCGATGTGGGCAAGGGTTCGGCCCAGTCCCTGCGCGGCCTTGGCGCCACGGTGATGATCGCCGAGATCGATCCGATCTGCGCCCTGCAGGCCGCCATGGAGGGCTACCGCGTCGTGCGGCTTGATGATGTGGTCGGCGACGTCGACATCTTCGTGACCGCCACCGGCAACTTCCAGGTGATCCGCCACGATCACCTGATCGCCATGAAGGACCAGGCGATCGTTTGCAACATCGGCCACTTCGACAACGAAATCGATGTGGCGTCCCTGAAGCAATACAGCTGGGACAACATCAAGCCCCAGGTCGATCACATCGTCCTGCCTAACGGCAACCGCATCATCCTGCTGGCCGAAGGCCGGCTGGTGAACCTGGGCTGTGGCACCGGCCACCCCAGCTTCGTGATGAGCAACTCCTTCACCAACCAGGTGTTGGCCCAGATCGAACTCTTCACCAAAGGCGACGAGTACGGCAAGGAGGTTTATGTGCTGCCCAAGCACCTCGATGAGATGGTGGCCCGCCTTCACCTCGAGAAAATCGGCGCCAAGCTCACCGAGTTGAGCGACACCCAGGCCGCCTACCTCAATATCCCCGTGGCCGGCCCCTACAAGCCCGATCACTACCGCTATTGAGGCTTGTACCTGAGGCTCTTGAGGATTTGCCTCTGGGATTGAGCGGTCCCAGGGGCGATCAATCCCAGGGTTAATCAGTCCAAATCTGAGCCAGATCGCTCCTTTTCAAGCCCGGCCGATAGGCCGGGCTTTTTGCTGGCAGCCCGGACTCGGCCTTGATCCGGGACAGTCCTTGTCCTTGGCGGATGGGTGAGGGTCTTTGCTGGGCTGGGTTGGCTGGGTGGTCTGAGGTAGCCGGTTTTGCTGCCAGCCTGGGTGGGTGCTGGGCCACACTCGAACACAGATTCCTGGTGGAACCGCAGGTGGCGCAATTCCTTCAACCCCTCAACGGCCTGGTGGAGCAGTGGGTGAGCCAGTGGGGCTATGGCGGCATCTTTGCAGCCATGGTTTTGGAAAACGTGATCCCGCCGATTCCTTCGGAGCTGATCATGCCCCTGGCCGGCTTCTACGTGGGCCAGGGCAAGCTCAATTTTCTGCTGGTGGTGTTGGCTGGCCTTGCCGGCACCGTGGTCGGGGCCCTGCCCTGGTATGGCCTGGGCCGCTTGGTGAATGAGCAGCGGCTTAAGGGGCTGGTGGAGCGCCATGGCCGCTGGGTGGGCCTCTCCGTCAAGGAGCTCGACGATTCACGCCACTGGTTCCAACGCCATGGCGCGGCGGTGGTGTTCTGGGGCCGGTTGATCCCGGCGATCCGCACCCTGATCTCCGTGCCGGCAGGCATTGAGATGATGCCCCTGGGGCCGTTCCTGTTTTGGACCACGGCCGGAAGCCTGGTCTGGAACCTGGCCCTAACTAGCGCCGGCTGGCTCTTGGGTAAGCAGTGGCAGCAGGTGCTCGCTTGGATCAAGCCCGTGGAGGGCAGCGTCAACGGCTTCCTGGCCTTGGTGGTGCTTGTGGGTGTCGCGGCCCTGGGGCGGCGTCTCTGGAAGCGGCGCTCGGCTGGGAGCTGAGCGCCGCCTGCGGTTGAGAACCCCCTAATCAGCCAAGAACGGGTTCAAAACGGCACTTCCTCTTCGCTGGGTTCGCCGCCGCCGTAGCCAGCCCCGGCGAAGCCAGCGCCGCCCTGGTCACCGTCGCGCTTGGAGCCCAGCAACTCGAGCCGGTCGACGCGCACCACGGGCTTGGTGCGCTCCTCGCCGCTGGTCCGATCGGTCCAGCGGTCGAGCTTGAAGGAGCCGATGATGCCAAGCAGGGAGCCTTTTTTGACGTAGTCGGCGGCTACCTGGGCCTGCTTGCCCCAGATCTCGAGGTTGAACCAGTCCGGTTCATCGTTGGAGCTGCGGCGGTTCACGGCCAGGGTGAGGTTGGCCACCACGGTGCCCGATTCGAAATAGCGGACCTCGGGGTCGCGGCCGGCCCGGCCGACAAGGGTGACGGAGTTCACGCCCATGGGGTTGGTCAAGAAGGTTGTGGAAACAATGATGCGCCACCTGGTTGGGGCGTCTTGCTTCCAAGGTTCCACCCTTTCACCCGGGTGTTCCATCCCCCCGGTCGGCGGGGCTTGAAGGGTTGCTGCCACCGGGGCCTGCGAAGCTGGGGCCATGGCTGGACCTAGGCGATTGGGGGCCCGTTGGGCCGGCAGGCTGGAGGCCCTCGGGCTTGGCCTAGGCCGGGCCGTTTGCCGGGGGCGGGACGGCGGCTTGGAGCGGGTTGTTGGCCTGGCCAGGGCTGTTGTCTTCGGCCGGGACCTCCGCTTGGGCAAAGACCTCCTCTTGGCCAAGGAGCTTGGCTTTGGACGGCCCCTTGGCATGGGATGGCCCCTTGGTCTGGGGCTGGCGTTGGCCGTGGCCCTAGGGGGTTGTGCGGCCCCTCCCCAGGCGCAGAAGCCAGCCCAACGGCAGATCGAGTTCTGGACCCTGGACCTCTCGCCCAAATTCAACGGCTATCTCCAGGCCGTGATTGCCGATTGGGAGGCCCTCCATCCCGGCGTCAAAGTCCACTGGGTCG
>Ga0310333_100137_pt1 | contig 20064 bp, 19 predicted proteins | sample LakMicSRFTotalB7_FD_195547 | JGI IMG/M metagenome (GOLD analysis project Ga0310333, IMG submission 195547) | Enriched freshwater cyanobacterial communities from Lake Michigan, Michigan, United States - MI23.SRFL.Total.B7 (v2) (version 2) | ecosystem: Environmental > Aquatic > Freshwater > Lake... | reverse complement strand
GCTCTGGCAGGGGCGGGGCTGGAACTGCAGCTGCGGGGAACGGGGGTATGGCCATCGGGCTGCGGTGGAGCCCAGCTGGGCCGTTGGCCCTGGGCCACGGGTGGTCATCGCCCATTCGCTGGGCCCCCATCTGCTGCCGCCGGCAGTGCTGCAGAGGGCCGATGCCCTGGTGCTATTGACCAGTTTCGCCGGGTTTGTGCCGACTGGGCGCGACGGACGCAGCCTGCGCGCGGCCCTCGATGGCATGGCCCGGGAGCTCGATGGGCCTGACCCGGGTTCGATGCTGATGGCCTTTCTGCAGCAGGTGGCGGCGCCCGCCCCGCCGGGGCTGCTGCAAGCGACCCCCGCGGCTGAACCACTGACGGCCTCGGGCCTGCAACAGCTGCAGGACGATCTGGCCCTGCTGGCCCGCACGACCGGGCTGCCTGAGGGTTTTCCGCAGGGGGCTGCGACCCTGCTGGTTCAGGCCGGCGCTGACCGGATCGTTGCCCCCCAGGCCCGCCGGGCTCTCGAGGACGCACTTCCCGGCGCCGACGTTCTGACCCTGGGCCAAGCGGGCCATGGGCTGCTGGGCACCCCTGTGGTGGCGATGGTGATGGCCTGGCTGGATCAGGTGGAGGCAGCACAACGGTCATGAATCAGGCGGCCACACCGATCTGTGCGGCGTTCAACCGACAGGCAGCCGCCTACGGCCACCAGGCCCAGCTGCAACGGGCAGTGGCCTGGCGGCTGGCCCGACACATCGCTCGCCTCCCGCTACCAGCGGGGCCACAGGCGGACCTGGGCGCCGGCACCGGCCTGTTGGGGCAGGCCCTGGAACAACTGGCACCCCGGTTGCACCTGCTGCAACTCGATGGCAGCCCGGCGCTGCTGGCCTGCAATCCGCTGCACCCCCGCCAGGTCTGGAACCTGGATGCCGGTCTGCCGGCAGCGCTGCAGCACAGCGCCCTGCTGACCAGCAGTTTCAGCCTGCAATGGCTCAACCAGCCCGGCTCACGCCTGCAGCACTGGGCCCGGTCCCTGGCAACGGATGGCTGGCTCGTGTTGGCCGTTCCGGTCCAGGGCAGTTTTCCCCAGTGGCATCAAGCGGCAGCGCAGGCAGGGGTTGCCTGCACGGCACTGCCCCTGCCCTCTGCCGATGAGCTGATTGCAGCAGCAGCAACCGAGCTGGAGCTCGTCCACTGCCGCAAGTTGTGGTTCAGCCGTCACTACGGGCCCGGCGGTCTGGCCTTTCTGCGGCACCTGCGCCAGCTGGGAGCGGCCAGCAGCAGCCAGCCTTCCCTGTCCCCCGGCCAGTGGCGCAGGCTGCTGCAATGCTGGCCCAGCACCAGCCGGGTCAGCTGGCAGATCCTGTTGCTGATCGGCCGCCGCACCCCACACCGATGATGCCGAGCCTGCAACCGTCACCCGTGCAACTGGTGGTCTGCGGCACCGACACCGACGTCGGCAAGACGGTGGTCAGCGCCTGGCTGGTCCAAGGGCTGGAAGCGTCGTACTGGAAGCCGGTCCAGAGCGGTCTCGACGGTGGGGGCGACAGCACCACGGTGCAAAAACTGTTACAGCTGCCCCCCCAACGGCTGCTGCCCGAGTCCTACCGCCTGAGCCAACCGGTTTCCCCCCACTGGGCGGCAGAGCAGGATGGCCTGCGGATCGACCCGGAGCGACTGGCCCTGCCGTCCTGTCCGGGATCGTTGGTGGTGGAGACCGCCGGTGGCCTGCTGGTGCCCCTGGGGCGCGACTGGCTGCAGATCGAACAGCTGCAGCGCTGGAACCTGCCGGTGCTGCTGGTAGGCCGCAGCGGCCTGGGCACGCTCAACCACTGCCTTCTTTCGATCGAAGCACTCAAGGCCCGGGGCATCCCCCTGCTGGGCCTGGTGCTCAATGGCCCACCCCATCCGGACAACCCCCGCACGTTGACAGCCATCAGCGGGGTGCCGGTGCTGGCCCAGTTGCCGCCGCTGAGCCCCCTCAGCGCCGAAACCCTGGCCCATCAATGGCAGCTTCAGAACCTTCAACAACAGCTGCTGGCAAGGCACTTAGCCTGGAACCGATCGGCAACCGGCTGAATGGGCAGGCGCAACACCTTGGTCAGCCTGGCGGTGCTGGTGCTGTGCGGGGGCATCCTGGTGCTGTTCACCGACCTGGAGCTGTCAGCGGTGCGTTGGATCAACTGCGGCCCCTGGGCCCTCGAGAGCGAACGCCGCGCCGGCCTTTGCCGCTGATGTCGCGTTCGAAGGGATCGGTGCTCAGAGACTGGCCTGTCCGTTGATCGGGCAATGGCCCGAGAGGCGGGCTGCATGCTGCTTGGCGGTGGCCAGTGGCCAGCCCTGACGCAGCTGATCGTGCACCAGCTCGATCTGGGAATGACACCAACCCTGCCGCTCCAGTTGCACCCGGATCGCCTGCCACTGCCCTTCAGCAAACAGCTCGCCGCCTCCCCAGGCCCGCTGGGGCCCGTAACGGGGCCGGCGGCCGAGCTCATCAGGCCCCAGAAAACGCCGCGAACGCGAACGGGTGGGGCGCTCGGTGGTGTCGGAAGGTCCCTCAGGCGTGACGGCCATGACGGCGCCGGCTGACAAGAGCGATGGACCCATCATGGCAACACAGATCTCTGGTGTCTGCCAGGCCGTCAGGGTCCCGCCAGGATGGCGGCTTCGACATCGGCCCGGGGCAGGCCATAGGGGAACTGGCGCACGGTCTGCTGGCCGTCCTCCAGCCAGCTGACCCTGAGGTCCTCGACCTCCAGTTCAAGCAGGGCACTCCAGTGCTGCTGATGCAGATCCCACTGGCAGCCATGGGTCGCACGCTGACGGGCCCCCAGCTCGCGCAACCAGGCCTCGAGCTGGGGCAGGGGGTGCTGCACCAGCGGTGTGGATGGATCGGGCAATGGCGCTTCGCTCATGGGGTCTCCAACCACCATGACGGCCATTGGATCAGATCAACCCCCCGCAACCAGGCCAGGCCCACGCCAAGCACCAGGGCAAACACGGCGGCCAGGGCCAGCAGCAACAGGGCCAGCCATTCGCCCCCCGACAAGGGGCGCCGCAGCTCTGGCTCCCGCAGCACCACCCGCTGGGGCGGCCGGGACAACAGTCTCCCCTGGTCCACCAGCAACAAGGCGTCATAACGCTGGCGCTGTTCCGGATCGCTGAGCACCCCATAGGCGTGCTGCAGGGCCTGAAAGGCAGCCTCGGCTTCGCCCAGCGGCAGGCTGGTGGTGTCCGGGTGGTAGCGCTTGCTGAGCAGGCGAAAAGCCTGGCGCAGATCCTCGGCACTGGCGCTGTTCGGCAGCCCGAGGCGTTCGTAATGGCTCGGAGCGGACATGGCCCCACGCTTTGCGGGATCTTAGAAAGACCACAGTCTTTGCGGCCTGCGTGAGCTCTCCAGACCTGGCCGCCCTCTGGGCCCGACTCGGCTGGCAGCCTTCAGCCGAGCAGGAGTCCCTGCTGCAGAGACTGCAGGATCAGTTGCGCCTGTGGAACAGCCGCCTGAACCTGACGCGCCTGGTGGAAGGCGACGATTTCTGGATCGCCCAGGTGTTCGACAGCCTCTGGCCGCTGGCCGGCGTGCTGCAGTCGGCCCGGGAGGGCGATGGCGGCGCCCCGTTACGACTGATCGATGTCGGCACCGGCGGCGGCTTCCCTGGATTGGCGCTGGCCATCGCCCTGCCGAATGCCCGGCTGACCCTGGTGGATTCGGTGCAGCGCAAGGTCGACGCCGTGCGCGCCATGGCCGAGGCGCTGGGCCTGAGCGCCCGGCTCGAGTTCTGCAGCGATCGGGTGGAAACCCTGGGGCGCAGCAAACCCTGGCGCGGGGGTTACGACTGGGCTCTGGCCCGGGCCGTGGCGCCGGCTCCCGTGGTCGCCGAATACCTGGTGCCCCTGCTCAAACCGACGGGCCATGCCCTGCTGTACCGCGGCCAGTGGTCGCCAGTCGACCAGCAGCAGCTGATGGAGGCTGTGGCGCTGCTCAAAGCCCGCATCAGCTCCATCGAGGGAACAGAGCTGCCCGCCGGCCGCGGTCAACGCCACGCGATCACGCTCACCCCGCTGGCCCCATGCCCGATGCGATACCCACGGGCTGTGGGCCTGCCAGCCAAGCAACCGCTGGGGGCAGGGATCAGCCCCGGGGCAGGGTCCGTTTGACCCGGGCCGGCGCGGGCAACCCGAGCGGCTGAAGCTCCTGTTGGCGCAATCGCCGCTCCAGCTCAGGCAGATCGTCATACGACACCCAGTGGATGCAGTCCACCGGACAGGTGTCGATCGCTTCCTGAATGCGCTCGGTGCTGTCACCGTCCTGGCGGATGGCTCGCGAACGGCCCCAGTGGGGTTCCAGCGCAAACGTGTTGGCCGCCACGTGGGCGCAATAGCGGCAGCCGATGCAGACGGCCTCGTCGACCCAGACCGCCTGCTGGCGCAGGGCTCCGCCCAACAGGGGTTCCAGCCCATTGGCACGACCTTGCTGCGAAGCGGCAGGGACAGCAAACGCCAGTTCTGCCCCGGCTGAATGTTCGCCGGCCATCAGGCCCAGCGGGTGACCACCAGCTCAATGGCGCCGTCGAGCTGGCTGGTCTGTTCAGCCACCTGGAAACCCTCGGCGGCACTGGCCGCCAGAATGGCTTCAAGGGCATAGCGCTGGTTGAGCTGGGCCAGGAACCGCTCGGGCGGCACCGGCAGAGCCCAGAGGTCGAGATCGGTGACCAGCTCGTAGGCCCCGTTGGCAGGATTCCAGCGAAAACCCAGATCGCCGCCCTTGCTGCCGCTGATCACCAGGTCGGCCGTCTCCAGTTGGCCGCGATAGCCGCGAACCTGGCGCGGTCCGGTTGAGGGGGCATGGCCCAGGGCTGTCAGGGCAGCCACCAGAGCATCACGGTCACGCAGCTCGGTCTTGATGGTGCTGAAGTGCGACATCGGAACCAGACGGAAAGGAATCAGGACTGGAGAAAGGGGCCGGCGGGGGGCTCGGCGAGGGGAGCGACCTGCTGATGGGAGACCTGCCCCTGCAGGTCAACAACGGGCTGGTAGGCCTCTGCCGTGGGCTGGCGCTGCTGCACCGTGCCCAGACGCGCTTCGATGCGCTCGGTCAACCGTTCGCAGGCAGCACCGGCCAGACCCTCAACGGTTTCCTCGACCCGACCATCGGGGCGGATGCGGTAGCGAATGGTCTGCTGAGCAGGTTGCTGAGCCAAGGCCAGCGCCAGCGGGTTAGGTGATGCTAGCCGCGTTTCCCAGCGGCGTGGTCAGGCCAGCAGGCCTTCGTCCACCAGGGTCTGCAGCCGCTCCAGGACCTCAGGACGCTCCAGTTGCTCAAGCGCCAGTCGAGCTTCGTCGCGCACGCTGGCCTCCTGGTCCTCCAGAAGGGCGTGGATCAGGGCCTGAACCACCGCCTGTTGGCGGGGGTCGACCAGGTCGGGGTAGAGACGCCCCAGGGCCCAGGCACTGTTGCTGCGGACTGCCGGTTCACTGTCGATGCGCAGGCTCTGCAGCAGCTGGGCTGCAGCGGGATCGGCCTTGGCCGCACCGGTGCTGCCGGCCTCGGCCAGGGACGTGGCCGCCCACAGGCGCACCGCGGCCACATCCACCTGCAGGGCGCGGATCAACGGGTTGAGCACCGGCGCATCGGGAAAGTTGCCCAGGCTCCAGGCCACGGCCTTGCGCACATACCCGTTGCTGTCAGCAGCCAGCAGGGCGAGCAGGGGTTCGACCGCCAGCGGGTGGGGGTTGCGCCCCAGGGCATAGACGGCGCTCATGCGTTCGATCGGGCAGGACGCCTCCAGCAGGGGCAGCAATTGCGGGGTCGCCCGTGGATCCCGGTGCTCACAGAAGATGCGCAGCCCCTGCAGGCGTTGCTCGTGATCGCCCTGCAGCAGGGCCAGGCCCAGATCGCATTCGGCGGCGGCGTCCGAGCTCTCGACGTCGTCAGGATCGATCTCGTCGAGGGGGTCCCCGAGCAGCTCCTGGGCCAGCTCAGCGGCCAGCACGTCGGGATCGAGCACCAGGTCGTGGGTGGCGTTCTCGTCGTAAGGACGCCAGCCCCCGGCCACGGTGGACCCGTCCGCCGGAACAGCAGGCTGTTCGGAAGAGATGCTCACGGCCGCCGCCTCACTGAAGCGGCGCCGGGGCGGCCATGTCACCCGGCAGCCAGATGCGGGCGCTGACCGCGATCAGCGCCAGGCCAAACAACAGCACGATGGCCGCCGGCAACAGGGTGGAGCGCAAGAACTGCACGGGTTGGGAACGCAGATGAACCGGCCGGATGCCGGCCCCCATCATCGCCCTTAGGGTTCCGCCACCAGTGCCCCGACGATGAGCCCGCACAGCGCAGCACCCGCCGCAGCCGGTACAGCCCACCAACGGTTGGTGGCGGTGGCGGCCGAGGGCGTTGCCAGCGGCAGCCCGCTCAACATCGGCAGCAAGCTGCTGCAGGGTTGGCTCAGCGCCAGTGGGGTGTCGCTCGAGCTGATCGGGGTGATCCCCCAGCTGGCAGCCCTGCCCTACGCCTTCAAGGTGCTGTGGTCACCGCTGCTCGACCGCTGGCCCCTGGGCTGGCCCGACCGGCGACGTGGCTGGATTCTGGTGCTGCAGATGAGCCTGGTCGTTGTGCTGCTGGTGCTGGCCCTGGTGGCGGGCCTGACAGCACCAGGGCCGGGGGTGCTGCGGTTGGCGACGTTGCTGGCCCTGGTGCTGGCGGCCGCCAGTGCCACCCAGGACATCGTCGTCGACGCCTACCGCACCGACCTGCTGCCCGAGCACGAGCGGGGCCAGGGGGCCGCGGTGCACAACCTGGGTTACCGAACCGGCATGTTGCTGGTCAGTTCCGGCGGGTTCCTGCTGGCCGGCAGCCTGGGCTGGTGGGCCGCCTTTGCCGGCTGCGCCGTGCTGATGCTGGCGGTGGTGCCATTCACCCTGATGGCGCCGCGCCTGGCTCCGCTGGACCATCCCCCCACCAGCCTGCGCCAGGCCGTCGTCGGTCCGGCGCGCGAGTTTCTGCGGCGCACCGGCGCAGGCACCGCCCCCTGGTTGCTGCTGCTGGTGCTGCTGTACCGCTGGCCCGACGGCCTGCTGGCAGCCCTGTCGATCGCCTTTCTCAAGCAGGCAGGCTTCAGCGATGCCCAGATCGGTCTGCTCGACGGGGGCTGGGCGATCGCGGCCACCATGGCCGGGACCCTGCTGGGGGGGGTGCTGTTCGCCCGTCTTGGGCTCAACCGCAGCCTGTGGCTGTTTGCCCTGGTGGGCGCCGCCGGCAATCTGGCCTATGCCGCCCTGGCCCGTTTCGGCGGCGGACTGCCGGGGCTGATGGCCGCCGTGAGCCTCGAGAACGTGGGCAACGGCATGGTGGGGGCCGGGTTTGTGGCCCTGCTGATGAGCCTCTGCAACCCGCGCTTCTCGGCCACCCAGTACGCCCTGCTGTCAAGCATCTACGCCTTCAGCCGCACCCTGCTGGCCCTGCCGTCCGGCTGGCTGGCGGCCCGGGTCGGCTGGAGCGAGTACTTCGTGCTGACCGCCCTGGCCGCCCTGCCGTCCCTGGCCCTGATGGCCAGGCTGGTGCCCTGGCATGGCGATGGCTGCCGCGGCGCCTTTGACCCGGCCCGCGATCCCACCTGAACCGATCCAGCCAGCGCCGGCTCTAACTTGACGATCGCTTGAGTCGATCCCAGTGCTGCGCCGAACACCCTTGCAGCAGGGGTTCACGCTGCTGGTGGCAGCGATCCTTGGGCCGGCGCCCCTGCTGCCGTCGACAGGGGCCCAACAGCCACCCCATGCCCCTCGCGTCGAACGGTTGATCAACCAGGCCGAGCGCCTGTCAACCGTGCTGTCTCAGCGGCAGGTACGGCTGGGGCAGGCCGAGGCCCTGGCGCAGGGTCTAGCCCGCAATCCGGATCTGGCTGGGGCCTATCAGGCGATCGAGGGCCGGGCCTGGACCCTGATCGCCACGCGCCGCAGTTGGTTTCCCTCGCTGCAGGTGGTAGGCAGCACCAACGCCCTGCGCAGCAATGAGCCGGTCCTGATCGGCCAGACCCTGGCGTGGCGCGACAGTGCATCGGGGTCCCAGCAACAAACGCTGTCCACCACCTCAGGACCAGGGGTGGTTTTGAACTGGTCGTTTTTTGACACCCGCCGACCGGCTGCGATCAACCAGGCCTTAGAGAACCTGAAGGCCGAGCGCTTTCTGTTTGACATCGCCGCCCGCAACCTGGCGCTCAACCTGCAGGTTGCCTACACCGGAGTGCAGGCCCAGACCGAACTGCTGCAGCGCTACGACTGGTTGCTGCAGCTGACCCGACGTCAGCTCCACACCGCCCAGGCGTTGGTGCGGCAGGGCCGTCTGCGCCGCAGTGCGATCGACCAGCTGGCCACCGAAGAGCGCCTGCAGCTGACCCGGCTTCTGGACCGGTACCAGCAGCTGTTTCTCGCCTCAAACAGCCTGACCGCCCTGGTGGCCGGCCAACCGGGTCAGTACGTGCTGGCCTCAGAACCTCTTGCGCTGCAATCGCCCTGGCCCCTGGGACTGGACGCCACCCTGGCCCAGGCGCTCGACCTGCGCGAAGAGATCCAGCAGAAACTGGCCCTGGCGTCCCGGGAGCGCTGGGCCGCCACCCGGGCCATCAATGGCTACTTGCCTGTGTTCGGTCTGGTGGGGATCAGCAGCCTGAGCTCCAATCAAGAGAGCATCAATCAACAACCCAGCGTGACCCGCGACAGCTGGGCCAACACCGTTGGGTTGAACTTTCGCTGGACCGTCTTTGACGGGGGCATCCTGGCCGCCGAAGCGACAGCCCTCAAGGCCCAGGCTGCCGAACAGGCCAGCGACGCCGACAACCAGAAGCTGCTCGTCAGCAAAGAAGTGATGAACGCGTTCGCCAGCTTCGTCACCGCGAGGGTGGCCGTCGAAAACACAGGCAGCGACTTTGCCCTGGCCCGGCGTTCGTTGGAAGAGAACGCAAAAGAGTTCCCCAGCCGCGGTGATGTGACAACCCTGATTCAGGGCTTCAACCTGTACATCTCAGCAGCCGACAAAGATGTCGGCGCCATCAGCCAGTTCAACAATGCCGTCTTCGGGCTGTACCGCAGTTCGGCCCTATGGCCGCCGGGTGTGCCCGAACAGATCAGTGCCCGCCGGCAGCAACTGCGCCGCTAAGCCGTCGCCGCAGCTGACCGCAGGCGGCATCGGCGTCGAGTCCGCGGCTGGCACGCACGCTGACGGCCACATGACGCTGCTCCAGCGTCTGCCGAAACGCGGCCACATCAGCCGGGCTGGGTCTGGCAAAGCTCTCCTCGGCGATGGGGTTGTAGGGAATCAGGTTGACGTGACTCTGAAACCCACGGATGAGCCGGGCCAGGGCCTCGGCATGCCTGGGCTGGTCGTTGAGGCCCCCCAGCAGGATGTACTCAAAGCTGACCCGACGCCCTGTGATCGCCACGTACTGGCGACAGTCCTCGAGCAGGGCCTCGATCGGGTAGGCATGGGCTGTGGGGATCAGCTCTTCGCGCAGGCGCTGATCGGGCGCATGCAGGCTCACCGCCAGGGTGAACTGGGCCCGCCCCAGGCGCTCTATCCCCCGTTGGGCCAGGTGTGGCAAGGCCTGAGGCACCCCGACGGTGCTGACCGTGATCTGCCGCTGGGCCATGCCCAGCTCGCCGCACAAACAGGCGATCGCTTCGAGAACGGCGTCGAGATTCAGTAGCGGCTCGCCCATGCCCATGAACACGACGTGGCTGGGACGGGCCCCCATCACCGCGCGGACGCTGAGCACCTGATCGACGATCTCGTGAACCGCCAGCGACCGCTGCAGGCCCCCCTTGCCCGTGGCGCAGAAGCGACAGGCCATGGGGCAGCCCACCTGGCTGCTGACGCAGACCGTCAGGCGGTCATCGGTGGGGATGCCGACGGTCTCGATGCTGAGTCCATCACCGGTCGCCAGCAACAGTTTGGTGGTGCCATCGCGAGCGACCGAACGGTGCAGTTCCTGGGAGCGCCCCGTCCAGTCGAACCACCCGGGAGGCACCGACGCCGCCAGCTGTTGGCGCCAGGCCGCAGGCAACACGGTTACCTGGTCCAGCCGCTGCACCCCCTTGGCATAGAGCCAATCATGCAGCTGGCGCCCCCGAAAGGGGGGCTGCCCCTGCTGCTGACACCACTGCTCCAGCTCAGGTTTCCCCATCCCCAGCAGGGGACGGGGGGCGCCGCTGATCACCAGACCAGCAGCCCGTGTCCGAGCTGGGCTTCGACCGCCACCAGGGCGATGAAGCCGAGCATCGCCAGGCGGCCGTTGAGCTGTTCGGTGTGGCTGTGAAAGCCGAAGCGGGGGCGCCGCCGTTGGGGCACCGGGGTGCCCAGATCGGTCGTGGACTCACTCATCGCTGAGCAGCCCCTCTTCCTGCAGGCCTTCGAGCGCATCGGGATCAGCGATCAGCTCCTCTTCCATCACCTCGTCGAGGGTGGGCCGGGCAAAGGCCGCCGCACCGCTGGCACTGGCGTCAATGCCGTGACGGCTGCGGGTGGCCTCGAGGTCCTCATCGGAGGGATCATCGAGCACCGCTGCCGCCACCGAGGGTGCCGGCATCTCGACGGTGTAGTCGGGACGCAGGTTCGCCATGCGCCGGTAACCGGCGTTCTCCTCTTCCAGGATGTCGGGATGGGGACCGGCCTCGGACCGCAGCTCCTCTTCGAAGCCGCTGAAGCCCGTACCGGCGGGGATCAAGCGGCCGATGATCACGTTCTCCTTGAGACCGCGCAGCCAGTCGCTCTTGCCCTCGATCGCCGCCTCGGTCAGCACGCGGGTGGTCTCCTGGAAGGAGGCAGCCGAGATGAAGCTGTCGGTGTTCAACGAGGCCTTGGTGATGCCCAGCAGCACCGGTGTGAATTCGGCAGGGGCCCCACCGGTGATCGCCATGGCGGCGTTGGTCTGCTCCACCTGGCGCAGCTCCATCAGCTCGCCGGGCAACAAGGTGGTGTCACCGGCATCCTCGACCCGCACCTTGCTGGTCATCTGCCGCACGATCACCTCGATGTGCTTGTCGTCGATCGAGACGCCCTGGCTCTTGTAGACGTTCTGCACCTCCTGCACCATGCGGAACTGGAGCTTGGAGATCGCCTCCATCGCCGCTTCGAGGGTGGGACGACGACCGCGCAGATCCTCAAAAAAGCACTCGAGCAGCTCGTGGGGATTGATCGGGCCGTCGGTGAGCGACTCACCGGCGCTGACCTGCTGACCGTCGCTGACCATCACGTTGCGACCCAACAGGATCGGGTACTCGGTGGTCATGTCGTCGGACTCGATCACCGACACGGTGAGCGAGTCGTCGTCTTCACCCTGTTTGATTTGGACGATGCCGCTCTTGCGGCACAGCACCGCTGATTCGCGGGGGCGACGGGCTTCGAGCAGCTCTTCGATACGGGGCAGACCCTGCACGATGTCGCCGGTCTTCTGACGCTCGAACACCAGCAGCGCCAGACCGTCACCACGCTGCACCAGCTCGCCGTCGCGAACGTGCATGACCGAGTCGGGCGAAACCATGTAGGGACGGCCGAGGCGGATCGTGACCGCGCTGCCGTTGATCGCTTCAACCTGGCCGCAGCAGGGGGCTTCGAAACCAGGAGCCAGCAGATCACCGTCGACGATGCGCTGACCGACGACGACCGCGGCACTGGCGCCACCGAGGTCGATGCTGCGGGTGTCACCGGCACGCTCGACGATCAGACGGCGGATCGGCTCCCCTTCGATCACATCGGGCAGCTGCAACACGCCGTCCTCTTTGCAGAGGATCTGGGTGGTGGCGATCACATCGCCACTCTTGACAGTGGTGCCGTCTTCGATCTGCAGTTCGGTGTGGGTGGAGCCGTGGCTGGCATCCGAGAGGGTGTCCCGGCGCACCAGCAGGGTTTCCAGAATCACCAGTTGCAGCCGGTCGATCGTCTTGGCCCGCTTATCAGCGATGGCCTCGACATCCACCGTCATCTGGGGAGTGGTGTCGAAGGTTTCCAGAATCAGCTGGGTGCGCAGCAGCTCAACCCCTTCGACGCTCTTGATCAGCTCGCCATCCTTGAAGGCGAGGCGCTGGGTGGCCTTCAGGCCCAGGCTGGGGCCGCCGTTCTGCTTGACCGTGCCCAGCTCGGGCAGGTGGGCGGTGTCTGGGATGGAATACTCCTCCACCGGACGCAGCAGCAGAGCGCCACCCTCGGGGGTGTCGACCGCCTCGACGAAGACCATCGCCTCGGCTTTGAGGCCCTTGGCAATCTCTTCGCCTGGATTGACCATCTTGCCGTCGGCGTACTTGGCCAATGCCTTGCTGTCCGAAACCAGATGCAACTGGCCCGAGCGCACGATGATCTCGCGCAGGATGTCGTTCTTCTGGGTGACGGTGACGATGCCGGCCGTCTGGCTGAAGATGTCCTTGACGACTTCGGTGCCGGCTTCGATCCACTGACCGTCTTCGATCATCAACAGGGAGATGTCCTTGTTGATTTCGTGGGTTTCCTGCGGAATCCACAGCAGGGTGCCGCCCTTGCTGACCTCGTAGCCGTTCTTGGCGCTGCGGGCTTTCTTGATCGACAGGCCGGGGGCAAAGCGGACAGTGCCACCGGTCTGGGTGCGGAAGCGATCGTCGGCCAGCTCGGCGATCACCTCGCCGCTGCTGATTTTGCTACCGGGCGCCGTGTTGAGGCGGTAACGGATGTTGTCCTTGCCCTCGAGGTGCCAGATCTCACCTGAGTGGGTGGATTCACCGACCAGCTTGCAGTCCTTGAGGGTGAGGCTGGCGGTGACGATCTGAACTTCGCGGGAATCACCGGCCGACTCGCGCAGGCGCACGGCACCGCCGTACTCGCTTACCAGACGGCTTTCAGCAAGAACCTCACCGGTCTTGACCGGCTTCTCACCGTTGACCACCGGCAGGGCGTTGGGGGGCAGGTTGTAGACGTCGCCGCTGAACACCCAAAGGCGTCCCAGGCGCTGGGCTTTGAGGGTGATGTTGCCCTGGCGGTCGGTGACCTCCTTGGGCTGAATCGCTTCCTCGTAGCGCACTTGACCGGCCAGATCGCAGATCACGTCCTTGGTGGCCTTCTCAACGCTCTTCTTGACGGCAGCGCCGCTCGAGATCTGGGCCAGGACAATGTCATTGGCGACGCTGTCGCCGTCGTTGACGAACAGAATCGAACCGCTGCTGATGTCCAGCTTCTGGAGCTTGCCCTTGCCACTGGGCTTGAGGGTCAGGCTGAAATCGGTCTCAGCGATCTGGGCCTCGACCCCGTGGGGGGTGCGGTAGGGGCGCACGCGGGCCTTGGGGCCGAATTCGACGACCCCATCCACCAACGAACGCACAACGCCGGTCTCAGCCGTCGACACACCACCGGTGTGGAAGGTACGCATGGTCAGCTGGGTGCCCGGCTCACCGATCGACTGGGCCGCGATGATGCCGACGGCCTCACCCAGGTCCACCAGTTCGTTGTGGGCAAGGGCCCAGCCGTAGCACTTGCGGCAGACCGAGCGTGACGCTTCACAGGTGAGCGGCGAGCGCACCACCACGGTCTTGACACCAGCAGCCTCGATCTGCCGCGACAGGGGGGCGTCGATCTCGCCATCGCGATCGACGATCACAGTGCCACTGTCATCCAGCACTGGTTCTGCCGCCAGGCGACCGATCAGCTTGCTGGCGTAGTTGCCCTTGTCATCGGCATCGATGGGGATGCCGCGGGTGGTGCCGCAGTCGTCCTCGCGCACGATCACGTCCTGGGCCACGTCCACCAGACGGCGGGTCAGATAACCCGAATCGGCGGTGCGCAGGGCGGTGTCCACCAGGCCCTTGCGGGCGCCGTAGGAGCTGATCACGTATTCGGTGACCGTCAACCCTTCGCGGAAGTTGGTGCGAATCGGCAGGTCGATGATCTCCCCCTGGGGGTTGGCCATCAGACCGCGCATGCCCACCAGCTGACGCACCTGGGACATGTTGCCCCGGGCACCCGAGTTGGCCATCATCCAGACCGAGTTCAACGGATCGTTCTCGTTGAAGTTGCGGCGCACGGCCGCGACGAGACGCTCGTTGGTCTCGGTCCAGGTGTCGATCACCTTGGTGTGGCGTTCGACCTCGGTGATCTCCCCGAGGCGATAGCGCTCTTCGGTTTCGGTGATCTGCTGCTCCGCCTCCTCCAGCAGCGCAGCCTTGTCACCGGGAATGCGCAGGTCGTCAACCGAGATCGAGACCGCCGCCTGGGTGGCGTAACGAAAGCCGAGATCCTTGAGCTCGTCGGCCATCGAGGCCGTGACTGCGGTGCCGTGGTGCTTGTAGGCCCAGCCGACCAGATTGCGCAGGGCCTTCTTGTCGATCACGCGGTTGCGAAAGGGCGGCGCCTGCCGGCTGAGGCTTTTGGCCGCCAGGGCCTGGGCTTCTGCGGCGGCCTGCTCAGCAGCTTTCTTGCTGCCTTTCTTGCTGGTTTTCTTGGCGGGGGTGGCGGTCATGGCTGCCGTCTGATGGAGGGGAAGAAGGGGTATGGGTTGAACGTTCTGCCTGGACTCAGGTGGCAGCCACCGCGTCAATGATCGTGTGGTTGATCACCACACGGCCCACCGTCGTCAGTAGGTAACGGCTGATCAGGGCACCGTCCTCATCAAAGCGATCACGGCGGAACAACCACTGTTCGATCCGGGTGCCATCGCTGAGGGTCTCGGTCGCCGTCGGTTCACTGGCTTCACCCTCGGTGTCCACCTCGCCGTTGAACCGCACCCAGATCCAGTTGTGAAGGCCAATGTGCTTCTCCTCAAACGCGGAGAGGACGTCCTCGAGGCTGGCAAAGGTGCGACTGCGGTCGCCGAATTCGGGCCTGATGCTGCCGGGTTGTTCGGCGGTCAGGTAATAGGCGCCCAGCACCATGTCCTGGGACGGGGTGATGATCGGCTCGCCGGTGGCTGGCGACAAGATGTTGTTGCTGGCCAGCATCAGCATGCGGGCTTCGGTCTGGGCCTCGATCGCCAGGGGCACGTGCACGGCCATCTGGTCACCGTCGAAGTCGGCGTTGAAGGCAGGGCAGACCAGGGGGTGCAGCTGAATGGCGCGGCCGTCGACCAATTTGGGTTCGAAGGCCTGTATGCCCAGACGGTGCAGGGTCGGAGCACGGTTGAGCATGATCGGGTGCCCCTCGATCACCTCTTGCAGCACCTGCATCACCTCATCGTCAGCCCGCTGAATCAGCTTCTTGGCGGCTTTGATGTTGTTGACGATGTTCTGGCGGATCAGACGGTGGATGACGAACGGCTGGAACAGCTCGATCGCCATCTCCTTGGGCAGACCGCACTGGTGCATCTTGAGCTTGGGCCCGACGACGATCACCGAGCGGCCTGAGTAGTCGACCCGCTTGCCCAGCAGGTTCTGACGGAAGCGACCCTGCTTGCCCTCGATGATGTCGCTCAGTGACTTGAGGGCCCGGTTGTTGGCCCCCACCACGGTGCGCCCGCGGCGGCCGTTGTCGATCAGAGCATCGACGGCCTCCTGCAGCATGCGCTTCTCGTTGCGCACGATGATCTCGGGAGCCAGGATCTCCTGCAGCCGCGCCAGGCGGTTGTTGCGGTTGATGACCCGCCGGTAGAGGTCGTTGAGATCACTGGTGGCAAAACGGCCTCCATCGAGCTGCACCATCGGGCGCAGGTCGGGCGGAATGACCGGAATCACATCCAGCACCATCCACTCGGGACGGGCGTTGGTGGCGACGAAGTTGTCGATCACGCGCAGACGCTTGATCAGCTTGGCCCGCTTCTGACCTTTGCTGGCTGCGATCTCCTCGCGCAGCTGATCGCCGATTTCCTGCAGGTCCAGGTCTTCAAGCAGCTGCTTGAGCGCTTCAGCGCCGATGCCCACGACCGGCTCGTTCTCGATCTCGGAATCTTCGGCGTAAATCTGGTCCTCGATCTCCAGCCACTCGTCTTCGGTGAGCAGCTGCTTGTAGGTGAGGTCCTTGTGATCGCCCGGATCGAGCACGACGTAGCAGTTGAAATAAACGATCTGCTCGACATCGCGGAGCGGCATGTCCAGCAGGATCGCCACGTAGCTGGGAATCCCTTTGAGATACCAAACATGGGAAACCGGAGCCGCCAGCTTGATGAAGCCCATGCGGTGCCGCCGCACGCGGCTTTCGGTCACCTCAACGCCACAGCGCTCACAGACGATGCCGCGGTGCCGAACCCGCTTGTATTTGCCGCAATGGCACTCCCAATCCTTGGAGGGACCAAAGATCTTCTCGCAGAACAGCCCGTCCATCTCGGGCTTGAGCGTGCGGTAGTTGATGGTCTCCGGCTTGGTGACCTCACCGACCACCTGACCATTGGGCAGGGTGCGCTGACCCCACTGCATGATCCGCTCGGGGGACGCGAGCGTGATCTTGACGTAGTCGAAGTGGTTTTCGGTGCGGAGGTTGCTGTTGGACATCGGCTTGTCTTGGGCGGCGATCGGGGCAGTAGAGGGGGGATCACTGCTGTGCCTGGGAAAGGCCCTGTGATCCGTCAGCGATCAATCCACGATCAATCGTCGTCGTAATCCGCGACGCCGAGGGATTCGTAGGTGGGCCGGCTCGGGGTGCTGCGGCGGGGGTTGACGTCCTGCATTAGATCAACCTCTTCACCACTGTCGGTATAGACGGCGATGTCGAGTCCAAGGGACTGAAGCTCGCGCATCAGCACTTTGAACGATTCGGGCGTACCCGGGCGAGGAATCGGCTTGCCCTTGACGATGGCATTGAGCGCCTCGTTGCGGCCCTGCATGTCGTCCGATTTGACCGTGAGCAGTTCCTGCAAGGTGTAGGCAGCGCCATAGGCCTCAAGCGCCCAGACCTCCATCTCACCAAGACGCTGGCCGCCCTGCTGGGCCTTGCCGCCCAGGGGCTGCTGCGTCACCAGCGAATAGGGGCCGGTGGAGCGGGCGTGGATCTTGTCATCCACCAGGTGCACCAGCTTGAGGATGTGGGCATAGCCCACCGTCACCGGTTGGTCAAAGGCTTCGCCGGTGCGGCCATCGATCAATTGGATCTTGCCCGGATTCTCAGGGTCATAGACCCATTCCTTGCCGGGCTGCTTGGCGGCTTCTTCGAGGAAGGCCTGGACCGTCTGCTTGGACTTCTCGGCTCCGTGCATTTCGTCGAACGGCACCACCTTGACCCGACAGCCCAACTGGGCTGAGGCCCAGCCCATCAAACACTCGAACACCTGACCGACGTTCATCCGGCTGGGCACGCCCAGTGGGTTGAGCACGATGTCGATTGGGGTGCCATCGGGCAGGTAGGGCATGTCTTCGCGCGGAAGAATTCGGCTGATGATGCCCTTGTTGCCGTGGCGACCGGCCATCTTGTCGCCCACCTGAATCTTGCGGCGCTGAGCCACATAGACCCGCACCACCATGTTGGCGCCAGGGGGCAACTCGTCGCCCTGCTCGCGGGTGTAGATGCGCACGTCAACGACGCGGCCGCGCTCGGTACTGGGCACCCGCAGTGAGTTGTCGCGAACATCGCGGGCCTTCTCACCGAAAATGGCGCGCAATAGTTTCTCTTCGGGGGGCTGGTCGGATTCGCCCTTGGGGGTCACCTTGCCGACCAGGATGTCACCGCTCTCGACATAGGCGCCGATGCGAATGATGCCCATCTCGTCGAGATTACCGAGGCTTTCTTCGGCGACGTTAGGAATCTCACGCGTGATCTCTTCGGGGCCGAGCTTGGTCTGGCGAGCCTCGATCTCGTACTTCTCGATGTGAACCGAGGTGTAGAGGTCGTCGGTGACCAGACGCTCACTCACCAGAATGGCGTCCTCATAGTTGTAGCCCTCCCACGGCATGTAAGCCAGCAGGATGTTCTGACCGAGGGCAATCTCGCCCCCTTCACAGGCCGAACCATTGGCCAGGACCTGGCCAGCGATCACCTGATCGCCTTCCTTGACGATCGGACGCTGGTTCAGGCAGGTGTCCTGGTTGGAACGCTGATACTTCTGCAGGAAGTGGTTGTGGTCGTTGCCCTGTTCATCGCGGATGACGATGACGGTGGCGTCGACAAAGGTGACGGTGCCATTGACGCGGGTGATTGGCACCATGCCCGAGTCGCGGGCCACCTGGGTCTCCAGACCGGTGCCCACCAAGGGCCGCTCGGGCCGCAGCAGGGGCACGGCCTGACGCTGCATGTTGGAACCCATCAGGGCGCGGTTGGCGTCGTCGTGCTCCAGGAACGGAATCAGCGAGGTCGCCACCGAGATCACCTGGACCGGTGACAGCTGGACGTAGTCGACCTGCTCGGGCGGAACCTTTTCAAAATCCTGGCGGTAGCGCACGGGCACCAGTTCGGCGGTGATGCGACCGCTGGAATCGGTAGCCACGTCTCCGGGGGCGACGCGGGACTCGTCCTCAAGGTCAGCCGAGAGGTAGATCGGATCGCCCTGCTTGAGCACGATGCCGTTCTCGACCTTCCAGAACGGGGTCTCGATGAAGCCGTACTCATTGACGCGGGCGTGGGTGGCCAGCGAACCGATCAGGCCGGCGTTCGGACCTTCCGGGGTCTCGATCGGGCAGATGCGGCCGTAGTGCGACGGGTGAATGTCGCGCACCGCAAAGCCGGCGCGCTCCCGGGTCAGACCACCGGGGCCCAGGGCGCTGATGCGGCGCTTGTGGGTGAGCTCGGCCAGGGGATTGGTCTGGTCCATGAACTGGCTCAGCTGGCTGGAGCCGAAGAACTCCTTGATCGCCGCCACCAAGGGCTTGGGGTTAACCAGCTGAGCTGGGGTGAGGCTCTCGGTCTCGCCTACGGTCATGCGCTCCTTGATGATGCGCTCGAGCCGGTTCAGACCGACCCGCACCTGGTTCTGCAGCAGCTCGCCCACGGAACGGACCCGGCGGTTACCCAGGTGGTCGATGTCGTCGAGGCTGGCGCCACCGACATCCAGCTCCAGATTGATCAGGTAATCGATGGTGCTGAGCACATCCTCAGGGGTGAGGGTGCGCACGGCGTCGGGAATGGTCAGACGCAGCTTCTTGTTGATCTTGTAACGACCGACCCGACCGAGGTCGTAGCGCTTGGGATCAAAGAAACGGCTGTGCAGCAGGCTCTGGCCGCCGCTGACCGAAGGGGGTTCACCCGGACGCAGCTTTTTGTAGAGCTCGAGCAGGGCTTGATCCTCTGAGGAGATGCCCTCATCGTTGGCTGCTTCGATCGACTTCTGGTAATACTCGGGGTGGCGCAGCTTGTCGAGAACGTCGTTGTCGGACAGGCCGATCGCCCGCATCAACACATGGGCGTTGATCTTGCGGGTCTTATCGACCCGCACGTGCAGCAGATCGTTCTTGTCAGTCTCGAATTTGAGCCAGGCTCCGCGGTTGGGAATCAGGCTGGCATTGAAGGTCTTGCGTCCGTTCTTGTCCTGCTCGTCCTTGAAGTAGACGCCGGGGGAACGCACGATCTGGTTGACGATCACCCGCTCGGCACCGTTGATGATGAACGTGCCCCGCTCGGTCATCAATGGCAGCTCGCCGATGAAGACCTCCTGCTCCTTGATTTCGCCGGTCTCCTTATTGACCAGGCGGCAGGTCACGTACATCTGCGAGGCGAAGGTCGCGTCACGACGCTTGGCCTCTTCGACATCGTGGCGGGGCCGCTTGAGGCGGTACTCACTGCCGATGAAATGCAGCTCGAGCTTGCCGGTGTAATCGGTGATCGGGGAGAAGCTCTCCAGCTCCTCGATCAGGCCTTTCTCCAGGAACCATTTGAAACTCGCCCGCTGCACCTCCACCAGGTCGGGCAGGTAGGTGACGGTCTTGGCGACCTGGATCGCGCTGCTCATGCGGTGAACCTGCAGGAACGGGTTGGACGGGTTTTCAGAACTGGCCGGTCGGGGGACCTGCAACCTGGCGCATCGAAGAGCTCAGCCGACAGGAACAGCCGCCCCACCACTGAGGTGAGCGGCGGCCTGCAAGGCCTGTCTCTATCCGACTCGCTTCAAGGCTGCAGGCGTCGACAACAAGGAGCGCTTCCGCTTCCAGGCCAATTGATCATCATACATTGTGAAGGGTAAGTCCGAACAAGGCAGCGGCGTTACGGCTGCTGGTA
>Ga0310333_100136_pt1 | contig 20069 bp, 21 predicted proteins | sample LakMicSRFTotalB7_FD_195547 | JGI IMG/M metagenome (GOLD analysis project Ga0310333, IMG submission 195547) | Enriched freshwater cyanobacterial communities from Lake Michigan, Michigan, United States - MI23.SRFL.Total.B7 (v2) (version 2) | ecosystem: Environmental > Aquatic > Freshwater > Lake... | reverse complement strand
TTGATCAGCGGCTGGCGCGCCAGCACAACCAGCGGGGGCCCGGCCTCCCTGGGCGGCAAGGCCAAGACCGTGCTGCAGTTCACCAGCCTGCTGCTGCTGTTGTGGCCTGGGGGCTGGGGAGGAGCCGCGCTGGTGGGCCCCTTGCACAGCCTGGGCTGGTGGCTGTTCTGGCCGTCCCTGCTGCTGGCGCTCAGCTCAGCGCTGGGTTACCTGCGCAAGGTTTAGTCACAGGAGACTCAGTCCCAGGAGACTTGGTCACGGGAGAAGGGGCCGTGGTGGTCCCAGGACATGTCGAGACAATGTCGAGACGCCGCTGTGGGGGAGAACACCCTGCCCTGGAGCCCTGCCCTGAAGCCCTCCACTGGAGCCTTCCACTGGAGCCCTGCCCTGCAAAGAATCACCCGATCAACGCAGCATCACCGCTGAAGTCAGGGCTGGTGGGCATGCGCAGGGCGTAGTCGTTGGCGTAGCTGTCGGCCAGGGTGGCGGCCAGATCGAACTGGGGCTCCCAGGCCAGTTCACGCCGCACCCGGGTGATGTCGGTCAAAAAGTGGGCCATGCGCAGCGGGAAGGCTTTGCGGGCCTTCTTATCGAGGCCGGCGGGGTCAAAGCTGCGGATCGCGACGCTCGCCGGATCCTTGCCGGCCGCCACCGCTGCGGCGTGAACCAGGCCCCTGAAGGTGATGCCCTGACGGCCGCTGCAGTTGTAGATGCGGTTGGCGGCGGCATCAACGCCAATGCAACGGGCCATCGCCGTGGCCAGATCGTGGGCATGCCCCAGCTGGGTGACCGTGCTGCCATCGCCCGGCAGGGGAACCGGCTGGCCGTGCACGATGCGGTCAAAGAACCAGCTCTCGACAGGGTTGTAGTTCCCAGGTCCAACGATGTAGGTGGGCCGGAAGCTGGTGAACGGGATCCCCTGGGCCCGCAACCAGGCTTCGGTGTCGAGCTTGCCGGCGTGACGGCTGGCCGGGTCGGTGGGGCTGTCCTCATCGAGGGGCCAGAGCTCGCTGTCGGCGTAGACACCCGCCGAACTCACGTAAACCAGGCGGTGGCTGGGGGCACCGGTGCGCTCGAGCACGGCCCGCGTGTCCTCGAGCGTGCGGCCCGAGCTGTCGACGATCACCTCAAAGCGGCGACCGTCCAACAGGGCCAGGTCTTCTGCACTGCTGCGATCGCCGACCAGATGCTCGACACCTGCGGGGGCCGGCTTGTTGCCACGGGTGAACAGCGTCAGGGCATGGCCCTGGTCCAACAGCTGAGCCACCAGAGGCTTGCCGACAAAACGGGTGCCACCCATCACCAGGATGTTCATGCCGCTGCCCGTCACCGGGGCCACGAAACTGGCGGCCATTCAAACCCGCACCGGCTCTGGCAACCTGAACCCATGGAGATCATTCCCGCGATCGACCTGCTGGACGGCCAGTGTGTGCGTCTGCACCAGGGCGACTACGACCAGGTCACCCGCTTTTCAGACGACCCGGTGGCCCAGGCCCTGAGCTGGCAGTCCCAGGGCGCCCGCCGCCTGCACCTGGTCGATCTGGACGGAGCCCGCAGCGGTCAACCGGTCAACGACATCGCCATCAAGGCGATCACCGCGGCCCTGGACATTCCGGTCCAGCTGGGTGGAGGTGTGCGCAGCGCCGAGCGGGCTCAAGAGCTGTTGGGCTGCGGTCTCGATCGGGTCATCCTGGGCACGGTGGCCCTTGAACATCCCGAGCTGGTGGATCAACTGGCCGAACAACACCCGGGACAGATCGTGGTCGGCATCGATGCCCGCGAGGGGCGGGTGGCGACCCGCGGCTGGATCACCGAGAGCAGCACCCTGGCCACCGATCTGGCCCAACGGTTCAGCCGTAGCCCCATTGCGGCGATCATCAGCACCGACATCGCCACCGACGGCACCCTGGCCGGCCCCAACCTCGAAGCGCTGCGGGCGATGGCCGAAGCCAGCAGCGTGCCGGTGATCGCCTCGGGCGGCATCGGCACGCTCGAGCACCTGCTGTCGTTGCTGAGCCTGGTGCCCCTTGGGGTCACGGGGGTCATCGTCGGGCGGGCCCTGTACGACGGCCGCGTGGACCTGGCCGAGGCACTGCAGGCGATCGGGGACGGCCGCCTGCAGGATCCCCTCAGCTGCCCCTACGCGTAATCGCTCCGGGTTGGCCTATAACAGATTCATCGCTCTGTGCGGTGCATCACTTGGGCACCACCCCGTCGGGCCTGTCGCCAACGCCTCCAGAGGCTCACCAACCCCGCCTCGAGGCGGTTTACCGCCGCTGCCGCGAACTAGGTATGCGGCTGAGTCGTCAGCGGCGGATGGTCCTCGATCTGCTCTGGCTCGAGCGCAGTCATCTCAGCGCCCGCGACATCTTTGAAAAGCTGAACAATCAGGGCCGCAACATCGGCCACACCTCGGTCTATCAAAACCTGGAGGCCCTGCAGTCAGCCGGTGTGATCGAGTGCCTCGACCGTGCCAGCGGCAGGCTCTACGGCTATCGCAGCGATCCCCACAGCCACCTGGTCTGTGCGAACTCGGGTGAGATTCAGGATCTTGATCTGGTTCTGCCGGCTGAACTAATCCACCAGATCGAACAGACGACGGGCTTCACGATCGAGAGCTATTCAGTGCTGATGACCGGTCGCCGTGCACCGGCTGCAGCAAAGCTGAACCCAACCCCCTGAACCCTGGTCATCAGCCGAACCCTGGTCAACAGCTGAAAGCTGGCCAACAGCCCTGCAGCCGTTACCGTTGGCGCGACGCTTGTGAACCGCCAGTGGGGCAGCGGATCCTGTTGTTGGCAGAACCGCTGCTGGCCGAGGCCCTGATCCCTCTGCTGGAGCAGTCGGATCAGGCCTACGCGGTCGGCACGGCACCCGATCGGCTCGATGGCCCCCCCGAGCTGGTGCTGTGGTGTGTCGATGGCGCCTTCGACACACCTGCCCTGTGGCGCGAAGCCCACAGGCTTCACGACCTCTGGCAGCCGGCGCCGCTGCTGATCAGCCTGCCCGCGGCGGCGCCATGGCCCCAGGCCCAGCTGCTAACCCTGCCGGCCGAAGGACTGCTGCAGGCACCGACGGCAGAGACCCTGTTGGCCACATTGCGCACGGTCATCAACGGCGGACGCGAGGTGCAGCTCAGCGCTCGCTCCGAACCAGAGGCCAACCAACCACCGGCCGGCCCCACCCTGGGACTGGGGCAGTGGCTGCTGGTCAGCGGACTGCAGCAGATCGAGGAGGATCTGGCGTTGTGCGAAAGGATGCTGCAAGCCGGGCCCAGCCATCCGGTGGCGCTGTTGCTGCTGCTGGGTCGCCGCCGCGAGCTGCGGGCAGCCCGGGCTCTGCTGCACCTGCTCTGGGGGCCCCTGAGCCTGGCCTGGGGGCCCGTACCCGTGCCAGCACCCGTTGCGCCGCAACGCAAGCCAGAGATGGCCGATGACGGCACCGTCATCAGCCTGAGCCAGCGCAATGCCGAGGGCACCTGGGCGGCGATCTGCGAACGGCTGCGCCAGCGCATCGGCGCTGAGTTGAACAACCGCAGCGGCCAGCTGCTCGCCCTCGAGGGACTGCAACCGAAACGGCGCAGCGACCTGCTGCTGGCCCTGCTGGAGCATCTGACCCTGCTGCGGCAGCAGTTGCGCCGCGAACACCAGCACCCCGACCAGCTGGCAGAACAGTGGCTGCGCCTGCAGGAAGACATGCGCCGTCAGGCCCTGCGCCACATGGCCAGTCCCTATGTGCAGCTGCCCCAGGAGGGCAGCCTGCGCCCGGTGGCCGAGACCATGCTGGGCCGTTGCGACCTCAGTGGCATCGACCCCGAACTGCCCGATCCCCAGGCCATGATGGCAGCGCTGGTGCTGGACCAACCCCTGCTGGTGGGGGGCCAGTTGCTGGCCCCCGATGCCCCGTTGGCGCTGCTGCATCTGGAACAACTGGTCGCCAACTGGTTGGTGCGCTCGGCCGAGCAGCTCAGCGCCCAGGTGCTGGCCTGCTGCGCCGCCTGGCCCGAACTGCGCCGCTACCTGCTGGTGCCAGAGCTGCTCTCGACCCGCAATCTGGAGCGCCTGCGCAACCAGCTCAATGCCCAGCAGCGCTGGAGCAGCTGGCTCCAACGTCCAGTGGCGATCTATGAAAGCCGCCGCCAGTTGCTGACGATCGAAGCCGGTGCGATCACCGTCAGGCAACAGACCGAACCCAGGGACCAGGATCTGCGGCAGCTCAGCTGGGCGCAGCAACTGGTGCCCCTGGCCCTTGAGACCCGCGATGCCCTGGCACCCCAGCTGCACAGCCTGATTCAGTCGATCGGCAGGTTGGTGGTGATCCTGCTCACCCAGGTGATCGGCCGGGCCATCGGCCTGGTGGGGCGGGGCATCGTTCAGGGCATGGGCCGCAGCCTCCGGGCGTCACAATGAGCCCACTTGCGATCTGCCTGTGTTGGTCTGCTGGCTGCGACGATCCCTGCCGGCCCTGTGCCTGCTGCTGCTGACGCTGCTGCCACTGCCCTGGCTTGGCCTGGCTCCCCTGCCGGCCCGGGCAGCCTTGACCACCAACAGCTACGACGGCAACATTTATTCCCTTTACGCCGGCAACGGCTCACTGGTGCCGCCCCGCAGCACCCTCGAACAAGCCATGGCGGCCGGCCGCCCGGTCGTGATCGTCTATTACCTGGACGATGCCTCGGCCAGCAAGCGCTACGCCCCGGTGGTGTCCGAGCTGCAACGGCTCTGGGGCAACGCGGTCGAACTCATGCCGCTGGCGACCGACTCCCTGCAGAACCGCCCCGATAACGGCCCCACCGACCCGGCCCACTACTGGAGCGGCCTGGTGCCCCAGGTGGTGGTGCTCGACGGCACCGGCACGGTGCGGCTGAACGCCGACGGCCCGGTCGAGCTGAACAGGATCAATGCCGCCATCAGTGCGTCCACGGGACTGCCCCTGCCCCAGGGCGACGGTCAGGAGACGACGGTGAGCTTCAACGAACTCAACAGCGAGGTGGTGAGCCGATGAGTGACGGCAGCACCCGGCTGGAAAGCGACAGCATGGGCACGATTGCTGTGCCGGCCGAGCACTACTGGGGAGCACAGACCCAGCGATCGATCCATCACTTTCCCTTCGGACAGCTGATGCCGCTGCCGGTGGTCCGCGCATTCGGAGTGCTCAAGGCCGCCTGCGCTGAGGTGAACCAGCGCATGGGCCTGCTGGATGACGAACGCTGCGCCGCAATCGTCGCCGCCGCCGAGCAGGTGGCCGATGGCCAGCTCGATCAGGAGTTTCCCCTGAAGATCTGGCAGACCGGCTCAGGCACCCAGACCAACATGAATGCCAACGAGGTGATCGCCAACCGGGCGATCGAATCCCTCGGCGGCACCCTGGGCAGCAAGCAGCCGGTCCATCCCAACGATCACGTCAACCTGAGCCAGTCCAGCAACGACACTTTTCCCACAGCCCTGCATCTGGCGGTCGCCCTGGAACTGCAGCGACGCCTGATTCCAGCGGTTGAAGCCCTGGCGGCCGAATTAAGCGAAAAGGTCCAGCGCTTTGGCGGCATCATCAAGATCGGCCGCACCCATCTGCAGGATGCGGTGCCGCTGACCCTGGGTCAGGAGTTCAGTGGCTATGCAGCCCAGCTCCATCTGGCCCTGGACAGCATCAGGGCCAGCCAACCCCAGGTGCTGCAACTGGCGATCGGGGGCACGGCGGTGGGCACCGGCCTCAACGCTCCGCCGGGATACGGAGCTGCGGTGGCCGAGCGGCTCAGCGAGCGACTGGGCCTGCCGTTCCGCAGCGCCGCCAACCCGTTTGCGGCCCTGGCGGGCCATGAGGCCCTGGCGTCCCTGCACGGAGCCCTGACCGTGCTCGCCGGCTCCCTGTTCAAGATTGCCAATGACATCCGCTGGCTGGGCAGCGGCCCCCGTTGCGGCCTGGGAGAGCTGGTGCTGCCCGAGAACGAGCCGGGCTCGTCGATCATGCCGGGCAAGGTGAACCCGACCCAGGCCGAAAGCCTGACCATGGTGGCCCTGCAGGTGATGGGCAACAACACGGCCGTGCAGATGGCGGCCAGCCAGGGCAACTTTGAGCTCAATGTGTTCAAGCCGTTGATCGCCGCCAACGTGCTCGAAAGCATCGATCTGCTGTCGGGGTCCTGCGACGGCTTTCGCCAGTACTGCATCGCCGGTCTGCGTGCCGACGAGCAACGCATCCAACGGATGCTCGACGACAGCCTGATGTTGGTCACGGCCCTGACCCCGGCAATTGGCTACGACCGGGCCTGCGCCATCGCCAAACACGCCCACACCCATGGGCTCAGCCTGCGGGAGGCGGCGTTGGTGCTGGGCGAGATCAGCCCGGAGACGTTCGACCGCTGGGTCCAACCCGAGGCGATGGTCAACGCACAGCAGGACTGAGGTGCTCGTACAGGCTCGCCAGCAGGGTGGTGAGATCGGGCTGGAGAGACCCCCTGGGCACCGACTCGGCCGCCAGCACCACCATCACACAGGCATCGACCAGCAGCGAGGCCTCTCGATCCGACAGCCGGATCAGGTGTGCGTCGTCGCAATGGGTGATCTGCACAGTTGGACCTCATCCTTCACCGGACCCTGGCAGCGGCGGAGAGCCTGCTGTCAGAGCCACCATTTGATTTCCGATTTGTGATCCCGGCTACACAACGGCAATCAAGCGCCCAAGGATGGGCAGCAAAAAGCCCGGACCTGGGCCCGGGCTCATCGATGCCGATCAACACCGGCTGCTGATCAGAGGATCACTCCTCTTCGCCACCGGCAGGAATCAGCTTGATCTGCTTGCGACCCAGCTTGATTTCAAATTCGTCGCCGGGCTTGAGATCAAGCAGGGCGGTGTAAGCCTTGCCGATCAACAGGTTGCCGTTGCCCTGAACCGTGGCGACATAGCTGAGGGTGCGACCACCCTTGCCACGGCCTTTGCCACCGCCATCGCCGAGGCTTAGGCCCTTGGCTTCGAGCAGCGCCTCATAAAAAGCCGTGAAGTTGAGACGCTCAGCGCCATCCTTCTTGGCGCTGACGTAGCCGCAGCTGCGAACCAGTTCAGACTTTGAGACATCGCCCAGTTCCTTGACCTTGGCGAGAAGTTCACTACCCGTGAGCATGGAAAAACAGATGGGGGTGTTCAGAAGATAACGGATCACCGTCCGGGTGGGAAGGGCAACGGACAGAAATCCGAGACGGTTGTTTACTCCAGCAGGTTGGCTGCAAGCTCAGCCAACGGCGAACGTTCGCCACGACAGAGGGTCACATGGCCTGCCAGTTTCTGGCCCTTGAAGCGCTCGACGAGCCAGGTGAGGCCATTGCTCTCAGCATCGACATAGGGGTTATCGATCTGATAGGGGTCACCGGTGAACACGATCTTTGTTCCCTCGCCCACCCGGGTGACGATCGTCTTGACTTCGTGGGGTGTCAGATTCTGAGACTCATCCACGATCATGAACTGGCGAGGGATGGAACGGCCACGGATGTAACTGATGGCCTCGACCTCCAGCAGCCCCATCCCCTTGAGGTCGGCCCAGCTGCTGCGGGGCCCGCGCTGGGAGGCACGGCCGCCACCGCCCTGGATGTCATCGGCACCCCCGAGCAGATAGTCGAGATTGTCGATGATTGGCTGCATCCACGGCCCCATCTTTTCGTCGACATCACCCGGCAGAAAACCGATCTCCTTGCCCAGGGAGATCACCGGCCGGGTGACCAGCAACCGTTCGTAGAGCCGTTCATCGGCCACCTGGTGCAAGCCTGCCGCCAGTGCCAGCAGCGTTTTTCCCGTCCCCGCCTTGCCCAGCAAGGTCACCAGTGGCACCGACGGATCGAGCAGCAGATCAAGGGCAAAGGTCTGTTCGCGGTTGCGCGACTGGATCCGGCCCAGACGCACCTTGGAGGCACGCTGCAACGGCTGCAGTGTTTGGCTGGCAGCGTTGTAACGGGCCAGCATCGTGTGCGCCGGTTGCAGCTGATTGACGAGGGTCACCCCTTCGTTGGCAAGCAGCGCCTCTGCACCAGGGCTTGACGCAGGCAGGGCATCGGCAGCCAGGCCCTCGGGCTGCTTGATGCGATCCATCAGTTCGGCGGACACCCACAACTCGCGGAAGCCCCGGTACAGATCGGCGATGGCCACCTTGTCGGTGGTGTAGTCCTGGGCGATCAATCCGACCGCATCAGCCTTGATGCGCAGATTGGTGTCCTTCGTGACCAGCACCACCGGCGGCTGGTTGCCCATCACATCCTGCAGACGCTGCTCGAGGGCCACAGCGAGGATGTTGTGATCCCCGTTGCCGGCCCGCAGTTCAGGTGGCAGCTGGGCGAGGGTTTCAGCGCGACAGAACACGACCCGCAGCTGACCACCGTGGCGGTCGTCGAGTGGAACGCCATCGGCCAGATTGCCCTTGGTCCTGAGCTCGTCGAGCAGCCTGGACACGGCACGGGCATTGCGACCCTTTTCGGAAGGATCGCGTTTGAACCGATCGATTTCTGCCACCACCTCAATCGGGATCACGACGAGGTTGTCTTCGAATCGGGTCAGGGCGTCCGGATCATGCAAGAGCACGTTGGTGTCCAGCACATACGTCTTGCGCATCCGATTCCGGTCGGTTTGGGCGGAAGTTAACGCCACAGTGCCCACTACGCTCCGGCTGAACGCGCCTGCCTGACGCCATTCCCGCCGTGCCCCTGTCATCTCCCTGGCTGATCGTCCCGGTCGCCCTGCTGGTCTATGGACTGACCCTGCTGATCCTGGAACTGCGCCATCGCCTGAGGCCCGCGTCGCCACTGCAGCTGGTGCCCGGTCCCTTTGCCGTCAATTCAAAACCCCAGGGTCTACAGGTCGAGGGCACGATCACGATCTCCAATCCCCATCGCCGCATGGAGGTGTTCGTTCCCGAGCTGGCGATCGACACCACCCTGCTGGGCCAGGCCGACCTGGATGGGGTGACCGTGCGCAGCCGCATCACCGCCGTCCATCCCGATGCCGAAGCCCGTGCCGACGGGTACTGGGCGGCCTACATCGTCAAAGGGCTCAAGAGCACCCAGGCCCGGATCCAGGTGACGGTCGAGACCGGTGAGCGGGCCCCCCGAACGCTGCTCGACACCCTGTGGCTGGACATCAACTGGGTCAACTACGGCCCCTTTGGCCGTCTGTGGCGGCGCGACGGCGTCCTGATCCCCCTGGTCGAGCCAACGGCCGTGGACAACGGCCAAGCGGACTGGCGCGCCGGCGACAGCTGCAGGGTGCTGCCGTTGAAAACCCATCTGCTGGGTGTTCTTGACAACCCCCTGGAGGTGTTGAAGACCTATGGCGGCCAGCACCTGCAACGGGGTGATGTGCTGACCATCGGTGAAACACCCCTGGCGGTGATGCAGGGCCGTTATCACCACCCGGCCACCGTCCAGCCCTCAGCCCTGGCGCGGTTGCTTTGTCGGGTCTTTCACCCCACCAGCTCGCTGGCGACAGCCTGCGGCCTGCAAAGCCTGATCGATCTTGAAGGGCCGGCCCGGGTCCTCAACGCCTGGCTGGTGGGCACCCTGCTCAAGGCCGTGGGGCTTAAGGGATGGTTCTACCGGCTGGCTGGTGACCAGGCCCGTCTGATCGATGACGTCACCGGCACCACACCCCCCTATGACCAGACGATCGTTCTGGGTCCCCTCCAGCCTCAGCTCTTCTGTGACCAGGCAGCTGCCGCCCTGGGGATCGGGGTCGCCGTGGTCGATGTCAACGACCTCGGCCGCGTCAAGGTGCTTGCAGCCAGCCAGGGTTGTGATCAACGGCTGTTGCAACGGGCGCTGCGTCCCAACCCTGCCGGCAATGCCGACGAACGCACCCCGCTGGTGCTGGTGAGACCGGCCTGAAGGCCGGCCTCACCCCGGCCCCAATACAGTGGACTGGGTTGCCGGGCCTGAGGTTGCACGCACCGAACCGACCGCACTGGCGCATTGAGCCGCTGGCCGGGTGGCATCTGCCCCTGCTGGGGGATCCGGCGTTTCTACCGCTGCAGGCCCAGTTGCAGCGGGCTGCCCTGCTGGGGATGCCGGCACGGATGCTGGGCTGGCTGGGGGGCGACCGCAGGCAGCCGCCCCAGGTGCTGGTGGCCTTTGCCGAACACAGCCAGACGGCCCTGGGCCTGGTGCTGAGCCGGCCGCTGAACCGCAGCGGCAGCTGCTGGCAGGTCCAGCACCTGCGCACCACGCGGGCCGATGTGCGTCAACAGCTCAGCTGCGATCTGCTCAAAACGGCCCTGGCCCGCGTCAACGCCAGCAGTTGGGTGGCGGCAGCTGCCTGCGACGACCGGGTCCGTCTGGCGGTGCTGCGGCAGCTCGGTTTCCAACCGTTGCGCCAGGACCAACTGTGGTGCTGGCAGGCGCCCGGCCCGGCGCCGGCCCAACCCGAAGCCCCCAGCAGCGAACTGCAACTGAGGCCCCTGAACCGCCGCACGGCTGGACAGCTCTGGCACCTGGAGCAGACGGTCTGTCCGGCCCAGCTGCGCCAGGTGCTCGATCGCCGGGTCGAGGACCTACTGGACCAGAGCCAGGGCCAGGGTTGGTTGCTGCTCGACACCAGTCGCGGCATCGCAGTTGCTGGCCTGCGCTGGCTGGGAGATCATCCCGGCGGCGGGCACGATCTTGAACTGAGCGTGGATCCGGGTTGGCACCACCTCTATGGCCCCTGGTGCGCCCTGCTGCTGCACAAGATGGTTCAGTCGCTCGGATCCGAACAGCCGCTCTGGCTGCGCTGTGACCCCGATGACACCGACCGGCAGCGCTGGTTGCTCGCCCTGCAGGCCCAACCCCGCTCCGAACGGGTGCTGATGGCCCGCAGCATCTGGCGACGCCAGCCGTTGCCCAATGCCCTCAACCAGACATCGCGGGGCATCGAGGCGGTCCTTGCCCAGCTGCAGCCCCGCCGTCGCCCGGTGCCGACGCCGCTGGTGCGCCGCTGAGATGGGGGCCGCCGGTCGGGCGCCCCAACCCCGCTCGGCCCTGGCGGTCGATGTGGGGCGACGGCGCATCGGCCTGGCCGGCTGCGATCCGATGGGGATCTGCGTGACCCCCCTACCAGCCCTGCATCGCAGCCGGTTTGAAACCGATCTGGCCCAGCTGAGACCCCTGATCGCAGCGCGCGGCGTGCAAGCTCTGGTGATCGGCCTCCCCCTGGATCGGCAGGGCCTGCCGACCGAACAGGCCCTGCATTGCCGCCGCTACGGCGAGCGCCTGGCCAGGGCCCTGGAGCTGCCGCTGGCCTGGGTCAACGAACACACCAGCTCTTGGGCGGCGGCCGAACGCCACGGTCTGCACGGCGATCGCAGCGGCGCCCTCGACAGCGCCGCTGCGGCGCTGCTGCTCGAGCAATGGCTTCAGGAAGGTCCCGATCCCCAGCCGGTGCAGAGGCAGACCATCAACGCTGGCCAGGGGCCGGACGCTGCATCATCCTGATGGAAGATCAACGCAATGCCATGAGCTCACCAGACGGCGTCAAGGCCGGCCCAGGCGACAGTTCACCCGATGTGCCGACGGTGCTGGTGCGTGACCGGCATGGCCGGCAGCTGCTCTGCTTTCTCGAGCAACTGATCCCCCTCGATGGCCACGACTACGCGTTGTTGACCCCCGTGGACACCCCGGTCTGCCTGTTCCGTCTCGACGACGAGGCCGATCCGGAACCGATCGACACCATCGAAGCCAGTGAGCCGATCCTGTCGGTGGCCGACGTGGTTCTGCAGGAGCACGACCTGACCCTGGTGCGTTCCGCCGTGACCCTGACCGTCAGCGGCGAGCTCGACGAACCGGAGCCCGAAGAGCTCGACGAGGACGACGAAGCCGACGACGACACCGAGACCTACGAACTGCTGGTCAGCTTCCTGGTCGATGATCAGGATTACGGGCTGTACATCCCCCTCGACCCCTTCTTTGTGGTGGCCCGCATGGACGGTGGCGATGCTGTTCTGGTCGAAGGTGAGGAGTTCGAACGGGTCCAACCCCGAATCGAGGCCGAACTGGACGAGCGCGAGGGCAGCCTCTGATGGTCAGGCAGCTGCTGCGCCCGGACTGGCTGCTGGACAGCACCCTGGCCGAACTGCCGTTGCAGCAGCTGCTCGACCGCCCGATCCGGGCATTGGTGCTCGATGTGGATCGCACCCTGCTGCCCAGACGCCGCTCTGAGCTGCCGGAACCCGCGCGGCGCTGGCTATTGGCCGCCCGCGCCGAGCTGCCGATCCATCTGCTGAGCAACAATCCCTCGCGCCAGCGCATCGGCGCCGTGGCCAGGGATCTGGATCTGCCCTTCACCACCGCCGCCGGCAAACCCCGGCGCAGTGCCCTGCTGCGGGTGCTGCAGCAGCTGAACCTGCCCCACCACCAGGTGGCACTGGTCGGGGATCGGCTGTTCACCGATGTGATCGCCGGCAACCGTCTGGGCCTGTTCACCGTGCTGGTGCGGCCGATCGACCCCGACGGACGGCCCTGCCGCCAGGACCACCTGCAACGGCTCGAACTGCGCCTGGCCCGCTGGGTGGGCACGGCCCTGGGTTGACCGTGATGGAAGGCACCCCGATGCGGCGGGTCGTCAAGGTGGGCACCAGCCTGCTGCGGGGGACGGCCGAGCGCGCCACCGCTGCCGTTATCACGGACCTGGCCGCCACCATGGCCCGCGCCCAGCGCCGTGGCGAGCGTCTGGCCCTGGTGACCAGCGGCGCGGTTGGCCTGGGCTGCCAGGCCCTGGGGCTCGAACGGCGCCCCACCGCGATGGAGGCGGTTCAGGCTGCTGCAGCGATCGGACAGGGGCAGCTGATGGCCCTCTACCAGGACGCCTTCGGCCTGCGGGGCCTCAGCGTTGCCCAGGTGCTGCTGACCCGGGGCGATCTGGCCTCGAGGCGCCGCTACCAGAACGCCTGCAACACCCTCGAGCAGCTGCTCGACTGGGGTGTGGTGCCGGTGATCAATGAAAACGACACCCTGGCCACCGACGAACTGCGCTTCGGCGACAACGACACCCTGTCGGCCCTGGTGGCGGTGGCCGTGGCGGCCGATGAGCTGATCCTGCTGACCGATGTGGATCGCCTCTATTCCGGTGATCCGCGCCAAGACCCCGCGGCCCGACCGATCGCCGAGGTGCGCGACCTGGCCGAACTCAATCGCCTGGCGGGTGGTGCCAGCGGCGGCGGCCAGTGGGGCACCGGCGGCATGACCACCAAGCTGGCGGCGGCCCGGATCGCCACCGCCAGCGGCATCCGCGTGCGCCTCGCGGACGGTCGCGACCCGGCGGTGCTCGAGACGCTGCTGGCCCCCCCGGGCGACGGGAGCGCATTGCCGGGCACGGTGTTTCAACCGGCGGCCACCCCCCTGCCGGGCCGCAAGGGCTGGCTCGCCCATGCCCTGGTACCCCGCGGCAGCCTGCGCATCGACACCGGCGCCGAGCAGGCCCTGAGGCTGCGAGGTGCCTCGCTGCTGGCGGTCGGCATCAGCGCCGTCGAAGGCCAGTTCGCCCGCCACGACGCCGTACGGCTGCTGGCCAGTGATGGCCGCGAACTGGGGCAGGGCATCAGCCGACTGGGCAGCGACGAATTGCTGCCGTTGCTCGGGCAGAGCGGGGTCGCGGTCGTCCACCGCGATGAACTGGTGCTGGCGCCGCCCTAAGGGCGCCCTACGATCGCCCAAAACAACACTGGGGCATGCGTTTCAGCACACTGCTCAGCCGCCTCAGCGGAGTGACTGAGACCACCCCCAGACACCTGGCCGACGATCCTGAGATCCAGGGTGCCCACGCCCTGGATCAGGCTTCGGCCGGACAGCTGAGCTTTCTGGAACCCGGCAATGCCCTGGCGGCCGCCCTGGCGGCCAGCGGCGCCAGCGCCGTGCTGATCCCCGCCAAGGGCGAGGAGGCCCTGATCCTGCAGCAGCAGGCCAGCGCCAGGGGACTGGCCTGGGTCGCCCTGGCCGATCCGCGGCTGGGATTTGCCGAGGCGCTCGACGCCCTGTACCCGCGTGCGCCCAAAGCGGCCGGCATCCATGCCAGTGCGGTGGTCGACCCGAGTGCCGTGCTGGCCGCATCGGCCCACATCGGCGCCCATGTGGTGATCGGAGCCGACGTGCAGGTGGCGGAGCACTGCACGATCCACGCCAACGCGACCCTCTACGACGATGTGGTTCTGGGCGAAGGCTGCGAAATCCACAGCGGCGCTGTCCTGCATCCGGGCTCACGGCTGGGCCAAGGCTGTGTGGTCCATTCGAACGCGGTGATCGGCAGCGAGGGCTTCGGCTTCGTGCCGACCGCCAGCGGTTGGCGCAAGATGCCCCAGACCGGCCAGGTGGTCCTCGAGGACGGGGTCGAGGTGGGCTGCGGCAGCACGATCGATCGGCCCTCGGTGGGCGAAACCCGCATCGGTGCCGGCACCAAGATCGACAACCTGGTCCACATCGGCCACGGCGTCACCACCGGCAGGGGCTGCGCCCTGGCGGCCCAGGTGGGCATCGCCGGCGGCGCCCGCCTGGGAAACGGCGTGATCCTGGCGGGCCAGGTGGGCCTGGCCAACAAGGCGGTAATGGGCGACCGCTCGATCGCCTCATCCAAGTCGGGTATCCACGGCGAGGTGGCCGCCGGCGAGGTGGTGAGCGGCTACCCGGCGATCCCCAACCGGCTGTGGCTGCGTTGTTCAGCAGTCTTCAACAAGCTGCCAGAGCTCGCCAAGGCGGTGCGCCAGCTGGACAAAGCCAGCCACCCCTAGGCCCGAACCTGCCCGTGGGCTTCCCCGCGGGGGGCAGGGAGCCGGCCACCACTCCCACGGAGCCAGTCACCACTCCCACGGAGCCCGCCTCCACTGCCGAAACCGTGTCGATCCAACGTCTCGACACGGCAGCCATCAACACCAGCCCTCCCGCGCCGTAGCCTCGCGCCCTGCAGCCGCGACGGGCCCGACCATGACCACCAGCCACCGGATCACCCTGCTCGCTGGCGACGGCATCGGCCCCGAAATCACCGCCGTGGCGCGCCAGCTGCTCGATGCGGTGAGCCGCAGCCATGGGTTTTCACTCAGCTACGACGAACAGCCCATGGGCGGGGCTGCGATCGAGCTCACCGGTGAACCGCTGCCGGCCAGCACCCTCGAAGCCTGCCGCGCCAGCGAAGCGGTGCTGCTGGCCGCGATCGGTTCGCCCCAGTACGACACCCTGCCGCGCGAGCAGCGGCCCGAAACGGGTCTGCTGGGCCTGCGCGCCGGCCTGGGGCTGTTCGCCAACCTGCGCCCGGTCAAGATCGTGCCCGCCCTGACGGCAGCCAGCAGCCTCAAACCCGAGGTGATCGAGGGCGTCGATCTGATGGTGGTGCGCGAGCTCACCGGCGGCGTCTACTTCGGCACCCCGAAGGGCCGCATCAGAACCGAGGCGGGCGAACGGGGCTTCAACACCATGGCCTACAGCGATTTTGAGGTCGATCGCATCGCCCGGGTTGGCTTCGACCTGGCCCGTCAACGCCGCGGCCAGCTCTGCTCGGTCGACAAGGCCAACGTGCTCGACGTGAGCCAGCTGTGGCGCGAGCGGGTCGAGGCGATCCATGCCGAGGCCTACAGCGATGTGGCCCTCAGCCACATGTACGTCGACAACGCCGCCATGCAACTGGTGCGGGCTCCGAAGCAGTTCGACGTGCTGCTGACCAGCAACTTGTTCGGCGACATCCTCAGCGATGAGGCCGCCATGCTGACTGGCTCAATCGGCATGTTGCCGTCAGCGTCGCTGGGCGAAGACGGCCCGGGTCTGTTTGAGCCGATTCACGGTTCGGCTCCCGACATTGCCGGCCAGGACAAGGCCAACCCGATGGCGATGGTGCTGAGCGCCGCCATGCTGCTGCGCATCGGTCTGAAGCAGGAGGCCGCCGCCGCCGCGCTCGAGCGGGCGGTCGATCAGGTGCTGGCGTCCGGCTACCGCACCGGCGATCTGATGCAGGCCGGCTGCACCCAGCTGGGCTGCCGAGCCATGGGCGACCAGCTGCAGGCAGCTCTCGAAAGCTGAAGCGAGCAGGGGGTACGACCGGCGACCTGCCAAACTCAGCCCCAGTTCATTGCTCCCCGCGCATGTCGAAGCGTCACCCGGTCGTCTCCGTCACCGGTTCCTCTGGCGCAGGGACCAGCACCGTCAAGCGGGCCTTCGAGCACATTTTTAAGCGCGAAGGCATCACCCCGGCCGTGGTCGAGGGCGACAGCTACCACCGCTATGAGCGGGGCCCCATGAAGGAGGCCATGGCCGCAGCCCTGGCCAAGGGCGAAAACTTCTCCCACTTCGGCCCTGAAGCCAACCTGTTCGACAAGCTCGGCGAGCTGTTCAAGAGCTACGGCGAAACCGGCAGCGGCCAGAAGCGCTACTACCTGCACTCGGTCGAAGAAGCCGCCGAGCACAACGGCCGCCTGGGCACCAACCTCGAGCCCGGCCAGTTCACCCCCTGGGAACCGATCCCTGCCGGCACCGACCTGCTCTTCTACGAAGGCCTGCACGGCGGTGTCAGCGGTGACGGCTACGACGTGGCCTCACTGGCCGACCTGCTGGTCGGCGTGGTGCCGATCGTCAACCTGGAATGGATCCAGAAGATCGCCCGGGACAATGCGGAGCGGGGCTACTCAGCCGAAGCCACGGTTGACACGATCCTGCGGCGCATGCCCGACTACATCAACCACATCTGCCCCCAGTTCAGCCGCACCGACATCAACTTTCAGCGGGTGCCGACCGTGGACACCTCCAACCCGTTCATGATCCGGAACATCCCGACCCCGGATGAATCGTTCGTGATCGTCCACTTCCGCAAGGGAGCCCGCGAGAAGTGGGGCATCGACTTCACCTACCTGCTCGACATGATCCACGACTCCTTCATGTCGAGCCCCACGTCGATCGTGGTCAACGGCGGCAAGATGGGCTTCGCCATGGAGCTGATCCTCACTCCGATCATTCACCGCATGATCGAAGAGAAGAAAAAGCTCAGCTGACAGGGCGTCCTCGAAGCCGCATCAAGCAGGCCAGGACTAATCTGGGCGGAACCCGTGCGGGAGGACTGTCATCACCAGCGCCTCCCGCTCTCCGTCAACACCGTCGTTTGTGATCAGTGCGGCCCAGGATCCGCGCCGATCACGCCAGCGCTTCGATCTGTCGCTGGACAGGATCAACAGCGCCCACCTGATCCGCCAGGCACGGCTTGTGTACTGGCGGTATCTGCATGGCGGCGGTTCTCCCACACCACCACCGCGGGGCGTGGTCCTGCAGTTGCAGGGCCAGAGCGGCCGGGTGGTCTTCGGCTGGCCGACCCTCTTGCCTGACGAGCAGTTCATCCCCAGCGAATGGTTGCAGGGGCGTGGACTGCAGGCCTCCGTCCGCATGCCGCGCAGCCGCACCAGTCCCGAGACCCAGGCGCCATGGACAACACCGCTGTCCTGAGCCTGGCGGCGGCCCTGATCGGGGCCTGTGTCGGCAGTTTTCTCAACGTGGTCGCCTGGAGGCTGCCCCGGCAGGAGTCGGTGGTGCTGCCCCCCAGCCATTGCACCCGCTGCGGTGGGGTGTTGGCCTGGTACGACAACAGTCCTGTGATCGGCTGGCTGCTGCTGGGTGGCCGCTGTCGCCGCTGCCGGACGCCGATCGCAGCCCGCTATCCGCTGGTGGAACTGCTCACGGCGGGCCTGTGGGTGGCGGCTGTGTGGGCCACGCCAACAGCCATGGGCCCAGCGGCCGATGCCATGGCCCTGCGGCTGGCGGGCTGGCTGCTGCTGAGCTGGTTGATTCCACTGGTGCTGATCGACCTTGATCACCTCTGGCTGCCCGAGCCGCTGTGCCGTTGGGGGGTGGTCCTCGGCCTGGCCTGCACCGCCCTGATCGGCTTTGCCCAGGGTGATCCCAGCGGTCGCGCCCTGCTCTTCCAGCACCTGCTGGCTGCGGGGGTGGGGCTGCTGGGATCCGAGGCCGTCAGCGCCCTGGGCGAACGGCTGCTGGGCCAGCCGGCCCTAGGCCTGGGCGATGCCAAGCTCGCGGCCCTGCTGGGGGCCTGGCTGGGGTTGGGCGGACTGGGACTGGCGGTGCTGCTGGCGGTGGTGTCGGGGGCTGTGGCCGGTGGCGTCGGTCGACTCAGCGGGCGCCTCGGTCCCCGGGACCCATTTGCCTTTGGACCGTATCTGGCCCTCGGTGGAGCCGGGGTCTGGTTGCTGGGCAACCAGGTCTGGCTGGACCTGCTGCACCGGGCCCTTGGTGCACGGGTCCTTTAATGGAATGCCTTCCCGGTCAGGTCTGACGCCTGCCGGGCTGCCCTGACGAGCGATGTCGCTGTTCGACTGGTTTGCCGATCGCCGCAAAACGGTCCCGGCCGTCCGCAACACCCAGGAGCTGGACGAGGGGGATGGTCTGTGGAGCAAATGCCCTGAATGCGGTCTGGTCACCTACCGCAAGGATTTGTTGGCCAATGCCAGCGTCTGCAAGGGCTGCGGCTACCACCACCGGATCTTCAGCGACGAGCGGATCGCCCAGATTGCCGATCCCGGAAGCTTTGCCCCCCTCGACGACGATCTGAGCCCGACCGATCCTCTGGCCTTTAAGGACCGGCGGAGTTATGCGGACCGGATCCGGGACACCCAGCGCAGCACCGGCCTCAAGGACGCGGTGATCACGGGCCTCTGCTGCGTCGAGGGCCACCCTCTGGCGCTGGGGGTGATGGATTTCCGCTTCATGGGCGGCTCGATGGGATCGGTGGTGGGCGAAAAGCTCACGCGCATGATCGAGATCGCCACCGAACGCCGCCTGCCGGTTCTGATCGTTTGTGCCTCCGGGGGCGCCCGCATGCAGGAAGGGATGCTCAGCCTGATGCAGATGGCCAAGATCTCAGGGGCCCTGCAACGCCATCGTGAGGCGCGGCTGCTCTACCTGCCCCTGCTGACTCACCCCACCACCGGGGGCGTCACGGCCAGCTTTGCCATGTTGGGCGATCTCATCCTGGCCGAGCCCAAGGCCCTGATCGGCTTCGCCGGCAGGCGTGTGATCGAGCAGACCCTGCGCGAAAAACTTCCCGAAGGCTTCCAGACCGCCGAATACCTGAGGGACCACGGCTTCGTCGATCTGATCGTGGCCAGAACCAAGCTGCGGCAGACCCTGGCCGGACTGCTTCAGCTGCATGGTTGCCCCCAGGTGCAGCACGCATGAACCGCCTTGTCCTGGTGCTGGCTGGCCTGCTGCTGGTGCTGTCCCTGCCCTTGGCAGCCGCCTGGGCCGGACCGGTCGACTGGCATGAAGTCCAGCCCACGGCTGACGGGCGCCAGTGGTGGGATGACGGCAGCCTGCGGGTCAACCGCAACGGCATGCTGAGCGTGCTCAGCCGCTTTCAACCCGCTGACAGCGACCAGGGCGAGCTGTACGTGATGGAGATCGACTGCGGTCAGCGGCTCTACCGCGATACGGCCGTCAATGGCCTACCCCGCTGGGGAGCCCAATGGCAGCCCGTCAGTGGCGATGGCCTGATCGCTTCGGTGATCGATGAAAGCTGTCTGGCCGCCGGCCTGCACTCCCTGACATGACAACAACCCCTCTGCGCGTGGCCGTGGCCGGCCTCGGCTTTGGCGAGAAGGTCCATCTCGAGGCTCTACGCGCCTCGCCCGACTGGGAACCGGTGGCCCTGTGGCATCCCCGAGCCGAACGGCTTGAAACCGCCTGCCACAGCCATGGCCTCAGGGGTGAGACTCCGTTCGAGGCACTGCTGGACGACCCCGGCATCGACGCCATCGTGATCGCCACTCCGCCGGGGCCCCGGTACGGCCTGGCAGCGGCCGCCCTCGAGGCCGGCAAGCACCTGATGCTCGAAAAACCGGTGGGCCTCGACGCCCGGCAGGTCGAGGACCTGCAGCGGTTGGCCCTGGGCAGGGGCCTGACGGTTGCCGTGGACTTCGAGTACAGGGCCGTCCCGCTGTTTCAGCAGCTGGCCGCCTTGCTGCAACAGGGCGCCTTGGGGGATCCGTGGCTGGTGAAGCTCGACTGGCTGATGGCCAGCCGTGCCGACGCGTCACGCCCCTGGAGCTGGTACTCCAGCGCCGCCGAAGGCGGCGGGGTGCTAGGGGC
>Ga0310333_100135_pt1 | contig 20162 bp, 13 predicted proteins | sample LakMicSRFTotalB7_FD_195547 | JGI IMG/M metagenome (GOLD analysis project Ga0310333, IMG submission 195547) | Enriched freshwater cyanobacterial communities from Lake Michigan, Michigan, United States - MI23.SRFL.Total.B7 (v2) (version 2) | ecosystem: Environmental > Aquatic > Freshwater > Lake... | reverse complement strand
TTGATCGATAGCCTGAACCCCAGCTACGGCGGCAACCTGCACAACCTTGCCGCTCGTCCGTTGGATCCATTGCTGCGGGTCAACATCTCCGATGTGCGAGATCAGCACTCGCTGCAGTGCCTGCTGCGCGCAGCCCCCGTTCTGTACAACCTGGCGGGGCAGACCAGTCACATGGATTCGATGACTGACCCGTTTACAGACCTTGAGATCAATGCACGGGCGCAGCTCTCGATCCTTGAGGTGTGCCGCCAGGTGGCCCCCCAGGTGCGCATTGTCTATGCCTCCACGCGGCAGATCTATGGAAAGCCGCACTATTTGCCAGCCGATGAAGCCCATCCGCTGCAACCCGTTGATGTCAACGGCATCAACAAACTGGCCGGCGAAAACTACCATCTGCTGTATTCGCAGGTGCATGGCATTCGCTCGACGGTGCTGCGGCTCACTAACACCTATGGCCCTCGCATGCGCATCAAGGATGCCCGTCAGACCTTCTTGGGGGTCTGGATTCGCAATCTGTTGCAGGGTCAATCTTTTGAGGTGTGGGGTGGTGACCAACTGCGCGACTACACCTATGTCGACGACTGTGTCAGCGCTCTGCAGCTTGCTGCCAACAGCGATGCGGCCATTGGTCAGATCTACAACCTGGGCGGTTGTGGATCACCGGTGAGCCTGCTCGAGACCGCCGAAACCCTGGTGGCTGCGGCCCGCGACCTTGACCTGCCGCTGGCCACTGAACCGTTTGTGGTTCGGGAGTACCCCGCCGAGCGCAAAAAGATTGACATTGGCGACTACTACGCCGATGACCGCAAGATTCGCCAGCAGCTGGGCTGGCAGCCCCAGGTTGACCTGCGTGAAGGCTTGCGCCGCACCCTGGCTTATTACGCCACCGAGCTGGAGCACTACCTGTGACGGCAACTTCGGTTGAGGCGTTGTTGGCGGCTGGGCGGCTGCAGGAAGCCGAGTGGCACATGCGCCGTGGTGCCGCGGCACCCTTGGGCCTCGAGCAGTTGGCCCAGCGTCTGGGCACGGGCCTCGATGTGCACGCGTTTTACGTTTCCCCCGGGTATTACGCGCCTCTGCCCAGCTGGGTCGAGGCCCAGCGCTGCTGCGGTGCTGCCTATCAGGCTGCCAGCGTGGTCGAGCGCTACCAGCGCGCTGCCCGCCAGGCCAACGTGCAGCACGCCAGCCCTGGGCCAGTCGGCCCCTATGCCATGCGCCAGCTGGCTGCGCTGCAGCACGCCTGGTTGGCCCTGGGTCAGCCACCAAACCTAAGGGTGCTCGACTTTGGTGGTGCCCTCGGGGCGCACTTCGAAGCTCTGGTGCCCTACTGGCCCTGGGGGGCGTTGCACTGGACGGTGTGTGAAACCCCAGCCGTCGCGGCTGCCGGTCAGGACGAGTTTGAACGTGACCTACCAGCTGGTCATCGCCTGCGCTTTGCAGCCGATGCGGCGGCGGTGCTTGCCGGCGGCGGCGACGTGGTGCTGGCCAGTTGCAGTCTGCAGTACCTCGAGCACTGGCCGCTCCTGTTGGCCCAGTTTTTGGCGGCTCCCTGGTTGCTGCTTGATCGGGTGCCGCTGGTGGATCATCCCCATGACCTGATCGCCATTCAGGTGGTACCGGCCAGTTACACCGATACCCGTTACCCGGGCTGGACCTTTGCCGCGGGCAGTTGGATGCCGCGCCTGGCCCAGGCTGGCTTTGTGCCTGTGCTGCACTGGCTGGTGCCCGAAGACCACTGGTCGATTCTTGATCTCGAGACCGGCCAGTACCGCTGGAGTGCGCGCCACGACCATGGCTTTTTGCTGCGCAGCCAACACAGTGCCCATGGGCTTGCATCAGCATCGGTTGTGTTCTAACTCGGTTAGCGTTGAGTTGGCCGTTGCAGCTGCGCAAGATGCAAGCCGTTGTCGCTCTTGAGCCCCAGTTGTTGCTGCCAGCCAACCTGCAGCTCACACCAGAGCAGTTTGCTCTGGTGTGTGAGGCCAATCCTGATGCCGTGCTCGAGCTGGATGCCCATGGCAAGCTGCGCAGCATGACCCCCACCGGCGGTGAAACTGGCGCCCGCAATCAGGTGCTGGCCGCGCTGCTTTGGCAAGCAGCACGCACAGCAGGCCTCGAAGTGATGTTGTTTGACAGCTCTACCGGCTTTCGCTTGCCCGATGGGTCAGTGCTGAGTCCTGATGCAGCTGTGGTGCGGCTTGAACGTTGGCAAGCGCTCACGCCTGATCAACGACGCACCTTTCCGCCGTTATGCCCTGATCTGGTGGTGGAGCTGGTCAGCCCCAGCGATCAGGGACCGCGCGGGGCAGCAGCCTTGCGCCGCAAAATGTCGGCGTACAGCGCCAATGGTGCCCAGTTGGGCTGGCTGCTGTTTCCTGAACAGCAGGCCGTCGAGATCTGGCAGGCCGGTGCAGCAGTGCCGCAACGCCTGGAACCAGCCACCCAGTTGGATGCGGGCAACGTGCTGCCGGGTCTCCAGCTGGATCTGGCTGAGGTGTGGGCGGTCTGAGGCGGCTGTCCTGCTCACTGCTGAACAAAGGCTGATTGCCCTGGTAGAGAAAGTCTTGCCTTGAACGACGGGTTCAGCCCTTGAGCGTCAGCAGCAACTGCTGCGCCACCTGAGCCGCCTGCTCCAGGCTCAGGTGCGGCCCCATGGGTAGTGACACAATGCGCGGCAGTAGTGCATCGGTCACGCCCAGTCCCACTGGATCGAGTCCCACCCAGCTTTTGCCGAGGTAAGCGGGCATCTGGTGGGCGGCCTGGGGGTAGTGCAGCAGCGTGCCGATGCCCTGCGCCGTCAGGTGTGCCCGCACCGCGTCGCGCCGCTCGGCTGGCAACTGCACCACAAACTGGTGGTACACCGGTTCGGCCCGTGTGTCGGCGGCGGGCGGCAGCATCACGTCGGCCTGGCCGGCGAGCTGCTGGCGGTACACCGCCGCCACCGCCTGGCGCTGGGCGTTGTGGGCCTCCAGATGGGGCAGCTTGACCTGCAGGATCGCCGCCTGCAGTGGGTCAAGCCGGCTGTTGACGCCTGGCTCGGTGCTGATGGCTGGTTGGGCCCAGCCGTACTGGCGCAGCCGCTTCAGCCGGGCGGCCAGCTGGGGGTCGTCGGTGGTGATCACTCCCGCATCGCCCAGCGCGCCCAGGTTTTTGGTGGGGTATAGGCTGAAGCCGGCGGCCACCCCCCAGCTGCCCACCCGCCGGCCGCGCCAGCGGGCGCCATGGGCCTGGCTGCCGTCTTCGATCAGGGGGATGTTGTGGATCTGGCACAAAGACCCCAGGGCATCCAGGTTGGCCGGCTGCCCGTAGAGGTGCACGGCGATCAGGGCGTGCACCGGGTCGCCCGCAGCAGCGGCCGCCTCAAAGCAACGGGACGCGCTGGCCGGGTCCAGGCAGTAGCTGTGGGGCTCCACATCGGCCAGCATGGGCCGGTGGCCGGCCCGCACGATCGCTGCGATCGTGGCCACGGCCGTATGGCTGGGGGCCAACACCCGCGACCCGGCCGGCAGGTCCAGTGCCCGCAAGATGAGCTCGAGCGCATCGGTGCCGTTGGCACAGCCGACCGCCTGACCGGTGTCGCACCAGGCCGCCCAGCTGGTTTCAAAGGCCTCGACTTCGGGGCCCAGGATGTATGGCCCGCCGTCGAGCACCCGCGCGATAGCGGCGTCGATCTGGGGCCGCAGCGCCGCCACCAGCGCCGCCGGGTTGCATTGGGGAATGGGCTCAGACATGGGGGTAGCGGGCATTGCCGCGGTCGATCGGCAGGCCGAGGCGTTCCAGCCGGCCGTTGAGCTGAACCAACCGCTCCACGTAGTGCTGGTAGGCCCAGTTCACCACAGGCTGTTGCAGCAGATCGGGCCGCATCACCGCTTTGAAGCTGCCGTCGGCCTGCTCAAACAGGCAGTGCATGTGCCAATAGATCACCGGCAGGCCATTGGCCTGAGGCGCCCCGCCGCTTGCAAAGCTGAGCTGCAGGTTGTCGAGGTTGTACTCGGCCAGGTTGATGCCCGGGTACTGCAGCACGTGCACGCCGGCAAACTGGCGTGCCAGCGGCGTCAGGTAGCCCTGGTCGGCAAATTTGTCGCCCTCGATGCGGTCGTAGCACCACTCGAGGCAGCGCTCGGCCCACCATTGCAGGGCCTGCTGGGCTACTGGGCTGCGGTCAAACGTGTTCCAGCCCACGTTGAAGCGGCCATAGCTGATCTTGTCGGCATAGCCCGGCGAAAAACGGTGCTCCACAACCACCATGGGCGCTTGGCCCACCTCGCGCCACAACGGGGCCGGCGAGGCAAAAAAGTACAGGTCGCTGTCCAGGTAGGTGGCCCGCTGGGCACCGGGCACGGCCCGCAGGGCTGCCTGAATTAGCCAGGGGGTCAAGGTGAAGTAGTACTCGACCGTGGAACGGTTGGCCTTGGCCGCCAGCAACCGCGGTTCGGTCGCTTCGAGCGCAGCCAGCGGGATCACCACCAGATCGGGCAGGGCCAGCCGCTGCAGCACCTGTTCGCACCGCTCGCTCAGGGCCAGCACCGCCAGCACCGCCCGCTGCGGCCGCGAGTGCCGCCGCAGGCTCAGGTAGAGGGCCAGACCCTTGCGCAGGTAATTGTGGTCAAAGTAGGTGCAGTACAGCTCGATGACGGCCGCAGCGGCTTGGCGTCATGATCCCACTGCTCGTGGCAGGCCTGTATGAGTGCGCTTCCGGCCCTGATTGTGAGTGGTGACCTCTTGCCCGGTGGCGGTCCGCTCAACGGCCGCCGCTGGGCAGGTCAGCAGCTGTTGCGGCTGTGGGGCCAGGCTGCCGCCAGCGAGGCGATCACCCTGATGCTGGCCCAGCCTGCCCAGGTGGAGCCCTATGCCGCCCTGTTGCGCGAGGCCGGCCACACCGGGCCGGTGCGGGGTCTGCCCTTCACCGATCCAACCCCACTGCAGGCCGTGGGTGGGTTGTTTCTGGCCGATGCATCGATCGGCCGCTGGGCCCAGTGGCGGTTGCCCTCCGGCTCGGCGGCGTTTTCGCTGATCGGCCAGATTCACACGATCTGCACCCCCGCGGCGGTGGCCCAGATTCAGGAGCTGGTCAGCGAACCCCTGGCGCCCTGGGATGCGTTGATCTGCAGCAGCAGCGCCGGCAAAGCCGTGGTCGAGGCGCTGATCCTCGACCGCGAACAGCAGCTGGCGACCCGCTGCGGCGGTGACCAGCGCCTGTTGCAGGCTTCACGGCCGCAACTGCCGGTGATTCCTCTGCCGATCCCGGCGGCTGAGCTGGTCGCTGCACTGCCCAGCCGTGACCAGGCGCGGGCCGCCCTGGGCATTGCCCCCGAAGCCCATGTGCTGCTGTGGCTCGGCCGCCTGTCGATGCTCACCAAGCTCGACCCCTGGCCGGTCTATCAGCTGCTCGAACGGCTGGCCCGTCAGCTCAGCCAGCCCCTGGTGCTGATCGAATGCGGCCCCGACGACACCCCGCACCAGGCCCAGCACCTGGCTGAGCTGCGGGCCCTGTGCCCTGACGTGCGGTTCTGCCGCCTGGGGGGCGAACAGCCGGTTTCAGAAGCCAGCAAGCACCAGGCCCTGGCGGCGGCCGATGTGGGTCTGTTTCTGGTCGATAATCTGCAGGAGACCTTTGGCCTGGCGGTCGCCGAGGCCATGGCGGCCGGCTTGCCGATCGTGGCCTCCAACTGGGATGGCTACCGCGACCTGCTGAGCCATGGGGTCGAGGGCTTTCTGGTTCCCAGCCGCTTTGCCACCTCGGCAGCGGCGGTGGCTTTCCCCTTGGCCTGGCAGCAGCTGATCGGGCTGCAGCCCTACCCGGTGGTGGCCGGGGCCCTGGCCCAGCTGGTGCAGCTCGATGCCGAGGCGGCCCAGGGGGCCCTGCTGACCCTATTGCAGAACCCAGCCCTGGCCCGGGCCATGGGTGCGGCGGCCCGGCGCCGGGCCCTGCGCTGTTTTGAGTCGACCGTGGTGATGCAGGTCTATGCCCAGCTGTTTGACGAGCTGGCCGATCGCCGCCGCCTGGCCCCACAGGCGGCCCTTCGGCGGTGCCAGCCCAGCCTGGCCCTCGATCCGGTACGGGCGTTTGCCGCCTACCCAAGCCATAGGCCGGCGCCAACCGTGCTGCAGGATGCATCCACCGTGCCTGCTGCGGTGCGTGCCGGCCGAGCCGGCTTGTGGCAGCTGCTCAACCAGGATCTTGATCCTGCCTTGATCGCCGCCCTGCAGGCCGATCTGCTCACCAAGCATCGCCCGCCCCATGAATAAACCCTCGCTGCTGGTGCGCCACTGGCTGATCCGCAGCCGCTGGCGCCACTGGCTGCTGCCGCTGTTGTGTCTGTTGCCCTACAGCGGTTCGATCGTGTGGCTGTTGGCCCGCGGTCAGCTCTGGATCGCCCAGCTGATGCTGGCCCCGCTGGCGATGGCCGCGGTGCTGGCCGGGGTCACCCTGGAGCTGGCGCGGCGCGAATTCGGTGTGCGACGTCAACGCTAAGTTGGCTCCAGCGATGATGCCGTCTGCCGTGGATCTGCCCCACCAGCCCTGGACCCTCACGCCCATGGGCAGTGAGTCGCAGCGGGATCCATTGATCCGCTTCTGGCTGGCGGCACCCATCGACCAGTTGCAGGCTCTCTGGGCCTCGCCTGTGGGCGATGCCACCCGCCAGCTGATCCGCCAGTTGACCCCGACCAGCCCGTTCACTCCAGAGCAGCTGCTCACCCGCGATGCTCTCAACATGCGCCTGCAGCAACAGGGCATTGCTGCGCCCGATTCGATTCAGCTGTTGCTAGCCGTGCTGTTGCTGTCACCACCCGGGCTGTTGCGCATCGCCAATCCGAGCGGGTCGCTGCCCGCCTGGCTGCTGCCGGCCTACCAGGCGCTCTATGAGCAGCAGGCGGCGGTCCCGGTGGTTGCCCAGCCCCAGGCCGCCCCGGCGGCGGCTCCGGCCGGGCCAGACTTTGGCCCGTTTCCGGCCACGCTGGCCGAGCTGGCCACCAGCCGCATCCAGCTCAACCGCATGCTGGGCCTGGCCAACCTCTATTACATCGATCCAGAAGATCAGGAAATTCTGCAGGAGTTGCAGCAACTGCGCCGAGACCTCGCAGCTGCCATTCAACGCGCTCCCGAAGCCGAGCTTGAAACCTTCTGGTCCGGTGATATCGGCGAGCGCTACTGGGCTGTGGTGCGTTCGGGCATTCAGAAAGAGCCCCTGAACCCGGCTGATCAACAGCTCAAGCAACAGGTGACCCTCAAGCTGCAACCAGCCCAGGGCGGTGGCTTCGGCACGCCGGGGGCCATCAACGCCTTTCTGGTCGCGATGCTGTTGTTTGAGCCGGGCACCATGACCGTTGACGGTGCCGACCACAAACTGCCGGCCTGGCTGCTGGCGGGGTACCAGGACACCTTTGCCAAGCCGCTGCAGGCCCAGGCCTGATCGCGCCTTGCGCATTCTCTTTTGCCATCCCAATTACCCAGCTCAGTTTCGCCGGCTTGCCCCGGCTCTCGCCGCCCAGGGCCATGAGGTGGTCTTTCTGGCCAGGCAGAGCGAGTGGCATGCCCCCCAACCCCAGGGCCTGCGGCTGCTGCGGTACGAGACCCACCGCAGCGCTGCGGCAGCCGAAGCGCTGCATCCTTATCTGAGGCGGTTTGAGGCCGCCGTGCTCGAAGGTCAGGCCGTGGTTCGGGCCTGCCAGCAGCTGATCGAGCAGGGCTGGCAGCCCGACTGGATCATCAACCACGTGGGCTTCGGCAACGGCCTCTATCTCAGTGATGCCTTTCCAGCTGCCCGGCGCATCGGCCTGTTTGAGTGGTACTACAACCCAGAAGGCGCCGATGTCGATTTTCTGGCCCAGGGGCCTCTCGAGCTGGACCGCCGCCTGCGCCTGCGCACTTGGAATGCCCAGATTCTGGTGGAACTGGCGGCCTGTGACCATGCGGTGGTGCCCACCCACTGGCAGGCCCGTCAGTTCCCTCGGCATCTGGCCGGCCGCCTGCGGGTGATCCACGAAGGCATCGACTGCGACCGCCTGGCCGCTTTGCGCAGCAACGGCAGCATGCCCTGGCCACAGGTGTTGCCCCCACGCGGCACCTGTGAGGTGCTCACCTACGTGAGCCGCGGGTTTGAAGATTACCGGGGCTTCCCCCAGGCCATGCAGACCATTGCCGCCCTCCAGCGCCGCCGCCCCCGGTTGCATGCCCTGGTGGTGGGGGCCGACACGGTGGCCTATGGCGCCACCCGGTCCGATGGCCGCAGCTGGGGGCAATGGGCCCGCGATGATCTGGCTTTGGACCCGTGCCGCACCCACTGGCTCGGAGCCGTACAAGAGGAGACCTATCACGCCGTGCTGGCCGCCAGCGATGTGCACCTTTACCTGACGGTGCCGTTTGTGCTGAGCTGGAGCCTGCTTGAGGCCATGGCTGCCGGCTGCACCTTGGTGAGCAGCGCCACCCCCCCGGTGCAGGAGGTGCTGCAACACGGCGTTTCGGCCCTCCTGGTCGACTTCTTTGCCGTCGACGCCCAGGTGCAGGCGATCGAAGCGCTGCTCGACAACCCTGACCAGCGCGCCACCCTGTCCCAGGCTGCCCGCTCAGCGGCCCAGCCCTACGACTGGAGGCGGGGCCTGGCTGCTTGGCAGCAGCTGCTTGGTGTGGACACCCCAACAACCGCCAAGGGCCTATCTGGCGAATAGGGGTTTCATCGTGTATAAATACTGGGCCTAGCCTGTACGGGCTAGTACACGCCGCCCCCTTGGTGGGTGCGGTTGTGAGGAGACCCACCGCTCACCCACCAACGTCAACACTGATTCCATGAGCAGCAGTTACAACAACATTGTTGGTACCGACACGGCCAACACACTGATCGGCTCTTCCGGAGCCGATTCCATCGTTGCTCTCGCCGGCGACGACACCGTCATCGGTGTTGGCGGGAGTGACATCGTCAACCTCGGCGGCGGCAACGATTCCATCTTCTTTAACGTCAATACCACCAACGCCAGCGTTCTCGGGGGTACTGGTAACGACACCCTTGCGGTGACCGTCAGCTTCAACTCCAGCACTCTGAGGGGTGGTGATGGCAACGACAGCATCTACCTGAGCCAGACCGGCACGGCCGTCTTCGCCAACGGCGGCGCTGGTAACGACACCCTGTACCTGGCAGCTGATATCACCAGCTCCACCGTTTATGGCGGCGGCGGCAACGACAGCCTGTATGTCGCCGGTGTCGTCAGCAGTTCCACCGTCTGGGGCGGGGGCAATCTCGACACCAGCAACGATGGTGACGACACCCTGACCTTCGGATCGAGCCTTGTCGCAGCCGATGTCAATGGCAATGCCGGCAACGACACCATCAACGTGAGCACGGCTCTCAGGAGTGCCACGGTGGTCCGTGGTGGTCAGGGCAATGACCAGATCAGCGTTGGTACCTCGATCACCGCTTCCACTGTCAATGCCAACCTTGGCGATGACTCGATTGTCGTCAGTGGTGGAGTGTTTGGTTCAACCATTTATGGCGGCAGTTCCACTGACACAACCACTGACGGATCCGACACCCTGTATGTCGGTGGATCAGTTAGCAGTAGCTACATCCAGGCCAATGCTGGCAACGACAGCCTTTTCCTGAACAATGTGGTTCTTAACTCCACCGTGCTGGCTGGTGCCGGCAACGACAACGTGTCGGTGGGTAGTTCCTTTGCAACGGCTCAACTCGCTGGCAACGCCGGCAGCGACACCCTCGTGGTTGCAGGTGGTACCAACACCCAGTTGCTCAATGCCACGATCTACGGTGGCAATGAGACCGGTACCCTGACTGGCAACGATTCCATCTTCCTGGGCGCGCAGTCGGTTCTCTCCAGTACTGTGTTCGGCGCCGCAGGCGCTGACACCATTTTCATTGGCACAGATGCCAGCGGTTCTCAGATCATCCAGGCCCAGGTCAACGCCTTTGCTGGCAACGACAGCCTGAGCGTTGTTGGTTCGTTCGTTTCTTCCACCATTAATGCTGGAGCTGGAAACGACACCTTCCTGCTGAATTCTTCTGGCAGTTCCATCAACGTCACCAGCGGTTTCTATGGCGGAGCTGGAAACGATCTGATCACCGTTTCCACTGGTCTCCTTGGCGGAAGTGTGTTTGGTGATGCTTCTGCAGACGATACCGCTGGCGGAAACGACACCATTGCCATGGCTTTGGTGACTTCGGCAGCTGTCTACGGTGCTTCCGGTAATGATTCGATCTTTGCTGTTAGTGCAATTAATAGCGCCAGTATCTACGGCGGTGCAGATAACGACACCTTCAGCTTTGCCGCAGTTAATAATTCCATTCTTGATCTCGGTGCTGGATCGGGTAATGCAGTACTTACTGGGGCTCTCACCACTGCGACTGTCCTCGGTGGTTCAGCTTCAGACACTATTGATTTCTCTGGTACAGCCACATCTACTACATCGACCAGGGTTTCTATCGATCTTGGCGCTGGTAGTGATTCGTTGAGGATCCTCAACGCATTACTCAGCTCCACCATTCTCGGTGGCGGTGGTAATGACACGATGGATCTCGGATCGACTGTGTCAAATTCCACGATCACATTGTCAAGCGATGGAGCCAGCGTTTTCTCCCAAACCGGCACTGTCACAGGTGTGAGCGTTACCCTGACCGGGGGTACAGGTGCTGATACCATCAGCTTCGCAGCTGCACTTGGTAAATCATCGATTTCTGCTGGGACTGGCAATGACAGTCTCTCGTTCGGCGCAGTCTCCGGAGCAACGGTGCTCGGCGGGGGCGGCACTGATACATTTAATCTGGATGCGATAATTGGAGCTTCCAGAATCATCTCTAGCGAATCTGCTTTTGTTACTGCTGCATCCATTACCGATTCAACTATCTCGGGTGGTTCCGCCAGCGATACCATTGCATTCACTGGCAATTTGTCCGCTTCAACATTGTTGGGTGGCGCAGGTGCTGATTCACTGTCAATCGCCGGCTCCTCAACCGGCGGTCGCATCATTGGTGGGGAAGGTGGAGATACCATCCGGTTTGGTGCGCCAACCAGTAGTACCAGTATTTCGGCTGGTGCAGGCAATGACTCTCTGATCTTTGCTGCTGCTCAAGGTGATGTTGCAAGTTCCTCGACGTATTTCTTCGGCACCAATGGTGGGTCTGACACCATTTCCTTCGGTAATGGAACGTTCTCCACGGGCCAAGCAGTAACCAATGGTGTTCTTACGATTGCTTACTCTGCAGATACGGGCTCGACTGCAACTGCAGTAACCGTGGGAGATTTCACTGCATCCACCAGTACAACCAAGATTCAAATTGGTTCCAACGCTGTTTATGTCGTTGGCTTTACTTCGGGTGCAATTCAGAATCTCACCACTGGTACTCCGATTCAGATCATCACTGTCTCGAACTCTACAATCACAGCTCTCGGCTGATTTCTGGTCGCGATTCAATTCGGGGGGGCACCAGCCCCCCCTTTTTTGTGTACTTCAGATCAGGACGCCTCTGTTGAACCAGTTGCTGTTTGATGGCTTGTTGTTGGCCTGGCCCGATCAGTTGCCAAGTCAGCGAGACCTGGCCGGCAATCCACTGGGGCTCGCGGCACGCGCCATGCGTCTCAACCAGCATCATCACGCTGAAGTGTTGTTGCTGTCAGCGCTTACAGGTTCAGGCCGGAATCAGATCACGCCTGACCTGAATGAGGGCCTTGCTTTGCTCGCTCACCAGATGCTGATCCGAGAGCAGGTCGGATCAGAGTTTTTTCTCCTGGTGCAACAGATCGTGGCGAACGATTCAGAGTCGGCGCGATCGCGTTATCTGCAGGCCCAGCTTCTGTTGCTCCAGTCAGATATTGCGGCCTTGCAAGTCTTGCCGTGCGCGTTTTGGCAGGCAGACGACGACGGTGCCCAGCTGTTGCGTCTGGCTCAGATCGCCTTCTGGATACGAAGCGGCGATCACTCCAAAGCGCAGCAGGCCCTTGCAGACCAGGCGCTTGCTAGCACCTTGGAGGGTCATCGTCTGCTGGCGCGGCTGCTTGCTGCTGAGCGAAAGTTTGCTGAGGCGGTAGAGCAGTTGGAGCACGCGGTTCAGCGAGCTCCGAGCCATCTGGCTCTTCAAGCCCACTACGTGAAGTGTATTTTTGATGCGCGTGATGGCAATCGGGCGATTCCTGCGTTGCGCCAGGCCACTTCTGTGCATGGTGACGCCCCAGGGTTTCTCGGATCGATCACAGCGGTCAAGCTGCTGCAACGGCAGCCCGGTATGGCTCGCCGTGCCGCGTTGATTGAGCGCGCGGTGAGCTCGGTGCGCCCGATCGACCCCAGCGTGTCCAACCTCTTGATCGGCTACGAGCATTCGGGACATTCCGACTGGATGCCCTACCTGTGCCCGGCCGTGGCTCAAGCCCCCGTGTCGCAGTTTGACCTGCACAGCAACCTGATTCTGCAGCTCTCCAGCTGCGAATCACCCCAGGTTCGGCCCAAGACCGAGGAGTTTCTGCAGGCGCTTCTTACCATCCCAGTTATTCGCAATGACTGTGCCACTGGATCTGCATGGGCAGCACCGCGTCGCACCGCTTCAGAACATCTGCGCATCGCCTGGCTGACCCCAGACCTGCACAATCACCCTGTCGGCCGCTTTTTGCACGGTTTTTTTGCGGCTTCTGGCGATCGTCTGCAACACAGGCATCTGCTCGTCTCGCTGCAGGGTGGTGGCTCCCACAGTTGGAAGCACCATTTTGAGCGGTTGCCTGGTCTTGAGGTGGTTGATCTGGCGGCGGTGCCCGAGCACCAGCGCGTGTCACCCGTGCGCGAGCTCCAGGCCGACATCGCCATTGATCTCTCGGGTTGGACGGCCAACCATTTCATGGTGGGTTTTCTGGCCCGCGTGGCGCCCTTGCAGATCAGCTACCTCGGCTACCACGCCACCACCGGGCTGCCCAGCATGGATGTGTGGCTGGGTGATCAGCAGTTGTTTCCGCAGCCGATGGTCGAGTGGCACAGTGAGCGCATCCATCGCCTGGAGCGTTGTTTCATCGCTTGGCAACCAAGCCCGGTGTTGCCCGAGGCTGCCGCCTGCATTGACCCTGCACCGCCGGGCTCGGTGCGTTTTGGCTGTTTCAACCACCTGCGCAAGGTCTCAGACGCCGCGTTGCGAGTCTGGGGCACCCTGCTGGCTGCGGTGCCCGAGGCTCGCCTGGTGCTCAAGGCCCATGCCCAGGACGATGCCGCCACCCAGGAGTTGCTGCGGCGTCGTCTGCTGCGGGCCGGCATCGAGCCCGAGCGCATTCAGTGGTTGCCGTTCACGGCCACACCTGAACAGCACCTGCGTCAATACCGTCATATCGACATTGCCCTGGATCCGTTTCCCAATGGCGGCTGCACCACCACCTGCGAAGCCCTGTGGATGGGGGTGCCCACCGTGGCCCTGTGCGGTCGCCATTATGTGAGCCGCATGAGTACCGCCGTGCTTCATGGTGCCGGTCTGCCCGAGTGGGTGGCTCCCACCACCCAGGCCTATGTGGAGCTGGCCTGCGAGCAGGCCGCTGGGCTCGCCCAGCTGCGTCAGGGGCGTGACCGCTGGCGCACCCAGCTGCAGGGCTCACCCCTGGGCGATGCCGCCGACCTGATGCGGCACCTCGAGCAGGCCTTTGCAACCCTGCATCGCGAGCAGCTCAGCAGGCAGGCCGCTGCCGGCTGAGGCCGGCGTAGGCCTGCTCGAGCGCGCGGGCCAGCCGCCTGCCATCGGCCAGTGCTGAACGCTGCACCTGCTGACGCAGCTCCAGCCGCTGCTGGGCCGAGCGCGGGCCCAGGGCGGCCAGGTGTTGGCCGATCGCCACAAACGCTTCGGCATCGGGGGCGATCCAGGCCCCGCAGCCGCCATGGGCCAGCACGCTGGCGCTCAGACAGCCCACCATGCCCCCGCCGACCAGGCTCACCACCGGCACGCCCATCCACAGGGCTTCGGCCGTGGTGGTGGCCCCGCCGTAGGGCACCGGGTCGAGTGCCACATCAACCTGCTGGTAGCGCTGCAAATGGTTGAGGCCGCCTTCGACCCAGGGCAGCAGCTCCAGCCGCTCGGCCTCCAGCCCGGCCCGCTCGAACAGCTGCCGGATGCGCCGCTGCTCAGCCGGCTCCACAAAGCTGACGCTCTTGAGCACCAGCTGGGCCTCGGGCACCGCCCGCAGCAGCGGCATCCACAGATCGAGCGTCTGGACCGTGAGCTTGCGGGCATGGTTGAAACTGCCAAAGCGAAAGGCCTTCGCGGTGCCGCGCTGGGGCAACGGCAGCTCGCCGGGCGCAAAGGCCATGTACCCCCCCTGAAGCTCCACCAGACTGTGGGCAGCCCGGTCGATGGCATCGAGCCGGCTGAACAGCACGGCGTCACCCAGCCAGCCGTCGATCGCCTGGAGATAGGTGGGGCCGGGAAAACCCAGGTAGCTCAGCTGCACCGGTGCCGGCCGCTCGGCCACGATGCCCAGCCGGCTGGCGCCCGTGAAACCGCCCAGCTCCACCAGTACATCGAGCCGTTGATCGGCCACCAGGCGGGCCGCCTGCTGATCGTCGAACGCCTGCAGATCCATCCAGTGCTCGCACTGCTGCTGCAGCTGCTGGCTGATCCAGTCGTTGTGGGGCCCGCACGACAGACCCCACACTTCGACCGCATCGCGGTCGTGGTGCTGCAGCACCGGCAGCACAAAGCGGCCCACGGGGTGGTTGCAGAAATCGGCCGAGAGGTACCCCACCCGCAGCCGCCTGCCCTGCAGCGGTTCGAGCATCAGATCGGGCCAGAGGGGCCCCAGCCTGCGCTGCTGCTGTTCCCAGCGGCGGGCCAGTTGCTGACGCTCTGCACTGCTGAGCAGGCCATAGCCCGCCCCGAGAAACTGCAGGTTGAACAGCTCCTGGGCCTTGCTGGCTTTGCCGCTGTCGATCAGCTCGCGCAACAGCGGCAGGGCGCGCTCCTGCTGGCCGCGTTCGGCCAGGCTCTGAACCAGAGCATGGCGCAGATCCCGGTGGCCCGGATGCAGCTTCAACCCGTGCTGCACCACTCGGTGGGCCGCCACCAGGTGCTTGAGCCCCCGCAGGCAGGCAGCCCGGTTGAGCCAGTGCCCGGCCTGCTGCGGTTCCTGTTGCGACAGCTGCTCCAGCAGTGGCAGCGCCGCGGCATGGTCCTGCCGGGCCATCAGCAGCACCGCCTGCCCGTTGAGCAGCTCGGGCGGCGGGTTGCCCTGCAGCTTGAGGCTGCTGAGCAGCCCATCGGCCCCGGTCAGATCACCCAGTTCGACCAGCAGCGTGAGGCGCAGCCCGCACAGACGCAGATCATCGGGATCCAGCCGCTGGGCCTGCTCCAACCGCGCCAGACCCTGGCGCGGTTGCCCCGCCCGGCTGAGGCAGATGCCCAGGTCGGTGAGTGCCTCCTTGTGATCGGGCTGCAGGCGCAGAAGCAGCTCCAGGGTCTGGCGGCAGGTCGGCAGCTCGCCCAGGGCCAGTTCCGATTTGGCCCGGCTCTCGAGCCCGGCCAGGTCATCGGGGTTGGCCGCCAGCAGCGGTGCCACCAGGCCAAGGGCGGCCCTGGCCTGGCCCAGTTCACGGGCACAGTTGGCGGCATTCAGCCGCAGCATCCGCTCGGCGGGCCAGCGGGTCAGGACGCGTTGGTAATGGGCGGCGGCTTCGCTCAGCCTGCCGCTGCTGCGCAGCAGCGCCCCCAGGTTGATCGCATCACGGGGGTCCGGGTCTTCGGCCAGGAGTTGCCGGTAGTAGGTTTCGGCCTGGTGCAGTTCATTCGCGCGATGGGCGGCCCAGGCCTGTTGCCTGATGCAATCTGAATCGACCACCGTGACGGCTGCGCCAGTTTCGCAATCCTATGGAGAGGGCCTTGATCCGGGCGCCCTGCTGCTTGAGCTGAGCGCTGCGACGGTCGATGCCCCTGATGCCGCGGCGCTGGCCGAGCGCAATTGGCGGCAGTCGGGCAATGTGTTGTGGTGCCTGCCCCTGGGGTTGGCGCTCTGGCAGAGCAAGCAGTACGACAAGGCCTGGCAGGCGCTGCAGCAGGCCGCGATCGCGGCCGCCAACGACCCCAACTACCACGTGCTCGCCGGCATGGTGGCGCGCCGGTTGCCCGGTCACGACCAGGCTGCGGTGCGCGCCTATCAGCACGCCATCTGCCTCGATCCCCAGCGTCACGACATCTATTACAACCTCGCCAACCTGCTGCAGGAGAGCAGGCCTCAGCCGGCGCTGAGGGGGTATCAACTCAGCCTGGCGCTCAACAATCAGGCGGCGGCCACCTGGCACAACTACGCCCGGCTGCTGACCGACGAAGACAGGCCCGACCTGGCGATCGGCGCCCTGCAGACCAGCCTGCGGCTCGATCCATTCGAGGCCGATGTGTGGTGCAACCTCGGCCTGGCCTGGTACCAGCTTGAAGATTTTGACCGTGCCCTGGCGTGTCTCTATCACGCGATTTCGCTCGACAAGCAGCTGGCCGCCGGTTACATCAACATCGGCAATGCCCTGATCAGCAAGCTTGAGCCGCAGGAGGCGCTGGCCTATCTGCAGCGTGGTGTCGAGCTCGACTCCAGCTCAGCCAACTCGCTCTGGAATCTGTCGCTGGCCTATCTGCTGCTCGGCGACTACAAGCGCGGCTGGGACTACTACGAAGCCCGTTTTTCCACCGCGCAGTTCGATCAGATCTCGGTGCCCACCACCGGGCCTGCGCCCCGGACCCTTGAGGAGTGCCCCAAGGTGGGTGAACCAGCCCTAGTGGTGTGGTGCGAGCAGGGCGTTGGCGATGCTATTCAGTTCTGCCGCTACCTGCCGCTGCTCGAGGTGGCCGGTGTGCCCTTCGAGCTGCAGGCCCGGGCCTCGCTGATTCCGCTGCTGCGCGACTGGATGCGCCTGGGTGAGCGGGTGAAGCCGTATACCAACCGAACCGACCAGGCGGATCCCCGACCTCAGCTCGCCCTGCTCAGCCTGCCGCGCCTGTTTGGGACCGAGCTGCACACCATTCCAGCCGTGACGCCCTACCTCACGCCGCCGGCACCGCCACCGACCCAACTGCGCGTGCCACCGCCCCCCGGGGGTCTGGCTGTGGGTCTGGTGTGGGCGACCAATCCCGAGAACAAGGCCATGTACAGACACAAGACCATGCCGCTGGACTTGCTGTTACCCCGTTTGCTGGATCTGGTGGACCTCGATCTCATCGACCTGCACAGCCTCCAGGTGGGCGCCGATGCCGAGCCCTTTGCCCAGCACACGCGCCCTGGCCGGGTCTTCGATTGGAACGGCAGCCTCAACGACTTCGGCGAGACCGCCCATGTGGTGCAACAACTGGATCTGGTGATTTCGGTCGACACGGCCGTTGCCCACCTGGCCGGGGCCCTCGATCGACCCACCTGGCTGTTGTTGCCCCAGAACGCCGACTTTCGCTGGTTGCGCGAGCGTTCCGATTCGCCCTGGTACTCCTCCATGCGCGTGTTTCGGCAGACCACCCGCGGCGACTGGCAGGGCGTCGTCGAGCAGGTGCAGGCCGCCCTCGACGAGCTGTTTCTGCTCGATCTCGAAGCACTCGCGGCTGCCAAGCTGGCCCGATGACGTCAATGCTTGAAGGGCTCGAACTCGAGGGGCTGGTGATCCGCATGGAGCTCCTGCCCGCTCTGCTGCTGCGGGCCGAAGAGGAGGCCATTGCCCAGCTGGTTCCTTGCGATCAGGCCTGGCTGGCCGAGGCCAGGCAGCAGTGGCTGGCCAACCGCGATCTTGAGCAGGAGCTCAGCCAGCGTCGCTGGCAGGCTGCCGATCTCGATCTGCACCTGTGGCGTCCCGAGGCCCTGCTGCGCTTTGCCCGGCAGCGTTATGGGCCTGGTCTTGAGGAACGTTTCTTGGCCGACAAACAGGCCCGTGACCAGGTCGTCTACTCGTTGTTGCGGGTCACCGATGCCGGCCTGGCTCGGGAGCTCTGGATTCGCATCGAAGAGGGCGAAACCAGTTTCACCGAGGCGATCGCCCAGTTCAGCCAGGGCCCCGAGGCCCTGCACAAAGGCGTGATCGGACCGGTGGCGATCGGAGCCCTGCAACCGCCCCAGCTCGGTGAATGGCTGCGGCAGCTGCGACCCGGTGACGTGCGACCACCGCAGATGCTTGGGGAGTGGCACGTGATGCTGCGGCTCGAGCAGCTCACTTCGGCCCGCTTTGACGACGCCATGCGCCAGGTCTTGCTGCAAGAATCGCTTCACGCGTTTCTTCAGGCCCGCGTGCAGCAGCGTCTGGCGGGTGATACCCCTGAACCCCTTCATTTCGAACCGAGCGAGCAGGTCAGCCCTTGAGCAACCCCACCTCCACGTTCCAGGGGCTTCTGGCACGGATCCCTGCGTTTCAGGCGCTTGAGCCCGAGTCGCTGGCGTGGTTGGCCGCCAACACCGAACCGTTTCACTGCGATCTCGGCCAGGACCTGCTCCTGCCCGATCGCCTGCCCGAGTACTGCTTCTGCGTGGTGGAGGGCCGTGGTCGGTTGCTGCACCAGGACCCTGCACTGCGCAGGCCCGTCACCCTGGCCTATTGCCAGCCCGGTGATCTGGTGGGCTGGTGCGGTCTGGTGCGCAGGGAACCCTGCGAGTGGTTCACCTCGGCGCAACCGCTCAAGTTGGTCGGCTTCAAGGCCGAGACCTTTGCCCAACTGCTGGCCCGCTCGGCTGCATTCCGGCAATGGGTCGACAACAACAACTCGCCCGCCGAGCTGATGCAGGCCCTGCAGCCAGGGCTGCGCCGGCGGCCCCAGGCCGAGCCCCACGAGCGTGAGGTGCTGCGCCGCCTGCTGCCGCACCTGCGTGTGGTGACCGCCCGTGGCGGCCATCAACTCCCCGACGACGGCGCTGTGTGGTTGTGGAACAGCCAGCCCAGCGGCGAGCCTGTGCTGATCGGTGAACCCGTCGATCGACAGCGTCTTGCTGAGCTGCCCGCCAGCGAAACGTTGCGGTTGCTGCGCATTGAGCACGAGGCTTGGACGGCAGAACTCAATCCGCCGCTGCAGGCACCGCCTGAGGTCACTCCGGCCGCTAGCGAGATCTGGTCCAACGACCGCTATGCCCAGATGGCCGTGCCCACGCCCCAGGGTGAGCGCAGTAGCTCGGCATCCCTGGCCCTGGCGACGACCCAGCAATCGGCGACAACCCAGTCTGCCGACAAGGTGCCTGTGGTCACTGGGGCTGGTCCGTTGGCTCAGACCATGGCCTGCCTCGAGATGTTGGCGCTCGTCTACAACGTGCCGTTTCGCCGCGATGTGATCGAAAAGGCGGCGCGTGATGCGATTCACGGCCGTAAGACGAGTCTGGAGATCATCGGCAACCTGTCGACGTTGATGGGTTTCATCGGCAACCTCTTCGATGTGCCCACCGCTCAGTTGACCCGTCTCCCCTTTCCCTGCTTCGCGATTGTGCGTGGTCAGCCAGCGATGCTGCATGACATTCGCAATGGCAGGGTGCGTGCGGTGTTGCCTGAATACGGCCGCGTCACTTTGCCGCTCGATGATCTCATTGCGGGTGAATCGGGAGCGCGCATCCTCTCGTTGCGTCCTGGCCGTGATGCCCAGCAGCGCAAGCTTGGTTTTTCGTGGTTCCTGCCGCAGATTCGTCTGTACCGCAAGAGCCTGATCGAGGTTTTGGTGGCGTCGCTGGTGCTGCAGCTGTTGAACCTGGCACAGCCGTTGCTTTTGCAGCAGATCTTCGACAAGGTCATTGGTCAGCAGAACCTTGACACCCTCTACACGCTTGGCCTCGTGCTGCTCACGGTTAGCCTGTTTCAGGGTGTGCTTGGCGCGGTTCGCACCTATCTGTTTGCCGACACCACAAACCGTATCGACATTGCCCTGGGTGGCGAAGTCATTCAGCACTTGCTGCGGCTGCCTTTGCGTTATTTTGATCGCCGTCCGGTAGGTGAACTGCAGACGCGCATCGGCGAGTTGGCCAACATTCGCAACTTCCTGACCGGTAATTTGTTGACTCTGGTGCTAGATGCACTGTTCTCGGTCATTTATATCGCGGTGATGCTGTTTTATAGCGGTGTGCTCACGGCGGTGTCTCTTGGCGTGATCCCTCTCTACCTCGGCCTGACACTGGTTGCATCGCCCGCAATCCGCGGACAACTTCGCAAGGCTGCCGAGAAAAACGCCGAGACACAGAGCCTGCTCGTGGAGTCTCTGAAT
>Ga0310333_100134_pt1 | contig 20258 bp, 22 predicted proteins | sample LakMicSRFTotalB7_FD_195547 | JGI IMG/M metagenome (GOLD analysis project Ga0310333, IMG submission 195547) | Enriched freshwater cyanobacterial communities from Lake Michigan, Michigan, United States - MI23.SRFL.Total.B7 (v2) (version 2) | ecosystem: Environmental > Aquatic > Freshwater > Lake... | reverse complement strand
AGAGGCCGTCCTTTTCACGGATGTGGTCACTGCCGGTGCCGAAGCTTTCTTCCCCACACAGGGTGATGCGGCCCGCGTCGAGCAGATTGCCGAAGAATTTCCAGCCGGTCGGCGTTTCATAGCAGGCAATGCCCAGTTCCTGGGCCACCACATCAACGGCGGCACTGGTGGGCATTGAGCGTGCCACTCCGTTCAGCCCCGCGGCATACCCCGGAACCAGAGTCGCGTTGGCAGTCAGTACCGCCAGGCTGTCGCTGGGGTTGACGAAGCAACGCCGGCCCAGAACCATGTTGCGGTCGCCGTCTCCATCGCAGGCCGCGCCAAAGTCATAGGCGTCGCCCTCCAGCAGCAGGGCCGCCAGATCGTGGGCATAGGTGAGGTTGGGGTCGGGATGGCCGCCGCCAAAGTCTTCGCTGGGGGTGCCATTGCGCACCGTGCCTGCCGGGGCCCCCAGCAGGCCCTCAAAGATCACCCGGGCGTAGGGCCCGGTCACAGCGTGCATGGCATCGAAGGCCAGGTTGAAATCGCTGTGCAGCAGGGCGCGGATGGCCTCAAAATCGAACAGCTGCTTCATCAGGGCGACGTAGTCGCCGGTGCCGTCGATCACTTCGACCGTCAGCTCGCCAAGCTTGCCCTGGCCCTGTTGGTTCAGATCCAGGGTCCAGGCTGCGCCGGTGTCAGCGATGCGGTACCCCTGCAGGGCCAGGGTGGCCTGGTAGATCGCATCGGTGATCGACTCGGGGGCGGGGCCACCGTTGGCACCGTTGACCTTGACGCCGAAGTCGCCCTCGGGCCCTCCCGGGTTGTGGCTGGCCGAGAGGATGATCCCGCCGATGGCACCGCGGCTGCGGATCAGGTGGGACGCGGCCGGGGTCGACAGAATGCCGTCGGTGCAGGTGATCACACGGGAGATGCCATGGGCTGCGGCCATGCGCACGATCACGGCAATGGCGTGGCGGTTGCCATAGCGACCGTCCCCACCCACCACCAGGGTGCCTCCCTGAACCCCTGGCAGCACCTGCAGCACTGCTTCGATGAAGCTCTCGAGGTAGTGGGGGGTCTCAAACTGGCGGCTGCTCTTGCGCAACCCCGAAGTGCCGGGTTTCTGGTCCTTGAACGGCTGGGCCAGGTCCACCGCGGTCACGGTCAGGGTGGTGCTTGCCATGGACACTGGGATTGGGGCCCGGAGGGGGCACCAAATTAACCCTGAATCTCAGCTCTGACCGGTGTTTGGTCTGACCAACTCCGCTGGGATCACTGACTGCCGCCACCCCCGAGGCCCCGCAGGAAGCCGCCCAGGCCGCCTTGCTTTTTCTGCTCGGGGGCCGGTTGCTGGCTGCCGCTGCCCAGGGGTTTGGTGGCCGGTTTGCACAGCACCAGCAGATCAGCAGCTTCGCGGTTGAGGGTTTCGCGGCGCTCATAGCTGTTCTTGCTGACCACCACCGCGCGCTCGCGGATGTCCCACAGGGTGTCCTTGCAGGAGGCCGGCAGCCGTGGATGGTCCATCAGCGGATCCGCGATCGAGCGGGCCTGCTGACAGGGCTCGGGGCTGTTGTCGCGGCCGCAGGCGATGGTCTTCAGTTGAAGGTCGCGAAACAGCTCGGTCGGTGGAAACGTGGCAGGGTCAATGCGGTTGTTGCCCTGGGCTCTCGCGGCTGGCTGGTGCAGGCTGAAAGCCCCCAGCAGGGCTGCCAGCAACGGCAGGGCGAAGGGGCATGGATGTCGGCGCGGCATGGTCCCGGTCACTGCGCTCAGAGAAAGGAGTTGTAGTTGCGCACGGTCGGTGTGTCCTGCTCCGGTGCTGCAATACCGAGCAGCTCGCTCTTCTTGTTCAGCAGATAGTCGACAAGCTCTTGCTGCACTTCCAGCAGTTCCTTGGTGCAGCCCCGGAAGGCGGCGCGATGGCGGATCTCATCGTGGCGGGTGTGCAGGTCGCGCAGCATCAGCTGAATGGCGTCCAGCGTGGCGCTGTGAGCGCGAGCTGCCGGTTGAGAATCCACGGGCGAATGTCAGGCCGTCAGGTCTTGGCCCTCAATCTGCCACAGTCTTGCCGTTGCAACAGCCTTGCCGCTGCCGCAACGCTGCCGTTGGCGCTCCAGTTTGCGGGTCAGACGCCTGCTGACCCCCAGCTCGGCCCCTCGCCACAGATGGTCGATCTCGGCTGTGAAGTGCCTGGCCAGCACAGGTGAATCAATGACCAGCAGCGTTTCATCGTTCTGGTGAGCCGCTGATGGACTCCAGTTGAAGGAGCCGGTGATCACCCGTCGATGGTCGATCACCGCCACCTTGTGGTGCAGCTTGTCACCCGGACGCAGCCGCGGAGTCCCGACTCCCGGCAGCGCCTGCTGCCAGGGTCTGTTGCCAGCCTCGAGCTTGCAGCGCCGATCGCTCTGGCTGACCCCCAGCAGGTCAAGGGTTTCGCTGAAACTGCGGTTGGCGAAGCCGGGATCGGCCAGCAGGCGGATCCGTACGCCTCGGGCCTGCAACGCTGCCAGCGCATCCGCCAGGTTCTGGGCCGAAAACACAAACAGGCCCATGTCCAGGCTTCGCTGGCTCTGGGCCAACAGCTGGGCCAACCAGGCCAGCCCGTTGTCGGCATCGCTGCGGCGGTGGGGCGCAAACAGCACCTGCACCGGTGTGCCGGCCAACATTGCCTGTTGCGGCCCCTCGCTCCCTTTGGCAATCCCGAAGCGACTGTCGGGAGCGCCGCCGGGCCCGTCACCCCAGAGTTTGGCGAATTCGGCTTCAAACAGGGCTGCCAGCTCAGGGCTCTGCAGTCGCAGCAGGTGATTGGCATTGCCCCGGGTGCGTGGGTCGTCGGGGTCACCGTGGATGCACGAGGGCGTGAAGTTGGCCGAGCCGGTGACCACGGTGCGGCCATCCACCACCATGAATTTGTGGTGCATCAGCCCGCTGCCCGAGCTGCCGTCAGCGGTGTCATCGAGCAGCGGCACCCCGCCGCGCTGCAGCAGCAGGACGGCGTCGCCCCAGCCCAGCTGTCTGAGCTGCTGGTTGCGGCGTCTGATGTGGGGGCTCAGGCCGGCATCGTGCTGCAGGCTCCAGGGCGTGCTGTAAGTGTTTTCGAGCACCACCCGCACATCCAGTCCCTGCTGGTGCTTGCGCACCAGCGCTGCAGCCACCCGAGGGAGGGACAGCTCCTGCACCGCAACCAGGATCTGACGTTGGGCGGTCTCGATGCTTTGCAGGACAAACGTCTCGAGGTCATCGCCCTGGCGCCAGGCCCCAGTAATGGGGCTGCGGTAGCGGCTGGTTGGGTTGTGATTGAACGCCACCTCGATCCCCTGGGGCACAGGGAGCGACTGGGGAGGTCTGCCCTCAAGCCGTGCCTGGGCCGAGCAACCGCTCAGCAACAGTGCGGCCAGCAGGCCAGACCAGCCCTTGAATCGCAGGCGCATCAGCAGAACGTTCGGATCCCCTGAGCATTCCCACAGGTGCGTCCACTGAGGCCTCAGTGGTGGCCAGGCATTTCGGAGGTGCGCAACATCAGCACAAACCAAACCGTCGCCACCAGCACCGCCGCCATCAGGCTGACGGGGATGCTGACCCTGGTCATCAGCAGGGGCACCAGCACGGGAAAGGCCAGGGCTCCTGCTAGGGGGGTCAGGGCGACCAGGGCGCGCTTCAGAACCATTCGCTCTTGGCCTGATCAGCAGGGTTGCTGTTGTCTTCGGGCGTGGTGCGGTTGAAGGCCAGGGTGATGTTGCGCTTCTGTTCGCCGTCGGCGGCCACAGCTTCGATCGGATAGAGCTGTTCGCCATCGCGGAACGGAACCTGAATGCGGAAGGTTCCATCCGCCGACAGGGGCACCTCTTCGCCGCCGATGGTCAGGCGCGCAGCCGGATCGGTGGCGCCGTAGACGATCAGTTCCGCATCGGCCACCAACCAGAACGAGCGCTGGCGGGCCATGAGTCCAGCCCCGGACTCGTTGCGGCCGCTGGCCCACAGACCGGCACCCGAGGCATTCAGTCCCGAGCTGGCGAGCAGGTCGTCTTCCATCTCATGGAAGGCCTCTGAGCCCCGGCCCAGGCGCCGCCAGCGGGAGGTGGCCGTCTGGTACAGCCGCTCGTGCAAAGCAGTGTCAGCCGGCTCGAGCAGGCTGGTGCTCAGATCAGCGGGAGCCGTCTCCAGCGAAAAGGGCACGAACTGGTCCAGGATCTGCTCGCTCGGATGCAGGGCGGGCACCCGGGCCACCGACGAAAACGCCAGCGAGATCCAGCCGCCGGAACCGCCTTTGCGATAGCCCAGTTCGACGCGGTAGTCGCGGTCGCTGAGCGGCACAGGCAGGTACCACTCGGTGGCGTGGCTGTCGACGACCACCTCCTGCAGGGTGTGGGGATGGGTCGATCCCGGTGCCAGGCCGGTGACGTCGGCGACCCGAAGGCACAGCTGGGTGGCGCCGGCGGCCTGTGCGCTTTCGCGGTCGTCGCGGGAGATCTCCCAGAACACATAGGCCCACTGAGGATCACGGGGCAGAAACACCACGTGGGTTTCTGCCTCGGGACGGGGCGCCGGGGTCAGTTCGGATTCGATGCTGCTGAGATCAGCCTCGCTGCCCTGCTTGGTGTTGATGGCCTCCAGCAGTTCTTCCTTGGATTTACGGCTGTACAGCGTGACCCCGAGATCACTGGCAACTTGCCGCAGTTGCCGCAGGGTCAGCCTGGCCAGTGATGAAAGGGTCTGGGTCACGTTCCTGATTTCGTTTGGGATCAGTCTGCAAACTTTCCCATTCCTTGACCGGCACTGGGGCGGGTGGTCAGGAACCACTGACTGCCAGCGGTGTCATCGGCGACCGCTGCCCACAAAAAAGGGCGCCGTTAGGCGCCCAGGTCATCAGGACACTTGGCTGGACCTTCAGCGGCCGATGCTGCGGTAAGGAACCTTCGACAGGTAGTCCATGGCTGTGTTGCCAGAGGCACCGGCGCTCGAGCGCATGGCAGGCATGGAGCGCACCCAGGGGAGGTAATCCTCGGGGAAGCCACCGCGACGGGCACGGCTGCGCTCGGGGTAGGCCTTGGCCGTGCCCGTGTACACCACCTGGGGGAAACCGAGGATGCCCCGGTAATAGGCGTCGTAGCGGGGGCTGGTGATGTTGAAGGGTGTTTCGCCCAGATCACGGGAGCCGACCACCCGGTTGCGGTGATAGGGAACCGAGTCGTAGCCGAAGGCGTCCAGGTACTCCTGGCCGTTGATGATGTCGTCCACCATGCCTTTGACCCCACGGGTCATGAGCACGGCCGACCAGGCGATCTCTTCCGATTTGCCGTGGGTGGGGCGGCCCAGGAGCTTCTCAACCAGGTGGCGAGCCACCTTGTAGTTGCTGTTGAGGTTGTAGAAGCTGCGGGTGAAGGTGTCCGACAGGCAGAGCGAGCGGATGAAGTCCCGCACGGTGATCTGACCGTCCCGCAGCTGGGATTCCAGGGTGCGGTCGCGGTCAACTTTGAAGGCGTGGAAAAAGATCTGCCGGTAGGCGGCCTCGATCACGAAGTTCTGGTCTTCGCGATCCATGGCCTTGTCCATGGAGGCGGCCTTCGGATCCTCATCGGAACCCACCCGCAGCGCGTTCACACGCGAGTTCTGGGTGGTGGGTGCGTACTTCAGAAGCGGCAGGGCCACGCGAACTCTGGCAGTCGTCGCTGCGGATCGTAGAAGTGCGCCCTGGTCAGGATTCGGACCCGATGGGCAGGACTCACAGTCCGTAACGTTCTGGCCGCGGCTTCACCAGCCCAGGGGCGACAGGGACTGGTGCGGCTGGGTCTGGGCCGTGGACTCGGCTTCGGCGCGGGCGTCCGGGGCTCCACCCTCGGCCGGGTTCTGCTCCTTCAGGCGGGTTTCAACGCAGAACGAAGCCGTGTTGGACAGTCCTTCAACGGTGCTGGTGCGTAGGCGCACGTCGGGACCGGCAAAGCTGAAGCGCTCCAGGCTGCTCATCGTCTCGTAGTCGGTGCTGAGCAGCAGGGCGTCCCGGTCGTCCATGCGGAACTCGCCAGCCACCGGTGCCGTCTCGGCATAGCCCCGGTCGCGCAGCAACAGACCGCTGCGGCCCCGTTGGTCGGTGGGGATCAGCCCGAACAGGCTTTCCCCCTCGTGGGTTTCACCGGCTTTGTCCCAGGCCATCGATCCGCTCCAGCGCACACGACAACCGCCGACCAGCCGCTGCGGATCCTGCTGATGCAGCGCCGCGATGGCGATCAGCCTGGGATCGTCGGCCTCCAGTTCGTCGACCACGATCAGCGAGCCGCCGGCTTCTGCCCTGCGGTGCAGCAGATGGTGGCTGCTCCGCTGGGACTGCCATCGCCCGCAACTCAGGCGAAAGAAGCTGATCGCATCGTCGATCCGCATGGCCGCTCGAAGGCACAGGGTGGGTCGATGATCGCAGGGCTGGGGGGGATGTGTTGTTGAGCGGGGCTCTGGCGGCGCTGGCGGCAGCCTTGTGCTGGACCTTGGCCAGCTTCTGCTGGCGCCGCTTACCCATCTCGCTGGGGGCTGCTGAGCTGAATCTGCTCAAGAACGCCCTCGGTCTGGCGCTGCTGCTGCCGCTGCAGCTGCTGGTCTGGCAGCCCCTGCCCACCACCGCCTGGTTGCTGCTGGGCGCCAGTGGCGTGCTCGGGATCGCCGCCGGCGACAGCCTGTTCTTTGCCGCCCTGCGTCGGCTGGGTACGCGCACCACCCTCACGATTGAAGCGGCGGCGCCGGTGGTCACCACCCTGGCCGGGCTGGCCGTGCTGGCCGAGGGGCCCGGCCCGGCCCAGTTGCTGGGGCTGGGGTTGGTCAGCGCGGCCGTGGTGATGGTGGCCCAGTGTCAGCAGAGTGATGGGGCAGCCTGGGGGCATCAGCCCGGTTGGCGCCAGGGGGTGCTGCTGGCGCTGTTGGCGGTGCTCTGCGCCAGTGGCGGCGCGCTGCTGTCCCGGCAGGTGCTGGCTGCACAGCTGATCTCGCCATGGCAGGCGGCATCGGTGCGGCTGGGGGCCGCCACCCTGGCGCAGCTGCCCTTGGCGCCAGGCCTGTTGGCCGTGGCCCGCGCAGGGGTGGGTCCCCGCCCCGCGCGCCGCCGCTGGCCCTGGGTGCTGCTGGCCACCTTGCTGGGTACGACGCTGGGCATTGCCCTGCAGCAGGCCGCCTTGGCGCAGCTGCCGGTGGGTCAGGCCATGACCCTCATGGCCACAGCTCCGACCATGGCGGTGCTGTTGGCGCCCCTCGATCGCGATCAGCCTGGATTCACAGGCCTGCTGGCGGCGCTGCTGGCGGCGTTTGGGGTGTGGATGGTGGTGCGGTAGCCAGGCGCTGATCGGCCTGTTGCCGGGCCCAGTCGATCAGTGCCTCGAGGTCCAGCTCGAGGGGCGCCACACCCCGTTGCAGCGCCAGCTGCTCGAGCTGGCGGCCGGCACTGTCCAGCTGCTGGGCCAGTTGCCGGCAAAAGTCCGGCTCTTGGCTCAGGTCGCTCTGGGCCAGCAACCACTGCTCAATGGCGGCCTGCTGGGGCAGGTGCGGCTCGGCTGTGCACCGTTGCACCTGCTGCAGGGTGCGCAGGGCGTGGGCCAGCAGGCGCAGGTGATGGCGCTCCAGAGCTGGCAGCAGCGTTGCTTCGAGCTGCTGTAGCTCGCTGATGCTGAGCGGACCCTGCCCGTGGTCAGGCGCGGCGGCATCAGGCACCGGGCTCAGGCCAGGGGGGTCAGCCTGAAGCCACAGGAGTGGCCGGCTTCCAGCCGCCAGTGCACCCGTTCCACCTGGCAGTCGGGAAAGGTGTGGCGGATCAGTTGCAACTCCTGATCGCAGACGCAGGGGAATTGCTCGGCGATTCGCATCACCGAACAATGAAATTCGCGGATCACCCAGCCTTCAGCCTCCAGGTCGCACTCGGCGACGTAGCCCTCGGCCTTGCGCAGCTCCACCAGGCGCGCAACCCGTTGCTCGAGCGGGCCGTCCCCCAAGCGTTCTCGGTATTGGGCGGCCTGTTGTACCGCTTGATGCTGCAGCAGCGACTGCAGAGCGTCTTGGGGAAGCTCCTTGCTCAGAGACTCCAGCAGGGTCAAGGCAAAGCTTTCGCTGCCATCGGCAAACTGGGCATGTCCCTTGCTGGTCAGCTGCCAGCGATAACTGGGGCGACCTGGACCTTCTGCGCTTGAGGAGCCCTCGACCAGTCCGTCGTCCTCAAGCCCCCGCAAATGGCGGCGGGTGGCCTGCACCGAAATCTCCAGGCGCGTGGCGATGTCATGGGCCGTCGCCTCGCCCAGACGCAGCAGGATCGCCAGGATCCCCTTGCGTGTGGTCGGTTGGGATTGGGCCAGGACGGTGGCGCGCATTGCAAACCGGTCGCTTCACAACCATGCCACGCGTCTCAGGCAATTGGGGGTTTGCGTCAGGGGGCGGCTTCCAAGGGGCACAATGGCCCCAGCCTCCAGCCGCCGTTCCGGTGGCCTACGGTGGGTTTAGAAACCCTTTGGTTTCGAAACGCCTTCGTCTTCGAAACGTCTTGCTCCTCATTCAGGCCCTGACGCCACCCCCTCTCTGCCATGGCTGATCCCGCTGCTTCTGCGCCGAGCTCCGAGAGTCTTGAGGTGATCCGTAAGTTCGCCGAGACCTATGCCCAGCGCACCGGCACCTATTTTTGCAGTGACAGTGGCGTGACGGCTGTCGTGCTCGAGGGACTGGCCCGCCACAAGGACCAGCTCGGTGCCGCGCTCTGCCCTTGCCGCCACTACGAGGACAAGGAAGCCGAAGTGGCTCAGGCGTTCTGGAACTGCCCCTGCGTGCCGATGCGCGAGCGCCATGAATGCCATTGCATGCTGTTCCTCACCGAAGACAACGCGTTCCGTTGTGACAAGCAGACGATCTCGATGGACGAGATCAAAAGCAGTATTTCCGGTTGAATTGTTCTGATGACTTCCGCAGCCGTTGGTGATCTGGTCTCGCAGCCGTACAAATACGGCTTCGTGACCGAGATTGAAACCGAAAAGATCGCCAAAGGGTTGAGTGAGGATGTCGTTCGCCTGATCTCGGCCAAAAAAGACGAGCCGGCTTTTTTACTCGACTTTCGTTTGTGTGCTTACCGGCAGTGGTTGCAGATGCAGGAGCCCGATTGGGCGGCCCTGGGTTATCCACCGATCGATTACCAGGACATCATTTATTACGCGGCTCCCAAGCAGCAGGCCAAGAAAAGCAGTCTCGATGAGGTGGACCCCAAGCTGCTGGAGACCTTTGACAAGCTCGGTATTCCGCTGAGCGAGCAAAAGCGTCTCTCCAATGTGGCCGTTGATGCGGTATTCGACAGTGTCTCAATCGCCACCACGTTCAAGGAACAGCTCGCCGAGCACGGGGTTATTTTTTGCTCCATCAGCGAAGCGGTTAAGGAGCATCCTGAGCTGATTGAGCGTTATTTGGGCACTGTGGTGCCCAGTAACGACAACTACTTTGCCGCGCTCAACTCGGCAGTCTTCAGCGATGGCTCCTTTGTGTTCATTCCCAAGGGAGTGACCTGCCCGATGGAGCTGTCCACCTATTTCCGCATCAACTCAGGCGATACCGGCCAGTTCGAGCGCACCCTGATCGTGGCCGAAGAGGGCGCCTCGGTGAGCTATCTCGAGGGATGTACCGCGCCGATGTTTGACACCAATCAGCTCCATGCCGCTGTGGTGGAGCTGGTTGTGTTGGATGATGCTTCGATCAAATATTCGACCGTGCAGAACTGGTACGCCGGCGATGAAAACGGTGTCGGTGGTATTTACAACTTTGTCACCAAGCGCGGGCAATGCCGCGGCGCCCGCAGCAAAATCAGCTGGACTCAAGTGGAAACCGGTTCGGCGATCACCTGGAAGTATCCCAGTTGTGTGCTGCAAGGGGCTGAATCGGTCGGCGAGTTTTACTCGGTCGCTCTCACCAACAACCGCCAGCAGGCAGACACCGGCACCAAAATGATCCACGTGGGGCCCCGCACCCGTTCCACCATTGTCAGCAAGGGCATCAGTGCCGGGCACTCGATCAACAGCTACCGCGGTCTGGTTCAGATCGGACCCAAGGCTGTTGGGGCCAAGAACTACAGCCAGTGCGACTCGATGCTGATCGGCGACCAGGCAGGTGCCAACACCTATCCCTACATCCGTTCTCAGCAGAGTGATGCGGTGGTTGAGCACGAGGCCAGCACCTGCCGGCTGTCGGCCGATCAGCTTTTCTATCTACAGAGTCGCGGGATCGGTTTTGAAGAGGCTGTCTCGATGATGGTCAGTGGCTTCTGCCGCGACGTGTTCAATCAGCTGCCGATGGAATTTGCTGCCGAGGCAGACAAGCTGCTCGCCCTCAAACTCGAGGGATCGGTTGGTTAGTCGACTCCCTGCTGCTGGTTTCTCTTTGACGTGTTGTCCTGAAGTTCTGTGATTCGTCCTGACGCCCCCGTACTGCTTGAGGTTCGCGATCTGCGTGCTTCCGTTGAGGACCAGCCGATCCTGCATGGCGTCAATCTGACGATTCGTGCCGGCGAGATCCATGCCGTCATGGGCCGCAACGGCAGCGGCAAGAGCACCCTCTCGAAGGTGTTGGCTGGCCATCCCGCTTACACCGTCACCGGCGGCACAGTGACCTACCAGGGGCAGAACCTGCTCGAGCTGGACCCCGAGCAACGGGCCCGCATCGGTCTGTTTCTCGGATTCCAGTATCCGGTCGAGATCCCCGGGGTCAGCAATCTCGAGTTTTTGCGGGTTGCCACCAACGCCCGCCGCCAGCAGGGCGGTGCAGCAGAGCTCGACACCTTTGCCTTTGAGGATCTGGTGCGTGAGCGTCTGGCGGTGGTGCAGATGGATCCGGCTTTCCTGGAGCGCTCGGTGAACGAGGGCTTCAGCGGCGGCGAGAAGAAGCGCAACGAGATCCTGCAGATGGCGCTGCTGGAGCCGGTGGTGGCGATTCTTGATGAGACCGATTCAGGCCTTGACATCGATGCGCTGCGGATCGTTGCCGGCGGGGTCAACCAGCTGGCTAGCCCCGAGAACGCCACTCTTCTGATCACCCACTACCAGCGGCTCCTCGACCTGATCACCCCTGACCATGTGCACGTGATGGCCGCCGGTCGCATCCTGCGCAGCGGCGGGCCTGAGCTGGCCCATGAGCTGGAGCGCACGGGCTACGACTGGGTCGATCAGGAGCTCGCCCTGGCCGAGGTGGGCTGATGGTGGCGTCAACTTTGGCCCGCACCTGGGAAGAGCTGGCAGGTGCGCCGCTGCCATCCCGTCGCCTCGAAGACTGGCGCTTCACCGATCTGGCGGCGCTGACGGCGATCGAACCGCGCCCCTGGAGCGGGGCAGACCCGTTGGCGTCGCTGCAGCTGCCGGCCGGGGTGTCCCGTCTCACAGACGTTGAACTGGACGTGGTGGCAGGTCAGACCCTGGCCCGCACCGGGTGCGACGGGCACTGGCCGGTCAGGCTGAATGCCCACGCCAGCCCCGTGCGGCTGGGCCTGCGGGTTGCCGCTCACAGCGCTGCCCAGCCACTCGTGCTGCAGTTCGATGCCGGTGACCAGGGCGAACTGCTGGCCGTACACCTGGTGCTGCAGCTCGAACCCGGGGCCTCACTGCAGGTGGCGCAACGGGTGTCGTCGACAGGGGTCGGCGTGGTCAGCCTGGTGTGCGAAGCCACTCTGGCCGCTGATGCCCGGCTCGACTGGGGCCTGGTTGCCCAGGGCCAAACCGACGCGGCACTGCTGGGCCATCTCGCCGTGGTCCAGGCTCCTGGCAGCGCCCTCAACCTGACGGCCGTCAGTGCCGGCTGGGGCCTGAGCCGGCTGGAGCCCAGGGTGTTCCAGGCAGCCGGTGCGGCCCACACTCGCCTGCGGGGACTGCAGTGGGTGGATGACCATCAGCTGGCCGATACCCACAGCCTGGTGCGGTTCGAGGGGCCCGACGGGCAGCTCGATCAGCTGCACAAGACCGTTGCCGCTGGCGCCGGACGCAGCGTGTTCAACGGTGCCGTGCAGGTGCCCCAGGCGGCCCAGCGCACCGATGCGGCTCAACTCAGCCGCAGTCTGTTGTTGAGCGACCGCGCCAGGGTCGACACCAAGCCCGAGCTTGAGATCGTCGCCGACGATGTCAAATGCGCCCATGGCGCCACGCTGAGCCGGCTGCAGCAAGAGGAGCTGTTCTATCTGCAGAGCCGCGGCATCGCTGCCGACCAGGCGGCCCGGCTGTTGCTGGCCGGTTATTGCCAGGATGTGCTGCGGGAGTTGCCGGCCGCCGCTGCGGGTTGGCAGCCCCTGGCCAAGCAGCTGCTGGAGCCTTGAGGCGATGACCGTTCTGCCTGTGATTGAGAGCCCCCAGGCTTCCGCTCTATCGGCTGTCGAGCGCAGTCCCGGCGCAGCGGATCTGGCAGCCCTGACGAGGCCTGATTTTCCGTTGTTGGCCCAGACGGCTTGTCTGGGCCAACCGCTGATCTACCTCGATCACGCCGCCACCAGCCAGAAGCCGCGCCAAGTGCTCGATGCCCTGCGTCATTACTACGACCACGACAACGCCAATGTGCACCGCGGCGCCCACCAGCTGAGCGCCCGTGCCACCGAGGGATTTGAGACAGCGCGCGAGAAGACGGCTCGCTTTGTCGGGTCAGCGAACCCGCGCGAGATCGTGTTCACCCGCAACGCCAGCGAGGCCATCAATCTGGTGGCTCGCAGCTGGGGTGAGGCATTCCTGCGGCCTGGCGATGAGGTGCTGCTCACGGTGATGGAGCACCACAGCAACCTGGTGCCCTGGCAGCTGCTGGCGGCGCGCACGGGCTGCGTGCTGCGCCACGCGGGCCTGACCGAGAGCGGTGAGCTGGATCTGGACGATTTGCGCGCCAAGCTGAACGGGCGCACCAAGCTGGTGAGCCTGGTCCAGGTCAGCAACACCCTGGGTTGCCTCAACCCGATCGCCTTGGTGACCCAGCTGGCCCGCAGCGTCGGCGCTCTGGTGTTGGTGGATGGTTGTCAGAGCCTGCCCCACCTGCCGGTGGATGTGAAGCAGCTGGATTGCGACTTTCTGGTCGGCAGCTCCCACAAGCTGTGCGGCCCCACCGGCATGGGATTTCTGTGGGCCCGCGAAGCACTGCTGGAGGCGATGCCGCCGTTTCTCGGTGGCGGCGAAATGATCCAGGACGTCTATCTGGACCACAGCAGCTGGGCCGAGCTGCCCCACAAGTTTGAGGCGGGCACTCCGGCCATTGGCGAGGCGATCGGCATGGGGGCGGCCCTCGACTATCTGAACGCGATCGGCCTCGAGCGCATCCACGCCTGGGAGCAGCAGCTCACCCGCCATCTGTTTGCCCGGCTGCAGGCGATTGAAGGTCTGCGCATCCTGGGCCCCACCCCCGAGCAACAACCCGATCGGGGCGCCCTGGCGGCGTTCGATGTCGAGGGCCTGCATGCCAACGACATCGCCGCCCTGCTTGATTCAGCAGGCATCTGCATTCGCAGCGGCCATCACTGCACCCAGCCCCTGCACCGCCATTACGGCTTGAGCGGTACGGCCCGGGCCAGCCTCAGCTTCACCACCACGCTTGACGAGATCGACCGTTTCGCCGACGAGCTGACGGGCACGATTCAGTTCCTGCGCGACCACAGCTGACTTCAGAGCGGTGTCAACACCGCCATGGCTTCGGCCTGGTGGGCACCCTCCCAGCCCCAGCTCCACCGCCAACCGGCGGCCGCGGCGGCGGCCTCGATGGCCTGCCGGTCAGCGGGGATGTCGTAAGCACTTAGGTGGCTGGTCACATGCTGATGCTGCTCGGCGGTCAGCTGGGCCCACTGCGCTGCGATCCGCTGCTTGTAACGCGCCACGTAGGCATCCCGGCTTTCGCCGGGTTGGCGAAACACATCAACCCAGATGAACACGCCGCCTGGAGCGATGCGCTGGCGAGCGGCCTGCAGGAATGTGGCTTTATCCGGATCCGTGAGGTGGTGGATCGCAAAGGCTGAATGCAGGATGTCAACCGGGCGCGCGCTGCCGTCGGCGCCCGGACCTGCCTTGGCCCAGGCCAGCAGATCGCCTTCGAGCCAGAGGCTGGGGTAGGGCACGGCTCCCAGGGCCTGCTGCGCCAGGGGCAGCACGGCCGCGGTCAGGTCCAGGCCGGTGTAGCTGGCCAGCGGCAACCGTTGCAGCACAGGCGCCAGCAGGGCCAGATCACCGCAGCCCAGGTCGACCAGATGGGGTGCCGGTTCGCCGGCGGGGCGGGCGGCCAGCCAGCTGTCGATCGCAGCGGCCGTGGCGCGTGCCACAGCCTGATGCTCCATCAGATCGTGCTCAACAATGGCCCGGTAGGAGGTCCACTGCCGTTCAAAGAAATCCATGCTGGCCATCCTGGAACATCAGCCGAGTTTGAGGCAGGTGCGCCGCTTTGTGATCCAGGTGCGCCGCGACCCTGGGTTGCAACAGCAGCTGTTGGGCACCCGCGCCTTGTTCGGTGTGTGTGTGGTCGCCCAGCGGGCCGGCTTCGCCGTCACGCCCCGGTTGTTGCTGGAGTATCAGGCGCTCTTTGGCGAGCGCTTTGTTGGGGGCTACCGGCGCCGCTTCTGGGGGGAGTTGCTGATGCCCCTCGATCGGCCCTACTTGCGCCTGTTCGATCTGGCATTGCGCAGTCAATGGCGCAAGGGCTCGTCCTGGCAGAGGTTGCTGTGGCGTGGGGTGTTTCCGGTCTTGGTGGTGGTGTCGGTGATGTTGAGTCTGGTTCCGGGCTGGCCGTTTTAGCCGGCGTCATCCCACAGAGTGCCCCGGCTGTAAGGCCCCCCAGGCAGCTCCCAGAAGCTGCCGTCGACAAAGCGGTGGTGCCGATCGAGGGCGGCGATCTGTTCCAGCTCGGCTGTGTTAAGGCGCAGCTGGGCGGCAGCCAGGTTGGCGGCCAGGCGCTCGCGGTGCACCGACTTGGGGATCACCGCCGTGCCGGTGGCCAGCCCCCAGGCCAGCAGCACCTGGGCCGGGGTGGTCCCATGGGCCTGGGCAATCGCGGTGATCACCGGTTCGCCCAACAGCGGCGCGGGGCCGCCGGCCGCCGGGGAGCCCAGGGGCGAATAGGCGGTCAAGGCGATGCCTTGCTGCCGGCAGAAGGTCAATAGAGCGTTCTGCTGCAGCCAGGGGTGGCGTTCGACCTGGTTCATCGCCGGCGCCATGCGGCAGTGGGACAGCAGGGCGGCCAGCTTGGTGGCGCTGCAATTGGACACCCCGATCTGGCGGACCAGTCCTGCATCCACGAGGGCTTCCATGGCGCTCCACGTTGCATCGAGAGGCAGCTGCTCCAGTGGGATCTGATCCGCGGCGTTGCTGGGCATCAGCACCCCGTGGCGGTGCACCACCGGCCAGTGGATCAAATAAAGATCGAGCTGGTCGAGCTGCAGATCCCGCAGGGTCTTCTCCAGGGCAGGTCTGACTTGCTCGGGGCTGTGGCAGTCGTTCCAGAGCTTGGAGGTGATCCACAGCTCCTCACGACGCACCTGGCCCTCGCGCTGGGCTTTGGCCAGGGCCGCGCCGATCTCGGCCTCGTTGCCGTAGATGGCTGCGCAGTCGATGTGGCGGTAGCCCAGCTGCAGGGCCGTGCTCACCGCAGCCCCCACGTCGCCAGGGCTCGATTTCCAGGTGCCCAGACCCAGGGCTGGCATCTGGGCGCCGCCCTGCAGGCTGATCGATGGCATCGGGACCGGAGCGTGCACAGCCGCCAGGCGAAGTGCTTACAGCCTGGCGACAATCGCAGTCAGGTCACAGCTTTTGAAGCGCCGCGGCGGCACGCTCGCCAGCTTCGATCGCCCCCTCGAAGTAGCCGGGCCAACGCGGTGAGACCTCGGTGCCGGCCCAGGCCACCCGGCCATGGGCCGCAGGGCCGGGGCCGCCCTGCTCGCCTGCTGCCAGGCGGGCGTGGCTGGTCCAGGTTCCGGGGTTCACAAAGCTGGTAAAGGCGCCCCCGCTCCAGGGTTCGGCGTTCCAGGGCTGCTCGATCAGATCCAGCGGTTCGCCGGCCTCGGGGCCCCAGTAGGCCACGAGGTCGGACAGGATCATCTGGCGCCGTTCTGCGGCGGGCAGGGCCCCAAGGGTGAGGGCCCGCTCGCCGGCCAGAAAGCTGGCCAGCACAGCCGGGGCGCCTTTGGGTGGGCCGCTGTCGGCGGTCAGATCGAGGGCTGGCCGGTCGCCGATTCCCAGGCCGTTGAGGCCCTGTTCACGCCAAAAGGGTCGCTCGTAAACCGCCAGGATCTTGGCCATGCCCCCCATCGGCGAGCGCTGCAGCAGGGCCCGGTGGGCAGCCGGAAGTGGGGGATCAAAGCTGATGCCCAGTCGCAGCTGGGGTGGCACAGCCACGATCGCGGCTCTGGCCTGGTGCAGCCGGCCGTCAGCGGTGGCGACGGTGACCCCCGCAGCGTTCTGGCTGATCGCCACGACCGCCTGGCCCAGTTGCACGCAACCGGGATCGCCGGCCTCGAGGGCGTCGACCAGCAGCGGCGGCACCTGGCCGGCTCCGCCGCGCACCAGCCAGGCCTCGGGGCTCTCGGCCTGGGGGGCCACCGCCTGGGTCCAGGCGAGATGCAGGATCGAGGCCTCCCAGGGTTCAAAGCCGCCGGAGCCCCCCACCCGGCACAGCCAGTCGAGCGGCAGTTGGGCCAGGGGGATGGCGGTGTGTTGCTGAGTCCACTGGGCCACCGTGAGCCGATCCAATTGCTGGGCGTCGGGGGTGAGCCAGGGCTGGACAGGGTCCACCCGGGCCACCAGTTCGGCAAAGGCCCGTTGCAGACCCTGGCTGGCGGCCAGCTCATCGCTGGGCAGGCCGAGGGCCTCGGGCTCAAAGAACAGCAGGCTCTGGTCAAAGCGATCGGCCAGGGGGGCCACGACCCGCCGCCCCTGCCAGTGGAACACCCCCTGACCGAGGTAATGGCTGGGGTAAGTGGCCAGTGCCAGCTCGTCGAGCAGGGCCGCAAAGCGGCGATGGCTGACGCCGCCCCACTGACCGCCCAGATCGACCACGGCCCCATGGGGCGTGGTCATGCTGACCATGCGCCCGCCGACGCGGGTGCGGGCCTCCAGCACCCGCACGCGCTGCCCTGATCGCTGCAGGTGCCGTGCAGCCACCAGGCCCGAGAGGCCCGCACCCACCACGACGGCATCGACAGCGGTCAGCATGGCGTCGTCGATTCGCTTGGTTTGGCTCACGTTGGCAACCTCAGCGGCGAAAGCAATGTTGTTTCTGGCGGTCTTGGGTGGGCGCAGCGCCGGCAGCCACATTGAGCAGCACGATGTGCGTTTTGTGGCGGGCCACACCATTGACGACACCCTGAGCGAGCTGCGGCGGCAGTGGTTCGGTCGGCGTGAGGGCCTCCATCTCGACAGCTACATGGCGGTGCGGGCGATCGATGGCTGGGCGGTGCACCTGGTCCGCGTGCCGGCTTCGCCCCGGCCTGAGCGGCTGTGGTTTGTGAACCTGGGGGCTTACCGCCCCGATTCGCTCGCCGAGCTGCATCACTTTGGCCTGGTGGTGGCCCGTTCGGCCCAGGCGGCCAAGGCGGCGGCCAGGCGCCAGTGGCTGGCCGGTGCCCTGCAGCAACACAAGGACGATCTGGTTGCCATCGACGACTGCCTGGCGCTCGAGCAGTTCGAGCTGTTGGGTGGTGAGCCCTGGCACGTGCAGCTCGAGCCCCATCCCCAAGGTCTGAGCCAGCCCCAGGTCCCCGACTGGTTCGGCTATCGGCGGATCGACCGCTCCTGAACGTTGCGCTCCAGGTCTCCGGCGCGACCCGCCAGGGTGCCGGGCAAACGGCTCCAGGCCACGGCCTGCCCGGTGGCCACGGCATAGGTCGTCTCGGCCAATAACCGCTTGTCCCAGTTGATGTCGAGGGTTGTGTAGGTCTGCTGGGGGGGCAGGCCTCCCTGCAGCAGCCGCCGGGGACCGCTGCCGAGGGCCCCGAGCTGGATCAGATCAAGCTGTCCGCGGCGGGCGGGGTACCAGGCGTGCTGGTGGCCACTGATGTAAGCCTGCACGCGGCCCTCAAGCAGCAGGTTCTGCACCAGGCCGGCCTGATCGAGTACCTCGCCGGGGCGGTCGCGCCCCTGGCTCACGCCGGCCAGGGGCAGGTGGCCGACCACCAGTCGTAGCCGCGCCTGCCGGGCGGCGGGGCTGGCCAGCTGCTGGCGTGCCCAGCTCAACTGAGAGGCAGGGATGCGGCTAGAGCTGGCGTCCCACACCAGCCAGAACACGTCGTTCTGCAGGGCGCTGTAGTGAAACGGGAAGTCGCCGGCGTCGACAAACTGCAGCCCCAGTGCCTGGCGGCGGGCACGCCAGAAACGGTGCACGGCCTCGCGATCGGCGGCATACCCCGGCGAACCGTCGTGGTTGCCCACCGCCGGCAGGAAGGGGATGCCCGCCTGGCGCACGGGCTTCAGCACCGCGCGGGCAAAGCCCTCCCACATGGCATCGAGCTGGACGGGGCTCAGCCCAGGCTTCTGGCCGGCGACCATGTCGCCGGCACAGACCACGAGCCCCGGTTGCAGAGCCAACAGCTGCTGCAGGCCCGCGTTCACCTGCGGGATGTAGGTGGTGGAGCCGTAGCTGCTGTTGAGATCGCTGATCAGGCCGATGCGCAGCGCCGGGGCCATGGCTGCCGGGGCCGCCGGAGCACGCTGTTGGTCCAGCAGCCACCAGGCACCGCTGCCCGCACCGGCGGCGGCGAGCCGCAGCAGCTGACGTCGGCGCAGGGCCATGGAGCGAGGGCGCTGTGGGGAGCAGCATGGAGCATCTGCAGCAGCGGCGCACCCCCATGAACATCGACGGCAAGGCCTGGCGCACCATCTGGCTCGAGCAGGACGGCCGCTCGGTCGGCGTGATCGATCAGACCCAGCTGCCCCATCGCTTCACCACCTGCACCCTCAGCAGCTGCGAGCAGGCGGCAGAGGCGATCAGCACCATGGTGGTGCGGGGGGCGCCGCTGATCGGTGTCACGGGCGCCTACGGCCTCATGCTGGCCCTGCAGGCCGATCCCGGTGATGCCTCCCTGGCCGCGGCGTTTGCGCAGCTCAACGCCACCCGGCCCACGGCGATCAACCTGCGCTGGGCGCTCGAGCGGGTGCGCGCTCGGGTGGCGCCGCTGCCCCCCGAGCAGCGGGCCCAGGCTGCCCAAGACGAAGCAGCCGTCATCGCCAACGAAGACGTGGCCATGTGCGAAGCGATCGGCGACCACGGACTCGGTCTCTTTCAGCAGCTGGCCGCGGCCCGACCGGCCGCGCGACAGGGGCAGCCGTTCAACGTCCTGACCCACTGCAACGCGGGCTGGTTGGCCACCGTCGACTGGGGCACGGCCCTGGCGCCCATCTACAAAGCCCACCGCGCCGGGCTCAACATGCATGTCTGGGTCGATGAGACCCGCCCTCGCAACCAGGGCGCCTCGCTCACCGCCTTTGAACTGGGTCGCGAGGGGGTTCCGCACACGGTGATCGTCGACAACGCCGGCGGTCACCTGATGCAGCACGGCCAGGTGGATGCGGTCATCGTCGGCACCGACCGCACCACCAGCCGCGGCGATGTCTGCAACAAGATCGGCACCTATCTCAAGGCCCTGGCGGCCCACGACAACGGCGTGCCGTTCTATGTGGCCCTGCCTGCTTCCACGATCGACTGGACCGTGGCTGACGGCGTCGCCGAGATTCCGATCGAAGCGCGCAGTGCCGCCGAGGTGACCCACATCCAGGGGCGGCTGGCCGACGGCAACGGGGCCGACGGCAATGGGGCCGGCGGTTCTGCCCCGGGTGCCGCCATCGTCAGTGTTCAGCTCACGCCCGACGGGAGCCCGGGCTTTAACCCTGCCTTTGATGTGACCCCGGCGCGGTTGGTCACGGCGTTGATCACAGAGCGGGGGGTCTGTGCGGCCAGCGAGGCAGGGCTCAAGGGGCTGTACGGGACGATCTGATCGGGCTCAGCTCCATCCGCTCAGCACGATCTTCCCGATCGTGTGACCCGCCTCCAGCTGGGCGTGGGCCATGCGCAGGTTGGCGGCGCTGATCGGCCCCAGGTTGGTGCGCGCGGTGGGCTTGAGTTCGCCGGCGTCGATCAGTGCGCTGAGGCCATCGAGGATCCGGCCCTGTTGGTCCATGTCGCGGGTGGCGTAACGGGCGCGGGTGAACATGAATTCCCAGCACAGCCGAGCACTCTTGGCCTTGAGCTGGGTCTGATCCAGGGGAGCGCGGTTGCCCACAATCGCCAGAATCGCCCCCTGGGGCGCCACCAGCTCGGCCATCTGGTCCCAGTAGGCATCGGTGTCG
>Ga0310333_100133_pt1 | contig 20370 bp, 16 predicted proteins | sample LakMicSRFTotalB7_FD_195547 | JGI IMG/M metagenome (GOLD analysis project Ga0310333, IMG submission 195547) | Enriched freshwater cyanobacterial communities from Lake Michigan, Michigan, United States - MI23.SRFL.Total.B7 (v2) (version 2) | ecosystem: Environmental > Aquatic > Freshwater > Lake... | reverse complement strand
GGCCAGCAGGGGCGAGCTATTCGGTTACCTGCAAGCCCAGCGTAATAACATCCTCTACGCCAATAGTGTCTTGAGAAATAGCGACGGCTTCTTGGGTTCATTGGTCGCTCACCTGCGGACGATATTCACAGACCAGGCAAGCGTATTCTTTGCTGTTGTGTTGCCATTCGCAGGCCTGATTCTTGCCATTTGTGTTGCAATTAGTCGTGGAGAAGCGCAGGCTCGCTCTTTCGCTATCGCCACACTGGCAACCTTTTTATTCTCCCTATTCATTCTGGCGAATACGGGGCTATGGAGGCATCACTTGCAGATCATCTATTTCGGCCAAACCCTAATATTGATTACGCTGGCTGCAATGCTATCGAGCTACCTAAGGAGATCAAGGGCAATCACCATGATTTCAGTCATTTCGCTAGCTGTGCTACTCAGTGGTATGCCAGGCTTTCCCCATTATATTGACTCGCCTCAAGCGGTTGTAAATAAACTTGTATCGGCCACGCAGGAGTCAGCTGAGTCACAATCCTTTAGGTCGGCATACCCGAATGGATATGCGTTTGCCCGGCTAGGTCAGAACTCCAATGTGATCCCTCACGGTGCCCCAATGAACAAGCTTGTCTGTCCAGACTTCCACCAGTATGTCTTCTATTCAGCAGAGAGGTTGAAAAATATTTTAGATTGCGTCAGAATAGCGCCAGTACTCGTCATTGATCCCAGTTTTCACCGCTATGAGCAACCTCCCAATTGGCTGCCAATAGGGGCTGACAAGCAAAGAATAATTGATACTTGGAATCACTTTGTTTCTGCCGGCGAAGACATGGTGCGAACGCATTTTAGCTGTAAAAGATTTAATCAAATACGGATTTGTAGCGCAAACGCTCTTTAGCTAGTTCTTTCGGTAGTGATTGGGCTGGGCAGGCGAGTGGGGTGTGACCTGTTGTGAGAGCCTAACGCTGACAGTCCGACCAAGGACTTAGCAGGCGGAACAGTGACAGGTGCTTCTAGTCGACGACGACTTGCGGGACGCTTCGCTTTGGTGCTACTTGGCTGGGCCAGTCGTCAAACTATTCAAGGATTATCTTTCACTCTGCCTGGTGAATGGTGTTGAGTCTCCTCAACTAGCCATCATTTTTTGGTCCAATCGTCCAACAAGTCGAGATCACGCCGCTGGGCTTTTGCTGTCGCCAAGATCCGTTCCTCTTTCTTGGCGTAAATGGTTTACCAGGTGCCATTGGGTTGTGCTACTGGATTGAGCAGAGTACCCACTTTGATGTCCAACCTCTCTTGGGCCTAAAGCAGGTCGCCGTTAACGGTCGACGAATCGTTGGCTGCATCTTTCTCGGCGTTCAACAATCCTGATCCTTGCGTCTCCGATGCATGGGCTGTCACAAATCTAGGGGTATTGCGTCGAAGACGCTTTCGACCGTGACCAGCTCTTTGAACTAAATGTGCCCTCTGCCAGTCTGCTTAACGCCAGCCTTCCATGGATGGCCGACTTGCCCCGGCTTTTCGGCGGCGACATGGTTCGATGACTTCGCTTGCGTAGGCCTTTCCCCCCTAATTGGGATTAGGCCCGTAGGAAGGGGCATGGGCTCGCTGCACTGACAGGGCAGACTGACAGGGCGGACTGACATCTGACATCTGACAGATCGGCTGACAGATGGACTGGTATTGGCCTGCCAGGGATAGGATTTTGACTGCAGTTAAGGGTTTTCATTCTTTCTAGTTTATCCATGCTCGAATCTGGTATGGAACAGTCTGCTAATTCACCATGTTCTCTACTAGAAAGCTTGCTTTATCCTTGCTTGGCTAGATCAGCCTCAATCGGTCCAAATTGATTTTTAGTGGCGGCTTGACACGCCAGCCCAGACCGTTTTGAGCAATCGTTCCGTGTTGGCGGCGTTGAGGGGTCGGCCAAACAGGTAGCCCTGGCCGTATTCGCAGCCCAAGCCCTTGAGCACATCCAGTTGGTACTGGGTTTCGATTCCTTCGGCTACTACGGCCATGTTGAGGGCGCTGGCCATGTCAATCACCGCTTTAACAATCACGCCATCGCCATGGTCAACCGAGAGGCCATCGGTAAATGAGCGATCAATTTTGAGCACGCCAACCTGCAGATTTTTAAGATAACGAAGGGATGAATAGCCTGTGCCGAAATCATCAATGGCCATGCGAATGCCCAGGCTCTCTAGCTTGTTGATACAGGTTGTCGCCAGTTCTATATCGTCAATGAGGGCAGTTTCGGTGATTTCTAGGTAAAGATTACTGGGTTGGACCTGATGGGTTTTGATCGCGCTAGCGACCCGCTCGGAGAGGGCTAGGTCCAAAAGGCTGCGGGCAGATATGTTGACTGAAAGGGTAAGGAGTTTTTCTGGGGTAACCAGGTTCCACTCGGTGATCTTCCTGCAAGCTTGCTCAAGAATTTGGGCATCGAGATCCACGATGAGTCCGGTTTCTTCGGCAATCGGGATGAAGTCAGCCGGGTTCAGCAGGCCCTGCTGGGGGTGGATCCAGCGCACGAGGGCTTCAAAGCCACTGATGCGGTTGGTCCAGAGTTCCATGATCGGTTGGAAATAGCATTCCAGCTCGCCATTGGCTAGGGCACGCCTCAGCTCAGATTCCAAAGAGGTGCGTTGCTGGGCTGATTCGCGCATGCCATGGTCGAAGTTGATCACACAATGGCGACCTTTTTGCTTCGCTTCATACATGGCCAGATCGGCGTTCTCCAGCAAGGAATCTGCCGTGTCCCTTGGGTTGGCATAGGCCAGGCCAATGGAGGCGGAATGGGAGAGAAGACGGCCACCTAAATTGATCGGAATACTGATCTCAGTAATGATCTGCTCTGCCAGTTTCAAGGCCTGGTAGGCCAGGTCGTAGCGACAGATCACGATGAATTCGTCACCGGCTAGCCGAGCCAGAATGTCCTGGGGGCCGACCAATTGCTGCAGGATCCGCGCCACCGTGATCAGGAACTGGTCACCGGCCACATGGCCGTAGGCATCATTGACATTTTTGAAGCGGTCCAGATCAATAAAGAGAACCGCAATGACGGTGTCAACCTGGGGTTGTTGCTGGTTTTCCTTCAGCCAACGGCTGAGCTGCTCGAGGGCCATCTCCCGGTTTGGCAGACCGGTGAGACTGTCATGGGTGGCCCGGATCACGGCTGCCTCATGGGCCTGCCGTTCCGCCGTCAGGGCTTTCCAGCCCTTGTCGCCGATCTGGATGGTGCGGCCGAAGGCCTTCACCAGCTCCCGTTCGGTTGGACTGAAGGGTTGGCCGAGGCGACCGACGAGGAGCTGCTCTTGGTTGGCTAGCTCAAGCCAGGTGACCTCAAGACGTCCAACGCCCAGCTCAAGGGTTGCGTTCTGCTGTTCCCGGGCCTGAAGCACGAGGAGGCGATCGCTGGGGATGAGGCCCAGGGATTCTCGGATCTGGCCATGGGCAACCAGCACAACTACCTGGGCCCCCAAGGCGCCAGCCACTTGGTCAAGGGCGTCGACCACAGGGTGGACCTGATCGGGATCGAACAGGGAGATCAACTTGGTGAGATGATCCAGGGACTGGGCCAGCTCGCTCACGGCTGGTTCAAGTTTAGGAACTCCAAGCTTGAAGTCACCATGGGCTGAAGGGATGACCTCATTGAGGGAAGCGGTCGTAGCGGTATGTGGGGGGCGGCCTAAATGGCAATTAATCATTCTAGCCTAACCCAGAATGCCCCCCTGTTGTCAAGCGAGGGAGGAGCTCTAGTCCACCACCGGGGTTCTTCGAAACCCTGGCAAATGCCTTGGGCTGCCAGTGCTTGCCCCTGGATTGATCCTTGGTTGTTGCCCCATTGTCTTGGGGTTTACTCGGGCAAGGGGGAAGAGCAAAACCGAGCACCCCGAGGGCATCAATGTAAGGCCGGGATCCGCCAAGATGTTCACCCATCACTTATTGCTAAAAAAGCAATAAGTGAGTCTTGAGTGGGGATAATTGCCTTTTGGGGGGATTTTGATGGTACGAAAGTTGGCCCATTCCATCCCCTTTGGGGGGTGGCGTGTGGGGTGCCCCTTCCTTGGTAAGGGTGAGGGGCTGGCCCCCGTTATCTGGCTTTGATTAGGTCGTCCACAGCGCGTTGCAACGCCTCCCGATCCAGGCTGGTGGTCAGGAACACCTCCTGGGCCGAGCTGCCGCGGCGCGCCACCAGCTTCCAACCACCGGTCAGGGGTGCGGAGATCCGCAGCCGCAGCCCCTGGCTTCGACCCCGCACCCGGCTGATCACGGCTGGGGTGATCGTGTCCACCTGGGGATGGAGCGCCAGCTTGCGGAGCAAAGGGATCAGGCCCTCGACGTAGGTGCTGTGGGTGATGACCACCCGCCCCATGGCAGCGATTGCGGCAGGGGCAAAAATCTAGGCAGAATGCTGCCGAGCTAGATCCGCTCTAGGGGTGCCATCGTTAGGCCTTCAGCGGCCAGCTGTTGGTGGTAGAGCTCCGCCTGTTCAAAGGGGCCGCTCCAGGCCACCGCCGATCCCTGGCTGTCGATGCGGTGGGCCAGCTGCCAGGCCCGATCCGGATCCATCCCCGGGATATGGCGCAGCAGGCTCTCCACCACGTGCTGATAGGTATTGAAATCGTCATCGAGGACGATGACCCGGGCCTGGGGATAGGGGTCCCTCTCGCTGAGGCTGCCATCGGCTTGCCTGGTCCGACGCGCCGGGGCCAGGGGACGCATGGGCGTGCTGGTGAGGGCAGGAACGCTGGTCATGGCCCGTATTGGCTGGTCTCGACAGGACCAAGCCTAGGTACACTGGGGGACCCTTTTCCAAACCCCATGCTGATCACCCTGGGTTGGGCCTCGCTTGCGGCCATCTTCACTTTTTCGATTGCCATGGTGGTCTGGGGCCGCAACGGCGACGGCACCCTCAACTTCTGAGCCTTGCCTGAGCTTTCCCTGGGCATCCCCACCCTGTTGGCGGCCACAGCAACCCTTTTGCTTGTGTTTGTCAGTGGTGGGGTGATCTATCTCTCCACGATCGAATGGCGGGATCGGCGCCGCCGTCAGGCCGCTCCCCTCTCCCGCCGTTGATCCCGTTGGCAACGGCAATTGCGCCGATCGATCGCTTGTGGTTTGTTTTGCCGCCTAGGGGGCGGCTGGTCGATTGTCGAGGGGGCTGCTGTCTGCGGGGCTCCTTGCTGATCGGCTCCGCTTTTGTGGGCTCCCTTTTTTGCGCCCCTCTCCTGTTGAGCGATCGCCTGTCGGTTGTGACTCCAAGGAGGCCGTGATGCAGCTCGTTCGCCCACGGCCTCCCTTGTTGATGACTGGGTTGAGCCTGGTCCTGTTGCTGGTTGGGGCTAGCTGGCTGTTGTGGCGCACACCCCGACGCCACGCTTCAGGCTTGGAACGGCTGGCCTCTAGCGCTGCCCTATTGCAAAGTTTTCGCAGTGGCGGCCTGCCTACGCCGCCGCCCCTTTGGAGCCAGCGCCTTGGCCCCGGCCTAGCCCAGCAACTCTGGGCCCGCCATTCCGGCCTGTGGTGGCAGTTCTGGGGCGGCCATGGCGATGGAGCCGAATTCCTGGTCTTGCCGGCAGAGCCCTTTGGCGGCGCCCAACCCTTGCCCCTTCCTCCGAAGGCCCTGCAGGTTGACGATCTGGTGGTGGTGGCAGCCGATCCGCTCAACCGCCAGTGGTTGCAGGACCAGTTGCGGCTCAAATTCGCGCCGCCCCAGGGCCAACAGCGCCAGTGCCTCAACCAGCTCAAGAGCTCTGAAGCGGCCTACTGGAGTGGCCCCACCCTCGGCGACTTGCTGGGACCGCTGACGCCATTGTTTCTGCCCTTTCAGCAGGGTTGCTTGGTTCTGGCTGGCGAGGGGAAGGCCCTGACCTGGCAGGGTCAGGCCAGCCCGCTTGGGCCCAGCCCGGCTAGCCCCCAGGCCCCAGGTCCATTGCTGGAGACCCCCGCCCGCCAGGCCGCCGATGCCCTCTTGCTGCTCCAGGGTGGGCGGCTGGCCCCCCTGGTTGATGGACTTTTGGGCAGTCGCCTGGTGAGCGAACCGCTCCAGAAGCGCTATGGCTTGGGTCCCGCCCAGCTGGGCTTGCTGCGCCAGACCCCGTTCCAACTCCGGCTCCGCTCCCAGGCCAAGGGGCCCTATCGGGCCAGTTTGGAGTTGCACCTGGCCCTGGGCGCCAACGCATCCGACTGGCGCGCCCTGCTGGCCGGGCTGCGCAAAGGCTTACTGGCCCAGGGGCTGGAGGAAAGGGAAGCCAGTCCCCAATGGCAACGGCAGGGGATGGGGAAACCCTTCAGCGCTAGCACCTGGCAGCGGGTCGATGGCAGCGAGGCAGGCGGCACCACGCCAGGCGCAACCACGCCAGGCGCAACCAAGGAAGGCGGCATTGGTGCTCAAGGCACCGTTGTGGGTGGCTGGCGCTGGTTGAACCGGCCCCCTGGACCCTCCCCTGCTGGCTCCGTCCCGGCCCAACCTCGGGTGCTGCTCCTGTTCCTGGGGCCCGAGCCCAAGCAGGAGTCGGTTGGCTCCGCTCGATGGGCGGCCTGGGATCCTGGCCAGGTCAGCCCAGCCATGCTCAGCCTGTGGGCCCAACCCCAGGCCCTGGATCGGCTTGGGCTCTGGCCGCCGGGAGTTCCCCCGTTGCTCAAACGCTCCAGGTCTTTGCAGATCGGGGCCAGGGCCCTTGCTGCGGGCGGTTGGTCCTCGGGCCCTGGACCCAGCCAATTCACCGGACGCCTGACCTTGCCCTAATCCCGGCACCACTGGTGACGGCTGATGCCGCTTTGGCCTGGCCAGGTTTCATGGGGCAGGGCTAGCAGACCCCAGACCTTTGCCCCTGCCAGACAGTTGGCCCTGCCAGACAGTTGCCCCTGCCCGACAGTTGACCCCGCCTGACAGTTCTCCCTGACAATTGAGGGGGCGCTCTTAGGGGGTGCTGGCACCTGGATCGGCTGGAGCTGGCGGGGGCGTGGATGGTTGGGCTGCGGCCTCCTGCTGGCGCTCGCGGCGGCGTCGATCGGCCGCCACGGTTTCTTCCATCAGCTCCACCGCCTGGGCCAACTTCTCCACATTGGAGGCGTAGAGGCTGAGGTCCTTATCCAGGCGTGACTTGAGTAAGCCCATGGCTTCACCGATCTCGTGGGCGGATTGCCGCAGGGCTGAGGGCTCGAGGGCATCGGCGCCAGCGGCCTGCTGCAACAGGGTCAACAGCCCCACAGCGGCGAGACGGGAATAGTGAAAATTGGGTTGTTTGACGGCGCTGAGCACGTCGGCGATGGGAGCCGGAGCACCGGAACCGCCGCTGGTCAGCCAGCCAGACACCTCCTCGAGACTGTGGTGGCCCACGGCCGCCACCATGGTTTGGCGCTCCCGCTCAAAATCGGCTGCCGAAAAGCCGGAGGAGCCGCAGAGGGCTTCAAACAGGGGCTGGCGCTGCTCCTCGGGCCGATAGCCCTTGGAAAAGCTCTCAAACACCTGGATCAGGCCCACGGCGAAGAGGCCTTCGGCGCGAAACCCCTTCTGATGGCTCAATAGATGCAGTTCCACCAACAGCTCATCGACCATGCGGCGATAGAGCGGCGCGATCACGAAGGGGAAGGCGCGATGGAAGGCGCGCTTGCTGTCAGCGACGGTGAGGCAGGCGCCCACTCAGTTCAGGCCATGGTGAGTTGACCATAGCGCCGTCCCCGGCCGGTCGATGGGTGATCCGCCCTCAGTAGGATCGGGCCTGGAAGTCCCTGATGAGCCGATGATCCCGATCGTGATCGAAGAGTCCGGGCGGGGTGAGCGCGCCTTCGACATTTATTCGCGCCTGTTGCGCGAGCGCATCGTTTTCCTAGGGGAAACGGTGACCTCCGAGTCGGCCAACCGGATCGTGGCCCAGTTGCTGTTCCTGGAAGCTGAGGATCCCGAGAAGGATATTTTCCTCTATATCAATTCCCCCGGCGGCTCCGTTTACGACGGCCTCGGTATCTTTGACACCATGCAGCACATCAAGCCCGATGTGCAGACCGTATGTCTTGGCCTGGCGGCCAGCATGGGCGCCTTTCTGCTTTGTGCTGGCACCAAGGGCAAACGCAGCAGCCTTACCCATTCGCGCATCATGATCCACCAACCCCTTGGTGGCGCCCGGGGCCAGGCCAGCGACATTCGCATCCAGGCCGACGAGATCCTCTACCTGAAGGACAAGCTCAATACCGAGCTGGCCGAGCGCACGGGCCAACCCCTGGAGCGCATCCAGCAGGACACGGACCGGGACTTCTTCATGTCTCCCCAGGAAGCGATTGGCTATGGCCTGATCGACAAGGTGATCGACAAGCGTCCGATTCGCCCCGTTTAACGGGCACGCTGGCGCCCTGTCTAGTTGTCCACAAGGCAAGGTTTAAACGCTGCTATTCCCAATCCCGAAAGGGTTTAGATGCCATCTAAAAAGCCCTGCCCTGAAGATCCAGGACAGGGCTTTTACGTTTTTGCCCTGCAGCAAGGTGGCTCTTGCTGAGACCTGGTGGGGTTTCAGCTGGCGCCGAGCACGGGAGTAAAGCGCTCCTTCACAGGAACCTCCGTGAATTCGGCCACGAGGGCGCGGAATTCATCGCCATCGAGGCTTTCTTTCTCGATCAGGAGCTCTACCACCCGGTCCATGCAATCGCGGTTGGCATCCACCAGGGCGAGGGTGTCGGTGTAGCAGCTTTGAACGATCTGGCGCACGGCATCATCGATGCGGCTGGCGATCGAATCGGACATGTCGCTGCGGGTCATCAGATCCCGGCCGAGGAATACCTCCTGGTTGCCCGATTCCAGGGACATGGGGCCCAACTCACTCATGCCGAAGCGGGTCACCATCTGGCGGGCCATGGAGGCCACCTGCTGGATGTCTCCACCGGCGCCCGTGGTGACCTCGGCATGGCCAAAGACCACCGCTTCGGCGGCCCGGCCGCCTAGGGCACCCATGATCCGGGCCCGCAGCTGGGAGCGGCTCACCAGCATCTGGTCTTCGTCGGGGGAGAACCAGGTCAGGCCCTGGGCCTGACCCCGGGGGATCAGGGTGACTTTTTGGACGGGATCGTGCTGTTTGACGAGGGTGCCCACTAGGGCATGGCCGACTTCGTGATAGGCGATCAGGCGCTTGCTGCGGCCATCGGTGAGGGGCTTGCCCTCCATGCCGGCGATGATGCGATCGACGGCGTCGTCAATTTCGGCATTACCGGTGGCGTCCTTGCGGCGACGGGCCGTGAGAATCGCGGCCTCATTGAGCAGGTTGGCCAGATCGGCACCGGTGAAGCCGGGGGTGCGGCGGGCTACGGCCTCAAGGGACACGTCATCACCCAGTTTTTTGTTGCGGCTGTGGACTTTCAGGATCGAGATCCGGCCCTTGATGTCAGGGGCATCCACCATCACCTGGCGATCAAACCGGCCCGGACGCATCAGGGCGGAATCGAGCACATCGGCCCGGTTGGTGGCCGCAATGATGATGATGCCGCTATTGCCCTCAAAACCATCCATCTCGGTGAGGAGCTGGTTAAGGGTTTGTTCCCGTTCGTCGTTGCCACCGCCGATGCCGGCGCCCCGCTGGCGGCCTACCGCATCGATTTCATCGATGAAGATCAGGCAGGGACTATTTTCCTTGGCCCGCTTGAACAGGTCGCGCACGCGGCTGGCGCCGACGCCCACGAACATCTCCACAAATTCGGAGCCTGAGAGGGAGAAGAAAGGCACGCCCGCTTCGCCGGCAATCGCCTTGGCCAGGAGGGTCTTGCCCGTTCCAGGAGGGCCCACCAGCAACACCCCCCGGGGAATCTTGGCGCCAACGGAGGTGAAACGTTCGGGGGTTTTCAGGAAGGTGACCACTTCCTGCAGGTCTTGCTTGGCTTCCTCAACGCCTGCCACATCGTCAAATTTGACGCCCGTTTCGGCTTCCATCAGGAAGCGGGCCTTGGTTTTGCCGAACTGCATGGCCTGGCCAGGCCCGCCGGGCATGTTGGAGGAGCGGCGCGCCAACAGGATCAGGGAGCCGATCAGCAGCAGCGGGAAGAGCAGGTTGCCCAGGATGCCAAGCAACGGCGGGGCGGCCTTAGGGGGATGGATGTCAAAGCTGATCCCCTTTGCCTTGAGGCTGTTGATCAGTTCGGGGGCCAGGCCGGGCAGGTCCACCCGCAGCCGCTGGACCCGGTTATCAAGGTCGGGATCGGAGGCCTCCACCACCGCGGTGCGGCCGCCATCAAAGATGTCGACGGCCGTGACCCGGCCGGCATCGACGTAGTCCAGAAAACGGCCGTAGGTCATGCGGGCCACGGCGGCATTGCGGGGAGCCACCGTGGGGCCCCCCTGATCCAGGCGGGCGGCGCCGCCATTGCCCAGGATCTGCCAGCCAAAGAACAGGGCTACCCCCACGGGCAGAAGCCAAAGAGCGATAAGGCGCCAGCGTTGGTTCATGGCCGAGCGGACCCGCAACTTGAATTTGAACAACTGTAAAGCTCACGCCGGTCGGCAGTGGCTTTTTGGCCCCTGGCTAGGCCACGGGCTTAGGCCTTGCACCACTCCTCAACCCCCCCTGCCACCAGCAGGACATTGGGGTCCCCGGCTTCGCTGGGGCCCTGGGGTTCGATCTCGATGCCCAGTTCGCCCACATCGATCGATTCCATCAATTCCGGTCCGCCTAGGCCATGGGTCCAGATCTGCACCGAGGCGCTGGCGGGGGCGCAAAAGCTGAGCAACTCAAAGGGGAACACCACCCGTTCCAGAAAAAACTCCTCGGGACCGATGCAACGCAGGATCACCATGCGATCGCTGGCGTTGCGGTAGCCACAGGAGAGCTGGCCCAAGGAATGCCCCTCAAAACGATGATCCATCAAGCCATTGGGCCCCCTTGACCTTGTGTGCCATTCGACACGCTTTGGGCTTCTTAATGATTTCTTTGGTCGCTGGCCCTGCCCCTGGATGCCATGGAGGGTGTTAAAGACTGCGCAGGGCCGTGATCGGATCTAGCCGGGCCGCCCGCCGGGCCGGCACCACCCCGAAGAACAGGCCAATCGAGCCCGACACCGCCACGGTGACGACGACGCTGGAGACGCCAATCGAGGCTGGCAGGGCCGTGAAGCTGGCCACGGCCGTGATCGCTCCCAGGCCGATGGCACTGCCCACGATCCCGCCCAAGCTGGAGAGCACCAGCGATTCCACCAGGAACTGGGCCATCACATCGCTGCTGCGGGCGCCCACGGCCTTGCGCAGGCCGATCTCGGCGGTGCGCTCACTCACCGACACCAACATGATGTTCATGATGCCGATCCCGCCCACCAGCAGGGAGATTGAGCCAATCGCCGCCAGCATCAAGGTGAGACCGCCGGTAATCGTGCCCACGATCGAGAGGGCATCTTTCTGGGAGCGCACGGCAAAGTCGTCGTCCCTCAGGATCCGGTGGCGCTGGCGCAGCAGGTTGCTGATCTGGAACTTGGCGGCGCCGGTGCTGGTGTCATCGCGGGCTTCGACGCTGATGAAGCTGAGGCTCACCCCGTAGGTGGGGTCGCGGCCGCTCAGCTTGCTGATCATGGTGGTGATCGGGATGTAGGCGTTTTCGTCCTGGTTGGAGCCAAACACGGCCCCCTTCGGTGCCATCACCCCAATCACCGTGAAGGCCTGGTCGCGGATGCGCAGGCTGCGGCCGAGGGCCGAGCCAACCGGCATCAATTTGTTGCGCAGGTCCGGCCCGATGACCACCACATTGCGGGCCGATTCCAGATCCTCCTGGCCCAGAAAACGGCCCTGGGCCACCTCGAAGCGGCGCACCGGCAGGAAATCGGGGGTGATGCCTGAGACGGAACTGCTGGAACTGCGCGCCCCCGCCTGCACCACCTCATTAAGAGTGATCTGGGGGACCACCCGGCGCACGCTGGGAACCTGCTCGGCGATGGCCTTGGCGTCTTCCAGCACCAGGGTTTTCGGGAAATCAATCCCCTGACGTCGGGTGTCGTTATTGCCGGGCACCACGAACAGCACGTTGGCGCCCAGGGTGTTGAGTTGGCCTTCGGCCAGGTTCTGGGCCCCCTTCCCGATCCCCACCAGGGTGATCACCGAGGCGTTGCCAATGACGATGCCCAGCATCGTCAACAGGCTGCGCAGCCGATTGACCTTCAAGGTGGTGAGCGCCATCGCCACCGTTTCGCCCAGGGGCAGCTTCGAGGCCATCAATCGGGAAGGCTGGGGTGGAAGGGTGGATGCTGTTGCGGTCCCACCATGGCTGGCGGCAGGGAGGATCGTTGGCCCACCCCAGAACAACTTGCCACCCCATCAGGCGGGGCTCCCTAGGGATGGGCCTTGGGGCCCCCTTCTAGGCGACGATCCCCACCTTGATCAGATCGGTGGAGCCACTGACGCCACTGAGGGTGCCGGCCGTTTCGACGACCAAGTCGCCGCTGCGCAGCACGCCCATGGAGCGGGCCACATCCATCGCCACCTCAAAGGTGCTGCCATCGTCGGCCTGCTCGGCCACAACCAGGGGGCTCACGCCCCAAACCAGTTGCAACTGGCGGGCGACGGCGCCATCGCTGGTGACGGCCAGGATCGGGGTGGACGGGCGGAACTTGCTGACGTTCCGGGCCGTGGCTCCGCTCTTGGTGAGGGTGAAAATCGCGGCGGCTTCCAGTTGGCGGGCGATCGTGCTCACCGCCTGGCTGATGGCGTTGGGGATGGTTGACGCCATGCGGCTGTCGACCGAGCGCAGGGGGTAATCGCGCTCGATGCGGCGGGCAATCGTGCCCATCGTCGCCACGGCTTCCACCGGGTAATCGCCCACGGCGGTTTCGTTGGAGAGCATCACCGCATCGGTGCCATCGAGGATGGCGTTGGCCACGTCGCTGACCTCAGCCCGGGTGGGCCGGGGGCAGGAGGCCATCGAATCGAGCATCTGGGTGGCCGTGATGATCGGAATGCCGAGGCTGTTGGCCTTGCGGATCAGTTCCTTTTGCAGCAGCGGCACTTCTTCGGCCGGCATTTCAACCCCCAGGTCGCCCCGGGCCACCATCACGCCATCGCAGAGGGGCAAGATCGCGTCGATTTGCTCGATGGCTTCGAATTTTTCGATCTTGGCCACCACCGGAGTGGTGTGGCCATGGCTCTTGATCAGGGCCTTGATCTCCTCCATGTCGGAGGGATTGCGCACAAAGCTGAGGGCCACCCAATCGACGTCATGGGCCAGGCCGAAGATCAGGTCTTCCCGGTCCTTGTCGGTGAGGGCCCGGATTGAGAGCTGCACATCGGGGAAATTCACCCCCTTGTTATTGGAGAGCACCCCGCCGACGGTGACGCGGCAATGCAGGGTCTGCTCAACCTGGTCGACCGATTCGACCACCATTTCGACCCGGCCGTCATCGAGCAGGATGCGGCTGCCGGCGGTCACCTCCTGGGCCAGGTTGTCGTAGGTGACCGTGGCGATGGTTTTGTTGCAGCTCACCTCCCGGGCGGTGAGGGCAAAGGGATCGCCATTGGCCAGGGTGATCGGCCCCTCGGCAAAGCGACCCAGGCGGATCTTGGGGCCCTGCAGGTCTTGGAGGATGCCGATGTGGGTGCCCAGCTCCTTGGCCACGGCCCGGATCGTTGCGATGCGGGCGGCGTGCTCGGAGTGGTCGCCGTGGGAAAAATTGAGCCGGAAGGTGGTGGCACCAGCGAGCACCAACTCCCGCAACCGTTCGGGCGATTCGGTGGCGGGGCCGATGGTGGCCACGATCTTGGTGCGACGCGTCAGATCGGGGAGGGCCATCGGCGGGGCCAAAGTCAAGTCGGAAACTACCATCCAGCACCTCCGCCCCCGGCCCCACCATGGACCTCAACCACTACCAGCAGGGGGCTAGGGCCACGGCCCGCTACCCCGAGGTGGGTTCTAATCCCATCTATCCCACCTTGGGACTTTGCGGCGAGGCGGGCGAAGTGGCCGATAAGGTCAAAAAGGTGATCCGCGACGACGACGGCGTTTTCAGTGATCCGGTGCGCGAAAGCCTCAAGCTGGAACTGGGTGACGTGCTCTGGTACGTGGCCCAATTGGCCAGTGAACTGGGCTTTGACCTCGACTCGATTGCCCGCGCCAATTTGGAGAAGCTCGCCAGCCGGGCCGCCCGTAACGTGATCGCAGGCAGTGGCGATCAGCGGTGAGCATGGGAGTGAACCAGGGGCTAAGGGCTTGGGCTGCGGCGGTTGCTGCCCTGGACCGCCTGCTGATGAACCAATCCCAGCGGGCGACCCTTGCTTTGGCTGGGGCTCTCCTGGCCGCCCTCTTGCTGATGCCAGCGGCGGCCTGGGCCAGCGACCTAGTGGTGCGGCAGATCCTGCTAGAGCCTTGCCCCGAAGCGGATGTGGGCGCCCAGCCGGAGCAGAAGCGTCCCAGCGGTGCCAGTTGCTATGCCCTGCGGGGTGAGGTGGTCAACCCCGGCAAGCGGCCGGTGGTCGACACCGATGTCTTCGCCCAGATCCTCGATTCCAGCGGCGAGCCCGTGCTCCAGAACCGCTCGCGGGTGGGCTCGATTGGGGATGTGCCCCCGGGTGTTTCCCCCTTTGCCCTGCGCCTGTCCGTGCCGGCAGGCACCCCCGGACCCCTGAAGGTGAGCCATGCCAAGGCGAAGGGCTTCAGTGCTCCGGTGCGGACCCGGGCGGGCGAAGACGACGAACTCCTGCCCCTGGAGCAGGCCCTGGCGGCCAACTGAGTTCCTCGCGCCCAGCCAGGGGGCAGTCGGCTGCAGGATCTAAACGCCGTAGCCGCTGCCCACCAGGCTGCCGAGCAGTTGCTGGGCCAGGTTCAGGGCCAGGAAGGCCACAATTGCCGATAGATCCAGACCACCCAAGGGTGGAATCAGCCCACGGAAGGCATTGAGATAGGGGTCGGTGATCGAGCTCACCGTCGAGAGCACGGGGTTGCTCCAATCCAGGTTGGGGAACCAACTCAACAGGACCCTCACCAGAAGGATGAGCGAATAGATCGACAGGGTTCGGACCAGAACGCTCAGCAACAGGTTCAAGGCATCCATGGCGATCAAGGGGGGCAGAACGATGAATCAACTCTATGCAGTCAGCCCTGGCTGCCCATCCCCCCAGACGCCTGGCTCCGGGCCAAACTCCAGCCCGCTGGCCTAGGCGGGGGTCTCCCAGGCGCTGTCTTCAGGGCCTAGATCCGTTGGCTGGAGATCGGGGACGCCGGAGGCTGGCCCGGACGCGGCCGGGCCGGAGCTAGCCGCGTCCGGGCCAGCACCGCCTGGGCCCGCCCCGTCGCGATCCGCAGTCGTGGCTTTGGCCTTGGCCTTGGTGGCGTTGGGGCCGCGGGGCCGGGCCGGTCCGGCCACGGTGGTGACGGCAAAGGTGCGGTGGAATTTTTCGCTCAGGCTCAGCCAGAAGGAGCGCCCCTCGCTCTGGCGCTTGCGTTCGATGAAGTTCTGGGCCAGCAGTTCCTTGATGTGGTCGTAGGCGCCGGAGCCGCGCAGCTCCACCAGGTCCGACTGCAAGATCCGTTTTTTCAGGGCGATCGTGGCCAGGGTGCGCAGGGCGGCGGTGGAGAGGTCAACCGGCAGCAGGCTTTGAACCAAATCGCCGAGGCTCTCGCGCAGCTGCAGGCTGTAACGCTGACCCTCCTGGCGGATCTCCAGGGCCGTGTCCCGGTGGGCGTAGTCGGCCATCAGGGTGACCAGGGCCAATTCGGCCTCCTCCCTGGGCACCGAGGCGATCTCGGCCAGGTCGCCCAGGGTGAGGGGCTTCCCCTTCAAATACAAGATCGCCTCGATCCTGGCCGGCAAGGACAGCTGCCGCGGCGGCTGCAGAGGGGCCATCCGTGGGGCGTCCTCCACCGTTGCCATTGCCGCTTCGACTGGAGTCGGGGCGCCTTGGTTATTTGGGGCCAGGTCAGGCCCTTCGAGCGTCCCCATGGGGAGCTCCCCATCCATCAGCCTGGTCTCGGTCTCCGCGAGCTCCAACGGTTCAGGCCTTGGTCCATGGGGATCGGCCCCAGGCAAGCGGGGATCTGCCCCTGGCAAGGAGGGCTCGAGCTCCGGCAAGGAGGGCTCAAGGCTGGGCATTAGCGGCTCCAGCGCAGCGATGGCCGCAAGTTATCCCACCGGCCCTGCTGGCACCAGCGCCTGCAGGGAGGTTTGGCGATCGCCGAGGAACAGGGCATAGGCGGGGTTGGCGGTTTCATCCCAATAGCGGTAGGCCAGGCTGGCCAGGAACCCTTGCCATTGCTCCTGTTCGGCCGGGGGAACCTGCACCCCCACGACGATGCGGCCCACATCGGCGCCGTGGTTGCGGTAGTGAAAAATGCTGATGTTCCAGCTGGCTTGCAGGCTGTTCACGAAAGCCATCAGGGCGCCAGGCCGCTCCGGAAATTCGAAGCGATAGAGCAGCTCCTGGCCGAGCACCAGGGCCGAGCCGGCGCTGGCCGGCAAGCGGCCGCCCACCATGTGGCGCAGGTGCAGCTTGGCCAGTTCGTTGCCGCTGAGGTTGAGGCAGCCAAAGCCCGCCTGCTCCAGGCTGGAGATCAGGGCCGCCGTGTCGGCGGGGCCCTGGGTTTGCACCCCCACAAAGATGTGGGCCAGGCGCGGATCGGCTAACCGGTAACTGAATTCGGTGAGGCTGCGCTGGCCCAGCAGGCTGCAGAAGCGCCGCAGGCTGCCGGGCTGCTCGGGAATCTCCACCGCCAACATCGCTTCGCGCTGTTCGCCCAGCTCGGCCCGTTCGGCCACAAAGCGCAGCCGATCGAAATTCATGTTGGCGCCACAGGCCACCGCCACCAGGGTTTGGCCCCGCAGGCCCCGCTGGTCGATGTCGGCCTTCATGCCGGCCACGGCTAGGGCGCCGGCGGGCTCCAGGATCGAGCGGGTGTCTTCAAACACGTCCTTGATCGCCGCGCAGATGGCGTCGGTGTCGACCGTGACCATGGCATCGACATGGCGTTGGGCCAGGGCAAAGGTTTGCTCGCCCACTTCCTTCACGGCCACGCCATCGGCAAACAGACCCACGGCCTCCAGCCGCACCCGCTGGCCGGCGGCCAGGGAGCGGGTCATGGCATCGGCATCACTGGGTTCCACCCCGACGATGCGCACCTGGGGCCAGAGGCTTTTGACATAGGTGGCGATGCCGGCGATCAGGCCGCCGCCCCCCACTGCCACATAGATCACGTCCGGCGGCGCCGAGCACTGGCGCAGGATCTCCAGGCCGATCGTGCCCTGGCCGGCGATCACGTCGGGATCATCAAAGGGATGGATGAAGCTGAGGCCGCGCTCCTGTTCCAGGCGCCGGGCTTCGCCATAGGCGGCGTCATAGGTGTCGCCATAAAGCACCACCTCGGCGCCCCGGGAGGCCACCGCCCGCACCTTCATCTCCGGTGTGGTGACTGGCATCACAATCACCGCTTTGCATCCCAGCCGCTGGGCGGCCAGGGCCACCCCTTGGGCGTGGTTGCCGGCGCTGGCGGCGATCACGCCCCGTTCGAGTCCCGCGGCGGTGAGGCCCGCCATCTTGTTGTAGGCGCCGCGCAACTTGAAGCTGAAGACGGGCTGGAGGTCTTCGCGCTTGAGCAACACCCGGTTGCCCAGGCGCCGCGACAGGTTGGGCGCTGGATCGAGGGGCGACTCGATCGCCACGTCGTAGACCCGGGCCCGCAGGATCCGCTGCAGCATGTCTCCGCAGGGCTCGACCGCCCCGGAGAGGGGACTGGCGATCGGGGCCCCGGGATTGGCGCCCTGGCTTGGGGCGTCGGCGCTAGGGGGATGGGGCTGGGGATCGCTGCTCATCGCCCCAGTTTGGCAACTGCCCAGGCGCCGGCTCAGGGCTGGTGCCGCCTGGGCCCCGATGGGGGCTGCGCCGGGCTGGAAGCGTGACCGTTGACGCCGATCCACCGGGGGCTCGGCGTAGATTGAACCCCAATGAAGGCATGGGGCATGCATCTCAGCGAGCTGAATCATCCGAATCAGCTGCATGGCCTCAGCACTGCCGAGCTTGAAGCGATTGCCCGCCAGATCCGCGAGCGCCATCTGCAGGTGGTCTCCACCAGTGGCGGCCACCTCGGTCCGGGCCTCGGAGTGGTTGAACTGACCCTGGCCCTCTACCAAACCCTCGACCTCGACCACGACCGGGTGGTGTGGGATGTGGGTCACCAGGCCTATCCCCACAAGTTGGTGACCGGCCGTTACAACAGCTTTGACAGCCTGCGCCAGAAGGATGGTGTGGCGGGCTACCTGAAGCGCAGCGAGAGCGTGTTCGACCACTTCGGCGCCGGCCACGCCTCCACCAGCATCTCGGCGGCCCTGGGCATGGCCCTGGCCCGGGACCAGCTGGGCCAAAGCTTCAAATCGGTGGCCGTCATCGGTGATGGCGCCCTCACCGGCGGCATGGCCCTCGAGGCCATCAACCACGCCGGCCACCTGCCCAAGACCCGGCTGATGGTGGTGCTCAACGACAACGACATGTCGATCTCACCGCCGGTGGGCGCCCTCTCCACCTACCTGAACCGCATGCGGCTCAGTCCGCCAGTGCAGTTCCTCTCCGGCAGCGCCGAAGAGGCGGTGAAGCATCTCCCCTTCATGCACGGCGAACTCCCTGTTGAACTGGAGCGCCTCAAGGACAGCATGCGCCGCCTGGCCGTGCCCAAGGTGGGCGCCGTGTTTGAGGAGTTGGGCTTCACCTACATCGGCCCGATCGATGGCCACAACATCGGCGAGATGGTGCGCACCTTCCAGGCGGCCCACCGCTGTGAAGGGCCGGTGCTCGTGCACGTGGCAACCACCAAGGGCAAGGGCTACCCCTATGCCGAAGCCGACCAGGTGGGCTACCACGCCCAATCGGCCTTTGATCTCTCCACCGGCAAGGCCTACCCCTCCAGCAAGCCGAAACCACCCAGCTACAGCAAGGTGTTCGGCCAGACCCTGGTGAAGCTGTGCGAACAGGACCCCCGGGTGGTGGGCATCACCGCTGCCATGGCCACCGGCACGGGCCTCGACCTGCTCGAGAAGGCCCTGCCCAAGCAGTATTTCGATGTGGGCATCGCCGAGCAACACGCCGTCACCATGGCGGCGGGCATGGCCTGTGAGGGCCTGCGCCCCGTGGTGGCGATCTACAGCACCTTCCTGCAGCGCGCCTACGACCAGCTGATCCACGACGTGGGCATCCAGAACCTGCCCGTCACCTTCGTGCTCGATCGGGCCGGCATCGTGGGCGCCGATGGCCCCACCCACCAGGGCCAATACGACATCAGTTACCTGCGCTGCGTGCCCAACTTCACGGTGATGGCCCCCAAGGATGAGGCCGAGCTGCAACGCATGCTCGTTACTGCCATCCACCACAACGGCCCCTGTGCCCTGCGGATTCCCCGGGGTGAAGGCGAAGGCGTGCCCCTGGCCGAAGAGGGCTGGGAGCAGCTGGACATCGGCCGCGGTGAGGTGCTCAGCGATGGCGACGACCTGCTGATCGTGGCCTATGGCTCGATGGTCGCTCCCGCCATGGCCACCGCCGGGCTGCTCCAGGAGAGCGGCGTGCGGGCTGCGGTGATCAATGCCCGCTTCCTGCGTCCCCTCGACCAGGCGCTGATCGCGCCGATGGCCCGCCGCATCGGCCGGGTTGTGACCATGGAGGAGGGAGCCCTGGCCGGTGGCTTTGGGGCTGCCGTCGTGGAAGCCCTCAATGACTTGGACGTGCTCGTGCCCGTGCTGCGCATCGGCATTCCCGATCTGTTGGTGGACCACGCCAGCCCGGACCAGAGCAAGCAGGCCCTGGGGCTCACCCCTCCCCAGATGGCCCAGCGGATCCTGGAGCGCTATGGCGCCTCGCTCAAGCGCCAACCGGTCGCGGTCTGACGGCTCCCGATCACCCCGATTGCGATGTGCTGGTGGTGGGCTGCGGGCCCGCCGGCGCCGAACTAGCGCGGCTATTGGCCCAGGCGGGTCTGGCGGTGTGGCTGGTGGACCAGCTGGCCGACCTGAGCCAGGCCGCCTTCAGCAGCGCTGCCCTCCCCCTGGCGGCCCTTGAGCGCTTTTCCCTGCCCTCCTCCCTGGTGGCCAGCCGCTGGCAGGGCTGGCAGTTGCTTGGACCCGGCGAGGCGGTGCGCCGCTGGCAGGGGGATCAAACCCTGGGGGTGGTGCTCGACTTCGGCGCCCTGCGCCATTGGTTGGCGGGCGAGGCCCAGGCCTGGGGTGCGCGTCTGGAGCTGGGTTGCCGCGCCCTGGAGCAGCGCCAGGGGGCCGACGGCATCCGCACCTTGTTGCGCTGGCGCGATGGCCAGCAGCGCTGGATCAAGAGCCGCTGGGTGGTGGATGCCACCGGCCAGGCCCGCAGCCTGCTGGGGGAGCCCCCTCCCACGGCCGGGCCCCTGGTGGCGGGCCTGGGGGTGGAGTGGTTGCTGGCGGTGTCTGCGGCCCAGGAGC
>Ga0310333_100130_pt1 | contig 20610 bp, 19 predicted proteins | sample LakMicSRFTotalB7_FD_195547 | JGI IMG/M metagenome (GOLD analysis project Ga0310333, IMG submission 195547) | Enriched freshwater cyanobacterial communities from Lake Michigan, Michigan, United States - MI23.SRFL.Total.B7 (v2) (version 2) | ecosystem: Environmental > Aquatic > Freshwater > Lake... | reverse complement strand
GACCCACCTGTGCAATGCCCGCGGCTACAGGGCCCTGATCGTGATCCCCGAGACCCAGTCGGCCGAAAAGATCGGCCTGCTGCGCAGCCTCGGGGCCGAGGTGCGTACCGTGCCGGCGGTGCCCTACCGCGATCCCAACAACTATGTGCGCCTGTCGGGTCGCCTTGCGGCCGAAACTCCCGGCGCGGTCTGGGCCAACCAATTCGACAACTTGGCCAACCGGCGCGCCCACTTCAATACCACCGGGCCCGAGATCTGGCAGCAGACCGGCGGCCAGGTCGATGCCTGGGTGGCGGCCACCGGCACCGGCGGCACCTATGCCGGGGTGGCTCTCTATCTCAAGCAGCAGAACCCTGCGGTGCGCTGCGTGCTGGCCGACCCCCACGGCAGTGCCCTCTACAGCTGGGCCACCAGCGGTGAACTGAGCAGCGAGGGCAGCTCGATCACCGAAGGCATCGGCAACAGCCGGGTGACCGCCAACCTCGAGGGCGCACCGGTCGATGACGCCGTGCGCATTGACGATCAGCAGGCGCTTGAGACCATTTATCAGCTCCTCTGGCGTGAGGGTCTGTTCTTGGGTGGATCCGTGGGAATCAATGTCGCCGCTGCGGTGGAAACGGCCCGGCGGCTGGGGCCGGGGCACACGATCGTGACCGTGCTGTGCGACAGCGGCGATCGCTACCGCTCCCGCCTTTACGACCGCGACTGGTTGGCCTCGCGCGGTCTGCGCCAGCCCGCGGCTGTGGCCGAGGTGCCAGCGTGAGCGCGGTGGGCTCCCTGATCGGCGATCGCTACCGCCTCGAGCAGCAACTCAGCAGCGGCGAGCAGGGGAACCTGTGGCGCGCCAGCGATCTGCTGGCCGGCGATGCCGCCGTGGCCCTGCGCGAGCTGGGCCCCACCCATGCCCCCGACCCGGTGCGCGAGTGCTGGGGCCGCCTGCAGGGGGTGCTGCACCCCCAGGTGCCCCGGCTGGGGGGCGCGATCGCCGCAGGCGGCAGCCTCTGGCTGGTGCGTGAATGGCAGGTGGGACGCACCTTTGAGCAGCTTCGGCTGGCCCGGCTCGAACGCCAGCTGGTGTTTGGTGCCGGTGAGGTGCTGTTGCTGCTGCGGCAGCTGCTGCCGGTGCTGGCGGTGCTGCACAGCCAGGAGCTGGTGCACGGCGACCTGAGCCCGGCCAATCTGTTGCGCCGCGACAGCGACGGGCTGCCCGTGCTGCTCGATTTCGGCCTGGTGAGCGGGCTGCCGGCTGCCACCGCGGGCTATGCGCCCCCCGACCTGGCCCGGGGCGGCGTGCCCCAGCCCTGGATGGATCTCCACGCCCTTGGGGTGCTGGCCCTGGTGCTGGTCAGCGGCAAGTCACCGGCGGCCCTGCTGGATCCGGTGACCCTGGCCTGGCGCTGGCCGGTGCCGCTGGAGGCGGAACCGGCGCTGCAGGGTCTGCTGGCCCGGTTGATCACCGCTGAGCCGCGCCAACGCTTCGGCTCGGCCAGCGAAGCGCTCAAGGCCTTCCAGACCCTGGCGATGCCCGAGAGCACCGGGCCCGTGCCCCAGGCCGATCGCACCGTGGTGCTGGTGCCGCCGCCGGCGCCTCCTGAAGAACGGGTTGAGCCCGAGCCCGAGAGCCCCAGCCCTGCTGAACCTCCGGCCCCGCAACTGCCGCCCCTGCCGGCCCCCGCTGCCAGCCAGGCCCCGGCCGCCCCTGCCCGCAGCCGCGCCGAAGAACGCGAGGAGGCGGTCGAAGGAGGTGTCTGGCCCGTGGTGATCGCCCTGGTGCTGTCGGCTGTGGTCGGCACGGCCCTGGGCTGGTGGTTCCTCAACCGCGGCCGGCTGCAGCCCAGCACCCCCGATGCCGCCCTGCAGCTGCCCAGCAGCCTGCCGGCGGTCGAGGTCGATCAGCGCCAGCAGCTGCTCAACAGGCTGCGGGCCATGCAGGTGGATCGGGCCTGGTTCCTGCGCCTGGTTGACGCCAGCCTGCTGGCCCAGTTTCCAGAGCGGGGTGGTCGACTGCCCAGTGATGCAGCGGCCGATGCGCCGCTGCGCAAGGTCTGGAACGAGCTGGCCGAAGACTGGCTCGCCAAGGTCGAGCAGCTGCCGCTCGAGATTCGCCGCCGGCTCGGCTCCTTCTCGAACGGCGATTGGCAGCAGCGCCAAAGGTCGCTGGTGGCCCAGGGACTCAGCCCCGCGGTGCTGCGGCAGCTGGTCTCCGGCAGCGCCAGCACCCTGCTGCCTGGCCGCGATACCGGTGACATTCCCCCGGAGCCGTTCCGGCAGCTCTGGTTTGCCGCCGCCGAGCAGAGCCTGGCTAACATGCAGATTGAGGCGATCGAGGCCCAGCCGCTCGAGACCCGGGTGCTCTCGGCCCAGGTCGACGCCGGCGGCGCCCGTTTGTTCCCGATTCGATTGCCGGCCGGCCACCGGCTGGTGCTGGGGGTCAACGGCTCGCCGCTGATGCAGATGGCGGTGTTCTCGGCCGATGGCGCTCCACTCGAAAGCCGCGGCCCCCTGCGGGTGGTGAGCCTGGCGGCGCAGCCACGCTCACCGGTGCAGCTGCTGGTCAGCAACGAGGGTGTGGCCCCGGCCCTGATCACCCTGTCGCTGCGGGCCGATCCGCCCAGCGCTCCGAGGCCGCCGGTCGCCACGCCCCCAGCACCCGCTGCACCGCCTGCGGCGCCGGGTGAGCCCCCTGCCCCGCCCGCCCCTGGCCCGGCCCAGCCCTGAGCCCTAGAGGCGGGCGATGGCGGCCCGGGTTTCCTTGGCGTCTTGCTTGCGGCGCTCTTCGGCCCGTTTGTCGTGCAGCTTGCGGCCCTTGCCCAGCCCCAGCGTCAGCTTGATCCAACTGCCCTTGAGGTGCAGGTTGAGCGGCACCAGGGTCAGACCCTTCTGATCCAGCCCGCCGCGCAGCTTGTCGATCTCGCGGCGGTGGGCCAGCAGCTTGCGCACCCGCAGCGGGTCGTGGTTGAAGTATTTGCTGGCGTGGCTGTGGGGCGAGATGTGCACGTTGTGCAGCTGCAGCTCGCCATTGCGGATCAGGCAGAAGCCATCGCGCAGGTTCACCTGGCCGGCCCGGATCGACTTGACCTCGGTGCCCAGCAGCTCGATGCCGGTCTCCAGGGTTTCGAGGATCTCGTACTGATGGCGCGCGAAACGGTTGTCGGCCAGCAGCCGGTTGGCCTCGTTGCGCCGGGCGCGGGCGGCAGCTTTCTTGGCTCCGCCTTTGGCCATGGCTTCTGACTCCCCGCTGCAACGCACTCGTTCCTCCGACCCTAGGCAGGGGCCGGTACCCTCGGGCCATGGCGATCGTCTCTTCTGCGTCCGGGTCGGCACCGGGGCCGGGATCCACCCGGGCGGGGCGCCCGCCCGCAGCGGCGGCTGAACCGGCGCGACTGGTCGACCCGGCCAGCCAGAGCGACGACAGCGGCGACCTGCCCCTGCGCGAAGACTCACTGCGGCCCCGGCGCCTGGCCGATTACATCGGCCAGAGCGAGCTCAAGCAGGTGCTGGGCATCGCCATCGAGGCCACCCGGAGCCGTGGCGAGGCCCTCGATCACGTGCTGCTCTATGGACCTCCCGGTCTGGGCAAAACCACCATGGCCCTGGTGCTGGCGACCGAGCTGGGGGTGCGGTGCCGCATCACCAGTGCCCCGGCCCTCGAGCGCCCCCGCGACATCGTGGGTCTGCTGGTGAACCTGCAGCCCCGTGAGTTGTTGTTCATCGACGAGATCCACCGGCTCAACCGGGTGGCCGAGGAGATCCTCTACCCGGCGATGGAGGACTTTCGCCTCGATCTCACCGTGGGTAAGGGCACCACGGCCCGCACCCGCAGCCTTGAGATCGCTCCGTTCACCCTGGTGGGGGCTACAACCCGGGCCGGATCGCTGAGTTCGCCGCTGCGGGATCGCTTCGGTCTGATCCAGCGGCTCGAGTTCTATGGCCTTGACGAGCTGCGGGCGATCGTCGAGCGGGCCGCCGGCCTGCTCGACCTGCGGCTGCAGCCCGAAGCGGCCCTCGAGGTGGCCCGGCGCTGCCGCGGCACCCCCCGCATCGCCAACCGGCTGCTGCGGCGGGTGCGCGATGTGGCGGTGGTGGGCGGCCACGCCGTCATCGGCCCTGAGCTGGTGGCCCAGGCCCTGAGCCTGCACCGCGTCGATGACCGGGGCCTCGACGCCAGCGACCGGCGCCTGCTGACCCTGCTGCTCGAGGGCCACGGCGGCGGGCCGGTGGGGCTCGACACCCTGGCCGCGGCCCTGGGGGAGGACTCCGTCACCCTCGAAACCGTGGTGGAGCCCTACCTGCTGCAGCTGGGTTTTCTGCAGCGCACGCCCCGGGGCCGGATCGCCACCGATGCCGCCCGCCGGCACCTGGGCCGGGAGGCGGCGGCGTGATCCGCATGCTGGGCTTGATCCGCCTGCTGATCGTTGTTCTGCTGGGGCTCGGGCTGGCGCTCCCCGGCGCCCCTGCGGCGGCAGCGATGGCGCCGTCGCCGCCCGAGGCCGATCTGCCCCGGCTGTTTGAGGGGGCGCTGCAGGCCAGCCGCCAGGGCGATTTCGAGCGGGCCCTGCCCCTGTGGGACCAGGTGCTGGCGGTGGCCCCCGGTGATGCCGCCGCCTGGAGCAACCGCGGCAACGTGCGTCTGGCTCTGGGTGACGCCGTGGCGGCGATCGCCGATCAGACCCGGGCGATCGAACTGGATCCGCTGAGTGCCGATCCCCATCTCAACCGCGGCACCGCCGAAGAGGCGTTGCAGCGCTGGGACGCGGCCGCGGCCGACTACAACTGGATTCTTGAGCGCCATCTTGAGGCCGGCGAGCCCCGCGCTTCGGCCCTTTACAACCTTGGCAATGTGCAGGGGTCCCGCGGCGACTGGGCGGCGGCGCGCGCCAGCTTTGCGGCTGCGGCCGAGGCCCGGCCTGGCTTTGCCATGGCCCGCTCGAGCGCTGCGCTCAGCAGCTTTGAACTGGGCGATCTGCCGGCCGCCGAGCGCGAGCTGCGCAATCTGATTCGCCGTTACCCGCTGTTTGCCGATGCCAGGGCGGCGCTCACCGCCCTGTTGTGGCGCCAGGGCAGCCGCGGCGAGGCCGAGAGCCACTGGGCTGCGGCCTCGGGGCTCGACCCGCGCTACCGCCAGCCAGAATGGTTGCTCAGCGTGCGGCGTTGGCCCCCCGTGCCGATTGAGGCTCTGCAGCAGTTTCTGGCCCTGGCCGGTTGATGGAGCAGCCGTTGACCATCGCCCTGTCGGATCCGCGGCTGCAGCAGACGTTTGAAGACGCGTTGCCCGAGCTGCTCGAGCTCAGGCGCCATCTGCACCGCCACCCGGAGCTCAGCGGCCAGGAGCAGCAGACCGCGGCCCTGGTGGCCGGCGAGCTGCGGCGCTGGGGCTGGCAGGTGCGCGAAGGCGTCGGCCGCACCGGGGTGCAGGCCGAATTGGGCCCCCTCGACGCCCCCATCGTGGCCCTGCGGGTCGACATGGATGCCCTGCCGGTGGAGGAGCGCACGGGCTTGCCCTATGCCTCGAGCCGACAGGGGCTGATGCACGCCTGCGGCCATGACATTCACACCACCGTGGGCCTGGGGGTGGCGCGCCTGCTGGGTGAGTGGGCCCGCAGGGAGCCGTTGGCCGCCCGGGTGCGGCTGCTGTTTCAACCCGCCGAAGAGACCGCCGAAGGGGCCGCCTGGATGAAGGCCGACGGCGCCACCGAGGGCGTGGTGGCCCTGTTCGGCGTCCATGTGTTTCCCAGCCTGCCGGTGGGCAGCATCGGCGTGCGCTGCGGCAGCCTCACCGCCGCCGCCGGCGAGCTCGAGGTCGAGGTGCTGGGCGAGGGAGGCCATGGTGCCAGGCCCCACCAGAGCACCGATGCGATCTGGATCGCTGCGCGGGTGGTGAGCGGCCTGCAGGAGGCGATTAGCCGCCGCCTCGATGCCCTGCATCCGGTGGTGGTCAGCTTCGGTCGCATCGAAGGGGGCAAGGCGTTCAACGTGATCGCCGACCACGTGCGCCTGCTGGGCACGGTGCGCTGCCTCGATCTTGAGGTCCATGCCCAGTTGCCCGGCTGGATCGAGGACACCGTTGTCGCCCTCTGCCGCGGCCATGGTGGTGAGGCACGGGTGCGGTACCGGGTGATCTCGCCGCCGGTGCACAACGACCCTGAGCTCACCGGGCTGGTTGCTGCCGCCGCCACCGATCTGCTGGGCCGCGAGCGGGTGCTCTGGCTCGAGCAGCCGTCTCTGGGTGCCGAAGACTTCGCCGAACTGCTGGACGGTACCCGGGGCACCATGTTTCGTCTGGGGGTGGCCGGCCCCGAGGGCTGCAGCCCGCTCCACAGCAACAGCTTCGCCCCCGATGAGGGCTGCCTGCCGGTGGGCATCGCCGTGCTCACCGAAACCCTGCTGCGCTGGCTGGGGTCTGCGAAGATTGAGTCATGAAGGAGCGTGAGCGTTCGGTTCTGCTGGCGCTGTTGGCCCTGGCGGCCCCCCTGCTGGTCCTGCTGTCGTTGCTGACCTTGGTGCTGCGGCAGGGGCCCTCGCGGCTGCAGGCACTGCCGCCGTTGTTGATCGGCAGCGGTCTGGTGCTGAGCAGCGTCGCAGCCCGGCGGCGCCAGCGGCACCAGGTGTTGCAGTCACTGGGGCACGCCGATGGCTGAGCAACCGCTCGATCCGCAGCGGCTGGAGGCCCTGCGGCAGTCGGTCGCCAGCGGCGACCCGGCCCGGGCCATGCCGGCCCTCGCGGCCCTGCGCGAGGTGCCTCCCGAGCAGGCGATTCCGCTGCTGCTGCTGGGCCTGCAGCAGGAGACCTTCATGATCCGTTCGCTCAGCTGCGCGGGGCTGGGCTACAAGCAGAGCGAGCAGGGCTGGGAGGCCCTGGTCGGCGCCCTGTTGCACGATGACGACCCCAATGTGCGCGCCGAAGCCGCCAATGCCCTGGTGAGCCACAGCGTTGAGCGGGCCTGGCCACTGCTGCGCGACGCCTTTGTGGCCAACGACCACTGGCTGGTGCGTTGCAGCATCCTCTCGGCGATGGCCGAACTCGTCGACGTGCCCCTGGCCTGGCTGCTCGAACTGGCGCGGCTGGCCATCGTCGATGCCGACGGCACGGTGCGGGTTGGGGGCGCCGAGATCCTCGGCCGGCTTGTGGCCGAAGGATCTGCCGAGGCTCGCGCCGCGTTGGTGGCGCTGCAGGCCGACCCCGACCATCGGGTGGTGGCCGCGGTGCTCAATGGTCTGCAGGCCTGAGGTCCTTTCGCGCTTGCTAGGTTTCCTTTGTCACTAGGGGTGCCCGGTCGTGTCAGCACGACCCCGGGCTGAGATCACACCCTCCGAACCTGATCCGGGTCATGCCGGCGCAGGGAAGTGGAAACGAACTCGGCTCGGACCTGAACCCCTCCGCCACTGGGCGGGCTACCCGTTCTTTGCCTCCACCCGTCATGCGCAGCGCCTGGATCGAGAAGCGTCAGGGTCAGACCAACGTGTCTCAGATGCACTACGCCCGCCAGGGGCTGGTCACCGAAGAGATGGCCTTCGTGGCCCGGCGTGAGAACCTGCCCGAGTCGCTGGTCATGGAGGAGGTGGCCCGGGGCCGCATGATCATCCCGGCCAACATCAACCACCCCAACCTGGAGCCGATGGCGATCGGCATCGCCAGCAAGTGCAAGGTGAATGCCAACATCGGCGCCTCGCCCAACGCCAGCGACGTGAATGAAGAGCTCAAGAAGCTCGAGCTGGCGGTCAAGTATGGCGCCGACACGGTGATGGATCTCTCCACCGGCGGTGTCAACCTCGATGAGGTGCGCACGGCGATCATCAACGCCTCACCGGTGCCCATCGGCACCGTGCCCGTCTACCAGGCCCTCGAGAGCGTGCACGGCTCGATCGAGAAGCTCTCGGAAGATGATTTTCTCCACATCATCGAGAAGCACTGCCAGCAGGGGGTTGACTACCAGACCATCCACGCCGGCCTGCTGATCGAGCACCTGCCCAAGGTCAAGGGGCGCCTCACCGGCATCGTGAGCCGCGGCGGCGGCATCCTGGCCCAGTGGATGCTGTACCACCACAAGCAGAACCCGCTCTACACCCGTTTCGACGACATCTGCGAGATCTTCAAGCGCTACGACTGCACCTTCTCGCTGGGTGATTCGTTGCGGCCCGGTTGTCTGCATGACGCCTCCGACGAAGCCCAGCTGGCTGAACTCAAGACGCTGGGTGAACTGACCCGCCGCGCCTGGGCCCATGACGTGCAGGTCATGGTCGAAGGCCCGGGCCATGTGCCCATGGACCAGATCGAGTTCAACGTGCGCAAGCAGATGGAGGAGTGCGCCGAGGCGCCCTTCTACGTGCTGGGCCCCCTGGTGACCGACATCGCCCCCGGTTACGACCACATCACCAGTGCCATCGGCGCCGCCATGGCCGGCTGGTACGGCACGGCGATGCTCTGTTACGTGACCCCGAAAGAGCACCTGGGCCTGCCCAACCCCGAAGACGTGCGCAACGGCCTGATCGCTTACAAGATCGCCGCCCACGCCGCCGACATTGCCCGCCACCGTCCCGGTGCCCGCGACCGCGACGATGAGCTGAGCCGCGCCCGCTACGCCTTCGACTGGAACAGGCAGTTCGACCTGTCGCTCGACCCCGAACGGGCCCGCGAATACCACGACGAAACCCTGCCGGCCGACATCTACAAGCAGGCCGAGTTCTGCTCGATGTGTGGTCCCAAGCACTGCCCCATGCAGACCAAGATCACCGACAAGGATCTGGAAGGTCTGGAGCAGGTGCTGGCAGAGCAGCAGAAGGCTGGCGAAACGGCTGCCGTTTGAGGCAAGGCCTGTGCAAGGTCTCGCGCAGGCCTTAAGCACGGGGGGTGCCCCGCCAGTCGGGCGACCCCATCGGCTGCCGCATGGTGTAGCGACAGTGTCGAGACAACGTTCTGAGCTCTTCATGGCCCTCGCGGCCACGAAGGCTTGTTTGCTCCTCAGCAGAGGCTGAAAGGCAACGCCTGACGCCAAACGGTCAAGAGCCAACCGTTCAAGTTCAGACGCTTCAACAGCAAAAAGCCCCGCCTTGATGGCGGGGCAGATCAGTAGAGATGGGATTGGTTGCCGATTGCCTGGCTGATCAGCCCAGGGCCTTGGCTTTGGCAACCACGTTGTCTGTGGTGAAGCCGAACTTCTCGAGGCATACGGGGCCGGGTGCCGAGGCGCCGAAGCGGTCGATCGAGACGCTGTCGCCATCGAAGCCGGTGTACTTGTGCCAGCCGAAGCTGCTGGAGGCTTCCACCACCAGGCGCTTGCGGCAGGCGGCGGGCAGCACGCTCTCGCGATAGGAAGCGTCCTGCTCCTCGAACAGCTCGACGCAGGGCATCGAGACCACGCGCACGTTCTTGCCCTCGGCGCGCAGCTGGGCGGCGGCCTTGGTGCACAGCTCGAGCTCGGTGCCGGTGCCGATCAGGATCAGGTCGGGGGTGCCGTTGCTGTCTTCCAGGATGTAACCGCCTTTGGCCACGGCGGCGGCGGTGGAGCCAGCCTGGTTGGCCATGGCCTGACGGCTCAGGATCAGGGCGGTGGGGCGGTGGCGGTTGCTCACAGCCACCTGGTAGGCGCCGCTGGTCTCGTTGCCGTCACCGGGGCGAATCACCAGCAGGTTGGGGATCGACCGCAGGCTGGCCAGGGTCTCGATCGGCTGGTGGGTGGGGCCATCCTCGCCCAGACCGATCGAATCGTGGGTGAGCACGTAGATCACACCCAGCTCGCTCAGGGCCGAGAGGCGCATGCCGCCCACCATGTAGCCGGCGAACACCGCAAAGGTGCCGCCGTAGGGCACCAGGCCACTGCCGTGGTAAGCCAGGCCGTTGAGGATCGCCGCCATGGCATGCTCGCGCACCCCGAAGTGCAGGTAGCGGTTGCCCTCGGCACCCTTCTGGAAGCCGCCCTCACCCTTGATGTCGGTGAGGTTGGAGTGGGTGAGGTCGGCCGAGCCTCCGATCAGCTCGGGCAGGTTGGGGCCGATTGCATTGAGGCAGTTGTAGCTGTGCTGGCGGGTGGCCAGGCCCTTGTCATCGGCGCTGTAGCTGGGCAGGCCAGCGTCCCAGCCCTGGGGCAGTTCGCCGCGCAGCTGGCGCTCGAACTGGGCTGCTTCTGCGGGGTACTGGCTGCGGTAGTTGGCCAGCAGGGTGTTCCACTCGGCCTCGGCAGCACCGCCGCGGTTGATCGCCTGGCGCCAGTGGTCGTAGGACTCCTGGGGCACTTCGAACGGGCCATAGCTCCAGTCGAGGGCCTTGCGGGTCAGCTCGGCTTCTTCGGCACCCAGCGCAGCACCGTGAACGCCGGCGGTGTTGGCTTTGTTGGGTGAGCCGTAGCCGATGGTGGTGGTCACCTTGATCAGGCTCGGCTTGTCGGTGACGGCCTTGGCGGCCTCGATCGCCCGTTGGATGCCGGCCACATCGGTGTTGCCGTCGGCCACATGCTGCACATGCCAGCCGTAGGCCTCGTAGCGCTTGAGAACGTCTTCGGTGAAGGAAACGTTGGTGTTTCCGTCGATCGTGATGTGGTTGTCGTCGTAGAGGGCGATCAGCTTGCCCAGGCCCAGGTGACCGGCCAGGGAGGCGGCCTCCGAGGCCACACCTTCCTGGTTGCAGCCATCACCCATGAGCACATAGGTGTAGTGGTCGACCAGGTTCAGACCGGGCTTGTTGAACTTGGCAGCCAGGTGGGCTTCGGCGATGGCCAGACCCACCGCACTCGAGATGCCCTGACCCAGGGGGCCGGTGGTGACCTCAACCCCGGCGGTCTCGAAGGTCTCGGGGTGGCCGGGGGTGCGGCTGCCCCACTGCCTGAACTGCTTGATGTCCTCCAGGCTGACCGAGTCGTAGCCGCTCAGGTGCAGCAACGCGTAGAGGAGCATGCAGCCGTGGCCGGCCGACAGCACGAAGCGGTCGCGGTTGAACCACTTGGGGTTCTTGGGGTTGTGCTTGAGAACCTTGTCCCAGAGGGCGAAGGACATCGGCGCACAGCCCATCGGCAGGCCCGGGTGACCCGAGTTCGACTTGTTGATCGCGTCGATCGCCAAGAAGCGAATGCTGTTGATGCAGAGGCTCTCGACCGAGGTGGAAGGGGCGACGACCATGGCTGGGTAGGGGCGAGGACGGGAGAGGAGAAAGGGGAGAGGAGGGCGCTGGGTGTGGCCCGACCCTCAGCCGCTCAGGCGGCGAAAGGCCAGACAGACGTTGTGGCCACCGAAGCCGAAGGAGTTGGAGAGCACCACATCCACCTTGGCTTCCCGGGCCTGATTGGGCACGACATCCAGATCACATGCCGGGTCGGGATTCTGGTAGTTGATGGTGGGCGGCACCAGTCGGTGCTGGATCGCGAGCACCGCGGCAACGGCTTCGATGCCGCCGCTTCCACCGAGCAGATGGCCGGTCATCGATTTGGTGGAGCTCACGGGTATCTGCTGGGCCCGCTCTCCCAGGGCACTCTTGATGGCAGAGGTTTCGTTGCTGTCGTTGGCAGGGGTGCTGGTGCCGTGGGCGTTGATGTAATCGACGTCCTTGGGGGTCAGTCGGCCGTCTTGGATGGCGAGGCGGATCGCTTCGGCACCACCCACGCCCCCCGGTGAGGGTGCCGTGATGTGATGGGCATCGCACGTCATGCCGTAGCCGACGATCTCGGCCAGCACGGTCGCCCCGCGGGCCCGGGCATGCTCAAGGCTTTCGAGCACCAGGACACCGGCCCCTTCGCCGATCACGAAGCCGTTGCGCTCGGCATCGAAGGGCCGACTGGCGGTGGCGGGGTCGTCATTGCGGAAGGACAGCGCCTTGGCGCTGGCGAAACCGGCAACGCCCAGGGGCGTGATCGCCGATTCGGCACCACCGCAGACCATGGCGTCGGCCAGGCCCAGCTGGATCAGTCTGAAGGCATCACCGATGGCGTTCGAGCCGGCGGCACAGGCGGTGGCCACGGCGGTGCTCGGTCCCTTGGCTCCCAGGGCAATGGCCGCCAGGCCGGTGGCCATGTTGGGGATCATCATCGGCACGCAGAACGGGCTGACCCGGTCGGGCCCCCGTTCATGCAGCACCTGGGCCTGGGTCTCCATCATCAGCAGTCCGCCCACGCCGGAGCCGATGGCCACACCCACCCGATGCTGATTGGACCCATCAATGGTGAGACCGGCGTGGGCGACAGCCTGCTTGGCGGCCACCACGCCGAACTGGCAGAAGCGATCCCAGCGCTTGGCCTCCTTCGGTTCAAGCCAGCCGGATGGGTCGAATCCCTTCACTTCGGCGGCGAACCGGCAGGCATGGCGCGACGCATCAAACAGGGTGATCCCTGCAACGCCGTTGCGGCCCGAGCTCAAACCTTCCCAGTACTGGGAAATGTCGTTGCCGATCGGTGTGACCGCGCCCAGGCCAGTGATGACGACGCGGCGGAGACCCTCCACCATGGACGCTTCAGGCCTGCTTGTCCTGGATGTACTTGACGGCGTCACCGACGGTGGTGATGCCTTCGGCAGCCTCGTCGGGAATCTCGATGTCAAAGGCTTCCTCAAGGGCCATCACCAGCTCGACGGTGTCGAGCGAATCGGCGCCCAGATCGTTCTGGAAGTTGGATTCGGGCTTGACCTCAGCGGCGTCGACGCTGAGCTGCTCGGCAACGATCGAGCGCACTTTCTCGAAGATCGCTTCCTGGGACATGGCCACTGTGTGGGAGGCCGCATCCTACGGGGCGGCCTGCTGGGGCTCCCCCGGCGTATGAACAAGGGTGACGGGCTCCCGTCGGCGCGGCTTCAGGCCCTGATGCCACGGGTACCTTTGGCGTCACGTTGGGTGTCATGCCCGCGAACCGCTTCTTAGGCACATGTCCCACGCCGTCAAGATCTACGACACCTGCATCGGCTGCACCCAGTGTGTGCGTGCCTGCCCTCTCGACGTGCTCGAGATGGTGCCCTGGGATGGCTGCAAAGCCGGCCAGATCGCCAGCTCACCCCGCACCGAAGACTGCGTCGGCTGCAAGCGCTGCGAAACCGCCTGCCCCACTGACTTCCTGAGTATTCGCGTCTATCTCGGTGACGAGACCACCCGTTCGATGGGTCTGGCCTACTGAGTCGGCTCACATAAGCTCAAGCCCGGCCCCAAGCCGGGCTTTTCTGTTGGTCTGAAGGCCTATGTGCGGCATCGTTGCCCTGATCGGATCGCGGGAGGCGGCGCCGCAACTGCTCGAGGGCCTCAGGCAGCTCGAGTACCGCGGTTACGACTCGGCCGGCATCGCCACGATTGAACTGACAGCTGCGGGCAGCGGCCGGTTGCATTGCCTGCGGGCCGAGGGCAAGCTCATCAATCTCACCAACCGGCATGCGGCCCAGGGTGCCCCCGGTCAGTGCGGCATCGGTCACACCCGCTGGGCCACCCACGGCAAGCCCGAGGAGCGCAACGCGCACCCCCACCTCGATGGCAGCGGCCAGCTGGCGGTGGTGCAGAACGGCATCATCGAGAACCACCGCAGCCTGCGTGAGGAGCTGCTGGCCGGTGGGGTGGTGTTCAGGAGCGACACCGACACCGAGGTGATCCCGCACCTGGTGTCGCGTCGTCTGGCCGAGTTGCAGGCGGGTGGAGCTCCGGCCAGCGGCACCCTGCTGCTGCAGGCCGTGCAGGCCGTGCTGCCGTTGCTGCATGGCGCCTACGCCCTGGCGGTGGTGTGGGCCCAGGCTCCCGGGGCCCTGGTGGTCGCCCGCAAGGCCGCGCCGCTGTTGATCGGCCTGGGGGAGGGGGAATTTCTCTGCGCCAGCGACACCCCGGCCCTGGCGGGCTTCACCCGCACGATCCTGCCGATGGAAGACGGCGAGGTGGCGCTGCTGACGCCCCTCGGCATCGAGCTCTATGACGCCGCCGGCACCCGGGTGCAGCGGATCCCCACGCTGCTCAGCGGCACCGAGCACGTGGCCGACAAGCGCAGCTTCCGCCACTTCATGCTCAAGGAGATCCACGAGCAGCCCGAGACGGCTGCGCTGTGGGTGGCGCGGCATCTGCCCGCGGGTGGCGAAACCGGACCCCTCGTGGCCCTGCCCCTCGATGACGCGTTTCTCGATGGCATCGCGCGGGTGCAGTTGCTGGCCTGCGGCACCAGCCGCCATGCCGCCCAGGTGGGTGCCTACCTGCTGGAACAGTTGGCCGGTGTGCCCACCGATGTCTTTTTTGCCAGCGAATTTCGCTATGGGCCACCGCCGCTGAGCCCCCACACCCTCACGGTGGGTGTCACCCAGTCGGGCGAAACAGCCGACACCCTGGCGGCCCTGGCGATGGAGCAGGAGCGGCGCCGGGCGGTCGCCGATCCGGCCTATGCCCCGAGGCTGCTGGGCATCACCAACCGGCCCGAGAGCTCCCTGGGGCGCCTGGTCGACGCGGTGCTCGACATCGGTGCCGGCATCGAGGTGGGTGTGGCCGCCACCAAGACCTTTCTCGGTCAGTTGCTGGCCTTTTACGGGCTGGCTGTGGCTTTGGCCGAACGGCGCGGCGGCAGCATCAATGGCCGCAGCCCCGAGGCGCTGCGCCAGCTGGTGGGCCAGCTGCGCCTGTTGCCCGAGCAGTTGCGCGCCCTGGTCGCTGACCATGACCGCCGCTGCGAGGCCCTGGCCCATCGCTTCGTTGATACCCGCGATGTGATCTTCCTGGGGCGGGGCATCAACTATCCGATTGCCCTTGAGGGTGCGCTCAAGCTCAAGGAGATCAGCTACATCCATGCCGAGGGCTATCCGGCCGGTGAGATGAAGCACGGCCCCATCGCCCTGCTCGACGCCCAGGTGCCGGTCGTTTCGATCGCCATGCCAGGCACCGTGTTCGAGAAGGTGCTCAGCAATGCCCAGGAGGCCAAGGCCCGCGATGCCCAGTTGATCGGTATCGCACCCGTGGGTCCCGACACCGAGGTGTTTGATGTGCTCCTACCCGTGCCCGAGGTCGATGATCTGCTCAGTCCACTGCTGACCGTGATTCCCATGCAGTTGCTGAGTTATCACATCGCAGCGCATCGCGGCCTCGATGTCGATCAGCCCAGAAATCTGGCCAAGAGCGTCACGGTTGAGTGAGGGTTGAGGACTGGGCAGGGTCGTGGATGCAAGGCTTCCCCAGCTTCTGCCCCCCGTTCAGGCGGTCACCGGGGTGACGTCACTGCGCCCGTAGCGGTCTTCGAACCGCACGATGTCGTCTTCGCCCAGGTAGCCGCCGCTCTGCACCTCGATCAGCTCGACAGGGATCTTGCCCGGATTCGAGAGGCGGTGCCTGGCGCCCAGGGGGATGTAGGTGCTCTGGTTCTCGCCCAGCAGCTCCTGCTGGCCGTCTTTTTCGACCACGGCGGTGCCTTTCACCACGATCCAGTGTTCGGCCCGGTGGTGGTGCATCTGCAGCGACAGGCTGGCGCCGGGTTTGACCACGATCTTCTTGACCTGCCAGCGCTCACCTTCGGTGATGCCGTCGTAGGAGCCCCACGGCCGGTAGATGCGGCGGTGGGCCTTGCTTTCCGACGCTCCCTCGGCTTCCAGCCGGCCAACGATGGCCTTGACCTCCTGGGCACGGTCGCGGTGGCTGATCAGCACAACATCATCGGTTTCGACCACCACCAGATCATTGATGCCGAGACCCACCACCAGCCGGTGCTCGCTGCGCAGGTAGCAGTTGCGGCTGTCCTGGCTGATCACCCGGCCCCGCAGCACATTGCCGTCGTCGTCGCGTTCGCTGGCCGTTTCCCACAGGGCGCTCCAGCTGCCCACGTCGCTCCAGCCGGCGTCGAGCGGCAGCACGGCACCGCGGTCGGTCTGTTCCATGACCGCCACGTCGATCGCCACGTTGGGGCAGCCCGCAAAGGCTTCGCGCTCGAGCCGCAGAAAGTCGAGATCGGCGCTGTCGTGCTCAAGGGCCGAACGGCAGGCGCTGACCACCTCCGGGGCCAGGCGTTCCAGCTCGGCCAGGATGGCACTGGCCTTGAACAGGAACATGCCGCTGTTCCAGGTGAAACGGCCCGTCGCCAGGAACTGCTCGGCGGTGGCCCGGTCGGGCTTCTCCACGAACCGGGCGATCGGCACCGGCGCATTGGCTCCCGCCAGATCTTGGCTGGCTTCGATGTAGCCGTACCCGGTTTCGGGCGCGGTGGGCACAATGCCGAAGGTCACCAGCTGGCCGGCATCGGCCGCCGCCAGGCCGGCGCTCACGGTGTCACGAAAGCGCGCAGCATCGGCGATCACATGGTCGGCGGCGAGCACCAGCAACAGCGGGTCGTCGCCCCGGGCTGTGGCCTGCAGGGCGGCGATGGTCACCGCCGGCGCGGTGTTGCGGCCCATGGGCTCCAGCAGGATCGCCGCCGGGTCGACGCCGATCTGGCGCATCTGCTCGGCCACGATGAAGCGGTGCTCCTCATTGCAGACCAGCAGTGGCGGAGCCAGCCGCGTGAGGCCCCGCAGCCGTTGCTGGGTCTGCTGCAGCAGCGTCTCCTCACCGCTGCTGGCCAGGGCCCAGTACTGCTTGGGGTAGGTCGCCCGCGACAGGGGCCACAGCCGCGTGCCGGTGCCGCCGCACAGGATCACAGGGACGAGGGAATGCGGACTCATGGCGTCGGAGCAGTACGCCCATTCAAAGCCAGCCGTCAGAGCTCGAGCAGCCCGGGCGGCGGTGTGATGCCGATCCAGCCCTCAGCCAGTTGCACCTGGGGCACGATCGCCTCCACAAAGGGGATCAGAATGCGCCGTTCGCCAGCGGCCCGCTCCACTTCCAGCAGATCGTTGCCGGCGTGCAGCAGGTTAGTGACCCGGCCGATGGGTGTGCCGTCGGGCAGGCGCACCTCCAGGCCGACCAGATCGAGCAGGTGGAACTCACCCGGCTCCAGGGGTGGGCGGTCGCTGGCGGCCACCAGGAACGCATGGCCCACCACCGCCTCGGCCGCATCGCGGTTGTCGATGCCCGCGAGCCGGCACACAAACAGCGACTTGCCCGGCAGTTGACGGCCGGCCTTGAGCTCCACGGGCTGGGCCGGGGCCGTGCCCTTCTGCAACCAGCGGGGACCGGGTTCCGTGAACCGCTGGGCAAAGTCGCTGAGCGGCAGCACCCGCAGCTCGCCCTGCAGGCCCTGGGGCGCCACCACCTGGCCCACAACCAGCAGCTCGTCTGGAGAATCCATAATCAGCTCACAATGCCGCAGACACTGGCCATGGCCCAAGCGCCGATCCTGCCCGGCACCACGGTGGTGGTGCGCGATGTCTGCTCCATCTACAACGGCTACAGGGGCTTCGTGCAACGCATCAGTGGCAGCCGCGCCGCCGTGCTGTTTGAAGGGGGCAACTGGGACAAGCTGATCACCATGCCCCTCAAGCAGCTGGAGCCGGTCTGAGCCGCTCCAGGGCGGCGGCGGCGGCGGCCTGCTCGGCAGCCCGGCGCGAAGGTCCCTTGCCTTCGCCCGCAACGGCTGCTGTGCCGGCGGCTCCAGCGCCGGTGCTCACCATCACCTGGCAGCTGAAGCGTTCTGGATCGCCGTGGCGCTGGCTGGTTTCGCTGCAGCTGTAGTGCGGCAACCCCAGCCCCTGGCCCTGGCTCCACTCCTGCAGGGCCGACTTCCAGTTGTGCAGATCGGGATCGGCCAGGTAGCGGTCCAGACTGGTGCGCCAATGGGGTGCCAGCCACACCTGCACCGGTTCGAGCCCGCCTCGGGGGCCACCCCAGGCCAGGTAGAGGGCGCCGATCAGGGCTTCGGCCGTTTCGGCCAATACAGTGGCGCGACCAGCCGCGTCGCCGGCGGCCATGGCCCCCAGGTGCCACACCCGGGCGATCTGGCAGTGCTCGGCCAGTTGGGCCAGCCAACGGTCGCTGACCAACTGGGCCCGCAGCGCCGCGTGGCGGCCCACCGGCAGCTGGGGCTGCTCTTGCCGCAGAAACTCGGAGGCCGCCAGGCGCAGCACCGCATCGCCCAGGAATTCGAGCTGCTCGTGATTGACCGCCAGGCCGGCTGAGCTGTGGCTCAGGGCCTCTTCGATCACCGCAAGCCCGTCGGGCCCGGGGCCGCCGGCCGCCCGTGGATCAAGACCGAGGCTGGCCACAAAGGCCAGCAACTGCTGGCGGCGCGCTGGGGTCAGCTTGGGCTGGGCTGGTCTCACGGCTGCAGGCCGGCAACGACGTCAAAGGGGTGAAAGCAGGACGTAAGCCGGGTTCTGTTCTCCCAGGCTGCGGCCGCAGCCGGCCTGGGGGGCGATCATCTGTCTGGGACCGCCGTTACCGGCGGCCTCGAGCGGCGCGCGTTGGGCGGGACGGGTGTCATGGCCAACCCTTGTCCCTGGGCCTTGCTCCCGGCCGGGGTTTACCGAGCCAGCACCTCTCGATGCTGCTGGTGCGCTCTTACCGCACCCTTGCACCCTTGCCTGTGCCCCCTAGGGAGCCATCGGCGGTGTGTTTCTGTGGCACTCTCCTCACGGTCACCCGCACTGGGCGTTACCCAGCAAGCCTGGCCATTGGGGAGCCCGGACTTTCCTCAACCAGGGTGAGCCCCGGTCGCGATCACCTCGCCTGCTTTCAAGACGACTCTAGGCAAGGCCCCTGCGCCACATAATGGGGCCAGCAGCCCAGGCGCTGCTCCGGGGGCTGTAGCTCAGCCGGATAGAGCGACGGTTTCCTAAACCGTAGGTCGTGGGTTCGAGTCCCGCCAGCCCCGTGCCTCAAAGCCAGGCCCCGAGGAGTGCAGGCTCACTCCGCCAACAGCTGCTGATGCGCCGCGGCCAGGGCTTCGCGGGCGCTGTCGTTCACCACCGGGTACTGCAGGTTGAGCTGGTCGAGCGTGTCGATGATGGCGGCGGCCACCACCAGGCGGGTGAACCATTTGTTGTCGGCCGGCACTACAAACCAGGGGGCGGCCTCACTGGCGGTGTGGCGGATCATCTCTTCGTAGGCGCCCATGTAGCTGTCCCAGTGCGCCCGCTCCTTGATGTCGGAGGCTGAGAACTTCCAGTTCTTGCCAGGGTCCTCGAGTCGCTTGAGAAAGCGACGCTTCTGCTCGTCTCTGGAGAGATGCAGGAAGAACTTGCGCACCACGACCCCGTTGCGGGCCAGGTAGCTCTCGTAATGGCGGATGTCGCGGAACCGTTGCGTCCACAGATCGTCAGACACCAGCTCCGGTGGCAGGCTCTGCCGCGCCAGCAACTCCGGGTGGACGCGCACCACCAGGGTCTCCTCGTAGTAGCTGCGGTTGAAGATGCCGATGCGGCCGCGCTCGGGCAGGCACTGGTTGGCGCGCCACAGGTAGTCGTGGTCGAGGTCGACGGCCGAGGGGGCCTTGAATGCGAACACCTGGCAGCCCTGGGGGTTGACGCCGCTCATCACGTGCTTGATGGTGCCGTCCTTGCCCGCCGCATCCATGGCCTGGAAGATCAGCAGGAGCGCGTAGCGGTCCGAGGCGTAGAGCTTGTCCTGCAGGTCGGCCAGCAGGGCTACGCCTTCGGCCAGCACGGCCTCGGCGGCCTTTTTGTCATGCCGGTCGAGATGCAGCGTGTCAGACGGACTCACCTGATCCAGGCGAAAGCCGTCGCCGTTGCCGATGCGGAACGGGGCGCAGAAGCCGCGGGCCCGCTGCAGGATCGCCTGCCTGTCGAGAGGAGAGGTCTGAACCATGGGCGGGCGACGGCCACAGCAGCGCGTTGTCTCCACCATGGCCAGCGCAGGGCCGGCTGTCAGGCCGAACGGGTTGGCCAGCCCGTAGCGACCACTACATGTGGTGCTCTTCCCAATCGGGCCACCGCGGCTAGCGTGGCCCCAGTCGCCTGACTGCGATGACCCAGCTCCACGACCTGCGCCTGCGCCTGCTGGTGCAGCAGGAAAGCGAGCGCATTGCCGACAGCCAGCCCGACGAGCTGGATCTCTCGGTGGTCCAGGCCCGTTGCCTCTGCTGGCTGGCGCTGCTGGCCGAAGCCCACGAGGAGCAGGCCACCGACGCTGAGCGCCGCGGTGATGTGGAGCAGGCCATGGGTTGGTTTGCCGACTCGATGCGGTTGCGGGATGTGATCAACGTGGTGTCCTCGATCGAGATTCCCCTGCCTGGGGCTTCGGATCAGGGCGAACTCTTTGACAACGGTGATCTCGATGGCGGCGATGCCCTGGCGGCCTGAGCCCATGGCCTGAGCGCAGTGGCATGATGAGGATTGATTCAGGAAGGGATGCGGTGCCAGAAGAGCCCTGCCAATGCCCTGATTGCCAGCGGTTCTACCGGGAACACGATCGACTGATCCGTGAAAATCCCACCCTCAGGCAGCAGCAGGAGCTGAGCTGGGCTGCGCTGCAATCGTTTCGCACCCTGGCCGGCCGCGCCCTCGAAGAGCTGCAGCGCCGCCATGGCGACGAGCCTGCCGCCGGCTCGGCCGCCTCGGCCGCCTCAGCCGCACCCCCCCAGGCAGCAGGGTCCGCCGCCACGGCGGGTGCCACGGCAAGCGGAGCAGCCGAGCCACCTGAGGCCGAAGCCGTGCAGCAGGCCATGGCCGATCTGGAGAACATCAACGCCCACCTGTTTTCGATCGAGGCTCTGATGGAGCGCATCTTCGATGTGCGCGTGCCCGACGAGGTGGAGCAGGTCTTCAAGGAGCTGGCCGGGGAACTGGCCCCCGACCCGCTCA
>Ga0310333_100128_pt1 | contig 20876 bp, 22 predicted proteins | sample LakMicSRFTotalB7_FD_195547 | JGI IMG/M metagenome (GOLD analysis project Ga0310333, IMG submission 195547) | Enriched freshwater cyanobacterial communities from Lake Michigan, Michigan, United States - MI23.SRFL.Total.B7 (v2) (version 2) | ecosystem: Environmental > Aquatic > Freshwater > Lake... | reverse complement strand
CAATCGGACCTGGCCTGGTGCGTCGATCCCCTCGATGGCACCACCAATTTCGCCCACGGATTTCCCTTCTTTGCCACCTCGATTGGCCTGACCTGGCAGGGCCGGCCCCTGCTCGGGGCCCTGACCGTACCCGCGCTGGACCAACACTTCTGGGCTGCGCCAGGCCTAGGCGCCTGGTGCAACGACCAGCCGATCCGGGTGAGTGACTGTCAGGACCTGGGCTCCTCTTTGCTCGTGACGGGCTTCGCCTACGACCGCCACACGCGACTGGACAACAACTACGCCGAATTCGCCTACTTCACCCACCGCAGCCGCGGGGTGCGCCGGCCTGGGGCAGCGGCGGTGGATCTGGCCTTTGTGGCCGCCGGCCGGCTCGATGGCTACTGGGAGCGGGGCCTCTCCCCCTGGGACCTGGCTGCCGGTGTGGTGCTGGTGGAGCAGGCGGGCGGACTGGTGTGCGCCTACGACGGCGGAGTGATCGATCTGGCCGAAGGACGGCTGATCGCCTGCGCCCCCGGCCTGCGGGAGCCCCTGATCGAAGGGCTAGCGGCCTGCTCGCCCCTGGCCGGCTCCAGCTATGGCGCCCCGGAACTCGATCAGACCAAAGCTTGAATCTTGGAGCCATGGCCCATGCTCCCGGGACCCCGGGCACGGGCCCCCGGGAGCATGGGCTTGGAGTCGTGACCCCGCACCATGGTCCAGGAGCCGGAACCCCCGGGGGCATGGGCCTGGAGCCGTGACCCCGGCTCCATAGGATCCGCAACAGATCGCCGCTGACCCCAGTCCCATGGCCCTGCAACCCGCCGCCGGCGCCAGGGACCTCAATCCCCAACAGGTGGATGGCAATCGCACCCTGGTCAGCCAGTTGGCGACGGTTTATCGCCTCTGGGGCTACCAGGAGGTCGCGCCGCCGACCATCGAACGGCTGGAAACCCTCCAGGCTGGCGGAGGCATTGATGGCCGCGAACTGGTGCGGCTGGCCACGGAAGAGGCCCTGGGCCTCAGGCCCGAGATGACAGCCTCGATTGCCCGGGCGGCCGGCACCCGCATGGCGGGCCGCAGCCGCCCCCTGCGCCTTTGGTACAACGGCCCGATTTACCGCAGCCGCCAGTCCGATGGCGGCTGCACCGGTGGCGGCCAACAGATCGTCGAAGAATTGCAAAGCGGCGTGGAATTGCTCGGGGGAGCCAGCGCCGCCGATGACAGCGAACTACTGCGCCTGTTGCTTGCCTGCCTGCGCAGCTTGGGCTTGGCTCAAAAGCACCACACCCAGCTGTTGCTGGGTCACCACGGCGTGTTGGCGGCCTTGCTGGAGCAGGTGCCTGCCGCGCAACGCACGGCGGCCAGACAGGCCCTGACGGGCTTTGATTTTCTGGCGATTGCTGCCCTGCCCCTGCCGGAAGCCCAACGCCAGGGCTTGCAGCGGCTCATGCGGCTGCGGGGCGAGCCAGCAGCAGTGCTCTACCAACTCGAGCAACTTTTAGGGCCTTGTGCCCTCTTGGACAACCTCGCCACCACTCTGGCGACCTTGGCGCCGACTGCGGCAGCCCAGGGGGTGACCCTCAGCTTTGATCCCAGCTTCCAACCCCATTTCGCGCTCTACGACGGCCTGGTGCTCAAGGTGGTATGCCGGGGAACGGACACGGCCCCCGTGGAAATTGCCAGCGGCGGCCGCTATGACGCCCTAGTGGGCCGCTTCTGCGCTGTTGAAGGCCAGGCCACGGCGGCCGGGATGGGGTTCAGCTTCGCCGTCGAGCCCATTCGGGACCTCCTCGAGTCGTCGGCCCGGGGTGGTTTAGGGAGCAGCCCAGCCCAGGGGCCGATCCTGGTGGCCTATGGCCAAGCCAACCAACTGGCCCAGGCCCTCGACCAGCTCGAAGCCCTGCACAGCCAGGGCCAAGCCGCCGAACTTCTCAGCCGCCCCTGCGCCTGGGCGGCCGAGGCGGAACAGGAGGCCAACCGCCGGGGTTGCAGTTCAACCCTTTGGATCGCCTGAGCCGCTGCCTAGGATCACGGTCGCTTGGAGCAGCTGATGGCCCACACAATCCTCACCGATGTCTGCGAGGGTGTGGCCGATTGCGTTGATGCCTGTCCAGTGGCCTGCATCAACCCCGGCAGCGGCGCCAACAGCAAGGGCACAGCCTTCTACTGGATCGATTTCGACACCTGCATTGATTGCGGCATCTGCCTGCAGGTCTGCCCGGTGGCCGGAGCGATCGTGCCCGAGGAGCGGCCCGAGCTGCAGCGCTCCTGAACCATGCAGCCCTTCAACGGGTTCTATTCCCCGAGCAACGTCGCCCCAGGCATGACCGTGGGCCATGGTGGTGGGCCCTTGGCTTCTCCCCATGGCTGATGCCCCCTATCTGGTTGCCCTGGCCCTAGTGGAGCTCAACGGCAAGCGCAGCCTGCCGATTGCCGGGCGCTCCCAAGGCGGGGCCTCTGCACGCCTTGGCGATCCTGGCCAGCAGGGGCTCGGCCTGGCCTTGGAATTGCTCCTGCGCCTATGGCAACGCAGTGATGAAGGCCCCCTCCAGCGGGCTTGCGGGGAAACCAGCCTGCTGCTGGTTGAGATTCCCCTTACTGAAATGAGTGACCAGCTACCTGGGCTCAAAGCCCGCTGGCTGGCCGATGGCAACACCGAGGCCTTCTTGGCCAGTCTTCAGGCCCTGGCCCAGCGGGGCTGGCGGGTGGTCTTCACCAAATACGAACCCGTGGCCCTGGTGGCCTGGACCTAGGAGCCTGGGGCATCGCCGGCTAGATCCCATCGCCGGCTAGATCCTGCCGATACGATTTCGATCCGCCGGCGCCCTAGGCGCCCCCCCATTTCCCTAGCCCATGGCCTGTCCCAACTGCGGCAGCTGGTCCGTACGTTCCGACCGAAGCCTGGCCGGTCGCATGGTGTGTGGCCGCTGTGGATGCCCCCTGGGCGGAAATGGCGCCCAAGCTCGCCGGGCCAGGAGCAAGCGCCGCAGCCTCAAGCAAACCATCCCCGCCCTAACCCAGCGTTCACCTGGCTGGTGGGGCCTGATCGCCCTCCTAGCCCTGGGGGCTTGGCTTGCCTGGCTCGAGCCGCCCCAGGGCCGCCAGGCCAGCCCCCTACCCGGCAGGGGCTTCGATAGCCGAAATCTGTTGCCGCAAACCAAGGGACCATCCGCTCCGCCAGGGGTCTGGCAAACCCGGACAGCCAAGGGGGCTAGCTGGGTCGCCCATTCCGGCTGATGACCACCTGATCCGTTCGAAACGGAGGCCCCTGAGCCATGGGTCCACCCCAGTTGGCCTGCCTCAGGCAGCCTGCTTGTAGAGAGCCTGCCTCTGCCGATCTGCCTTAGCCAGCCCCACCGATGGGCATCCATCCGCCTCAGACCAACACGATCAGAGCGCCCGGATCAGACGGTCTGATCGTGTTGGTCCGCATCAGACGGTTCGCATCAAACCGTTCGCATCAGACCGTCCGCATCAAACCATCCGCATCAGACCGTCCGCATCAGACCATCCGCATCAGATCGAGGCCGTGCAGACCCTCGTAAAGCAGATAGGCGCCAAGCACTAGGGCCAACACCCCAACGAGCCATTCGGCCTTGTGTTGCAACCAGTCCTCCAGCCGGGCAATCGGTTCCCGGATGGCACCCCGGCTGACCAGCCAGGCCAGGGGAGGGAGCAGCAGCAGGGAACTGGCCACCAACGTGAACAAACCCGTGATTTCAGCATCGGCCTGGAGACCGGGTTCATTGATCAGGAGCAACCCCGCTTCCTTGAGATAGAACACGAGGTTCTCGGGGGTCAGCAGGGCGCTGGAGGCGCCGATCAACACCAAGGTGGTGGTATTGAAGTCGGGCAGCTGGTTCATGAGCCGCAGGGCCATGCCCTCCTCGCCCATGTTGGCCTGGGGGGTGAGCTGGTACAGGCCCAGGCCGACGAGGGCTCCGGCGCCGAGCAAATCAATCAGCACCTGTTCCCGTTCACCATGGTTGAGGCTGATCGAAAAGGTCTCGCCCAGCAGGGTGAGCACCACGATCGCCATTGCATTGGCCAGGGCCCAACCGCCCACATAGGCCATGGCCCGCTGCAAGGGAGCCTTCCCGAGGAGCAACAAGGCCACCACGGCGATGTGCAGGGGGCTGAAGGCAATGCCGATGCCAAACAGGGACGACTTGGTCACCAGGGCGGTGGTTAGGACTGCTGGGCTATGGAGGGCTGGGATCAAGCTGGCGCCGGCCACCAAGGTGGGGAGGGACAAACGGGCACGACCAGGCAGTTGAGTCGATTGTCAGCGATTGGTGGCTCAACCGTGGCTGCCATCCAAGGCGGCAGGACCCAGGCTGCCCATGGCACAGAGCCCCAGCCACCAAACCCTGGGGCAATGGCTAACCATCCCCTCAAGGGGACTTGGTTTTAAACGGATAACGCCTAGGATATAACGAGTAATACTTATTGTTCGTGGCCCTACATAATCAACTGATAACAACTCTCAAAAATCTCGTAGCCCTAGTCGGGGTAGCCCGCAGTGGTGGCGATCTAAAGGCGATCGCCGATCTGGTCGACAGCTTGATCGATTCGCCCCAGATGCTCGATTGTCTGCGCCGCTGCCGGGAACAGCCCAATGGCTCCGCCATGATCGATGGGCGCTATCCGCCCCTGCAGCCAGATATGGCGTTTCTGGGCTCGATGCCTGAGGGGAGCCTGGGCCGGACCTATGCCGAGCTGATGGTCAGCCGGGGCTATGACCCGGAGTTCTTTCGCCCGAGGCCGCTGCGCAGTGATGCCCACTGGCTAACCCAGCGCATTGCCACTACCCACGACATCAACCATGTGGTGAGTGGCTTTGGCACAACGCCAGAGGGGGAAAGCGGGGTGCTGGCGATCACCGCCACCCAAATCGGCTTTCCCGCCTACGTGATGCTGAATAACGCCGCCCAGGTGAGTCGTTTTGGCTTTAAAACCGAGAGTTTTGCCCTGATGGGCCGGGCCATTGCCCATGGCAACACCATCGGCTTCAGCGCTGAACCCCTCTGGCTGGCCCGCTGGGAAGAGGGCTGGGATTGGCCTGTGGAAACGTGGCGCCAGCGGCTCGGCATCACTAAGCCCGCCAACGGCGAAGTTTATGGATTGCAACCTGTCCCTGGCTGAACAAACCACAGCCTGCAATCGACCTAGGGTCATTGAATGGCCCTGCGACTCCCCCCTTTCCAGCCCCTGCCGCCACCCCCGAGCGACAGCCAGTTGCTGGAAATTGCCCTCTCCGCCCTGCGCCCCACCCAAATGTGTGTGGGCATGGCGGAGATCCGTAGCCGCCAGGGTGATTTCGCCAAGGACAGCCCCGAGGAGCGGCGGCGGTACCTGCGCCAAAAACCCACCCCCCTGGTGCGTAGCCAGGCCGGAGACCTCTGGATGGTTGATCGTCACCACCGGCTGCGGGGGCTGATGGAGGAGGACCCTGGCGCCACGGCCTTTGGCTATGTGGCCCTGGATCTCCCCCTGCGCGATCCCCATCAGGTTTTGGACGTCCTTCGCCAGAGGGGCTGGCTCTACTTATTTGATGGCAGGGGCCTGGGCCCCTTCCCTCCCAGTGCCTTGCCCGTGAAGCTCACGGATACCCAGGACGATCCCTACCGCAGCCTGGTCTGGAAATTGAAGCGGGAGCGGGTGATTGCGGCGGCGCCCCTGATCCCCTTCCATGAATTCCGTTGGGGCGCCTGGCTGCGCAGCCGCAGCCTGCCCCCCTTCAGCTCGGAGCGGCTTGAGCCGGCCCTGCCCTCGGCCCGGGCCCTGGCCCGCTCCAGCGGAGCCTCCCACCTGGCCGGTTGGCAGGGCGCAGCCCTGGGCTCCTGAGCGTCCGCCCTAACCGAATGCATGGGGGGCCGGCCGGCCATGGGGCCCGGGCCAATGGAACCAGCCCCTGGGTCAAGGCCAGCCAACCCAGAGTGTGGACACTTGGGGCGTGCCATCGGCGTGAACCCGAGGGTGCCAACCCACCTGCTGAGCCAAGCTTGGTTGCACAGGAGTTCCCCTGGGCCTGGGTTGGTTTGCCCCTAGGCAAGCAGAACCGGTTGGGAATGGTTCGTCATCGGCATGTCCGCGGCGACTGGGGCTGAACCCCATCCCGATGGTCCCCCCACGGGCGTAGGGACCTGGCGGCCCTCCTAGGGGCAACGAAAGCGGTGATCTCGATCGCGGTTGGCGCTTTGGGTCCAGCATCGCCGGCGGCCATGCCAGCCTGGGCCCTTGCCCTGGCCATCGGTGCCTGGTCCAGCAATCGCGTGACCTTCTTCCTCAAGCTCACCGAAGCGATCGCCAGCCGCCAATCGCTGCTGATCACCGGGCTGGATCCCAATCCGGAGATGCTGCAGAGCTGGAACCGCCATCGCGGTGGTGGAGCGGGTTCATTTCTCTCCCAATCGCGCCGTTGGATCAAGGCGGTGATTGAGGAGACCTCTGACCACGTCTGCGCCTTCAAGCCAAGCCTGGGTTTCTATCAGGCCTTGGGGGCCGTGGGCCTCGACCTGCTGAGGGAAGTGCGGGAGCTGGTGCCGCCGGAGATCCCCCTGATTCTTGATGCCAAACACGCCGACCTCAACTCCGCTTCGGCCCTGGCCCACTACGTCTTCGATGAACTCAATGTCGATGCGGTGTCGCTGTCACCCCTGGCGGGCCACGACCTGGCGGCTCCCTTTCTGCTGCACACCGACCGGGCAGTGGTGATCAGCTGCCACAGCTCCAGCCCGGCCTCCCGGATCCTCCAGCACCACCCCAACGAGGCCAATCCCCTTTACCTAAGGATCGTGGCCGAAAGTCGGCTCTGGGCCACCCCGGAGCAGTTGCTGCTGGAGGTGGGAACCAGTGACCCCGAAGTTCTCTCGCGAGTCCGCAACCTGGCACCGGACCATGTGTTGATCCTGCGCAGCCTCTGGGGCGAGGAGGAACGGCTCGAAAGCCTGCTGCAGGCGGGCCTGGGTAACGCCGCCGATGGCCTGCTGTTGCCCGTCCCCCAGAACATGTTGATGGAGGAGCGTCTCGGCGAGCGCGTAGCAGAACTCAAGGGCCAAATCACGACCCTGCGGGACCGGGTGATCAACGGCCGCCAGCCCGCCGCAGACCGTTGTGACCTCTGGCTACCGCAGGCAAGAAGCGATGAACTCGACAGCTTAATTGTTGATTTATTTGATATTGGCTGCCTCCTTTTCGGCGAGTACGTGCAGGCCTCTGGTGCCCTCTTTAATTACTACATCGACCTGCGGCGCATCATCTCCAGCCCCAATATTTTCCACCGGGTTCTCCATGCCTACAGCAGCCTGTTGGGGGATCTGAACTTTGATCGCATCGCCGGCATTCCCTATGGCTCCCTGCCCACGGCCACAGGGCTGTCCTTGCTGCTGCACAAGCCCCTGATCTACCCTCGCAAGGAAGTGAAGGCCCATGGGGCACGCCGCCTGATCGAGGGGGATTTCCAGGAGGGTGAAACGGCCCTGGTGGTGGATGACATCTTGATCACCGGCGGCAGCGTGCTGGAAGGGATTGGCAAGTTGGAAAGTTCCGGCCTGCGCGTCAAAGACGTCGTGGTGTTTATCGACCATGGCGGTGCTGCCGCCCAGCGGCTGGCCGATGCGGGCTACCGCACCAGGGCTGTTCTATCGATCGAGCAGATCACGGCCGTGTTGCGGGAAGCGGGTCGCTTGAACCCAGAACAGGTGGCTCTGCTGGGCGGCCATCCCTAGGCCAGCAGGCGCCAGGGCAAGGCTTCGCCGGCGTGGAAGGGCACCAGGGTCAGGGGAGCGCCGGCCTCGCGGCCCAGCTCCAGGGTCAGGGGCACGGTCTCGGCCTGTTCGCTGGCAGGGTCCTGACGCTCCAGGGTGATCACGTCGTGATTGAGGGGTAGGCCGTAGAAGCGGGGGCCGTGCTCACTGGCGAAGCCTTCGAGTTTGTCCAGGGCTCCGTCTTGCTCGAAAACGGCCGCATAGCTTTCAATCGCGAAGGGCGCGTTGTAAATCCCGGCGCAGCCACAGGAGGCTTCCTTGGCCTCGCGCCTGTGGGGGGCTGAATCGGTGCCAAGGAAAAAGCTGGGGTCCCCCGAGGTGGCCGCCCGGCGCAGGGCGAGGCGATGGCGTTCCCGCTTGACGATCGGCAAACAGTAGAAATCGGGCCGCAGGCCACCGGCAAACAGGGAATTGCGGTTGATGTGCAGGTGGTGGGGCGTGATCGTGGCCGCGAGCTGGGGGCCGGCCTCGGCCACCAACGCCGCTGCCTCGGCGGTGGTGATGTGCTCGAGCACCACCTTTAAGCCCGGATAACGGGCTAGCAGGGGCACCAATTGGCGCTCTAAAAACACGGCCTCGCGATCAAAAATATCGATCGCCGGATCGGTCACTTCCCCATGCACGAGCAAGGGCAGGCCGATCCTCTCCATCGTCTCGAGCACCGGCCCAATCGCGGCCAGGTCGCGCACCCCCGCCGCCGAGTTGGTGGTGGCGCCGGCTGGATAGAGCTTGGCGGCCGTAAAAACTCCCTCGGCCTGGCCCCGCACGAGCTCGTCTGGATCCAGGGTTTCGGTGAGATAGGCCGTCATCAACGGCTGGAAGGCCAAGGCGGCCTCGGGCTCCAGGGCCGAGAGAATTCGTTGCCGGTAGGCCGATGCGGCCGCCACCGTGGTGATAGCGGGGCTGAGATTGGGCATCACAATCGCCCGGGCGAACTGGCGGGCCGTGGCGCCGACCACCGCTTTGAGCATGGCCCCATCGCGCAGATGCACATGCCAGTCGTCGGGCCGCCGCAGCTGCAGGCTCTTGCCTGGGGTGGCACGGGAGCCTGGACTGGTCTCTGGGGCCTGGGGGTCGTTCTGCTGGGCCGGGACTGGATGGGCCATCGTGCGACATCCCCGCTAGAAGCTGCCATGACCCTAGAAGCGGCGGCAGGCGGGGCTGGGGCGATTCGGGTCCGGCCCCGCAGCAGCAGCGATGGAGTGTCCGGAGAGCGCCAGGGAGCGATCCTGATCCGGCTGAAGGCGCCCCCCGTCGATGGCGAAGCCAATGGGGCCCTGATCAAGTTTGTCGCCCACAAATTGGGCGTGCCCCAACGGGACGTGACCCTGGTACGGGGCCTGACCAGTCGCAGCAAATGGATCCAGGTGGCGGGCATGGCAGCCCAGCAAGTCCGGCAGGCGCTTTTGGGTTGAAGCCCAACCGACATCGACAGTCAGCCAATTCGTGCCATCTGCCACGGGCCTGCCGGGCGGATTGCTGGCAAAGTGCGGCCAACCTCGTTCGGGTCCATGCCCTTCCTCCGCAAGCTGCTTCCCAAACTCTCGCTAGCCAGCACGCTGGGGCTGGCCCTGCTGCTGGTGAGCTGCGCCTCCGAGAGTGGTGGCCTGCAAAGCCAGAAGATCGACCTGATCAAAAACCGGGGCAAGCTGATCTGCGGCGTCGATGGCAAGCTGCCCGGCTTCAGCTTTTTGGGCTCCGATGGGGCCTACAGCGGCCTGGATGTGGATGTTTGCAAGGCGGTGGCGGCCAGCCTGCTGGGCGATCCCAGCAAGGTGGATTACCGCGACCTCAACTCCAGTGAGCGCTTCGCCGCCCTGGCCAGCGGTGAGGTGGACCTGCTCTCGCGCAACACCACCGCAACCCTGACCCGCGATGCCGCCGGCGGTAACGGCCTTAGCTTTGCGCCCACTACCTTCTATGACGGCCAGGGGGTAATGGTGGCCGCCGGCAGTGGCGTCAACAGCCTCAAGGACCTGGCCGGCAAGCCGATCTGCGTCGAAAGCGGCACAACCACCGAGCTCAACCTGGCCGACCGCATGCGCGAGCTCAAGGCCACCTACACGCCGCTCAAGTTCCAGACCGGCGACCAGACCTACGCCGCCTACCTGCAGGGCCGCTGCCTGGCCGTGACCAGCGACCGTTCCCAGCTGGCTGCCAAACGCACCAGCTTCCCCAACCCCTCCGCCCACCTGCTGCTGGGCGAAGTGCTCAGTAAGGAGCCCCTCACCCCCGCCACCACCAACGCCGATCCGGTCTGGTCCGATGCGGTGCGCTGGAGCATTTACGCCCTGATGCAGGCCGAGGAACTGGGCATCACCAAGGCCAATGTGGCCGCCAAGTTGGCCCAGGCCAAGGCCAACCCCAACCAGGCGGACCTGCGCCGTTTGCTCGGCGTGGAAGGGGATTTTGGCAAGACCCTGGGATTACCGGCTGACTTTGTCGTCAAGGAAATTGCCGCGGTGGGCAACTACGGCGAAATTTTCGATCGCAATGTTGGCCCTGGCTCCAAGCTGAAGCTGGACCGGGGCCTTAACCGCCAGTGGAGCCAGGGCGGCCTGATCTATTCGCCGCCCTTCCGCTGATGGCTGGCCGCCTAAGCGCTAGTCCCCCCTGGTGGCAGAACCGGCGCCTGCTGCCCTGGCTGGTCCAGGGGAGCGTGGGCCTAGGGATTCTCGTGGTGATCGCCTTTTTGCTGGGCAACTTGGTGCGCAACCTGAGCGCGGCCGGATTGTTGCTCAGCTGGCGCTGGTTGGGCCAACCGGCCAGCTTTGACATTGCCGAATCCCTGCTGCCCTTCGACGCCTCCGAGCCCTATTGGCGTGGCTTACTGGCTGGCCTGGTCAACACCCTGCGGGTGGTAGGTCTGGGCTTGGTGGGGGCCACCCTGCTGGGCACCCTGGTGGGCAGTGCCTCCTTCAGTAGCAATGGCCTGCTCAAACGGCTAGCCCGCATCTACGTCGAGGTGATCCGCAACATCCCCCTGCTGCTGCAGTTGGTGTTCTGGTATTTCGTCGTGTTTTTAGCCCTACCCAATGGGGCCGCAGCGATCCAATTGCCTGGGATTGTGCTGGCTAAATCGGGGCTGTTCCTGCCGGGCTTTGAAGCCGGCTTGCATTGGACTGGACCGAGCCTCGTGGATGGGGTCTGGCAGGCCCCCCTGCGCTTTACGCCCGAATTCGGGGCCCTGCTGACGGGGCTGGTGGTGTACACCGGCGCCTTCATTGCCGAGGTGGTGCGCGGCGGGATTGCATCCGTTCCCAAAGGTCAGTGGGAAGCCGCCACGTCCCTGGGCTTCGGGCCCCTCCTTAGCCTGCGGCGCATCATCCTTCCCCAGGCCCTGCGGGTGATCGTGCCTGGTCTCAACACCCAGTACATCTCCCTGGCCAAGAACTCCTCGCTGGCGGTCGCCTGCGGCTACACCGATCTCTATTCGGTGGCGGAAACGAGCCTTAACCAAACTGGCCGGGCGATTGAGGTGATCGTGATTCTGCTGGCGGCCTACCTCGCCATCGATCTGGTGATCTCCCTGGTGATGAATGGCCTTAACCGGCTTGTCCAGATTCAAGAGCGCTAATGGGCCCGATCCAACGAACAGCGCCATCAACCCTGCGCAAAGAACTGTTCAACAGCCCGGCCGATGGGTTGCTGACTGTGCTCTTGATCACAGGCCTTGCGGCAGCCGGCTACCGGCTTATCGACTGGGCTTGGCACCAGGCCCAGTGGGCCGTGATTCAGGCCAATAGCACCCTGTTTGCGGTGGGCCGCTACCCGATTGAGCAGCAATGGCGCCTGTGGCTGCTGGTGGCCCTGCTCGCTGCCGCCACCGGCCTGAGCTGGGGGGTGCTGCGCGGCCTGCCCCTGCGGGATCGGCCGATCCAGGGCCTCTGGCCCCGCAACGACCGACTGGCGGCGGGTCTACTGGTGCTGCTGGCCGCCTGGGCACCAGCGGCCCTTGGGCTGACCCTGGCGATCCAGGCCCGCTGGTGGGCCCTCACGGGCCTCCTGCTGCTAGGGCGCTGGCTGGCTGGCCGCTATGCCCCTCGGTTGGGTCAGGCAGCCAGCCTGGGCGTCCCCTTGCTTTGGCCCCTGCTTTATCTCACCGGCATGGTGCTGATTGGCGGCGGGCTGGGGCTGGTGACCGTGGGAGCTAATGAGTGGGGGGGCTTGCTACTCACCCTGATCCAAGCCAGTTTTGCGATCCTGCTTAGCGCGCCTTTAGGAGTGTTACTGGCCCTAGGGCGACGCAGCTCGCTCCCCCTGCTGCGCTGGGGCTCGATTATTTACATCGAGTTCATCCGGGGAGCTCCCCTGATCACCCTGCTCTTCCTAGGCCAAAACATCCTGGGCTTCCTTTTGCCAGGGGGCCTGGCTCCTGATCGGATCTGGCGAGCAGCCTGGATCCTCACCTTCTTTTCGGCCGCCTACCTGGCGGAGGCCGTGCGCGCTGGCCTGGCGGCCGTGCCCCGGGGGCAACTGGAGGCGGCCCGCTCCCTTGGCCTGAATCTGCCCCAGGCCCTAAGCCGGGTGGTGTTACCCCAGGCCTTGCGAATTGCCCTGCCAACCACGGTCGGCCAGTTCATCTCGCTGCTGCAGGACACCACCTTGCTGTCCCTCATCGGCTTGCTCGATCTCCTGGGAACGGCCCGGAGCGTGATGGCGAACCCGCTGTATTTAGGTAAGAACGCCGAGGTTTATCTCACCTTGGCGGTGCTGTTCTGGTGTTGCTGCGCGGCCCTAGGCCTGGGCAGCCGGGCCCTGGAACGGCGCCTCAACCCACCCAGCCTGGGCCGCTAGGGCGGGCCTGATTCAAAGGCCCAGTCCCAAGTCCCAGCCCAGCCCATCCGAGCCCAGTCCACGCAACGAACCCGGCCCCAGTCCAAAAGCCCTCTCCCTAGCCCATGACCGCCGCCGCACTCGAGCCAACCAGTCCCGCCATGATTGAGGCCCGGGGGGTCGAGAAGTGGTACCCCAATGGCTTCCACGCCCTGCGGGGCGTGGACCTCAGCGTGTACCGGGGCGAGGTGGTGGTGATCATGGGCCCCTCGGGCTCGGGCAAGAGCACCTTTATCCGCACCTTCAATGGGCTGGAGGAGTTTCAAAAGGGTTCGATCACGGTGGATGGCATCGCCCTCAATGACGACCTGCGCCAAATCGATGCGATCCGGCGCGAGGTGGGGATGGTGTTCCAGCAGTTCAACCTGTTCCCCCATCTCTCGGTGCTCGACAACCTCACCCTGGCGCCAGTACTAGTGCGCAAACGCCCCAAGGGGGAGGTGTTAAACCAGGCCATGGCCCTGCTGGAGCGGGTTGGCATTGGCGAACAGGCCCATAAGTTTCCGGGCCAGCTCTCTGGCGGCCAACAACAACGGGTGGCGATCGCCCGCTCCCTCTGCATGGAGCCCCGCATCCTGCTGTTTGATGAACCGACTAGCTCCCTCGATCCGGAGATGGTGCGCGAAGTGCTGGAGGTGATGCAGGGATTGGCAGCCGATGGCATGACCATGGTGGTGGTGACCCATGAGGTGGGCTTTGCCCGCCAGGTGGCCGATCGGGTGGTCTTGATGGCAGACGGGCAGGTGGTGGAAGAGGCCGCGCCCGAGCGCTTCTTTGACCATCCCCAACACGAAAGAAGCCGTCAGTTTCTCGCCCAAATCCTTTAGCGCCTGATCAAAACGTCTTTAAAGACGTAGTGACCAGTGGCAATTTGTCAATCTATTTTCAATGAATCTTCCCAGGCTTGCTGACCCTAAAGCTCATCCTGCAGCTTCTTCTAGGGAGATCAGGCGCAGGTCCTTGGAATCCCAGAGGATGTAACGGAAGCAGCTGGGGATATCGACCAAGCTTAGACGTTTAGCTGCCGTAAGCAAGTGGGCGTTGCGCTCGTGGCACTGGCGGAGGCGATAATTGGGGATCCGCTCGCAGAGATGGTGGATGCTATGGAAGGCAATATCGGCTGAAAACCAATTCAAAATCCAAGGCAATTCCAGGTTGCTGCTGCCGGCCACAGCCCCCTGCAGGTAGCTCCAGCCCTCATCGCCACTGGCGTAGGAACCGGGGTAGTTGTGCTGGACAAAAAAGATGCAGATGAAGATTGCCGCCGAAAAGGTCATCACCACGGCATAGCAACTCCAAAAGAGACCAAACCCAAGCCACTGGCCCATGGCATACCAACTGGCGATGACAAGCACATTGTTTGCAAATAAATCAGCGAGTTCCGCCTTCGTAGGCTGGTAACGCTTACTAGGCGTTGCCGGGCGACTCTTGAACATAGAACCAACATGATCAACCAGCGCCTGGAGTAGGGCGAGCCGGGGCTTAATCACGAGGTAGAAAAATCCACCCGGTAGCAACATCAGCGGATGCCGACTCAAGCCATAGAGCCGTTGGTTGGTTGGGGAGAGGGAGCGGTATTGCTCCAGGCTGAGCAAGGCCGAAGGGCCGCGATAGCGATCCCAGTTGCCGTTGTGCTTGTGGTGATAGGCGTGGCCCCTTGACCAGGGATGTTCGGGAATCCCATTCACGACGCCAAAGACAAAACCAAACCCCTGGTTCAGCCAGCGGCTAGCAAACAGGGATCGGTGGCCGCAATCGTGCATCAGCGAAAAGCTGCGCGAGGAAAACAGCACCAGCAGGACCAGGATCGGCAGTAGCAGCAGCCTCAACGCTGGCGGTCCTGCCATCACCTGGGGCACCAACCACCAGAGCAGCGCCATGGGAGCCAAGGTGCTGGCCACCTGCAGAGCAGCCCGGAGGTTATCGCTCTTGCGATAGGCCTCAAGCTCAAAATCGCTGCGCCGCAGCGGGCGAGTCGCCGTCCCCGGCGCTTGAAAGTCGGTGAAGGTCAGCGGATAGATCCAAAAGGGCAGGCCCTTAAGCCACCTGCATAGAACCAGCTTAACGGGGCTAAGCGAGGGCCGCCCGTAGGGCGCAGGAGGTGGACGCCAGCCAACCGTCCTCAGCCAGGGGTGGGTACCTAGCTAGGTCATGGCCTGGTCCATCGGGAGGGCGTCGCCCATGGGGAGGACCAAGCCTGTGGTTTTCAATGACGGGGTCAACCTAATCGGGCTTGAACCATGGCTTAAAACAGGGATCAACCCATGGCGAAACTAGATCCATTGGTCCCCATCGGCGCCACCCCGAATAACCTTGGCCCCAGCTTATTCATGATTGGAGGTAGCTTTCTATTGCCCCTATTGTTAGGTAGTCCCATCCTGCTGCTAGGGCTCCGTCAGTTCTGCCGAGCCGATGGCAGCCCCGTTGTCCCCGCTTGGCCGGGCCCGGTCCTGAGGATGCTGGTAAGGAGACCAAGTGATGCCATTAGATTCAATCAGGGCGATGGAGTAGCCCGAGCTGCCGATGAACGCTTGGTTGCCGAGGCCCGTCGCCGAGTTGTGGAACTGGTCCCAGGGACCCTGCGCAACTGGCTCCAAAAGGTTGCCGTGCTGATTGACCTGCGCGACACCGAAGCGTTTGGTGCGGGTCCCATCGCAAAACCGATCCCCCTGAATTGCGCCGAACTGGCACTGACTAGCGAGCAATTGGTGCCCGACCTGCCAACCCCGATCGCTTGCCGTTGCGACCGGGGCAACCGCAGGGCCTTAGCAGCCGACCAATGGCAACAGCTTGGCTAGGCCAAGGTCGCCTCCCTGGGCGATGGGCTGAACCATGGGGATCAGAAAAATCCCTACAAAGCTCATAGGAGCTCCTGGACTGATCTCCTTGGTCAAGCCCACCGCGACAACCGAAGGATCGTGAAGACAAACCCTACCTAAACTGGCTTCACCACATTCCCTTGACAGGCCTTTTGGGTGTACCGCTGGTGGGCGCCTGGCTTGGGCTGGCAACGGCAACTTGCTTAGCCTGGATGCAGGCAGGCAGGAACACATACCAAGACAACAGCGAGGTGGACTGGGCCGGCGTGGTAGCTAGAACCCGATCACAAACATTTTGCTTACCATCGAATCGATCGGTATCGGCAAGCCGAAAATCAACGGGTAAGGCGGCCAAAATACCAGCAGAGGAGATCGACCCATCAAGGGCATCCGCCATGATCGCCGAGCGGAGGGCCACAACGGCATCCTGCTTCAACGTCCAATAGGGAACATAGCTGCGGGTTTGATCATCAAGGAATTGGACGCCTGCCGCAGAATAGAGAAAGTTTGCTACGCCAAGGAAATCAACCCGATAGGGCTTATTCATGCCAGCTCGAATTTCATCGGCTGTCCAACCTGAGAGATGGATGCCATCGAGCAAACCGCGATCAGTAATTTCACCTGTGGCCAAGAATGTAGTGATCGGCTGCTGATGGGTCGACCAAACGGCCCCGCCCGTGTTCCAACGGATCGGCCGCTCGGCTGCTTGGGCGCCAGGGGTGGAGAGGATGGTGCCAGCCAAGCCTGCGCCTAAAAGCAGCATGGCAGGAACAATGGAACGGGTCATGGACAGCTGGAAGATCACCTTACCAAGGTATTGATTTCGGCGATTAATTGGTTTTAAATTCAAATTCAAGCCAAATCGACAGCAGCCTGCAGCAAAGTGTTCGCGATGACTGTTTGGGATGACTGTTTGGGATGACTGCTTGCGATGGCTCATAGTGGTCCATCGAAAATCAACAACCACTTGGGAAAGTCAGCTCGATGGCAAGCTTGCCGATGCCATCGAGTTTGGCAAAAGAACCGAGGAGCAGTGCCGTAAGGCTCAGACGAGGCAAGCAACTACCGAAGCCAGGGGCCGATTAGGCCTTCCTCCCCAAAAAACCGTCATGGCCATGGCGCAAATTGATCATTTGAACTCTTCCGGAAGATCAAATCTTGCCAGCCATCACCTGCGTTAAGGCCGCAGGGAAAGGACGATCGCGGGGAATCGACCAAATCTCCATCCGGGGCCCAATCTGGCCAAGGGCGGCGGCCCCGCCCCAGCGGTGGCGGCCGAGGTCGCGGCGAATCATGGCTCCACAGAGGACCCGGTAGCTGTGGTGATCAAAGCGGTCCAGAAACTCCAGCAACTCCCTCTGATTGGGGCAAAGGGCGCTATGGCGACGGGCCAAGTCCCCTAGCTGAGATGGGAAGCAAGGGCCCTTGGCCCCCTGGCCTGGGGCCGACCCACGGGCGAGCTCCCTAACCCCGTGGGGCGATCGACTTAGCGGGGTTCCTTACGAGTGCAAGGCAATCAAGCGATCCACGGCCAGGGCCTGCAGGCCCGACTGGTGCCTGGCTTTTCGCTTGAAGCCTTACCTCAGGCGGTTGCCTGTCCTAGGGCTGGTTCTGGTGTGTGTTGGGCCACTAATTCACCGGAACGTAGGAGCAGGGCTTCACCACACTGGAGCGGCAGCCAATGCTCATTGGTGGTGAGGGGTTGGGTGCTGACAATCGTGACCACATCGCGATCGGTGGTGACCTGGGAGAAATCCACGGTGAGATCCTCATCGGCCAGGGTGGCGGTGGTGAAGGGTGCACGCCGGGTGAGGCGATGCAATCTTGTGGTGGCATAGGCGAATAACCAGGCCCCATTGCTAATCAGGCAATTAAATATGCCTAGGGCCGCCAACTGGTTGGCCCTCGCCAGCAGAGCCTCAAACAGGGCGCTGGGATTGGAGGGATCGATGCGATCACGATCGAGCCCATTGAGAATCCAGCAAAAGGCGGCCTCACTATCGGTACTGCCGTAGGGCTGAAACCGGCCAGCAGGATCGAGCTGGCCCTTGATGTCGCCGTTATGGGCAAACACCCATTCCTGGCCCTGCCATTGGCGATGGAAGGGATGGCAATTCTCAAGCGCAATCACCCCCTGGGTGGCCTTGCGGATGTGGGCGATCGAACAATGGGCCTTCAGAGCCAGATCGGCCACTTCAGCTGCAACTTTTGAAAAGGCTGCGGGGGTCTCTTCCCGATAGATCGTCACTCCCTGGCCAGCGGGATCAAAGGTTGCTAGTCCCCAACCATCGCCGTGTTCACCTGTGGCTCCTCCACGGCGGGCCAGGCCGCGGAAGGAAAACGTCATGTCGGTGGGGGTATTGGCGCTGAGGGCCAGCAATTCACACATGCTTGCAATGAAGAGGTGATCTGGCCCGATCAGATCAACGCGGCGAGAAGGGGTGCCAGGGCAGGGCTTGTTTATTCACTTTACAACCAGCAGCTCGGCCTATCATGCCCGAAGCACAACCCCAAAGCCAAGCCGGCGCGCCTACAAAAGCCCCGACCGCAGGGGCCGGGGCAAGGGAGCTGGTGTTTAAGCCCAGGTCAGGGCCCCACGGGGCCTGGCAATGGCCAGAGATCAGCGGCTCTTGGCAAAGATTTGGTCCCAGAAGCCGCCCTTGCCAAAGAACTTCTTATTGACATTGGCCCAGCCACCGAATTTAGCCACCGTGAAGGTCTTTAGTTGCTGGAATTTGCCCTTTGCGAAAGCCTTGCCCTCGGCCGTCACCGGGCGGAAACCGCTGTCTACAAAGGCCTTCTGGGCCACGGGGCTGTAGAGGAACTTGGCGAAAGCCTCAGCAACCTTGCGGGTTCCATGCTTGTCAACGTTCTTGTCCACCACCGCAATAGGACCTTCGATCAAGATATTCGGAGAGGGCAGCTTGTAGGGAACGGTCCATTCGCCAGTTTTACGGGCCAGGATCGCCTCATTTTCATAGTTCAATAGCACATCACCCTTGTTGCGCTTGACAAATGTGTCAGTGGCTTCCCGGGCATCCTTGGGCAGTACATCGACATTTTTATAGACAGTTGTGACGTATTTACGCGCAGCCTCCTCACTGCCGCCTGCTTGGGTCACTGAGCCATAAAGCGCCAAAAAGTTCCAGCGGGCACCACCGGATGTCTTGGGATTGGCCGTGATCACGTCAACGTCCTTGTTGTCCAGGTCTTTCCAGCTGTTGATGCGCTTGGGGTTGCCAGGGCGCACGAAGAAGGCCACCACCGAATTGGTGATGATCGAGTTACTGGGGTTCTCCCGCTCCCAACCGGGCTGAATCAGACCAGCTTCCTGGACCTTAAGCACATCGGCACTAAGGGCTAAGCCCACCACGTCGGCCGCCAAACCATCAATGACGGCCCGGGTCTGGGAGCTAGAACCGCCGTAGCTGGTTTTGATCGTAACGCTCTGGCCGGTCTTCTTCTTCCAGTCGGCTTCGAACTTGGGAATGATCTGGTCATAGGCCGCTTTGGTCACGGCGTAGCTGACCAGGAGGATTGATTGGGGAGCAGCTGCTGGGCCTTTCTTAGGGGCTGCCTGGGAGGGACTAGCCAAGCCAGTGAGACTGAGGGAGGCCAAGGCCGTGCCGGCAAGACCGGCGACCAGGCGGCGGGACAGGGGAGAAGTCAGGTAAACCACTTAAAGCCGATGCACGACTAGGGGAATTAAAGCAGATGACGATGATGCGCCTTGTACGCCAACACACATCCATGCCGAGGGCCTGGGCCTGGGCGACTTGCCCTTTCCCAGCCAGGAGCCTTGCTGCCACAATCCAACAATCCCCAACCGGTCTGCTTCGCCGTGGCCTTCAGTTCCAAGACGGAATACGGACTGGTGGCCCTGATCGAGCTGGCCAGCATCTATTCCAGTGGTGGCGTGCTGCAGGTGGCCGAGATCGCTCTCCGCCAAGGGATTCCGGATCGCTACCTGGAACAGATGCTCACCAGCCTGCGCCGGGGCGGCATCCTGCGCAGCATCCGCGGCCCGCGCGGGGGGTATCAGCTGCTGCGGCCGCCAGCCGAAGTGGCGGTGGCCGATGTGGTGCAGTGCCTAGAGGGGGATCCGGGAAGCCGGGATGGCTCCCCCGAAACGCCGGAATATCAGGTCTTGCAGTCCCTAGCCAGCCAGCTGGAGCAGGCCCGGTTGAAGTTGGTGCAATCCACCAGCCTCCAGGACCTCCTCGATCGCCGCGATGGCCTGCTGCTGGCCCAAACGATGTACTTCATCTGACCCTCCCAACCAAAGGCCACTAGCCCGAGCGGGAAATCGTGCTATAGTTCGCCGATCCCCGGGAGAAGCCGATGGGTTGTTGTCGCCGAATGCTCCTGGCCGGTTCGATGCCGGCCTCGTCAAACGCCATGACCATTCTTTTGCCTTCTCGCCATGACCCTTGCTCCGAGCCCCGCTCTCGCCCACCCACCCCTACGCCTCACGCTCCTGCCCAATGACGTACTGCCCGAACGACTGAACTGGAGAATCCAGGAGGGCTATATCCGCACGGCCGCCTGGGACGACGACGGGGACACCATCACCCTGGGGGTGTGGGGACCCGGTGATTGGATTACCTCGACCTACTCCGCCCTACGTCCGGTGGAGATCCAATGCCTCACCACCGTGGTGGTGGAACAGTTCAGCCCCGGGGCCGCCGACATCCAGCAGTTGCTCCTCAGGCAGATTCAAAACCTCGAAGAACTCTTCCAGATCAACCGCATCCGGGCCGCTGACGAGCGCCTGCTGGGCCTGCTCGCCTGGATCGGCCGCCGCTTTGGCCAGGTGAGCACTCGCGGCTATCGCCTCTCCCTCAAGGACATGAACCTCACCCATAAGGCCCTGGCCGATCTCTGCGGCCTGACCCGGGTGACGGTCACGAAAATGCTGAACCGTTACAAGAGTGATGGCGTGCTGCAACAGGTCAGCAAGGACGACCTGTTCATTCCCTCGATTGCCCTGGGGACCGCTACCGCCTGAATCGTTCGGCCGGGCCAGCACGACCCATGCTCTTGCGATGAAACGAAATTGATCACTAATACAGCAGTTCACACCCTTTCGAGTTTCCTAGCGTTCCATCCAACTGCACAACAACCATTTACCATGGCAAACCAAACAACAAAGATCGCCAAGCCAGGACCTTCAAGTCCCAGCCTTTTGTACATACTTCGGTTTAAAAATGGCCGGGTACTAAAACACCAGGACCCCCTTGCCCTGAGCCAATTTCGATCCGACGGCAGGCTCGCAACCGTTCTCCGGGAGACTGGTTCGGAACAAACTGAAGTGCTGCAAAGACAGGAGCGTGATAGCTTCTAAAGGATCTCCGGATTAAAACTTCCGGGTGTTGAGGTTGGCACAATGCCTACCTCAACACCTTTTTAATTATTACCCCAGCCTATCGACCTAGAGCGAATCCCAACGAAATCGCGACGCCCTAAATCA